>Ga0209668_10001133_pt1 | contig 11299 bp, 11 predicted proteins | sample FrelakmetPLP11PL_FD_187150 | JGI IMG/M metagenome (GOLD analysis project Ga0209668, IMG submission 187150) | Freshwater lake sediment microbial communities from the University of Notre Dame, USA, for methane emissions studies - PLP11 PL (SPAdes)... | ecosystem: Environmental > Aquatic >... | reverse complement strand
CCGCGACTTTTATCGACCAAGGAAACCCTTTCAAGTGAATTATTTGTTTTTGTCGTTGTTTTTTAAATCCTCTTCCACACAACACAAAAAAAAAAGATTCAAGTTTACATGTTTGAGTAAAAAAAAACGCTTGATTTGTTGTTTTTTTTTGCAAGTTTTTTTGTATGAATAAAAAAAATCGAGAACAAGACGTGGAGGAGTTCAGCCAACGTTCAGACCAACATACAAAAATGCGGTTTTGAAAAAAAAACTCCAAACAAAACTACAGACCGTAGCTGTAGTCGTACTTACCACCGTCGACTGCCATCAAATCCTCGTTAAATGGTCGATAAATGACGTGTTCCGCGCCGCTTAAGAGGGCGCGCACCGCTTCGTGGGGCGAATCGCGGAATCGGTTCGGCACGACGTAGTTCCGGACCCCCAAATTCTCAATCGCAAAGAGAACCTCGTCGTTCGTTGTGTCGACTGCGATGTAAATGGGACGATCGATCGGGAAGATGGTCTGTTGGTCTGCAAGGGTGTCTCGCAACGATTCTGTGCTTTCGCCTCGGATGCCGTACACCCATCGGTCGGCCTGCAACACATGGTCCTGAAACATCCTCGCGAGGCTGCGAAAACGCTCCGCTCCGTCGCGGTACGTGTTCAAACCAACCCTCAACTCTTCCACGTGCACCGACTTTGGCCTTAAATGCTTTCGCCGTGCTGTTGACAGGACGCTGTAAGCATTGCCCAAGTCCGTCGCTTCGACAGATTTAAATGTGATGACATCAGCCGACGCCAAAATTTCAACGAGGATCTGATATCTCTTCTTCGCATGTCTGTCGTCGTCATCAATCGACTTTTCTTGGAGGGCCAACGGGCCTTCTACAATCGCTTTCCCAATTCTGAACCGCGCTGTATCGCACTCTGTTTTCCATGTCGCGATGTGTTCCTCGAGTTGCGGGTCTGACAAATCGAACCTCACAGTCTCGCACGCTTGCGGTCTCTGGGAGCGAAACACACCGTGGGTTGGTCGTGCTTTGACCATGTCCGCGGGCGTCAAGTACCCTTGCAGTGCCATTGTTTGAAAGTCTGACGGCAGCTGAAGGAAATTGAACGGTCCACGCCGGAAGAAATACTGCCCAAAAAAATTGGACCACGACTCGATGTCACGGTAATGGGAATGCACGGACACTCGGTCCTCCGGCGGAATGCTCGGGTTTAACCACAACACGTACTGATAACACGCCGACATGGGTTCCCCGTTGGCGTGAAATCTGAGAGTCTGGCCCATGCGATAGAGTTTATTCTTCGTCGAACCAAGTCGATTCGAATCTTGGTATTCTGTCAGCGTCGTGTCCGTGAAAAATATTGGGCGCGAAAGGTCTACGCGGCACCCGACTTCGATTTTCTCGCGTTTCCATTCGTTGGCCTGAACTCGCTTGGCGCTTGGTTCCAAATGTTCAGCTCGGTCATCTCTTAACCGCTTGTTGGCGAGGTTCATGGTTTTCGGGCGGCTCGCTTACTTTTATTTTTTTTTTTTTTGAGGTTGTAACACAGAAAAAAAAACGCAATGAGGTCGTTGCGCTTCTCGTCGACAACTGAAATAGAGACTCGTCTAGGACTTACATCACTTGTCATCGAATTTTTCATCAAATTTTCATCAAATTTTCATCAAATTTTCATCAAATTTTCATCAAATTTTCCAATGACGGAGTTGCTGTCTAACACCAACGTGACGAGCGGTAAGGCCTTCAGGGGTGTCAAATCGAAGACGGATGAGCCTGTCAGGGACAGTGTGGCAAGGGTTGTCATGTTGGACAGAGGTCGCAGGTCCGTCAGGCGTGTGCAACCATCGAGTTTCAGCGTCAAAAGTGTGTCCAGCGCGCCCACAGAAGCCAAATGTTCATTGGTGAGTTTGAAACACGTGTGGAACTCTAACTCTTGGAGATGAGGGAAAGGCGACGCAAAGGGTATTCCTTCATAGTTAAGGGCTGTCAAGCGCAATCGACGCAGAGCCTTGAATTGGAGGTCGTAGGCCAGGCCGTCGTCAGACTCCAAAGTAAGGTTGTGGAGGCCCGGCATGGCCGTCCCCAAGCGTCCGAGGTAGGAAGCTTGTCCCAAAACCACGGGCACGAAAGCCAAGGCTTGTGGCTTTCGTGCGCAGCGCCGCCACTGCTGGTTTACCGCTTGAGTAAAAGCCCACGTCCGCAAGGAGTATGTGAAAAACTGCAAGATGAGAGCCCACAGGTCATCCGGGAATCGAACGAGTTGTTTGGGTCGCTTCAAAGCTTGCCGGCACAAGAGCGCGGACATGAGCATGACCTGCACACACCATGACAGGGTCTAAAAGCCACAAAAAATTGCTGACAGCGATTTTTTATTTGTCGACATCCATAAAATTACGAAACTTTTATGGCCAGAAGCTTCCAACGTTAAAAGACTGAAGGTGTCAATTCATAATTAAGAGAATTTGACTCTTCATAAAAAGAACTTCGCGTAATTAACAGAGCATGAAACTTTACAACGGAAAAAAGACTGAAAGGGAAATTCATAATTAAGAGAATTTGGCTTAATTAAAAGAACGTGGCTCTTTAAGGTGGAAAACTTTCTGATTAAAAAGAACTTTGCTTCATTAACAGATTCTAAAGCTTAATCAAATGTAAGTTTGAAACACACAAAAATGTGATGAGCCTCCAGCGTCGGCCCCCCAAAAAAACTGCAATTGTTGTGCGTTGAGGATGGCCACTTATTTCAGTTGAACCTAAAAAAAACATGATCCACTAAAATTAAAAAAACACAATGTCCTGGCAGCCCATCCAACTCGATTGCAATGCGGTGGACCCAAAGTCCGACATTACTTTTGTGGACAGCACTAAAAGCGCTTTCGATATCAATCCTGACAAGGCTGTAGCTTCGTACAATCCCGAACGCAAACACCTAGACACTCGACGGCCAATGTCGCCGTGTTACCAATGCACCCTGTTTTTTAGCCCCCAATTGAAAGACAAGGATTCCATTCATGCCATGTACACAGAATTGGAGCTGTGGATGACGAACGAGGGTAAACTGTTCTTTTTTAGAAAGCCTCAATAAAATGTTTTTTTTTTTCAATCGGTATAAAATAAAAAAAAAATGTCGAGTCATGTTGATTGGATCAAATTGAAAGCCGAAGATTGTAACGCCGTCATTGAAAAGTACAATAATCCGCGGGTAATTTTCGTGGATGGGACATTTGCCGAAATCAGCACGGCCAGACAAAAAGAATTGGTGGGCGACAAGACTAGCTTGTGTTCGAAATATATGGCATGGGTGTTTCCAGGCGAATATATTGATCGTCGATTAATCAAACGATTTGTCGATTTGAGGGCTGCATTTAAAAGGTATGGAAAACCGTATGAAAAATTCACAGTCTATTTATTCAAAAGTGTGAGGAGAGGGTTTTTCGGATCAGCCCCACCGAGCCAATCAATTGAACATGAATTTTACCCCAATGACTACAACGTTGACTTGGTACTCACAGGTGGTGCAACGGACGTTACAACATTATACGTATTAGCGTTCTATTATTTAAAAATTTTACCCCCAGAAGTGAAAGCTCATGTGTACATCGGCAAGGCGCCAATTACGATTCCATTTCAAGAAATGCTGCGACCCTCGTACGTATTTGATGTTCATCGATTCCTGACGGCAGTCCCTGACAATGCGGTTGGGATTCAATTGGTGAAATATGAAATGCATGGGTCATCCCATGCGACCTTGATGCTGTTTGACAAAAAGGCGCGCAGGCTGGAGCTTTACGATCCAAATGGCATTGATGCAAAATACGGCTCATCGGGCTTGTTCCGGACGCCTCGTTATCTGTACGAGTCTTTAATCGAAACCCTCCACGTGTTGCAGAATCCAGACGATGGAAGCAATCTTGTTTGTACAATTTGGGCGAGCAATTTTAAGTTTCAGCAGCAAGATTCTTCCTGCAGCTTATGGTTCAGCGTGATGGCTATCTGCCGCATGTTAGGAATCAGCCGAGACAGATTACCAACTAAAACCCAGGATGTAATTGATATCACATCACTGATGAAAAAAATAATATTGGAGGCGTGCCGCTTTAATGCCTTCTCACAAGGACCGCTCACCAAAAACCAGGTCGATAGGGCATTACGCGATTGCATTGTCCCAACCGATGAAAAGGATAAGTTGACAAGATTGGTGATGAAGCATGAGACAAAGACACCCATACCAATTCCACCGGACGTTGATCTGTGTGGGGACAAACCTCGAATGATAGAACGTCCACCGTGCAACCATTTGACAATCAATGTCAATGAAGTTGACGTCAATCAATATTTCTGTGGATACGTAAAGAGCTTATGCGCTTTGACTCATGTCACCGTCGTGTTACCAGACGTTCCAACATACCGCCATGCACTTTCTAACCTGAGTCTCATTGTGAACCCTCATGGGACTTTGGAGCTTCAATTGCCTGACGCACTTGATCTCAATAGCGATCAGACTCTGTCCAGCCTGTCATACTTGTCGGCGCAAAATTCGACTTTACACATCACGTCAAAAGATGGTGTGGTACATGACAAAAATTTTGGAATCTTGCCATCACACCTGTATTTGGAGAGGATTGTGGTTGAGCAGCCGATCTCGACCAAGAAGATGATGGAGTTGAAGTCTGTATCTAACAACGTTGTAGGCGAACTGCATCCGCCTGAACCACCAAAAGAATGTGCGCAAGTGACCATCAATCTGTTGGACCCTGATCTGGTAGATGTGATTGAACGCTGGAGAACCCATTGCGGCGAAGATAAAATCGGGAGGTTGATATGTGAAGGCCCCTTAGCGGGTCAAGAACCGCTGAGTCCGAGGTCTTACAAGAGACTGGACGGTCTGCCATGGATCAAACAGCTCTTAGCACTAACAAACATGTCCCACGTTGTGGAGATTCCGTCCATTGCAGCGACGAATCTGATGTCAACGATGCGCTTCGTTAACAGCCAGGTTAATGTGGAAGAACTTGTATTTTTAGAACCTATGTATGAAGAACGTAGTGGTTTGATTGAACACAGTGCACAATTCTTTGCTAATGGTTCGTTGACTGTACAGAGGTGGGTGTTCAGACTGAAAATGCTTCCAGATGAAGTTGAGAGTGTTAACATACTGATCCAAAGTTTAGCTCCAAGAACCAATATGTACTTGGTGTTGGAATCCCCGACTGAAGAGGCTTTGCGTGTGGCAACTCTGATGAATGTGAGGAAATACATTATCGACGAGCAATACAAATACAACAAGTCTGATATGCTGGCAGTGTTTTTAGACACGGCGGAAGATGTCATTTATCGACAGTTGTATCCACCCGGAGACCCCATGGAAGAATAAACGAAAAAAAAATCACAAAGACGCAAATGCCAAGTCATTCAAGCGTTGTGGGATGACTTGTGCAAACTATTTACAAAAAAAGTCCAGACCATGAGCAGCGCTGGCCAGATCAACGGCATTGTTTTATTTTTGGGCGGGCAAGCTACCTCACGGCATAGCTCTCAAATACATCTTGGTCTTCAAACGGGGGTCATGTCGGCCCTGTCTGGCTTTTAATTTCTTTCACGTTTGTTTGGGTTTTAACTCCTTGAGTTTGCTTGGTCTTATTTTATTGTTGCACACGCGTGTGGAGCAGCAGCTCTTGCTCGCGATCTGGTTTTCGCGCACGGAACGTACTGTAGCAGCCCCAGACGAAGAACAGCATACAGCAGCCCGAAATCGTGAGGAAAAACGAAGCCACCACCATTCTGGTCGGTGCGTAACTCGGGTCAACGCACAGACCGCCGTAGTGGACACAGTCCCCACTGGAGCCAATGTGCTGCAACGCTTCTTGGCAACTGACATTGGACGTGAACTGGTGTGCAGTTTGCCACTCGCAGATCTTGGCCACATCACCGTCCACGAAGGATGTGTTCGTATACACAGGTGAGAAGCTGCAGTGACGGAAGCTATCATCGCACGCTCGGACGCATGAACTGCGCGCATTCACCCAACACGTTCTATAGGTATGCTTTTGCGCAAGCCTCAAACCTCCTGCGATCGCGAACAAGATCATACCCAAACAGCAACCGACGATAGTGCACTGGTTCACGCAGTCTTCGCGAGTCATTTGTGTTGCTCCCCATCAAATTTTCTTTGAATTGTTCATCAAATTTTCATTGAATTTTTCATCAACATTTCATCAACATTTCATCACAGTAAAGAGACAACGTCCGGACAACTCTTTTTTTTCCATCATCGTCTACTCCAGTGGATGAAGCATCGAGTAGAGTTGTTTGTTGCTCGCTTCCATTTGCTCTAAAAGGCGAGTCATGATGGCGATGCGTTCTTCAGCTGCGTGTAAAGCACCCACCACCTGTGCGTCCGCTCTGGCATCCGCTCTGGCATCCGCTTGGGCATCCGCTTGGGCAGCCAGCAAGTCTTGGTACGCGGACCTCAGCGCGTCGTGCTCCATCTGCAGCTTCAAGTGATTTTCCTGCGCTTGCAGTGCAGCGATTAGATCTTCTTGCAGCCGCTTATTGAGCTCATGGAGCATTGTGTTTTCTGCATGGAGCTGCTCAGCCATTGACACGACCAGGCCCCATTGGTGGGAGGCACTTTTTATCGCACTATGGAAATCTTTGGGTTCTGCCGCGTTCCAAGCTCTGAAGTCATGAGCATTCGAGGCGTGATGAGACATGCCGCAAGACTCTGTGACAACTCTTCGTCCATTAATTATTAATTGGGGGGAAACAAAAGGGGGGCGCGTGGTCTTGGTTTTGTATGTACTGATTTTTTTTTGTCGCCGCTCAGCGCAGATTAAGAGGAAAAAAAAGTTAACAATTAAAAAAACAAACCAGTTGAACCGCCCTTTTCTCCATCTGGTTGTTTTATACTTTTTTTTTTAATTTTTATGTCACATACTCGATTCAGACACACAAATAAACAAAAGCGCGCAACCATCGTAAAGACAAAAAAGTGTTTTGCATTTTTTTTTGTGTTCACTGGTGTTTGATTTGTGCGTGTCAGGTTTTTTGGGAAACCCCCCAATGGATGACCAACGGCCTGTCACGACGCAACTCGAAATCGCAACGATTTTGATTTATTTGGCACGACAGCCTCGCGTCTGGCAGCGGATAGACAACGTCTTGCTGCAAGCTTTCCGCCAAGACAGGCCGTATTGGGACAGCGACGACGATTTGAAGTCCACTTGGAGCAATTTGCCGCTGGCTGACAAGAAAACTTTCGTGGAAGACTACGCTTCAACGATATCGAAGCAGATTGGGTTGGCGCTTGATCTGGGTGACACAGAACGAGACGGGCTGTGGCTCGATGCTTCGAGAGAGTCTGAGCCCGATGACGCGTTTTGACGGCTGAAATTTTTTAAACAACATAAAAAAAGCATGCCACGCGATGCAGCCTTTTTTGTTTTTATACGCCTGAACAAAAAGCTTCTTGTTTTTTTTTTCGTGCACCGATTCGTTTTTTTTTTGTTTATTTGCACTTCGGGCACCACACATCCAGCATGACCAGGAAGCACGTCGCTTCAAAGAAATGATCGCAGTCGAAACACAGCCACCGGTAAGTGGCGTGCGAGGTTTTGTGAATGTCAAACGCGTTTTCGAGCGGGTTGGCGGCCAGAAACGAAGCCACTCGATGGTGCGAAGCCAAACTTTGCGGAAAGCACAAGTCGCAAGCCTCTGACCCGCAGAGGATCTGGGCATGGTCTGAAGTACTGGGGTTAGACTCCTTGCATGCGACACAAACTTGGCCAGGTTCGTCGATTGGTATCATCTCGCAGCAGGTCCCCAAGTAGTCGGCGGGAATCTTTGGTTTCTTGGCTGAAGTCCGGTCGAACTCTGCAGATCGCTTCATTCGAAGTCCTGAGTTTTTTTTTGTTTCGCGTCGCTGCAACAAAAAACACAAATTAAATCACAGATAAAAAAAAATTAAATCAAAAACAATAAATTTTTTTACAGTTCAACCAAACACTTGATTAAAAAAACAAGTTTAATCCAGTCGCACGATTAAAAGACATAAAAAAGACAAGTTTAAAAAAAAAATTGTGCGTCGGATCAGAGAAATGCGAGGGGATTTTATGCATATCAAACCGGTCCATAAAAGTCCGCCTGTGCGTGGTAGTAAATCCTTGTTGCTCGGCAGGACCCTCCCCCCCCCACCCATTGTTTGATTCGCTTTTGCATTACACTCATGCGCAGGCGAACTCTTTAACATGTCTGCGCACAATGACGATGAAAGCCTTGTCAAGGTGAGTCTCAACAACGCATTGTTTTTTTTTTCTGTTCTTTTTTCTTTTGGTGTGCATCCAGGGACAAAAAAAAATGCGCAGACTTTTTGTTTTTGTAACTTGTTTTTTATCAGGGTGGCAAAATGGTTCGGTTCAGAGTCCCCTTGGTCGATCACTGTGTGATGCCAACATTGACGCCTTCTGCCAGTTCGGAGAACCTGAGCCGGCTGGACGACGACCTGCACAGGCTGTTTTTCACGGCTTTCGACTTTGACGATCAGCGGGTGGATGGAGAGCCGCTGCAGTCTGTTGTTTTACCCGTTCACGGCAAGCCAATCACTTTTTCAGTGTATGGAAACCAGATGGCCCTTCTCGCCAAAGAACGGGGCGACGTGATCTTGACGCGGTCCAAGCGCGTGTGCAACGTGCAGCAAATCGAAGCCCGCCAAAGTGTGGTGCGGCGCATTCGGCGCGCTAACGAAGCCATCGACCAATGCCTCGAGCAACTGGCAACGATCCGCAATGGCGCCGCGTTCAATTCGGCCAAGCGGCAAGCCTACGCGGCGCAACAAAAGAAGCTCGCGGCCCACCACCAGAGTTTTGTGCTCGATTGCAAAACCCTGCGCCAAATCTGGACTCTGGACCCCGAAACCGCGAGTGAGTACCATTCGTGGACGTTGCACAGGGACGACGAAGGCGTGACTGCCATTTTCCTGCCAGATGTGCGCCCTGGCGAAGAGGGCCTCTTCATTGAAGCGAGGTTCTGGTTCGGCTCTCCGTCAATGCCTAAGACGCTCGACATGCCTGCGGCTGATGTGCACATCGTGCCCGATTGCATCGCGCCTTACCGCCCGTTTGACGTTCCGGTCGTGTGGCGCGAAGAGAAAAACGCGTGCAGCCTTTCACTTGCCTAGTTTTTTTTGTGGGGACGATAACAAAGTCGCGCACATAAACAAGTTTTGAAAAAAAAGAGCCTTTGTTTTTTCATTTGAGATTGCGAGTTCTTTTTTTTTTAATTCTTTTAGACACGAACAGAGTTATTGTTTGCAAGAAAAAAAGTGTCGCTTCCCCATCAAGCGCGTTACAGTGGCGCTTCTTCCAACAATTCTTTGCGCAAGCCGCTTTCACTCGCCGTCAAAGCAGCTTCTGCTTGAACAGAGTCAGTTGCAGCCTCTTGCACTTGCACAGCAGTGCCCTCCAATCTGTCCGTCTCTTCACCTCCTGCTTGGTCTACTGCTTGGCCCATGGGCTCGTTCGCAGCTTCATGGTCGGACTCGGGTCCGCTGTGATGAGATTCACTGTCAGAGTCTTCTCCGGAGTAGGCGGCTTTGTCAGAGTCGTCGTCAGAGCTGTCATCGTCCGCAGAGTCCTTGTCTGCAGAGTCTGCAGAGGGTTTACCGGGCGCTGGAGTCTCTTTGGTTGCACACAGTTTCTTTTTGGGGGGAGGCTCTTCATCATCTTCTGACGAAGTGTAAGCAGACTCGTCGGAATCGTCCTTCTCACCGTCGGACACTTCAGACACGTCAGAAACATCGGAAACTTCAGAGTCTGACTCGTCAGACGGTGATTCGGACTCGTCCGAAGAGGCGCCCGGGTCGTCAAATCCTTGAGGCCCGTCCACAGGCCTTGCAATCTCTCGGTCCGCAGAGCAACCTTTGAGGTAAGCGCTCGCAATAGCATTGGTCAGAGTCTGGTACACGTCGTCGCTGAGTGAGAACCCAAACGCGCCAGACAACAGCTGACGAAACGAAATGCTTTTGCCCGGTCGAACTTCACTCAGCGTCTCGAGCTCTTCCCTGCAAAAAAAGCAAAACAATATTTTCGTGTGTGTGTGTTGTAAGTGTGTTGTAAGTGTGTTGTAAGTGTGTTGTAAGTGTGCGTAAAAAAAAGAGAGTGTTATTTTGTTGAGGGGTGCGTACATGCTGAGCTGTTCCGCGCCGACAATCAAAGGCAGCCAAAAATGCTGAGCGGCAAAAGACTTTTCCGCTTTGGGGTGCAGCTGCCCCAAGTGCGAGTTGGCGCCGAGCGCAAACACCAACAGGACGCTTTGCCCGTCGACGACGCCGGTAAAAGCCCCGAGCGGTTTCCAAACTTCAGGGCTCTTGGCCACGTAGGCTGGGTCGTCGTTGAGCTTGGCAACCATGCGGTCGTTGCGGCACGCAATGACTTCGTATGCTTTGGCGTCTGGGTCCGGGGAGCCGCGCTTCCTTTTCTTGATCGGGGCTTGGAGGAAATGCAGCTCGTTCGCCGCCACGTTGGCTCGCAGTGTGCGAACCAACTCTTCGCGCAATCGACGACGCTCCTCGTCATCGACTGCCACGGGCGCAAAAGCGCTGCCGTCCATGTTGCCCATGGCCAACAACACCAAACCCAAGGCGATGCATTGGATGACCATGCGGTAGTGGTCCTTGGCGCTTGTAGTCACGGGCGGGTATTGCCAGCCGCAGCTGGGGCACGTGCAGACTTGGAAGCTGGCCAGGCTCTGTTCGACGGCGTTTTCGCCGCAGCTCTGGCAGACGGTCGGCATTTTTTTCTTGTCCTGCATGTGATCAAAACTTTCTCACCAAAAAAAACCACTTCATACAAATGGACATAACAAAATAAAAGATTTAATCATCGCCAGTTGTTGTGTGGGGGTGTGGATGTTCGACAAACACCCGAAATGTATACAGTTTTCTCTGTGCAGGCTGTGGTGAAGTCTGTGTGCTGGAATATAAATTGTGTTGTCTGATCAAAAATACGCCTTTGTTTTTTAAAAAAATTTATGTTTTTTTATTTATTTTATATTTACATTGTTGGTGCTGTTTTTTAAAGGTTTTATTTTTATTTATTTTATATTTACATTGTTGGTGTTGTTGTTTAAAGTTTTTATTTTTATATGTTTGTTAATTGAATGATCTGTTAATTATTGTTCATATTTGTTTATTTAATTCCACACTGATTAATTTTTTTTGTTAATTTTAATCGGTGTTTTTTTTAAATTTGTCGTGTAATTGCTAATTTTTGGTTTATTATTGGTTTTATTTATTGGTTTTATTTATTGGTTTT
>Ga0209668_10001132_pt1 | contig 11310 bp, 13 predicted proteins | sample FrelakmetPLP11PL_FD_187150 | JGI IMG/M metagenome (GOLD analysis project Ga0209668, IMG submission 187150) | Freshwater lake sediment microbial communities from the University of Notre Dame, USA, for methane emissions studies - PLP11 PL (SPAdes)... | ecosystem: Environmental > Aquatic >... | reverse complement strand
ATCGCGTTTATATCCAAAAAAATAGACAACAGCCGTCACACGCTCCTGGCGGGGATTATCTACACTCTTGGAAGGATGGTGGCGTACGTCGCCGTTGCATCAGTCATCGTTTTCTTCGGGATGAATATCCAGTTTGTCGCACTTGGTCTCCAGCATTACGGTGAACTACTGCTCGGGCCGTTTCTTATTGCTTGCGGGATCTACCTCCTCGACATCATCCCCTTCGGCAGTCTGCCCGGATCGTGCAGGATATCTTCTTTCTCTTCAGGGGTTACCGCAAACCTTGCAGAAAGGGGCTATCTCGGGGCATTCCTGCTCGGTATCATCTTTGCAATGAGTTTCTGCCCGTTCAGTGTTGTGCTTTTCTTTGCTATGCTGATCCCGCTCGCCCTTGGTGCAGGGGACCCGGTACTCATTCCGGCAGTGTTCGCCATTGCCACAGGGTTACCAGTGGTTGTGATCTCGTACCTTCTCGTTTCCGGAGTAGGGAAATGCAGAGGAATTGTTAAGAAAGCAGGGGAAATTGAACCCTGGATCCGGAAATCAGTTGCAGCTGTTTTCATCGTGGTCGGCTTGTACTATATCGCAATAATTCCTGGAACCGGATTATCCTGAAAACAACCCCATTTTTCAGAACAGGAGATTTGAAAGAATTTAAATGTCCTTGAAACCCGCATCAATTTATGCAATTTATTCAGAGTTAAAAAATTGAGTTTTATAGACTGTGCTGTCAATGCCCACAACGGTGGTGCACGGTTTTTACTTCATCAACCGACTGGCAGCAGCAGGAATTTCCAAATTTCAGGTGGGACGTGCAGGACTCCCGCTGGCTCTTATGGTCTTTATCATGCTGATGCGTTTCTCCGCAGGCACAGGTGTTTTCATCGGTACACCCTCGCTGAACGGGTGCTGCTGCTTCATCGTTGTTGGTTTTGTACGTAGTTGGTTCAGGCATTAAGTCACCGGAAGTACGGTCTCCCGTACTATAATTACTCATATGAGCATTAATGATTTAAAACAGATCACTCGTGCATAAAACTGCCGCTCTTTTTATGAATAGTTCAACCTGGGTCAGGTGACTCCACAAGGGCACAGGCTTCGCATTCGTTGCATTCGAACTCCAGTGTGGAATGGAGAATCCGGTATTTCTTCAGATGTTCCTTGATCTCCTGTTTGATCTGTTCAATCTTTTCCACATCCCGTTCGCAGGTGTACACATGTGCATCGAGCACGTTGATATCAGAACAGAGGCTCCAGAGATGGACATGATGTACACCATCCACCCCTTTCACGGCGGTCATGTCAGCAACAACTGCATCGAAATCGACCGATTTCGGCGTGAACTGGAGAAGGATCCCGATTGTTTCATGGAGTATCCTGGCAGCTGAGATCACGATCAGGACCGCGATGATAACCGACAGTATTGGATCCACGATCACCTGCCCGGTAAAGGTGATCCACACTGCGGCGGCGATTACAGCTACTGATGAGACCGTGTCCCCCACTACATGCAGAAAGGCGCTCCGCACATTCAGGTTATGACTCCCATGGAGGAGGAACACGACGCACAAGTTCGCTGCAAGACCAATGCACGCCACGATAAGCATGAGTCCCCCTTCCACCGGGGCCGGGTTGAGCAGACGATTATACGCCTCCCATATGATACCGGCACTCACCCCGATCAATAGCAGGGAGTTGATGAAGGCTGCAAAGATCTCCGCCCGGTGGTACCCATAGGTCCGCTCCTTCGTGGGGAGCTGAAGAGCGAGGGTCATTGCACCGAGTGAGAGAACCAGAGCAAGGAGATCACTGAACATGTGCCCGGCGTCGCTGATGAGGGCGAGCGATCCAGAGAGCAGTCCTCCGGCGATCTCAACGAGGAAGAAGGCGGATGTGATGAAAAGCGCGATCTTTATGGATTTCCGGTAATCCCGGACTGTGTCGTGCGTCATCTTGTGTTAATTCTTTCCTACAAATTGTTATGCAGATGGCATTCCTGGTTCTAACTTTTATTAACAATACTTTGATCTTCTGCCTTTCAGGGTGCCCCTGGCGCCACATTTTACTGCAGAAAATAAGGTTAAAAATTGCCTTAAAATTTACATTTAAGGCAATTATGTTACGATAACTGTCGCCTTCATCGAGGGATGAAGACTGCAGTAGTACGGGTAGGTGCCGGGATTATCGAATTTAAACGAAAACTCAGCACCTTTACCCAGTGAATTGCTCGTAAACAATGCACCCTGTGCAACAGATCCCTGCGCATCGTTAAGGATAACGTGGTTTGCCGAATCCTGGTTCACCCATGTAACGGTGGTCCCCCTCGGTACGGTTATACTCGCAGGACTGAAGGCAAAGTTCTGGATGGTAACGGTCGGCGTCCCTGGTGACCCCGGGGCCTGTATTTGTGTCGTCGCAGGAGGCGTTGCCGGAGGGGTATAACTGGTGCATCCCGACATTATAATAAACATGGCAAAGACCGTAACCATGATTGCCCAATGAAATCGTTTTATGGTACGTGGCATTCTAAAATCACTCCAGCATCTCCTCTTACCGGGAGAATATATAAGAATTTGCCCGATAGGGCTGATGGCCTGTAATATTTACAGGTATAATTACTCCCAGTTACCGTTTTAATCTGTAGATTCGGATTCGTTCATCTCCTGCCGCATTCTTTGAGGTACTGACCTGGCATATGACATGGGTACCTGGTGAATCGAGGAACCTGGAAGGACCTGGTTGCACAAACGATATTCAACGTTTATCGACAGAAAAATTACAAAACTCTTCTTAATATTGGGCTTTAAAAAGGTTACCAGCAACCTGATTAATTTTCTTCCGGTATAATATTATAAACTGAGGGCATTCAATGCCAATGGTAAGCTCTGGAGTAACCAATCATGGATAGGAAAGAAGCAACCGGGTTATGCACATGCAGGATGTGTCCGAGTTATCGGGATTGTAAGGAAGAGATCGCGTTTTGCTTTGCCACAGGTGGTAAAAGCACATGCATAAAAGAAGAAACAGGCTGTCTCTGTCCGGGATGCCCGGTCCAGGACAGGGAGGGGTTCGGGCATGTCTACTATTGCACCCGCGGAAGCGAAACCGGACAGAATTGACACAGTTAAAACCTGGAAATGTAATGTATGCGGCTTTATTGTTAAGGGCGATACACCGCCGGTGGAATGTCCTCAATGCGCCAGCAGCGGAAGGGAGTACTCAGATTTAACCGGGCAACAAAAACTGAAATATGACGGTGAAAAATTCGATGTCCTCCTGATTAATGGCAGCAGTCACCGATCGAATAATACCGGGTATATGGTAGACCTTGTAGAGGCGGTCCTTAAGGAACGGGGTGTAAGTTACCGGCGTTATAACCTGAATGAATTTCATATCAACCATTGCTGGTGCTGCTATAGCATGAGGGACAATGCCTGCAGATATCCATGCAGGGACCAGCTTGATGACATGCCTGCGTTTCATGAGATGATTATTGCTTCAAAAGCAGTAATCGTGGGTTCACCGATAAACTGGAATAATATGTCGGCGCGACTTAAGGATTTTCTCGACCGGCTGAACTGCATCCAGAACCTCTACCTGTTACAGAAACCGGGTAAGACGGGAGGGAAGATGGTGGGGATTACCGTATCTGGTCACGAGGATGGTGCATCGAAGACCGCGATGGATATCTACCTGTATTTCCAGCAGATGGGATATATTCTAGCGCCGTTTGGCATCTCCTACAGGACCCACGGGGCACAGTTTAACACGAATACTGATTCGGACTATCTGAAAAATGACCCGCTTGTAACCATTAAAGTCAGGGGAATGGCAAACAACGTCGTGGAAATGTTACTTCTACATATCGAAGATAAGTTGAAAGGAAAACTGGCGCCGGTTGCGGAATGATCATCCTTACCGGGAATACCCCTGCTATCGGGGAAATTGGGAATTTCAATTGTTTAACATTATTTTTCATGTAATTAGGATAAAACAGAGCGCCTGATAGCAATTCAACCCGTGCAGGTATAGCCAGGCGACAAATAATCCTCCGGTACCCTGGCTCGAGGAATTCTGCGATATTTCCGTTATTTACCATTCTTTTGCACCGTTTGTATAACCCCCTGACCGAATCTGACCTTTACTGAATATATTGATATGAGATCTCAAACCAGATTATATGCAGATCCATGGAATTTACCGCAATAATCCTCATCCTTGCCGGGCTTATCCTGTTTGAGACGATAACCAGCATTGATAACGCCATTATCAATGCCGAAGTGCTCTCAACCATGAGTGAAAGGGCACGCCGATGGTTTTTAGTATGGGGGTTGTTATTCGCCGTTTTCGCTATTCGTGGCCTGCTCCCCCTGCTCATCGTATGGGTATCCACCCCGGCACTTGGTCCGGTTGGGGCATTTTTAGCAACATTTTCAAGTGACCCGCTGGTACTGGAAGCGATCGAGCAATCCGCCCCGATCCTCATGAGTGGTGGCGGAACGTTCCTGATCTTCCTGTTCCTCCACTGGCTCTTCCTTGAAAAGAAAAATTTCGGCCTCCGGGGAGAGCGATATATCGCAACCCAGGGGGTCTGGTTCTTTGCAATTGTATCTATCTTACTTGCCGGAATTGTCTGGTTTGCACTCGGGCGGAATCCGCTGATGGCGTTCGGTGCAGTCGTGGGTTCGACTGCCTTCTTTATTGTCCACGGGTTCCGGCAGAATGCCGAAGAGGCCGAGAGAAAAATGCTCCACGGGGATATGTCGGATATAAGCAAGATCTTTTACCTGGAAGTGATCGATGCCACGTTCTCCATCGACGGGGTAATCGGTGCGTTCGCTTTTACTATGTCCGTGCCGCTTATCCTCATAGGGAATGGTGTTGGCGCATTTATTGTACGGGAACTCACGCTCAGGAACGTGGATAACATCAAAAAATACCAGTACCTTAAAAACGGTGCAATGTACTCGGTATTTTTCCTTGGGATTATCATGCTGCTTGACAGTTTCGGGTTCCGCATCCCGAACTGGGTCTCTCCGGTAATCACGTTTGGTGTGGTGGGATTCTTTATGTACAAGTCGATGAAATCGATCCCTCCTCCGGCATCACCCGTATAATAAGCAGGGGTGGTACTGCATATCGTAATACTCACCGGTGATTTCAACATCGGGACGTCCCGTGACCCCCCTACCCGCAATATCTATTTTTCAGGCCATCCTACCTGAATGTATATGCCATCCAGAACTATGTGCATCATCATTGCACTTCTCATAACAGCCCTCGTGTTCACCGCAGGGTGCACACAGTCCACGGTTTCAGAAAAGGCGGGTACTCGGGCAATAACGCAACCTATGACGCCATCTGCCACGCCCACGGTAATTCAGGCGGGAACCCCTTCCACAACCTCATCAGCCTCACTCAATGCAACCCCCTCCCTGGCAACCCCGGCAGGAGATAAAAAAAGCGTGAAGCTTGAGACAACCATGGGCAACATTACCATTGTACTTGACCCGGGTATGCCCATAACTGCAGGTAATTTTGAATCGCTTGTAAAGAAAGGGTACTATAACGGTGTAATCTTCCACCGGGTCATTAATGGGTTTATGATACAAGGTGGCGATCCGACGGGTACCGGCAGAGGGGGCCCGGGGTACAAGATCCCTGATGAGTTTACAAGCCATAACAAAAATGTACGTGGTGCTATCGCAATGGCAAATTCAGGACCAAATACCGGGGGATCCCAGTTCTTCATCAACCTCGTGGACAACAGCGTCCGGCCTGCCTTTGATAACAACTACCCGGTATTCGGGAGCGTCGTCGAGGGAATGGATGTTGTGGATGCGATCGGAAAGGTACAGACGTCCGGGTCCCCCAATGACCGTCCGCTGCAGAACGTGACGATCATCCGCGCTGAAATGATATGAGCATCAATTTTTTTTCATGGCAGCATTTCCCAGTTCTTATTAACAGCGACGCTCCGGCCCGGTCCTCGTTCGTCCAGGACGCTTAAAAAAATGCCTGGGATTAGTTTGTGACGGAATGTAGCCGATCTCCCATAGGATAGGCTTCGAACCACATGTTCATCCACGTATCAAGGGTCAATGAAGATTTTAAACAGAGGGTTGTGGACTATGGTAGGATGCCCCCAACCATTAAATATAGCGTCATGCTGATTGTTCCTTTGGGGGTCCTTGAAATGATCCCGGAAATTTTTGAATGGGAAATCATACTCTACGAAATTATCCAGGTATGTGTAGCATTCATTGCAGTAATGCTGGCATTGAAGTGGAAGAAAAGTGAATTTCTGGCAGGTTTGTCCTTTCTCCTCATCTATGCGATTATTGATATGGTCGATGTGTTCTTCTCAACGATTACACAGGCTGCGTTCCTAAATGTGGCGTCGTTTGGATTTATCCTGCTCTCTATTATTTTCTTCATTATCGGGATGCACCATTCATGGCATCCCGGGACTGAACCAACTCAGAGGGTGCGGCAAACGAAGGTCAAATCCTCCAGTGATAACTCGATTTTTTCGATAATCAGAAAAATATGATTATTTTCATCATGAAAAAGATCGACTGGGAAAAATATTTTCAGGGTATCCGGATATACAAATGGAATACATCATTTACGTTTTTTCATCTGTTCCACGAGGACAAGTGCAACATTTAACACAAGCACGACTGCCCAGATGATGACACCGGTCGTACTTCCAACGGAATAGCTAAAAATCAGGGCGACGATCGCGACAACCATCAGGATATAATTCAGCCTGCTCATAGAGACTATATCTCTCTTGCGGGTCTATGATATATCAGTTTTGTTTTCACGGATCAAATTCCCCCCGCTCCCTTTTTCGTGTTTTCAGCACCTTAATGGTGATATAGACAATCGCTACCTCAAGCGGGTCATCGAAATATGCAAGTTCAGGGCCTTTTCGTCTCTCCAGTAATTGCACCAGATCAATCCCGTATTTTATGTCATGGTCCTGTAAATGACGGACCCTCCTTGACCAACGTTCAGCCAGGTGTTTCATATCAGTTGCGGTATCCATTGTCAGGAGGTTCGATACCAGGGTATAATGGAAGCTGCCGTGGGTGGGTTGAAAGTAAATGCATTGCCTGGTTCCCACGGGAAAACCCGTAATACCGGTATGAAAACCTTTGATTGGCAATTTTGAGGCCTTTGACCGGAGGTCCGTTGGCCGGTTAAAAAAATGGGTGTTTGTTATACTATCGTTGTAAACATTCTGGTATTTTCAGCGTCGTGAGACGAGATACCCTGCAAGGCAGAGTATTCCGAGCGCCATGACAAGGACGAACGGGTCTGCAGCCGCTTTTTTCGTTGGTGTTGGTACCGGCACTGGGGATAATGCCGCACTGAGCTGGATGTTCTGCCCGGCTATTACCTGTCCCGTTGTTTTGTAGGGTGTATATCCATCCATGCTGATTTCTACCGCATAGGTCCCGGGGTTCACTTTCTGGGATGAGAGCGGTGTAATACCCACGAACGCACTGTTAACGTAGACATTAGCCCCGCTTGGGGATGACGTGATCTGAACACTTGCAAATGCAGGTGCCTGGCTCGCAGGCTGGAGGGCTGCATTCATCTGCACATTCTTCCCAGCCTGTATCGATACCGTGTTGGAATAGTCCTGGTACCCTGATTTTTTTACGGTGACCGTATAGGTCCCAGGTACGAGATTAACGATATCCAGGGCATCGTCAGCCGGTGTGACCCCCTTGAAGTTCCCGTTCAGGTAGACGGCAGCACCGGAGGGTGTCGATGAGACCTGGAGGTCGCCGGTATCAGGGCTCTTTTCCGGTACAAGTGTGACGACCACCGTTGTGATCTGGGCGCTGGCAACGGTGACGGTATTTTCCCAGGTCTCATAACCTGCCTCGTAGATCCCTACTTTGTGAGGGCCAGATGCGAGGTTACCGATAATCTGGTCTGTTTTTCCCTGGTAGATATCGTCAACATAGAACCCGGCCCCCTTTGGCGTCGTTGAGAGGGATATACTACCGGGTGAAATGACCCTGGCAAGGTCAACATTGACGTTCTGTGTTGTCCCGGCACTTACGGTTACCACCGTTGTTGAAGGCTGGTACCCCGGCATGGTAATCATTACGTTGTGGATACCAGGTACAACCGATGAAAACGTACCCGGGGTGAATAACTGGTCTTCCCCCCCGTCGAGAATCGCAGACGATCCTGGTGGTGTTGACACAACATAAATGCTGCCCGTAGTAAACGAATTTCCTGCCTGAGGACTGGTGGACGTGGCTGCCCCGGTAGCAATAGTTACTTCAGCGGATGCAATCCCCGTTATCGCGAGGGCGAGAATTACCGAAAGTATCAGAATTGACATCTTCTTCATGGGTATTACCTGTTACAAGAATCTTTAATCAAGTTTAAAAAATCTCCGGTGGGATACTGGCCCGCAACTTTTACAAATGAGATTTGGCATCGTGGATACTTCTGCCGGCTCCCGGTGCTCACAAAACAGGCGGGGGGTAAAAACAGATAAACCCGTGTTGGAAGTCTGGACCCGACTCAGATACAAGACCCCGGTTCCGGGGTTACAAACATGGCTTAGGGAACAATTCCCTTGGCTGAGTGGTACCGGAATTTTATGGAAATCCCGCTGTATTCGGGTCATTGGGTGTAAAAATTCAAAAATCTCGCCTAAAATATGCAGCCAGGAATTTCAGGTCGTTTCATTCTTATAGGATGGACCACAACGAAAAAAAGAGTGTACCGGAGCCTCGGTTGTTGTCACTTTGCCACATGTATCATGCCTCTGTCAATGACACAAAGAGTGTTGTTGTTTCGTTGGCAGGTATTGTGACCGTTGTCATATAGTCCCGGAACCCATTGGATGTCAGCCGGATGTTGTGGGTACCCTGTGCGATAGAATTGAATTGTGCGAAGGTAAAAACGCCGGTATTGACCCCGTCGATATAGACAAGCGATCCAACCGGGTACGAGCTGACGGTAAGGTTTCCTGATGGGGGAGCGGGTTCTAATGGCTGGTTAATGGTGTAATCACCATCACTGCCCATATAAATCCAGTAACCCTTTCCCGGTATGACAACCTGCCCTTCGGGGTAGTCCCCGGTGAATACAGCGGGATCGTACTGTTGATTTTGGGAATTCCATCCCATTGCAAGGACCCAATGCTCTGAAAGCGACGAGAACGCCTCTTCCGGTACAGCTGCGGAACCTGCGAATCCTATTGCATTCCATCCAGCCCGAAGGTGTTTAGGAACGGGTGCCTCTGAGTTGTCCCCGGCAACCGGTACAGAGATCGGCTGTCCGGCATATACCCAGATGCCCTCGAGTGGAGCTATGACCGACTGCTGGTTTAAAACCTCCCAGAGTTGTGTCTGGCTGTTATAACGAAGGATAGAATGTCCCATGGTGTTCACCGATGAAAACAATGAAAACGCTGTATGCTGGTAATTTGTGTGGGTAAACGGGACCGCAATGTAATTCCAGCCTTCCTGCAAGGTGAGATTTGTATCTGCTGCACATGGCAGGATAGCACAGCTGATAAATATAAGGCCGGTAAGAAGGCACCAGGCAGTATCCCTTTGCATACTGGGTAATAGGCTGATAAGTGGAAAAATGTTATGCACATTTCTGCTCTCCTTAGAACAGGTACCTGGGGGCACCCATGTTGGTTTTCTACCCGTTGAATCTGCGGGGTATTTTCACACAACGGGGAAGATTTCTCTGGAATCCTCTCCAAATTGCATCATTTAATCAATTTCATGTTGATAACGGATGTACCGGATTTTACAACGTCCATAATTCCGATTATTTTTATCCGGAAATGAGCAAAAAAGTAAGAAAATCAGCACATATCAGAAATTTTTATAGATACAATTAAATAAGATTCAATCTACCATTTTTTTATGGGAAAAATCTTGAATTCCTTGATGGGAAAGGGTGAAGAAGAGCGGAATTTAGAGGATTATATGACGCTTGAAGTCCCCGAGGATATGGAAGCAACGAATACGGCACTCTATGTCAAGATTGCCACGGTAGGAGACATAAAAGACTGTCCCAGGATCAAGGATGAAATCTACAACGGGAACCTAGTGGTCATGGATATCGCCCAGTTACGGGCGGACAAAGTGATGTACGAACGAGTTCTCAAGGATATGAAAGAGGTCGCGAAAGACGTGAACGGGGATATCATTGGCCTTGGTGAACAGAAGTATATCATTATAACCCCTGCAGGGGTCAAGATCTCCCGTGACAAACTTGGCGGGATGTGAAAACAGGGAATTCGATACTCCGCCTGTCCATAAAGGCTGGAGATACAACAACTATGTTTTTTAGGCCTCATTTTCAAAAAATCTTTTTAAACCGGAAGAATACCCGGAAACAATGAATCCCCCAGTTGTACTCCATCACCGCTACGCTCCCGTTTACCCTGTTAAATGGTACTTCACATGGGACTAAAACTCCATGTATGGATCCCGGGAATATACAGGATACATGGGTTATCAGGAGACAGAGCACCCGGGACCGTTTTCCCGGAATCCCATCTACATCCGAAATTTTTCGCAGTCAACGCCATATTGATCAGGTCATCCTCCCATATCTCGTGGTAACCATGTCGCTCCAGAAATTCATACCATTAATAATGGCCACACTCATCCTTGTGGCAATACTGGCATCGGGCTGTACGAGTGTCCCGGCCTTAACTCCGGTAACGACACCCGTTACAACGGACCTGAAGAAATTCAATTCGACTGCTGAAATTGAGCAGTATATCCGCGGTTCGATGGCAACGGACCATGAGGGTATATACCGGACCTACCCCATTACTGCCATGAATTCCGGTTCCGGATGGACACCGGGTGGACAAATGCTGGCAAGCCAGGAATCTGCAAAGAGTAGTATGGCTGTCCCGGCACCCGCTGCAGCAGGAGCCGTTGATTACTCCACGGTCAGTTCAGGGACTGGTGATTATTCAAAGACCAATATCCAGGTCGTTGGTGTGGATGAGCCCGATATCGTGAAAAACGACGCCCGGTATATCTACACAATCTCAGGCCAGACCCTCACCATCGTTGATGCCTACCCTGCAGAAAAAGCCTCGGTAGTCTCGAAGACGGAAATATCCGACACTCCAAAAGACCTCTTTGTAACCGGGGACCGTCTGGTTCTCTTTACCATGGGATATGGGTCACCTGATGACCCTGAAGAAAACACTGCACCTGCGATGGCTGAAAAAATGCCAAGAAGACCAGTATATAGCAATTCACCCGTCACGCATGCAGTCATCTATGATAT
>Ga0209668_10001131_pt1 | contig 11310 bp, 11 predicted proteins | sample FrelakmetPLP11PL_FD_187150 | JGI IMG/M metagenome (GOLD analysis project Ga0209668, IMG submission 187150) | Freshwater lake sediment microbial communities from the University of Notre Dame, USA, for methane emissions studies - PLP11 PL (SPAdes)... | ecosystem: Environmental > Aquatic >... | reverse complement strand
ACCCTCGCCGGGTTCGGGCTCATCCTCAATGTCAGGATGCGGAGGTTTACAAACTAGTGAACAAGGAAATGATCATCACCTCCAATGGCCATCAGACCATGGTGGCCGTCCTGGAGGACGACCTCGTGACCGAGGTCTCCGTCGAACGCGAGCGGCAGCGCGGCGTCGTCGGAAACATCTACAAGGGCCGCGTCTCCAAGGTGCTGCCCGGCATGCAGTCCGCGTTCGTCGATATCGGCCTCGAACGCGATGGGTTCCTCTACGTCTCCGACGTCATCGACACGATGGACACGTTCGAGCGCATGGAGGGTGGCGACGACGACGGGGACGACGCCAGCGCAGAGGCTGCAGACCAGGGCGCGGGACGCGAGAAGGCCGACGCGCCCAAGATCGAAACGCTGCTGAAGGCCGGCCAGGAGATCCTGGTCCAGGTCGTCAAGGAACCGCTGGGCACCAAGGGGGCCCGCCTGACGTCGCATGTCACGATGGCCGGGCGGTTTCTCGTGTTCATGCCGACTGTCGACCACGTCGGCGTGTCGCGCAAGATCGAGGCCCGCGAGGAGCGCGCCAGGCTGCGAGGCGTGGTCCGGCAGTTCCGGGAATCGCAGGGATTCACGGGCGGGGTCATCATCCGGACGGCGGCCGCGACCAGGCCGGAGGCGGACCTCGTGGCCGACCTGGTGTACTTCAAGCGGGTCTGGGACGAGATCCGGCAGAACGTCGATTCGTCCAGGTGTCCGGCCGTGGTGTACCGCGAGCAGGGCCTCGTGGCCAAGCTGATCCGCGACCTGCTGACCGAGGACTACTCCGCCATCAGGGTCGACGACCCGTCGGAGTTCCGCCGCGTCCGGGATCTCGTTGACCGCTTCATGCCGACGCTGGCGTCGCGGGTGAAGCACTACACCAAGGACTTTCCGATCTTCGAGGAGTACGGTGTCCAATCGGAGATCGACAAGGCCCTGCGCAGCAAGGTGTGGCTGAAGTCCGGCGGGTACATCGTCATCAACCAGACCGAGGCGCTGGTGGCGATCGACGTCAACACCGGACGCTTCGTCGGCAAGCGCAACGACCGGCTCGAAGACACCATCGTCAAGACCAATGTCGAAGCCGTGAAGGAGATCGTCCGGCAGATTCGCCTCCGCGACCTGGGCGGCATCATCGTGCTCGACTTCATCGATATGGAGGAGCGCAAGAACCGCCAGAAGGTGTCCCAGGCGCTCGACCAGGAGCTGAGTCGCGATCGATCACCGTCGAAGGCCGTGCAGGTGTCGGACTTCGGGCTCATCATCATCACGCGCAAGCGAGTGAAACAGAGCCTCGAACGTGTGATGACCGAGGCGTGCCCCTACTGTTCTGGCACGGGCGTCATCCGGTCGGCGGCGACGATCTGTTACGAGATTCTCGATGAGGTGAGGAAGGTCGCCGCGGATCTCGATGGCCCCGGCCTCGTGCTGCGCGTGAACCCGGACATCGCCCGGGCACTGCGCGAAGAGGAGGCGGCGGTGCTGCGCGAGCTGCAGGAGTCCCTCGGCAAGATCGTGTCCATCAGGTCTGAGCCGCACCTGCACCACGAGCAGTTCGACGTGATGGCGCTCTAACGGGCCCGGGCGTGGCCGAGCTCACCTGGGCGGCTGCATCGTGCTCAGCGGCAGCGGCCGGGAGGGCAGGAGGCCCGAGGTGCTGGTCCGCGGGTTCCAGCCGAGGCGTAGCACCGTCACATCGATCGCGCGGCGGCCGAAGGTGACGGCTTCCGTGCAGCTCCACATGTAGATGTCGATGTGGCGTCCCTGGACCATCGGACCGGTGTCCATGATCGTGTAGATGCCGGTGTAGGGCGGCCGGTCCACCACCTGGATCACCGAGCCGACGGGCAGCAGCGTCTGGTCGGCCGCGGCGATGCCCGTCCTCGGCCAGACTCCGGAGGCCGTCACGTCTCCCTTGCAGTACGCAGTGGCGCTGAACCGCAGCCGAGCCCCGGGTGACGGCACGGCCGAGGTCTCGCGAAGCACGGCCTGGCGTGCGGCGTACCGGGAGTCCACCGCCGTCACCTGGTAGATCAGCGCGAAGGCGAGCGCGCCGACGCACGTGGCAAAGACGTGATGCCAGCGGGATGTGACCTGCATCAGCGCGGCTCCTCGGGGCCGTGGTGGTGACCGTGCAGGTGAAGGTGCTTCCGTCCCGCTTCGACGAAGGGCAACGCCACCACGTACGAGAGCGCCGACAATCCGCCCGCCGCTACGAGCGAGCCCAGCGTGAACGGCCACACCAGCGGAGACACCAGCGTGGCCAGCCCCGCCCAGAATTCCCGGCCCAGGAACGAGAGCTCGAACAGTGCACGGAGCTGGTGTGCGAAATGGGGCGGGAGACGCACGCCGAGGACTTCCGCGGCCGCGACCGTCGTAATCGTGTAATACGGAGCGATGAACCAGGGCAGGTTGGAGTAGACGCCCAGCACGATCGCCACGCGGTTGAGGTTGAACACGAACGCGACGAGCAGGCCGAGGACGGTATGGAGGCCGAGGAACGGGGAGAACCCGAAGAACACGCCCACGGCGTACGCGGCCGCGGTGCGCCGGGGAGAGTCGTGGATGTGGAGCAGAGACTCCAGCCACTTCCGGACGAGTGACCGCGTCAGGTGAATCATCTGAAGTGCGCGTAGCCGGACGGCACCGGTTCGCTGACCCCGTTTCGTCTGAACGTGACGCCGGACGTCGTGCTGACGACGCCGATACGCGTGAGCGGCACGGCGCCAGCCTGCTGCCGGACCGTCCTGAAGCGCGAGCGGTGGCGCGGTCTCACCGCGAACAGCAGCTCGTAGTCGTCGCCGCCCGTGACGGCCGAGATGAGGGCGTCCTCGCCCCGGGCCGCAAACCACGCGCGTGCCGGCGGCGCGACAGGGATGGCCTCCGCATCGACTTCGATGCCGGCGCCGGAGGCCAGGGACAACTGATGCAGCCCGTCGGCGAGGCCGTCGCTGAGATCGACGCAGGCGCTCGCGGCGCGGTTGCGGCCGAGGAGCATCCCGAGGCGGATTCTCGGCTCCGGCCGCAGGAACGCCGCCTCGCAGTCGGCCATGGTCGGATCCCGGGGCAGAACGCCTGCCAGTGAGCCACGGCCGGCTGCCGCCGCGCCGATGGCGCCGCTCACCCAGACGTCGTCTCCGGGCCGTGCGCCGCTGCGGGTCAGCACGCGACGCCGGCGCACGCTGCCTATCGCGGTCACATCCACGATCAGGGGACCGGGCGAGCGGGTGATGTTGCCGCCAGCCAGGGTGACGCCGTGCGCGGCGGCCAGCACCAGGAACCCGTCGATGAGGGCCGCGAAGTCGCTCAGGAGGAGCGCGGGCGGCAGGACGAGCGACAGGAGCGCCACCCGCGGTGACGCGCCCATCGCCGCCAGGTCGCTCAGATTGACGGCAAGGGCCCGGTGTCCGATCGCCGCCGGCGCGGTGTACGCGCGGTCGAAATGCACCCCTTCCACCATCGCGTCGGTGGTGAACACGTCGAGGGTGTTCCGCTCGGGCTCCACCACGGCGGCGTCGTCGCCCAGACCGATGGCGACCCAGGCCGGGGCGCGCGGCACGCGTTCGCGGACCAGTGCGACGAGCGCCTGTTCGCCGACGTCGGCAACGCTACTTGGCGTATTCAACGGCACGCGTCTCGCGGATCACCGTGACCTTGATCTGACCCGGGTACTCGAGTTCGTTCTCGATCCTCCGTGCGATGTCCTTCGAGAGCCACACCGCCTCTTCGTCGGTGATCTTCTCGCTTTCCACCATGATGCGGATCTCGCGGCCCGCCTGGAGCGCGAAGGCCTTCGACACGCCCTTGAACGAGTCCGCGATGCCTTCGAGTTTCTCCAGGCGCTTGACGTACGACTCGAGGATGTCGCGCCGGGCTCCGGGACGCGCCGCGGAGATCGCGTCGGCGGCCTGCACGATCATGGCCTCGAGCGACGGCCAGTCGATGTCCATGTGGTGGGCGGCGACGGCGTCCAGCACGGGGGGCTGCTCCCCGTGCCTGCGGAGGAAATCGAGGCCGATTTCCAGGTGCGTGCCCTGCAGTTCGCGGTCGATCGCCTTGCCGATGTCGTGCAGGAACGCCGCCCGCACGGCGACAGACGCCTGAAGGCCCAACTCCCGCGCCATCGTGCCGGCAAGGAAGGCGACCTCCTTCGAGTGGCTCAGCACGTTCTGGCCGTAGCTGGTGCGGTACTTCAGCCGGCCCATCAGCTTCAGCACCTCAGGATGGAGATCGTGGAGGCCCAGCTCGAAGGCCGCCGCTTCGCCCTCGCGGCGGACCTCTTCGTCGAGCTCCGACTTCACCTTCTCGACCACTTCCTCGATGCGCGCCGGATGAATCCGGCCGTCGGCAATCAGCCGCTCGATCGCCTGCTTGGCGATCTGGCGCCGGTACGGATCGAATCCCGACAGGATGATTGCCCCGGGCGTGTCGTCCACGATGAGGTCGACCCCGGTCGCGATTTCGAGCGCCCGGATGTTGCGGCCTTCGCGCCCGATGATGCGGCCCTTGAGATCGTCGCTGGGCAGGTCGACGACCGACACCGTCGTCTCCGTGGTGTGTTCGGCCGCGCTCCGCTGGATGGCCTCCGTGATGATCTGGCGGGCCCGCTGTGCCGCGGTCTCGCGAGCCTCCGCGTCAAGCCGTTTCACCATGTTCGCGGCGTCCCGCCTGGCGTCGGCTTCCATCTGCTTCAGCAGAATGTCCCGGGCCTCGTCCGCGGTCAGGCTCGCGACACGCTGCAACTCCCGCTGCTGCTCGGCCACCAGGTGTTCGTACCGGGCCGCGGCTTCCGCGGTGGCCCGCTCGCGCTTGGCCAGGGCCTGCTCCTGGGCGCGAACGTCCTTGTCGCGATGTTCGATGCCACTGAGGCGTTCGGTCAGCTTCTCGTCGCGGCGATTCAGGGTCTGCTCGATCGCGCCCAGCTGCTGCCGCCGTTCGCGCGCCTGCCGTTCGGCTTCCACGAGCATCTCGTGCGCGCGTTCCTTGGCCTCGAGCAGCGATTCCTTCTTCTTGTTCTCGGCGTCCCGATCGGCATCCTTCGCGACACGCGCCGCTGCTTCCTCCGCCCGCCCGACGGTTTCCCTGGCAATCCGCTTCCGATTCGCGATCCAGACCAGCAACACGGCCACCCCGACGGCGGCCGTGATCAGGGCATTCACGACGTAAGTCACGTACGGTCCATTCATGCCGCGTCCTTTCGAGGCCCGGCCTCAGGCCCGTGCCCGGCGGGGCCAGGTCGCCAGGGCGAACGGGACGGTCCCGCGGCGATGGCCACCAGAGGGGGAAGAGCTTGCATGGGGTTTCAAGACCCGTTCTCGCGGCAACGGGGCGCCGCATCGCGCAGGTCTTGAAACCGTCTCCAGTGAAAGGCCCCGCTTTGCCGTGTGGGGAGGTCGATGAACCTGCCAAGAGCAGGTGGAACCGCTATATGAGCCGTGCTTCAGGCTTCCTCGACTCGGAGGCATGCACACCGCCCGGCATCGCAGCTCCGTTGACTTAACGTTGGCTCAAACGAGCCTCCGCGCCATCACGAGCAAAGCAGGGAACCCGTGAAGATTCTCGGGCTGATCTTAGAACGAGGGCGATGGTGGGTCAAGCGACGCGGCGGAGGGGGCGAGCGCCTCGTCGATCAGGCGCTCGATCTGCGCGAGGCGATCGGCGACCGTCGCCGGCCGCCCATCCTCGGCATCCAGGACCCTGAAGGCCTCATCGGCGATGTTGAGCGCGGCCAGAACCGCCAGGCGCAGCGAGTCCCCCGCCGGCGACTGGTCCGCCGCTGCCCGCATCCGCTCGTCGACGTAGGTGGCCAGTTCCTGCACGTAGCCCGGATCGAGCGCACTGCGGATCGGGTAGCGCTGACCGAATATTTGAACCGGCACCAGGCCTTCGGCCATCGTCGGGCACTAGAGGTTGAGGCTCTCGAGTTGCTCCAACAGGGAGCTGACGCGGGTCCGGATGACGTCGCGCTCTTCCTTCAAGGAGGAGATCTCGGCAGCCGCGCCGTCGACCTCCTGCAGCCGGACCCGGGCGGATTCGAGCTCCTTCGACACGTTCCGGTGCTCTTCGTCCATCCGGGCCTGCTCGGTGCGCATGCGGCCAATCAAGGCCACCAGCAGCTTGACCTTTTCTTCGAGCCGGTCGAGGGACTCGACATCGACCGGCCGTCCCGTCTTCAGCATACGTGCTCCGAGATGTCGGCCGCGGCGCTACGCCTTGGCGGCCGCGGCCGCTTCAACGGCCTTCCGCGCCTGTTCGACGACCTTCGTAAAGGCCGCGGCGTCATTGACCGCCATTTCCGCAAGCTGCTTGCGGTCGAGGGTCACGCTGGCCAGCTTCAGACCGTGTACCAACTCGCGGTACGTGAAATTGTTCTCACGGGCCGCCGCGTTGATCCGGACGATCCACAGCTGACGGAAATCGCGCTTCTTGTTGCGGCGACCGACAAACGCGTAGTTGAGCGCCTTGTCGACCGCTTCCTTGGCTGCGCGGTAGAGCTTGCTCTTGTTGAGGTAGTAACCCTTGGCACGGGACAGGAGCCGCTTGCGCTTGGCTCGCCGCACGGTGCCACGCTTGACTCTCGGCATGTTCGTTTCTCCACAGCCACTCGACGTTCAGTGGTGGGGCGCCGTCGCGCCCGCTCTGGCGCCGGATCCGATCGCCGGGGGGTGGCATCCCCGGGTCCCAGGCCTCCGCGCCCTCCGGGGCGGGAAGAGGAAGCGGGAGATGGCTCCCAGCCTCTTGTCCCTTGCCCCTAGCTCCTCGCCCCTATTTATAGGGCAGCATCCGCGCCAGCGTGGGAGCGTCGGCCGGCGAGGCCACGCTGGACTTGCCGAGCTGCCGCTTGCGCTTGGTCGTCTTGCTCGACGCCAGGTGGCGCTTGAACGCAGAATTCCTGACGAATTTCCCAGACGCCGTCTTCTTGAACCGTTTGGCGGCGCCACGATGGGTCTTCAACTTGGGCATGACCTGATTACTCTCCTATCTCTCTTCCAGTCCCGGCCGCCGACCTACCCGACCGGCTCAACGTCCTCGTCAGGTGTGGCCTCGTCGAGCACCTCAGCCTCTTCGACCGGTTCTGCCTCATCGAGCGCTTCGGCGCCCTCGACCGGTTCGGCTTCATCGAGCGCGTCGGCGTCCTCGACCGGCTCGCCCTCGTCGAGCGCTTCGGCGTCCTCGACCTCCCCAGCCGGGACCGGCCACGGTGCCGCGGCGGGAGGTCGCGACGCGGATTTCGCCCCCCCTCCCGTTTTCGAGCCGCTGCCGGGCTTCCGCGCCAGGATCACGTGCATCGTGTTGCCTTCCTTGCGCGGGATGTTTTCGGCGACGGCTTCGTCAACCAGCTCCAGCAGCAGCCGTTCGAGGATGCGCCTCCCGATCTCGGGATGCGCCATCTCCCGGCCGCGGAAGAAGATCGTGGCCTTCACCTTGTCGCCGTCCGCGAGGAAGCGCTCGATGTGCTTCTTCTTGAACTGGTAGTCGTGCTCGTCCACCTTCGGGCGGAACTTGATTTCCTTGACCTCGGTCACTTTCTGGTGCTTCCGGGCCTCCCGCTGGCGTTTCTGCTCCTGGTACTGGTACTTCCCGAAGTCCATGATGCGACAGACGGGAGGCGTCGCGGTGGCCGCGACCTCTACCAGGTCCAGGCTCTTGCTGCGCGCAAGCGTGAGCGCCTGCTGCGGCGGCATGATGCCCAACTGCTGACCGGTGTCGTCAATCACACGAATTTCGCGCACCCGGATCCGCTCGTTGACGCGCGTACGTTCTTCGCGGCGTGGGCCGAAGCGATCGAAAGCGATAGGAGCCTCCCTACTGTTCCCGGGGCTCGCGCCCCTGCCGTCGGACTTCACTCAGGGCCGCGTCGATGAATGCCTCGACGGTGCGCGGTCCCTGGTCACCTGCGGCGCGGCTGCGTACCGACACGGTTCGCTCGGCCATCTCGCGATCGCCGACGACGAGCATGTACGGCACCTTCTGCAGCTGTGCTTCGCGGATCTTATACCCGATCTTCTCCTGACGATCGTCCAGTTCGGCGCGCAGTCCGGCGGCGGCCAGGGCGTCGCGGACGCCCGCGGCGTACGGGGCGTGCCGGTCCGCTATCGGCAGGACGGTAGCCTGCACCGGCGCAATCCACAGCGGAAACGCTCCGGCGTAGTTCTCGAGCAGCAGCGCCATGAACCGTTCGAAACTCCCGAAAATCGCCCGGTGGATCACAACCGGCCGGTGTTCGGTGTTGTCCGCCCCGACGTACGTCAGGTCGAAGCGCTGCGGCAGCTGGTAGTCGAGCTGGATGGTCGCGCATTGCCATTTGCGGCCGAGGGCGTCCATCACGTCGAAATCGACCTTCGGGCCGTAGAACGCCCCGCCACCCGGGTCGATGGTGTAGGGCAGGCCCACGGCGTCGAGCGCCCGCTTCAGCTCAGATTCGGCGTGATCCCAGGTGGCAACCTCACCGAGGAACTCCGCAGGCCGCGTCGACAGCTTCATCGCGAACGACAGGCCGAAGTCGTCATAGACGCGCTGCACCAACCGCAGCAGACGTTCGACTTCTTCGCCAATCTGCGACTCCATGACGAAGATGTGCGCATCGTCCTGCGCGAACTGGCGGACGCGGGTCAAGCCCGAGAGCACACCCGATGCCTCGTTCCGGTGCAGCGCCGTCTGTTCGTGGAACCGCAGCGGGAGGTCCCGGTAGCTTCGGCCCTCGCTGGCGAACACGAGCATGTGGCCCGGGCAGTTCATGGCCTTCACGCCCATCTGCTCGCCTTCGGACTCCACCAGGAACATGTTCTGGCGGTAGTGCTGCCAGTGCCCCGAGGTTTCCCAGAGCGCTTTGTTGAAAATCAGAGGTGTCTTCAGCTCGACGTACCCGGCCGGGAACAGCACCTGGCGCATGTAGTCCGCGAGCAGGTTGTAGACCGTCGTGCCCTTCGCCAGCCAGAACGCGGCCCCTGGCGCCCAGGGGTGGAACGTGAAGAGTCCCAGCTCGCGGCCGAGCTTGCGATGGTCGCGCTTCTTCGCCTCCTCGAGGCGGTGGAGGTACGCCTTCAGATCGGCGTCGCTGAAGAACGCCGTCCCGTAGACCCGCTGCATCGGCTGGTTCTGCGCGTCGCCCTTCCAATACGCGTTGGACGTGCTGAGGAGCTTGAACGCTTTCAGACGGCCGGTCGACGGCACGTGCGGCCCGGTGCAGAAGTCCAGGAACACGTCGGCGATGGCGTAGCACGACACGGTCGCGCCGCCCTTCTCGTCGATCAACTGCACCTTGAGGGGCTCGCCGCGCTGCGCGAAGTACGCCTTCGCGGCGTCTTTGGGGAGCATCCGACGTTCGTACTTGAGGTCGCGGGAGGCGAACTCCTGCATCTTCTTCTCAATCGCCTCGAGGTCATCAGGAACGAACGGACGCTCCACCACGAAATCGTAGAAGAACCCTTCGTCGGTGGCGGGCCCGATCCCGCACTGCGTGCCGGGAAACAGGCTGACGACCGCGGCCGCCATCAGGTGCGCCATCGAGTGGCGGTAGAGATCCATCGCGTCCGGGCTCTCCGCCGTGACGATCCGTACCGTCGCGTCGGCCTCGAGGGCATGGGAGAGGTCCACCATCTGGCCGTTGACGACGCCGGCGAGGGCAGACCTCGCCAGCCGCGGCGATATCGCCGCGGCAACGTCGATGACGCGAGTACCCGGGTCGACTCCCTTGAGGGAGCCATCGGGGAGTGTGACCGCAATCTGTTTCATGCTGCGCGCGGCAGATTCAGCCCCGGTGGGCATTGAACTTTCACTCCAACCGACCTGCCTCCGGGTATCGGGGAAGTGGTAGGCACGGGCAGACTCGAACTGCCGACCTCCTGCGTGTCAAGCAGGCGCTCTAACCAACTGAGCTACGCGCCTAAGTCTCGACGAGACATGGCGTACCGGACCATCTAGTATAGCAACCGGTTGGAGCAGGCGTCAACGCGTGCGCGGCCCCAGCGACAAATCAGGCCCGGCCCGCGCGCGAGTGGACGCCGCCACTCCCGCCCGGGCCGGGCCGCCTGTCGGAACGCCGTCGAGCGGGCGTCTACCTGACGAGGTCCTTGAGGGACTTGCCGGCGGTGAAGCGCGGCACCCGACGCTTCGCGATCTTGATGGGTTCGCCGGTCCGCGGGTTGCGGGCCACCCGGGCCTTACGGACTGACGTCTTGAAGGTGCCGAAGCCGACGAAGGTGATCGTGTCGCCCTTCTTCAGGGTCTTCCCGATGTTATCCATCGCCGACTCGAGCACCTTGCCGGCGAGCACCTTGGTGGCGCCTGTTTCCTTTACCACTTTCGCGATCAGATCCTGCTTGTTCATGAACCCTCCTCCGGGTCTACTGCGTGGACTGCGGGAAAGCGCCCGCGGACGCGCCGTCGCGTTTATACGCAACGGCCTGCGGCGTGTCAAGACGATTCACGGGGGTCGTCACGACGGGATCCGGGACTTGAGGCGCTCGACCGCCTTGTCGAGGGCCGGGTCGCCGGCGGGGGCCGACTCGCCGAAGTCGACGTCCGGTTCAGCGACGGCCACGTCCGGCTGCAACCCCCGTTCGTGGATGGGCGTTCCGGCCGGAGTGAGGTACCACGCGTACGACATCCACATGCCGGCGCCGTCGGGCAGCATGAAGAGGCGCTGCACGGCCGCGCGGCCGTTGGTCCGCTCTCCGACGCTCTCCCCTCGCTTGTTGCCTGTCAAGGCGGCGATGCACAACTCTGCGGCCCCGGCCGTGCCATAGTCTGTCAGGACAGCGAGCGGCAGGGCGAACGGGCCATCGCCGGCGGCCGCGGTGATCGTCTGCCGGCTGGCCCCGCGCGTCTCCTGGAGGGCCAGGGTGCCCGACGCGACGAACAGCCGCGCCGTGTCGATGCCGGCCTGCAGCGGGCCTCTTGCGGTCCCGCGGAAATCCAGGACTAGAGCCCGCGCGCCGTCATTCTGCACTTGCGCGACCGTCTTTCGAAGCGCGGCTGGCGTGCCGGGGGCAAACTCGGCGACGCGCACGTACCCAACGCGACCGCCGATCAGCTTCGCCGATGGGGGCAGCGACGGGAGCGCCTCCCGCGTGAGCATCACGTCGTGCGGTTCGGCCGCATTGCCGCGGATGACCATCAGCGTGACGGTCGTTCCCGGGGCGCCCTGCAGCAGCCTCATGCCTTCCCATACCGACATCTCGCGCGTCGGCTGCTTGCCGATCATGCGGACGAAGTCTCCCGGCCGGAGCCCGGCGCGAGCGGCGGGCGAGCCTTCACGCGCGGCGACGACCCGAAGATAGTACTG
>Ga0209668_10001130_pt1 | contig 11311 bp, 6 predicted proteins | sample FrelakmetPLP11PL_FD_187150 | JGI IMG/M metagenome (GOLD analysis project Ga0209668, IMG submission 187150) | Freshwater lake sediment microbial communities from the University of Notre Dame, USA, for methane emissions studies - PLP11 PL (SPAdes)... | ecosystem: Environmental > Aquatic >... | reverse complement strand
AGAAAGTTCAGAATTTTTTATCATGTCCCATCTAAAACCAATACCAGCTTCACTATTAATAAGAACTGTTCCTATATTATATTGATGATGATAAGATCCATTATAACCTAATAGATTCCTATTTTCCTTTTGTCTAATTTGATCTCCATTGATTGGATCATTTAAATAAAAAGTAAAATTGGTATGTAAATCAAAATTGTAATTAACGTAATACAACTAATTTTTAAAATAGCCTCCATTTTTCAAAGAGGTGAGTAATTGGAGATTGGCATTGGTTCTTGCTGTTTTACCACCCTCTGAAGAATCAATAGCTCCATAAAACCCAATCAAACCTTGAGCTACAGCTCGATCGGGTATTTGGCCAGAAGCATTCCATTTACTTGAAAAAGTGGAAACAGAAAAAGTAAGATAATTATTTTGGTTAAGTTTCCCATTATATTTGGTAAATAGATTGAACCTATTAAAATTTTGAGGATGATCAAAAAATCCATTGGAAAAGGCATATTCGGAACCAATGTACCAAGATTGGTGCTCTTTAAGCTTTGCGGCATCTAATAAATTAAACAATCCCACTGCTCGATAAGTATCAAACATACCTCCCTCCAGTTTGAAAAGATTTTGACTCAGTATATTTTTAGTTTTCAATTCAACATAGCCAGCTGTAGTAAAGTTCCCTTTGCTTGCATTGTAGGGACCCTTCTGAAAATCAATCGATTCAATAGTTTCTTGAATAATAAAATGCATATCAGCATAACCTTGGCCATGTGCCTGTGAAACCATATTTACAGGCATGCCATCTGACATAATATTTATATCTGTGCCATGATCACAATCAAATCCACGAATAAAAATTTGTTCTGCTTTACCACCTCCCTGATGTTGGCCAATAAACAAGCCAGGAACCATTCTTAAAACCTCTTGTGAATTATTAACTCCTCTTAATTTAATATCCAGGTTACCAATGGTTTTATATTCTTGTCCTTCTTTAGTATGCACTATCACATCCGATAATCTTACTTGACTGGGAGCCAGATAAATTGTGTCGTTTTGTTTTAAAGTGTTTGTAAGTAAATTCATTTCTAAATAACCTATTGAAGAAATTTTAATACTTATAGAGGTCTTGTTAATATTGAATTTTCCAAATATGTTAGTATAAGTGTTTATTTTATCCGGGTTCGAAGTTATAACAGCACCTTCAATTGGGCGTTTTGATATTTTATCAAAAACAAAAAACCCATCATCACTTTGAGCAAAAACATTTAATGTGCATATTATACAAAAAACAGAAAACTGTAATTTCATTTTGACTGGTATATTTTGAGGCTTAAAATTACTTATTAATATAATCCTTCAGTAACTGATATTTCAACGTTTAGTATGCATTAATACCCCCTTTTTAAATTTCAATAATGTTATTTCATTAAAATAACATTGCCCAAAATGGTTAGATGTGCTTAAGCTTGGCTACAAAAGTTGCCCTGACATCGGCAGCAAATTTTTCCAAACCGGCTACTAGTGTGGCTTCGAAAATTGTTTTCTACTAGCTAGTAAATAAGCAAGCAAAAACCGACTTCAGCGAGTCTGATTTTTGTTTTATATATACATAGTACCTTTATATCGACCGAATCTGCGGTTCTTTTTGCGGCTTAGTTGTCATCTCGTCTCATCTATCAACGGATTAAAATCCGTTGTTGTGTAATTGGTCGAGGCTACGCCTCTGTTTTTTGGGCTGCACTTTACTGGTGGTAAAAAGCCGAAAAAGTAAGCAATTACCATCATACAGGTAGAGCCATCGGCTCGATTTATTCCATCACAACGGATTTCAATCCGTTGGCATTTTACACAAGCGGTTGAAAGATATAATTTCTATCATACTCAATTCGAAAGGTCTCCAGCAATTCCACATATTCATCAGTAAAATTTTGCCTTTTGTGATGCGTCTGCTGATTGAGTATGTAGTTGTAAACCGCATGGATGGAGGTGTGACTATAAGAGAATGCACCAAATCCTTCCTGCCATTCAAAACGTTGGCTGGTAAGCTGATTGTCATTGATATATTTTGAGGATTTGGCTTTCACACTTTTCATGAGTTCAGACACAGATATAGCCGGCTTTATTCTAAAAAAACAATGCAAATGATCTTCAACGCCGTTTACGATGATTGTTGTACAATTTGATTCATTGATCAGATTGCCAATTACGCTGAATAGTTTTCCCTGCCACTCTTTATTGATGATCGCACGGCGATATTTTACAGCGAATACGGTTTGCAAGAAGATTTGAGAATAGGTATTTGCCATTTTGTTTGTTGTTTTTTAACCAACAAATTTATTGTGCTAACCTAGAGCGTTCAGCGGGTATTTGTACGCTATAACAACGGATTAAAATCCGTTGTTGTGTAATTGGTCGAGGCTACGCCTCTTTTTTGGAAGTATTTTACCGGGGGTAAAATTGATGGAGCGGTTGCTTCTTCTTGATTCTTACAGCTTAGTGAAAAAATGCCTAACTGATCAGTTTAAAACTTCATATACTGAAATTTCACCTGATTTATTTTTTAATGTCTTTAGGCCAAGGGGTGCACAGTTGAAGGAAACTTTTACTTTTTCATAAGCGTCTTCTGAAATAAGAATCTGGCCTTTCCCGGCAATAGACTGCAATCGCTGGGCAGTGTTTACAACATCGCCAATTACCGTATAATCTAACCGCTTTAATGTTGCTGATCCGATATTTCCTGAAATCATTTCGCCAGAATTGATACCTATTGAAACAGCAGGCTGAAAACTGAATTCGGGGGGAAGCGCATTGATGTCGGAACGAATTTTCAGTGCAGCTTCAATTGCTCTGTCTAAGTGATAGGGACCGTTAAAAACAGCCATTACACAATCACCTATAAACTTATCAATTGTACCATTCTGATCAATTATTCCTCTTACCATCACATCGAAATATTTATTCAACAAACCAACTACTGCATCTGGATTCTCTGATTCACTAATTGCTGTAAATCCACAAATATCAATAAATGCAACAGTGGCTTCCGTGCTTTCATTTGCCATCAGCGATTGCTCATACTCACGGGTGCACATGAAGTTTAGTACACTGGAATCGACATACATTTTGAGAATATTATTTTCTTTCAACGCCTGTAAACTATGCTTTACCTGTGCTACCTGCCGAATGGTTTTCTCGATAGTAAGTTCCAGATCTTGAAAATTTACTGGTTTCGTGATAAAATCAAATGCCCCCTTATTCATTGCAGTCCGAATATTTTCCATATCTCCGTAGGCAGAAACCATCACGGTTTGTGTTAGCGGGGCTACTTCTGGTAACTCAGCGAGCAGGGAAAGACCATCCATCTCAGGCATATTAATATCACTGAGAAGTATGTCAATGTCGCGGTGTTCATTCAGTTTTTGAATAGCATCACGACCGTTGATAGCAAACACGAAATCATATTGTTTATCCCGAATTTTTTGCCTAAATTTTTGCCGAATCAACAGCTCCAAATCAGTTTCATCATCAGCAACAAGTATTTTGGTCATTTTATATTGATTTAAGCTTTTCTTTTAACACTGAAAAATCTACCGGCTTGGTTAAAAAATCATCTGCCCCCAGTTTTTTTGCTTGATTATAGTTTTCGGCATCTCCATATGCAGTTATCATCATAACAACTGGTGGTGGAGTATAGTGTTTTTCTTTAATCTGCCTTAATAACTCTAAACCTGTCATTCCAGGCATATTGATATCTGACAAAATTAATACGGCTTCATGATTCAAATCATTTAAATAATTCAAAGCTTCTTCTCCGGAAAAGGCAAAAACAAAACTAAATTGTCCTTCACGAATCTCTTTACGAAATCTTTGTTCAAAAAGAATTTGAACATCCCGCTCGTCATCTACTACTAATATTTTCATACCTGCTTATATTTAACTCAAATTAAGTATTTTATTAATAAATCTGTACTGTAGCATCCATATTTTTTCCGATACATTCCTATACTTCGGAACATGCTTAGATTAAATTCACACATCAAAATAAAGGCTTTAAAAAATCGAATGGTAATGAAATATGTAGCAACATTGAATTGATAAAATAGTTTTTCTGTTTTTTGATAAAGATTATATTTTTGAGTAGCATGAGAGAAATGAATTTGCCTCTAACTTGTAATTATTTAAGAAGCAGGTAATGAAATAATAAAAGTGGTTCCTGCACCTACCCTCCCTGCCTGTGCAGCCGCTTCAACAGTTAGGGTATCAACTGTTAACTTTCCCCCATGCCCCTTGGTAATTATATCATAACTCAGGCTCAATCCGAGTCCGGTTCCCTCACCCGTTGGCTTGGTGGTGAAGAATGGCTGAAATATCTTCTCTTTTACTTGCTCTGGCATGCCCGTGCCGTTATCTGCCACTTCAATGACTACCTGATCTCCCTGTTTTCTGGTAGTCAGGGTAACCCTGGGTTTATACCCGCTCTCTTTTTCGTTTTTCTGACGTTCATTCACCGCATAAAAAGCATTGTTAATTAAGTTTAAGATTACCCGACCGATATCCTGGGGTACTACACTAATGGGTGAAAGTGTAGTATCCAATTGGGTGTCAAATTCAGCATTGAATGATTTGTCCTTCGCCCGGAGACCGTGATAAGAAAGTCGTAGGTATTCATCGCATAAGGCATTGATATCGGTAAGCTCCTTTTGTCCGGTTGTTTTGCGGGAGTGTTGCAACATGCTCTTTACAATAGCATCGGCCCGTTTACCGTGAAAGGTTATCTTTTCAGAATTAGCTTTGATGTCATCTATTATTTCATTCGCCGAAATTATGCCAGCAGGTTCGATTTCTTTTTTGAGTTCGTCTATCAACTCCGCGTTTACTTCGGCAAAATTGTTAACGAAGTTTAACGGGTTTTGAATTTCATGGGCAATACCTGCTGTTAGTTCTCCCAATGAAGCCATTTTCTCGGCCTGAACCAGTTGCGATTGGGTAGATTGTAGTTTTTGGAGTGAGCCTCTTAATTCATGTGTTTGTCTATCTACCTCTAATTGTAATAGTCGATTTTTTTCTTGCGTTTCCTTGATTCGCCATTGAAAGAACCAGTAAATTCCTGATAGGAAAAATAGTGTTATCAGAATTTTAAACCATAGAGTTTGGTAAAAAAATGCCCCAACTTCCAAATCGAATACAGCGGGTTGATTAGCCCATACCCCATCGTTATTAGAAGCAATAACTTCAAAACGATATTTTCCTGGTGGGAGATTTGTATAAAAAGCTTTTGTAAAACCACTACTCCTTATCCAGCCTGTATCATATCCTGATAAACGAAATTTAATCTGATTTTTTTCAGGGGCGGTAAAGCTTAACACACTATAGCTAAAGATATATCGATGATTACCTGGAGAAATAGCTGAGATTCCCTCTTTATAGAATGGTTTGTCATCAACTGTAAGTTCATTCACTGAAACTAAAGGAGGTAATTTATTGGACGTGATTTTTGAAGGATTCACCTCTACTAAACCACCGATTCCCAATACCATCAGTCGGCCATCTCTCGTAACAATAGAATGTCTGGCACCAACACACTGTCTGTTATTCATTCCATCCCCTTCATTCAAAATATTCCAATGAGGTAAAGCTGTTGAATCTACAAGATATTGTTCAATTGCTTTCTTATCAACATAAATGATTCCTCGGTTAGAAGGGAACCACCATTTCCCATAATGATCTGGCATTATCTGAAAAACAGAAAGTTCTGGCATACCCGACTCTTTTCCCACATACCATTTTTGTTTATTTTTATACTTAACCAAGCCTCTACCTGTTGCAAACCAAATAATGTTCTTATCTGCACCATCAACTATACTGGAAAAAATTGGTATTCCTTTCACATTTCCAAAAAGTCCATCGTTGATAACTGTACCATCCTTGGAAATGAAATAAACGCCAGTTCTATAAGTACCCACCATCCAGGTATTACTGTCAAGTTCTCGAATGAAAGAAATATAAATATTTGAAAAGTCTACATTTGGAAAGTTCAAGTACTCAAACTTTCCTTTATCATTTATAAAACCTATGCCTTTATATGAAACTCCAAAATACACTTTCCCATCACTGGCTTCATAGGCATATCGAACACCACCTTTCTGTTCACCCAACGAATAAATTTGTTGTTTATTCCAACTAATTTTTAAAATTAGGTCTGAACAACATATCCATTGATTATTCTTTGAATCAGTAAATGAATAAAAATTAGTAGATCCAACTTTTACAAATTTGTCGTTTTCAAAAATCTGAAGTTGTTTTATTGTTCCATTTATCAAAGAGAATACTTTATTATCGGGATTTAGAATTAAGAAAGCATCATCTCCGGTTTGGGTTATAGAACTAACTCTATTGTTTACAATTCCTTCCGTTGCAGCAAAGTTTTTAACTTTTGATTTATATATTTTAAATAAACCTCTATCGGATGATATCCAAATTTGACCCTCCCGATCTACCGTAATGTTTGAAATAGTTTGTATATTCAGATATCCTTGCGGAAATTCATAAAACTGTGTACTTCCACTTGGTAAATAGGCCAATCTTCCGCTACCGGGTGCAACCCAGATTCCTTGCTCATGATCCTCAGCAATCAAACCAAAAGTTGGATTATTAATGATCGACTTGGATTCTTCCATTCCTGGAAAAATACACATAGATGTACCATCCCAATAATACAAACCATATTCCGAAGTCATCCACGTTTTTCCCTTACTATCACAAAAAAACTGAGCAAAATTTACATCCAGTGGTACTTTCCCTTTATAGGATACTGGAATCAATTTTCCCTGATCATTTAATCGGTATAAACCATTAATATTTACTACCCACCTGTGAAGTGAAGTATCCCGACTATTTAAAACATAATATCTTTCCTGTATATATTGATCGCGTTTAATTTTACGAGACTTTTTATTTTGGGTATTAAACACAAGGTATTCTCCTGTGCCAGTTCCTCCCAAAGAAAAAATCAATTCATTGGATTTTGTCATGCCCCTATAAAATAAGTTAGGCTGATCTTGAATGTGCTGGGTAAACTTACCTTTTCGATATTCAATCAACCCATCGCTAACCGTAGGAAACCATAAGGCGCTGTCGTCTGTCTCAGCAAAAATGCCAATATTATCTTGCTGTAAAAATGAGGTAGTACGTGAGTTGAAATTAACAAAATTAAGTCCATCGAATCTTGAAAAACCACTATACCCATTCAACCATAAAAATCCTTCTTTTGACTGATATACATTCATCACATAATCATTGGGAAGCCCTTTACGAGTATCATATTGTTCTACCCTAAAGTGCTGAAATGGATTTTGGGAAAATAGCAGATTTTGAAAAAATAAAATGCAAATACAAATCAGATATTTCATAAAATAAATTCTTAATTCTGGGAAATAATTTCACATAATGAACTAAAATAAACTTAACTATTTATCGCTTTAACTAATTTTTGCTAAGACTTTAGTAATGAATAACATAGCGCTCAGAAAATTCGTCTATAAATTATAGTAGGAATATTTATGAACCGATTTTCCTAAATATACATATAATTTATTATTAATTTAAATTCAGGGACATTTTATAACTTAATAAATGGCTTCATTTCTCTTTAACTGACTTTCACAATTGTGGTAGTGAAATAATAAAAGTAGTACCCGCACCATCCTTCCCTGCGTGTGGTGCTGCATCAGCAGTCTGGGTTTCTACTTTTAATTCTCCTCCATGCGCCTTTACAATATCATAACTCAAGCTCAATCCCAATCCAGTTCCCTGTCCAGTTGGTTTAGTGGTAAAGAAGGGTTGAAATATTTTATCTATGATATTGGCAGGAATTCCATTGCCATTGTCGGTAACCCTGATTTCTACTTGATGATTGACCTTTTTGGTAACAACGGAAACAGTTGGTTCATAATCCGCAATACCTTGCTTTGATTTTTCATTTACAACATAAAAGGCATTGGTTATTAAATTTAAAATAACACGACCAATATCCTGTGGTATGATACTGATATTGCCAATGGTTGCATCAAAATCAGTCTTCATGGTGGCGTTGAATGTTTTGTCTTTGGCTCTTAAACCATGATATGCTAACCGAAAATATTCATCCGCCAGTGCATTGATATCGGTGGGTTCTTTTACACCACTGCTGCTGCGGCTGTGTTGGAGCATGCCTTTTACAATATCACCCGCACGCTTTCCATGGTAGTTGATTTTTTCTAAATTCTGTTGTAAGTCTTTAGCAATGTACTTCGCATCCGCAAAGTTTCCCTTGTTAATTTCATCATTCAATTCATCCACCAACTCAGTACTAACTTCACTAAAATTATTTACAAAGTTCAATGGATTTTGTATTTCATGCGCGATGCCAGCAGTGAGTTCACCTAATGAAGCCATTTTCTCTGCCTGAACCAGTTGTGATTGAGCTGACTTTAATTGGTCTAAGGCTTGCTGCAGCTTATCTTTTTGAATAATTAAATTTTCATTTGCCAATTTACCTTGTTTTACATTTCTATACAATAGAATTGCAATAAACCCAATCAAAATAGCAAATGAAATGGCACCCAGGTTTGTCCAGCGAGCAATTTTTTTACTTTTGGCATCTTCCAAAGCCTCAATACGTTTGTTTTCGGAAAATAGCAACTGTTGAAATTCGGTAAGATTTTTAATCCGCGAAGTATATAAACTATCCTGAACTTTCAAAGCCAGCTGAACATACTTAAATGCACTGTCACGTTTATTCATTCGGATAAAACAATCATATAAATTTTTATAAGCTACTCCTAAATCCACTTCAAAATTGGAGTAACCTAAGCTTGACAAAGTATCAAGTAAATATTTCGCATAATAATATGCCGAATCAATTTTATTTAGGTGCAAATAGTTTTGCGAAAGCCGTAAAGCACTTCGGGTAACAATATTTTTTGAATACTCGTCTTGTACCGAAATATGAAGATATTGATTTGATATTTCATATTTATGTAAATCGGAATATGCAAAACCGTATAACATATTATTAAAGGAACTGAAGTAAGTATTCAGACTATTATTTGACTGAACTGAATTTAAAACCACGATGGCCGAGTCTGGCTTTTTAAGGGATATCAATAAAAAAGCCAATGCAGAAGTTGAGCCCGAAATAAATCGATTTGAACCAGCGGCAAGTTCTGCATACTCTTTTGTTCTGCGAATAACTACCCTGGCTTGCTCAAAGTTCAATGTTTGCTGCATTAGTATTTGATAATTATAATTTATTGTAGCAAGGGCCAAATATTTATTTTGTTCGGAAGTTAGTGAAGAGTTAATTTTCCAAGCGCCATTTTGCTCATTCACTTCTTGCATTTTTTTATCAATTTCATTGAGTAATTGAAAGCCAGCAGCATATTGTTGTTTACCCAAAAGTTGATTAACAAGCATCGTTTTAAACCATAGAGACATCAATAACTGTTTGTTTTTCTCACAAATAGTTATTGATGTATTGATATAAAAAATTGCAGTATCTCTATTTTTTTCTCGATAAAAATTGATCGCTTGCTCTAAATCAGCAACTAACGATGAATCGCTGGTAGGTTCGTTCAATCTGCTCTTTAGTTCGTTAGGCAAATCTTGCGCCTGTAAAGTATGTAGCGACACGAAAAAAGACAATAAAACAATCAGCTTCTTACTCATAAGTTGGGTATATATAATAAAGTTAAGCAGTTTCTGTGAATTGAATATATGATTGTATAGAAGTAAAAGATGCTTTTTCGTTATACCACTATTCGGAAAAGAAATCGAGGCTTCTCCCATTTTATTGACAATTAATACATAAGTCTATGTACTTCGAATCAATTTGATTGATCGAACCTTGGCTCAGGCCGCATACTTGATCGAAGACAAGATTGCGAAAAATTGTGGGAAATGAACTAGCTAATATTAAATTTCTAGAATTAGCGGTTCGGCTTAATACAGTAGATTAAAGTCTTTTGAAGCTAAATTGGTGGAGTGTGCGACTGTAACAAATCAGACTGTGTTTAGAGGGAAATGGAAAAACTACTTTCTTTAATTTACTTCGTTTAACCCTACGTCCTTCCAAATAAGCGTTTATAAGTATATAAAAACCAAAACCCAATTCGAATTATATTCCTTTTTCCAATTTCTAGTAAGCAAAACTATTTGAACTTAACACTAAATCATTTTATATGGATTGCCATCGGCTCGATTAAAATTTTACCAGCAGATATTAATCCGCAGCATCTATCTCCTGGCTGGAATAACATAGCTATAGTTCAATTCCTTTTCCTGCGAAGTTCCGGGCAAACTCACCCGAACATATTCTACCAAAACTTTTTCTGGCTGTACAGTCACCTGTAAAAATCCGGAATTAGGCAAAATCGTACCCGATAAATAAGCATTTGCATTGAATGCAGTATAAGTATCATCCGCCGGATTGGGCACTGACTGATAAACTACACCATCTAATTGCTGGTGGGCAAATAAATGATCATGACCCTGAAAAAAAACAGTCACTTTATTTTTTACCATTAACTGATGAATAGGTAAATCCCAATTGGGCCTATAGGAAGAGAACTCCCAATTATTTTGTTGATTATAGCCCCCCCATTCAAAATATTTTGCCCTTTCCACACCTCCCCTGCCTGTACCGTTTACATGATGAGCAAATACAAACTTGAATTTTTTGCTATCATTGTCTTCAAGGGTTTTCAGAAAATGATCGGCTGCATATTTCTCCTTGTCAGGATTAAAAGTGAATATAACAAGTGTTGTCAGCGGATCAGGTTTCCTGAGATACTGAATGTCAAAATGTGATCCGGTAAGCAATATATTAAGGTTACCTGACCTTACTGCATTCTCATGATAAGTTTCGGGTGAGAACAATGGGAACACTTTTGTATTTTCCCTGTAATCAAACCATTTCTTAAAGGGAAGTATAAGTGAAACATCATCAGGGAACAGAACGGGCAATTCTTTAGCGATTATGAAATCTGCCGAGCTGTCAGTTTTATTAATCTGCCCTGAATCATCATTCACATTGTAACCTGCATCCCGGTATCTTTCATTGTCGATATCAGGTGAATTTGTCATATTCATAATCACGACAGGGCCGTTGATCTGCCTGAGGATTTCGGGTCTGACAGATGGTGATTTGTAACTTATCGTTTTGACTGGCATTATCCCTGCAGAACCTCTGGGATAAAATCCAGAAAGCTTTTTTGCAACAGGAATTTCAAGTTCCGGATCTTCCGACAATGAGACTCTGATCGTATCGCCGATGCCTTCC
>Ga0209668_10001129_pt1 | contig 11312 bp, 8 predicted proteins | sample FrelakmetPLP11PL_FD_187150 | JGI IMG/M metagenome (GOLD analysis project Ga0209668, IMG submission 187150) | Freshwater lake sediment microbial communities from the University of Notre Dame, USA, for methane emissions studies - PLP11 PL (SPAdes)... | ecosystem: Environmental > Aquatic >... | reverse complement strand
TTCCGATCTCCCCGCGCGCGTGACCTGCTCGGCCCCTAGCTGCGCGTCGAGTTGCAGGCGAAGAGCGAGGTAGACTTCGGCGGGCGACACCGGCGTCGCCTTAGCAGGTAGCTCGCGCGCGGTCACGGGGCGTTAATCTCTACGAGGAGTTGATTCAGCGTGTCGCGCGAAGCGCTGGCTGGCGATGCGTCGGCAATCATGCGGAGCTGCGTGCGCAGCACGGCATCTTCGCGCGCTGCGATGATGAATCTTTCGCGCAGCTCGGCATCGCTGTCAATCATCGCCGCAAACGCGCGAAAAGACGCCGATTCCGGGAGATACTTCCCGCCGGTCGCGAGCGATTGCCAAAGGCTGCGAAGGATTTCGCAGAATTCAAGCAGCGTGGCAGCCGTAACAAGCTCGCTCATCGCGTTACCTCGTCTTTGCAGGTTCCCTCTGCGAGCGCCGCTCGCACGCTGCCGTAGGCAGACGCGCACGCGATAAGGAGCGGAGCATCGTGGCGCGCGAGACCAACGGCGGCGCAGTCGGTATCGAGCGCGACCGCCGTAGCAACCATCGAGCGGCATTGCGCTCCAGCGCCGCAACCGACGCAACAAAGAGCAAGGCAAGCCAGGGCAAGGATTCGACGAGCATCGTTCATTCTTTCCCCGCTGCTTGCTTCAAGGCGTTAAGCGCCTTTGCGCCGTCAAGGCCCGTTGCGGAGACGAGGCGCACCACGCCTGCGAGGCGCGGGTTCGCTTCAGCCCACGCCCACCATGCGTCCGGTGACTTGAACCGGAAGAGCGCGTTGATGATCGCGGTTAGGAGCGGCCACACAAGCGCGGCCCATGCGGGGATTGTCATTTGCTTGCCTTTGCGCGAAGAACGGCAAGCTCCACCTCGTGCGCTTGCACGGCGGCGTGGAGGGCCGAAATGTCGATCCTGGCGCTGTCCACGGTCTTTTGCAGCGATTCAAGCTGCGCGCTGATGCGCGAAGCCCACCAAACGGCGGCGAACGCCTGAAACAGCGTTGTCGCGATTAGCGCCAGGATCGCGGGATTCACAGTGCGTCGCTCGGTGGCGCTTCCGGTGGTGCAAGACTGAGCTTGAGCGATTCGGCGAGCTTCACCGCTTCGAGCACCACGGGGGCATCAGAAAGCAGAAAAATCCCTGCCTTCTGCGCAGCGTGAGCGACGTTGATCAAAACCTGGATAGACTCTGCGTTCGTCATGGCTCCGCCTTAGCTCACTTGCCCATTACGGTCCACGCATTGTTGAAATTAACGACCATGTATTTGAGCGCCCCGCCTCCTTCGCCGGGCAGCACAGCCACGCCCCAAGCGTGCGCAAGAGCCACATCAAACACATATGCAATACGTCCATCTAGCCCAGGGGAAACAACCGGAATCGTTGCGCACGTGTAGGCTTTTGGTGGGTAAAACGATGTACTCGCGCTCAAATCATTAGTCAGCACCGTTTGCGTTGTGTTAATAAACTTCGTTCGGACTGAAAGAAGATTTACTGTAGTTGAACCGTTAATAACGCAATTTTCAACAACCGTATCGGTTGCTTGGTAGACTTCAAGCGAAGTCAAAGTTGTCGTCGCATTGTTTCCACTAAGCGAACAATTACTTAGCACGGTGTTGTCAGACGTTCCGGCTGTGCCTCGGATGTAAACATTTTTTGTCGTGATATGAGGCGGCGAAGTTTCAATGCGGCAGTTGACGAAATTGCATTGGTCGGCGTCAATCAATTCGACGTTGCACCCGGCGTTGAAGGCAATATGAGCGCCGACAATCGAAACCCCAAGCGGAGCCGTGGAGCCTTCCGCCGTGATGAGGATTCCGTCAAACGTGTTCGTGACGAACTCGCCGCCGTTGACGTTACACGCAAGCGAGCCTGGGCCGAAACAGATGCCGCAGCCGGTGTTATTGTACGAATGAACCGACGAGATGTCTACCGTTGAGCAATGGTCCACCCTAAGCCCGTCGCTGCCGCAGGAGTACAGCGCCACGCGCTCGATGGTCGAAAAAAAGGTGTAGGTGCAGAGAATCCCGAACGTGGTTCCTGCGCGCCCCTGGATGGCAAGGTCACAAATGCGAATGTTGAAGTTTCCGATGAAGCCGTTTCCCGTGCTGGTAATCCCTGGCCCGGTGCCTTCGTTCTTGATGATGGTCTTTCCCTTGCCCGCGCCGCGCAGCGTCTTACCGCCCGAGAAAAGGACCGTCAACGACGCCGTAATTTTGTAAGTTCCCTCGGGGAAATACACATCTTGAGCCGCATTGATGGCGTTCTGAATCGGCACCGTCACATCGTACGTCAGCGTTCGCGCCTGAACGTCGGCAATCTGAGCCGGCGTCATGTAGTCAAAAACAGATACAATGTCTCGCATCTTGTCTTGAGCCGTTCGCGTGACGGCAAGCGCTCCAGCGGCGAGGAAGTTAACCCTATCGCCAGGAACTTGCCCCGTGATGCAGCTAAACGGGATGCTGTCTACGCTCGTAAACGCCGAGTAAATCAGCGAATTTGTCTTATCGCATACGCGGATCGAATAGTCGCTTGCATCTACGTAAACTTTTGACGGCGTGCCGTTTTGCGAGATGTAGCCGTTAATCGTGCGAAGCGGCTGCACAGCGGAAATGCTGAGCGCCGAATCCCAATAGAGCAACACCGGGTTTGTCTGCGGGTCAAGATTCGCTGCGCCGATGTAGATGTAACCATCTTCCAGCGCCGAACCATCGGAGCCTTGAAAGACGGGAAACGGCTCGCTTACTGAAAATGGGGTGCTCATTTGTTACCTTTGATCACGACGGACGGGGCTTGCGCTGTAGCTTCAATTCCAGTCTCGGGGTTAAGTATTTTGAAATCTCCGCTTTTAATCATTCTTTTGATACGTTCTGAACCTCCGTTTAAGCGAATTGCTTCAAACCCTTTATCAAGCGCTTTTTTAGCTGAAGAGGCAGCGCCTCCGATTGGCGATAAGCCCATTTTCTTTTCTGCGATTCGCCATCCGTCAGTGTCTTTCCATGCCAGCAATTCAACACCCGGCATAGATTCTTTTGTGTAGATTCGTGATTCAATGACGGAAAACCCGTCTTTTCCGTCTTTTATTCCGACATTATAATTAGCAGAAGAAGACGACCTAATTGTTTTTTCGCCTTCAAGAGAAATCTTCTCGTTGTAAATTCTTGCTTGTTCAGCCTGTTCGACTGCTTTAGCTTCTTCAGCCGCTTTTTGCTTTACAGCGTTGGCAGCTTCATTAACTTTGTTTTCAGCATGAATTTTTGCCGCTACATCTTTGGCGGCTTTATTAGCGCCCCAAAGTTTGCCTTCACCTTCTGTATTTACGAGTGCTGCAATTTTTTTGGCAAAGACATTCGGGGCTCTTTCCCCGTGGTCTGTCATGTATTTTTCGCCGTAATCGTTCATCCCGTGAATGCCGCTTTCAAGATGCACTTGGTCATCCATCCAGAAAGCCGGCTGGTCGCCTTCGTCTGCAACAATCTTGGCAAGCTGCTTGTTCCGGTTGCCTTGGATTTGTTCTTTGACTGCGGACACAATAGGGGCAACAGATTTTTTATAAATTTCTCTTAGAAGTGAGCCCTGGAGTAAATGCGCAGGGGTTGTTTCCAAGGAACTAAGCAAATCTTTCGATGCCTCGTGCGCAGTTTCATAACCTTCTCCGCGAGTGTCGATCACGTAATCGCCGGCTTTAGTCTTTTTTAGAAACTCTTTTTGATGCCCCCCGATTCGCGCAGGCATTATATCTTTCGGAACGATAAGCTTCGCGGTAAACGTGCCGTCGGGTTGCTGCTCGACAACAGTTTTTGGGTCTTTCGCAGTTGCTTCACCCGCTGATTTTTCAGCTTCACGCTCAAGCAATTTAAGAGCTTCAGTTGGATTGTCCGAAATAAGCCTATCAAGATGTTTAACAATTTCTTTTTTGTCAACACCATGTTTTAAAGCGGTTTTTGACGCAAGTTGGTCTCCGTACTTCAGGTTGAGTTCTTTTGCCGCCTTTTTATCAACAGCGCTTTTAGCGCGACCCTCGCGAATGGATTGCTCTGCCTCTTGGCGTTGCGCTTTCAAATGTTGATCGATTTGGTTGTCCGTGATTCCACGTTTTGATAGCGGGAGATTAAGTTCGCCATGGTCGAATGGTTTTGCAGGAGCCATAGGCCCAGCTTTAGCCGCCGGAGCCTTCGCAGTGGCTTCTAGGCCGGGTGGCGCGCTGGCGGGGGCACCGCCTAGCTTGGCGCGTGCGTTATCTACAGATTTACGCACCCCATACAACTCCGCTTCGGTCAACTTCCGCCCTGCAATGCTACGCCCCGATTTTAGAATACCGTTACCTTCGGCAATACTGTTGGCGATTTCTTGGCGGCGTGCGGTGTCGGTTTCAACCACCATCTTTGCCACAGGCTCAGCTTTAACGCTTGCCGGAGCCTTCGCCGTAGCTTCTAGGCCGGCTGTCTCGGCGGTGGCGGTGGGCTTGATGTCGGGATAGTCGGCCAGCACTTCGGGCGGGACTGGCTTGCCATCGCGGAGGGCTTTCTCGACATGCTCAATGTGCATATCTGATGCGTCTCCTGATGACAGGGCATTCTCACGGGCATCCCTGCGCCATCCGTCCAGCGTGTTTCGTCCTTCCGGTGTCAGTTTGAAATTCTTGGTTCCAGAAATCCATCCAGAGCTTTTCGCATCCTGCGTCGCCTTGTCTGTAATGGCGTCTGGATTATACGGGCTGCTATTGTTTTTCTTGGCCAAAGCGTCAAGAGCATCAAACGCGGGTGGAATTTTATTGGGCTTTTCAGACTCAGCGTAATCTCTTCGCGTCATCTCCCACGGCTGCTTCCCCTTCGCCTCTGGCTTGGCGGCGGCAGGCTCAGCTTTCGGCGCGGCATTCGCCGCATGGTTAGGCAAATCTTTAATCTCTGAAAATGGCTTTCGCGCAATTGAACCAGTCGTAAGCTTTATTTCTGCCGTGTCGTCTGGGAATATTTTTGTGATTTGCCCCGATAGCGTCGTGCGCGTCTTTTGCGGTTCGCCATTTTTGTATGTAATAGCAACACCGTGAGTGCCTACGAATCTTCCTTCCTGGATGAAATTGCTTGGCTGCTCAGATTTTGTCGGCTTGTAGTCATTCAACAATCTGTCGTAAGCTTCTTTTACACGAGAAACTTTAGGAGGATTATTTTGTGTGATTTCCATTTCAACGATGCCGCGCGACAGCCCTGGGTAATCCGGGTGGCTCCAATTGCCTGCGCCATCGGAAGTCATTCCTGCTGCCATGCGCCACGCGCGCTGTTCAAGATTATTCTTGAAGTAATGGTTATCCTGCGATAATTTTCTTGCTCCGGATGAATCTAGTTCAGGCTTAGCCTTAGCTTCAGCCTTCCGAGCGCGAGCCATTTCGACAAGAACCTTGACCTCTTCGGCTCGTGCTGCGCGAGCCTTTTCGAGCTTGGCCGGCAGCGTCTCCGTCGCTGGCAATTGGATTGCTTCAGCGCCCGCTGGAGATGCTTTCTTAGCCTTGGCTTCCATCACAAGGCGCTTGTTCTCCGCTGCCTTTGAGGCTTTGGCCGAAGATTCGGAAACCTCGGGGAGAAGTTTCATAGACGCGGCGGCGGGCGTTGCGGCTGCTGCTGGCTTTTCCTTGGCAACCGCCGGGACGTTTTCAAGCGCTTTCGTTAAGTCTTCCGGATGCGTCTGCTTGAGCACTTCCTTTAGATGTTCGGGCATGTGGCCGAAACCAAGGCTACGAGCCACGTAGCGCGCTTGAGAGTCGGTTAGCGCGTCTACTTTGGCAACGTTAGCCTTTTGCACGGCAGCCTCCGCGCGCGCGGCAGCGGGGGCCACAGGGGGGGCGTCTTTCGCATAAGGCGGGGCAATGCCTTCTGACGCGAACGGACTAGGCGGCTTCTTAACGACTCCGTTCGTCACAAACGGGCTAGATTTAACCCCAGGCGGGTAGGCTGCTGGAACCGGCTTCCCAGGCGGGGCAATGCCTACTGAGCCGAACGGGTTAACTGGTGGAGCGATGCCTACTGACGCGAATGGGCTAAGCGGACGCTTTGCAATGGCGGCAGCGACGGGAGCCGCAACGGGTGCCGGCGCAACGGCTGGCGGCGCAACGACTGGCGGCGCAACAGGTGCCGGCGCAACGGCTGGCGGCGCTACTGGAGCCGGGACGGGGGCCGGCGCTACTGGAGCCGGGACGGCAGGCGTTACGACTGGAGACCCTGGTGGTGAAGTCCCTGGTGGCGCGTGCGGCGTTCCAGGCGAAGGAGTTCCAGCCGGGGGCGGTGCGTTCTTTGATGCAGCGTTGTTAATGCGCTGCATGATTGCCGAGTCTTCAGCGCTTCCAATACGAACATGAGGCAATCGCAACAGGAGATTGCGAACGGGTGCCGATTCGTAAAGTCTAGCCAGCATCCCAGAGCCTCCGAGAAGCGCCCCGCCGCCGATTGCACTTCCGGTAATATGTCCAGCAGCAAGAGCGCTGCCTATGGTGGCAACCTGGACACCCGTAGGAGGATGCGCAGCCGCTTCGCCGGCTCGCTTGGTCGCGCGAAGCACGCTCACAAGCCCGTCAACTTTGCGTTTTGCATCGCCAGGGAAAAAGACGCCGAATTGCGTGCTTAGTTTGTCAACATTCGAGCTGAATCGGTCGGGAATAATAACTCCGTTTGATGTAGCTTTTTCAGCGGCTTCAGCGACAATCGCAGCTTCAGCGCTCGTTCGGCCTGACGGGCTCAACTTGCTGTAAAGTACACGTACATCGCTTGGCTTTGTAGAAAAAAGCATTTTGCGAACAAGTTCAGGCGTCGCCTCTCCTTTATTCAGGATCGTCTTAAGCACCGCTTTGTCGTCAACTTCTTCGCTCATGTCTCGGAGTCTAAGATTTGCAATTTTCCATTTTGCAAAATCTCTTCGCTCACCGTTGGCAAGAATAAATTCTCCCATGTCTTCATTTATCGCGTGATAAATAGACGAAAGAGCTTTTTCGCTTGTGTCCCGAACGCTGGCAAGTTCTGGCGCTTGAAAAACATTGCCGATTTGCTTTCGCAAGACTTCAATATTTGAAAGGCTTTGCCCTTGTGATGCTTGCTTCCAGTCTTCAAGAATCGCAATTGCTGGCTTAAACTCGTTTAGTTTCAACGACGACAAAAAGTTAATCTGTTTGTCAATTTCAGCAATTGCATTTGGCGTTGGGACCGCTGCATTTGTAGAAAGTCGATTGATTACTTCAAGCTTTTTTCCATTGTATTTGTTTAATTTTTCCCCGTGCGTCGCCAAGAGATTAGCCGTTACCTCTTCCACAGCTTCCGCCGCCGATGCTCCGCCATGCTCTTGCACGAACTCGCGAACCGCATTGAGCCGCGCTTCTTGCTGCGCCGCCCGCACGGGGCCGGTTCCTGTGTACGGGACGCGCTCCCCCGCAGCTTGAAGATTCTTCCCGACGAAGGTTCGCGGCGGGGAAACGTCCGATGTCAAAACAGGGATTTTGAATTGCTCACCTTCGGCGGCTAATTGCCGTCCCGCGAGGTCCGCCGCATTTGGTCCCGTTAGGTGCATCGTGCCCGCAACGCCTGTTGCAGCGCCGCCAAGCAGCCCCGCGGCAAGTTGCATCCCAGGGCCGGCACCGTGCTCCGCGGCAATCTGCGCTGAGCCTCCAGCGCCCGCGCCCGCGATAGCTTGAGCAACAGGAGCTTCAGCCATCTCGGCGGCGAATCGAGTTAGCGTTGGGGCAACCTTGTTAAGCTTGCTGGCCGCGTTAAGAGCCATCGGGGCCATACCCAAAGCCCCGCCGATGACCTTCGCCGCGCCAGCGCCGGAAACGCCAGCTACAGCGCCGCCGGCCATTGACTGCATAACATGTTCAACCGCGGTGTCAGGCACCTGTACGCCAAAATGAGAGAGCAATTGCTGAATTGCCTCTGTAGGCATTCCAACATGCCCGCCGGTCAGCTTGTTAAAAGCCTCTGTAAGCGGGTCGGCAAGCAACGACGTTCCAGCGCCTACCAAAGCGCCTGCGGCAGCTCCAGGAAGGGCACCGACTCCGCCAATGGGGGTACCTAACGCCGCGCCAATTCCCGCGCCCGCTGCGGCCATAGGAAGCACCGGAGCCACGCCACGCAGCGCCGCAGCGCCAAGGCCGCCCAGCGTCGTTTTAGGCATCTCGGTTTTGCCCATAACGAAATTATCCGCCGGAAGGGCCACATCTCCTGACTTTACATGCTTTTCAAGCGAGATTCGGTCTTCAGGGCTCATCGAATTGTTGCTGTAGGCTTCCCAAACGGGCGCGGGCAGCACACGGGCTTCGCCTTGGGGCGTAGGAGCTGCCGTTCCGCCTGCGGCTGCGCCTTTGAGCGTTGCGCCGCGAGGAAGCATAATATCCCCGGCATTAACGTGCGCTTCGTAGGCTTGCTCGTCTGCCGACGTCATTTGCCCGGAGCTATACGCCTGGAACATGTTCGTTGCCGACGAAGGATTTAGCGAAGCCTGAGCACCTGAAATTTTGTCAAAGGTGCTAATTTTGCCGCCTTGAGAAATCGTTGGCTCTTCGGTTGCTGTGGTAGCCATAAATTATCCTTACTGCCCGCCGCCGTATTTGGCTTCAAGATTGTCCACAGATTTATTATTGGCTTCGGTTTCAAAACGCTTCAGCGTATCGCTTGCAAAACGTCCCGAGTTTTTCTTAACAAATTCGCTAAACGTCGTGCCCCTTGGCACCTGAACGCCCATAATTTCAATATCTTTCGATGTCTTACCGAGATGCTTTACAGCACCTCCCCATTCCGCTTTCGCATTTTCGATGGCTTCTTCGATTGCGGACATCTTAGCCATCCCTCGAAGAAACCCGGTCATTTGCACCGTGTTGGCGCTTTCTCCTGGAAAGCCTCCCATGGCAATTTCAATATCTCGGTCTGAAGCGGAGCCTTTTGGAAGGCTAGAAATAACTGCGTTATTTCTCAAGCGTTTGTAACTTGTACGCATGGCGGAAATTTCATCTTGTCCGCCTACCATCTCTTTAAGCCATTCCATACTTGAGCGACGAGCCCCGCCGGAAGCATCGGCTTTTGCAAATTGATCTGCAAGGTCAAACGCTTGCTTTGATTGACCTTCCGCTTTAATTGCAGCTTCCGATGCATTGTTTACAACTTTAAGCGTTCCTTCTGGAAGTTCGCCGTACTTATCTGTAATTTCTCTAAGACGAAGCGCGGTGTTTGAAGCAAGGGTGTCTTCATCAATGGCAAGCTTTTTCCAGCCCTGCGCCGTTTGACCTCCCTTAAAAGAAATTTCCGCATTCGCCAGCGGCTTAACAACATCGGCTTCTTGACCCGTCTTGCGGGTTTCCGCTCCGAGCTTGGAAACTTCCCCGCCCAGCTTGGCAACTTCACCCGGCGTCTTTGCAAGCGTCTCGGCAGTCGTGGCAAATTTATCAAGCCCGCCTAGCGTGCCGAGGCGGAGCCCCACGGCGGCTTGCGCAGCCATCGGGTCTTTGTCGTTTAGCTTGAGCAAAGCCTCAATGGCGGTGCCTTTTTTGTAATCGCCCGAGTTAACCGCTGCGTTGTATTGCTGCGCAAGCAAGTCACGCGCAATGCCTGGCTGCTTGTTTTGATACGCGGCAAAGATGGGCGACATGGCATTAATCGCCGATGTGCTTTCCTGCGATGAAATATTTCCGTGAACCGCCTTGAGACTTTCCGAAAGCCCAGGGTGGGCAATCATCAATTGATTGAGTTTGTCCGCCGTCGGGTTTTTTGAGACTTCAGCGAGCTGCTGTTCAAGCGCTTTTTGCTTTGCATAAGCAGCTTGCGCCGTAGCTTGCGCCGTAGCGCGATCGTCCTTCGCCCATTGGCTGCTCGTAAGGGTGTCCGCCATTCCCGCGCCGCCGCGAACACCGGCGAGAACGGACTGCGTAGGATCTGGGATGTTGAGCGCGTAGCTGTTTGGGTTAGGCATTGTTAAAACCGTGCGCGCTGAGCTGGTGTCATGTTGTTGTATGCGTTGGCTTGTCCGGGAGTTATTTGTTGATTCATCATGTTACTATACATGATGCCTTGACCAACCGCTCCGCCTAGCCCGCTGCCGAGGTTCGCGATTGCTTGCCCCGTGGCGAGGTCGCCGCCGGCTTGCGCCTGTCCCGCCTCGGTGATGTACTGGAGCCCGCCAAAGCCAGCTTGGCCGAGCTGGCCGGCGGCATTGTATCCCATGCCGGCAATGCCTCCGAGCTGCGACATTTGCTGATTGATGGCTTGATTTAGCATTTGCGGTCGATACTGCGCGAGCGCTGCTTGCGTATTTCCACCGCGAAGCCCGCCGGTTGCGCTGGCGTTCTGCAAAATCCCGCGTTCGCCTTGCGCCGTCATGGCGGCAAACTGCGGCGAATTCTGAATCGAATCGATTGCCGCGCGTTGCGCCTCGGGGCCGGAAGCGCCGGAAAGCGCCTGCTGCTGCCCTAGCGCTGCCTTGCCGGCTTCCATGTAGGGGCCAAGCAACTGTTGCATCGATGCGTATTGCTTTTCCTGCTCGGCACGCGCCGCATTCGCCGCGTCGCTCTGCGCCTCGCTGGCTGCCTTGCCGCTAAAATACGTTGCGCCAGCGGAGATGATTGCGCTTGCTCCAATTGCTGTTGCTACTCCGGTCATGATGAAACCTCGATTCCAGAAAGTGCAAGAGATTGACGATAGTTCACTGTGATTTCTTCTCCGCTGCTGCCGCCAATACTGCCATTAATATCTCGACGAGCAATAAGCCAAACGTCGCCATTTTCAATCATCACTAAATCAGCATTCGGCGCACCCGAATGATTAGTGAATCTCCCCGCTGGTGTTCTCATGCCCGCCAGCCGCGCGGGGGCAATAACTTCGCCTGCCTTCATAGGTGAGCTGCAAAAGCCGCCGCGCCCCTCAATTGCCGAGCTGCGCACGATGTAGCGCGATGCGAATTCCGAAGGCATTGGAATCATATCTGTTTCGTTTTCGCTTTGCGAACGCACAAGCTCAGCCGAAAAGCCGGCGGCGGCAATGAGCTTTTCAAAATCTTCGCGGTCCGCCTGTCTGGCGCAATGCTCGGCGGTTGCGGAAATCTCAGCATAAGCTTTTGATGTTTTACTTTTTTCAAGAAACATCTTTTCGAGCGTTTCGATATCGCGCTCATCGGTTGCGTAAATGTTTTGCCAAATTGCCGTTTCAATCACGTAGCCGATTTTTCGCCCTGGCTTGCCGACGTAGACGAGCGGAGCCTTGACGACGCGGACGGAATCGCCTTCGACCATCGCCACAACCCCGGAAAGAAGCACGTTTAGATGCTCTTGACGTTGCATGT
>Ga0209668_10001128_pt1 | contig 11317 bp, 7 predicted proteins | sample FrelakmetPLP11PL_FD_187150 | JGI IMG/M metagenome (GOLD analysis project Ga0209668, IMG submission 187150) | Freshwater lake sediment microbial communities from the University of Notre Dame, USA, for methane emissions studies - PLP11 PL (SPAdes)... | ecosystem: Environmental > Aquatic >... | reverse complement strand
TGCCACCCACGATATCGAGTATAACCTGTTTGGGACCTCGCTGGGGATGGACCTTTCAACCGGCAAGCCTGTTACCGGCGGGCATAAAAACCACCTCTATGCAATTAGTGAGGTCATGCGGGCCGGGTCAATTAAAAAGGCCGTTGACCAGGGCATCATTACGGGCGGTATCATGTACGAGTGTGTAAAGAACGACGTACCTTTCGTACTGGCAGGTTCCATCAGGGATGATGGACCCCTCCCGGATGTAATTACCGATATCCTTGAGGCACAGGACCGGATGCGTGATTACACCCAGTCATGCAGCATGGTCCTGATGGTGGCAACGTTGCTGCATTCAATCGCGGTGGGAAACTGTCTGCCCTCGTACGTCAAGACCGTCTGTGTTGACATTAATCCATCGTCAGTGACTAAATTAATGGACCGGGGGACTATGCAGGCAATCGGGGTAGTAAGTGATGCCGGTACGTTCCTGCCCCTCCTGGCAAAACAACTTGATATCCAGGGTGGATGCAGCGAGACCTGACGCAGATACATGATATACTTTTTTTCGACAAAACTGCATTGATCGCTTATTATTGTGCCTGAAGATGTGGCAACAGGAATGCCGGTTACATCTCCCTACCGCGTAAGCGGCATGCACCAGGGCATTTCCTGTGACAGGACAAGCTCCCATTCATCCCTGCAGGGGCATTCCATGTTAGAGACTGCCTGTATTACTGACCGATCACCAGTCAGGGAGTAAAATTTTATTGCATCAATAATATCGTTGTCACATTTACCACAATTATGCGCCCCCCGTGATTGTCCCCCCCCGAGAGGATCGCATAACACTTCCATTGGTGCGGTTGCAAGGACCTCTGCCACGCTCCAGAGATATGGTGGGCGATAGGCCCCTTGTTTCCAGTATCGCTCCATATCAGTACCCCTTTGGACCGTGCAGGTGTTCATCGAGATAATATCCGCAACACCCGAAAGGTCGGTCAGGGACTGCTTCATATCTGTCATCGCCTCTCTTTCCGTAAGAAAAAGAGGTTTCATAAGGAGGTATGCCTTAATTCCCACCCCGGCATTCCTTGCTGCCCTGACGGCCTGGTTAAAATTTTCAGTCGAAAAGCCCTTGTCAATGGACTTCTCCCGGATCTGGTCGTTTGTTGTTTCAAGGCCAATAGCAACATACAGGGGTTTGCCGTTTGTCCCGTCATCAATACGTGCCATGAAATTTTCGAGTATTTCCTCACTGACGTATTCAGGACGGGTTTCCGCAATAATTATTTTTCCGCGGAATAACGTCCCCGCTTCCTCAAGCACAGCGGGTGGTACTTCATCGGGATCAAAGAAACTCCCGGAAGTATACAGTTTTATGATTTCCACATCTTCAATGAGTATACTATTCACGACAAACCGGAGTTGCCGTATAAGGCGGCCTGCCAGTTCTTCCTTTGACAGCCCAACATACCGCTCATGCCGGTAACTGCACATCAGGCAACGGTTCCAGGAACACCCTCCGGACTTTAAAATAATGGTGAGTGTTTTTTGTTCCCGACCTTCATGTCGATCGGTCCCCTGCCAGAAGGCAAGCGGCTTATCCTCCTCATTAGCAAGCATTAACAGCTTACTAGTTGAACGTTATATGATGAAAAAGATCCTCCTCTTCGCAATATTCTGCCTTCTCCTGACAGGGATTGCATCGGCGTATGAGATACGTATTGATGCGCCCCAGTCCCTTAAATTAGGCGAGATTATTGTGGTGAACGGGACCACCAACCTTCCAGCCGGCGTTACATTTGATATCATGCTCACGCGATCAGAATACACGAGCGAGGTGAAAGCGACAAAGAAGGTAACGGTACAGGGGGACAAAAATTTTACCGTTGAATTCCCCACCACCGGCTTTACACGGGGCACCTACAAAGTCGAAATATTACCGGCCGGGGAGTTCCGCTATCTCGGGAATTCTATCACGATGAGGGTCGTGACCCTCGTAGACCGGTCAGACGAGGTACAGATAACCTCATTACCGAGACAATACCTGAATGGTGTCCTTCACGTGACGGGTACTGCAAAGAATATCAGGAACGATGGTGTCGAGATGCAGGTTGACAACCCGGACGGGACCAAACTCTTCGGCCCGTCATTCGTTCCCACTAACCTTGATGGAGCGTTCTCAAAAGATGTCAAAATAGATAAAACAGGAAATTACGCGATCAAACTCAGCGACAAGAAAGGCTTCATCGGTACCTATAACATAACGGTCCTTGACCAGGAGGTCAGTATTATTCCAACCGTGACGTCCCCGCCTGTGAGTTATATTCCTGCTGTATCGTCTTCAACCCAGTCTGCATCGATGCTTTCCACCCGGGACCAGCCTGCATATTTTTCGGTGGCGACCAGGCAGGGGCCGGTCAGAATTTATACTTCGTCAGGTACCGACTGGGTCATCGAGTATACTGACGCGTCCGGGCAGCGGGTGAAAGTAAACACGAAAGGGTCAGAATTCTCTGAGGACCTCACCATCCAGGGTACCGGGGAGACAGAATACTTCATGGTGTACCCGAATAAGTATTCAGACAAGGCAAACGTTACCTTGTTTGCAGAGAACGCGAACAGTGTAACTGCAAGCCAGATTCCCCCCCAGGGTCTTGCTGCCGCAACCACTGCCCAGCAAAACCCGACAACCAAAGCATCATTCCCTTCTGTATTAGTGGTTATCTCCATCGGCCTGGTTTTTCTCCTCCGGGTGAGGGAATAATTTTTTCATCCTCATGGCCGGGACATAATCCGCAAGTGACACCAGGGCTTGGCAGACGATAACTGTGTATAGATCTTTTCCCAGCAACAGTTTATTCGGATACCTTTTTTAAACCGAATCCCCAATAGTATTGAGCGGGCCGAGGTAGTCTAGTCCGGAAAGGCGGTGGCCTTGAAAGCCACTGGTGCCTGGCACCTCAAGAGTTCAAATCTCTTCCTCGGCGCTTTTATCCGATGCTGCAGCATTTCCTGATTTTTTTCTTATTCCACAAACTACCACTGTACCTTCCTGCACATTCCTGGTTGGTCTGCAGTATGCGGAACAATTCCTGCAAGGAAGTTGTAAGGGCAATACCTACATAGTAGTCCTGACAATTTTTCTTCATGATTATTTCGAAATTATCTGCTGTTTCCCTGTCCTGCGTTATCCTGCTGATGCTTGTCTTTTTATCCGGATGCAGTTCGCAGGTATCTTCCATGAATTCCGGTTCCCATCACCTGACCTACCTCACCGATCAGACCCCTCCCTACAATTATCTGGAAAATGGTTCCGTGAAGGGCTTAGCGGTGGACCTCATACGTGAAGTTGCTGTTTCTGCCGGGCAGGAGGTACCAGCCGGGAAATTTGAGGTCCTTCCATGGACCGAGGCATACCGGAGAGCTCTTAATGAACCTGATACGGTCCTTTTCTCTACCTCCAGGTTACCTGAAAGGGAGCAGTTATTCCAGTGGGTCGGTCCCTTTGTATCTGCTAAAACCGTCCTGTTTGAGAAAAGGGGGAATGGTATTGAAGTAAGGAAGCCGGATGACCTGGACCATTACAGGATTGCGGTTATCCAGGACGATGCCGGGGATGCACAGCTCCGTGCCATGGGTGTACCTGGGTCACAGATCATCCCCTATCAAAAACCGTCCGACGCAATACGTGCACTTGATAACGGGGATGTCGATTTATGGGCCTACGAGCAATTATCGGGCGATTTCCTGTCCCGCCGGGAAACCGGGAGGGTTGATATTTTCGTACCGGTTTACGCAATGAATTCTATAGAGTTATATTATGCATTCTCCCGTGGGACTTCCCCTGAGGTAGTCCGGTCATTCCAGTTTGCACTACAGGAAGTCCAAAAGAAGCCCGCAGATGGTAGCATGAGCAGGTACGAACGAATCATGGCTGATTATTCGCCATCCGCCGGGCTCTCCTCCCTGCATTACTATACCGAGGAATTCCCGCCATTAAATTACCGGGACAACAATGAACTGCATGGTATTTCGATCGAGGTTCTCAATGCGGTTATGTCCGGGTACGGTATCAACCAGACACAAAACCCGGTTATTCTCCTCCCCTGGTCCGAAGGGTATGAAATGCTTAAAAAAGGCCCGAGAACGGTATTGTTTTCTGTTGCCCGGACCCCGGACCGTGAACAGCTCTTCAAATGGGCAGGACCTTTTGCCAGCAGCAGTAATGCGATAGTTACCACTCGGAGTCGCAATATTACGTACCAGGACTCCACCTCGCTGAAATCACTTCGTATCGGTGTTATTGCAAATACCAGTTCAATTTCTTCCCTGAAGGATATCGGAATTCCTGAAAGCTCCCTGGTAACAGGTCGTGATGGAGCCGAGATGGTCTCCATGCTTGAGTCAGGTGTCATAGATGCCTGGTCTACGGGAGAAATGACCGGAACTCATTTTCTCGGTATCTTTGCAAGCGATCCGGGCCGGTATGAGGTAGTATTCAGGTTCCCTCCGGCTGACTATTACTATGCCTTCAGCCGCGATACCCCCGAAACACTTGTTGAAGCTTTCCAGGATGGAATAGCCAGGGTCCGTAACGAAAAGAATGAGAGCGGAGTGACGAGGTATGAAGAGATCATGTACCGGAATCTCGGGGTTTCGTGTGCAAGGGAAACAATAACACCTAGCCAGGTGACCGGGCTCGTTTCATATACAGCAACCAGTTTGTCAGACAATGCAAAAGAGACGATAAACCGCATCAATAAGGGTGAACACCCCTACCGGGACAAGGATAACCGTGCCCTGTATGCCTTTGTATTTGACCGCAATGTGACACTTGTTGCTGCAGCGGACACCCTGTCCGCCGTTGGCAGTAACCTGAAAGGCAAAACAGACGTTACCGGAACTCCGTTCAGGGACCAGATCGTGCAACGTGCACTGAAAGACCGCACCGGCTGGGTAGATTATGTATATACCAACCCGGCAGAGCCGGGAATATTTAAGAAATCAGCATATTTCCAGTATATCAAAGGAAGTGACGGGAATGACTATATCGTCGGGGCAGGAATATACTCGTCCTGTTAGCGCAGGAACGTTATTCACTACCGGTGGCACTCCCCTGGCTTACCCGCCCATGGGACCCCGGTAATTTTTAGTCGCACTTTTTTCGGACCATTGGTGTTACAGGGTTACATTGCCGGGCTACCCGGTAACTGCTTCCCATTCTCCCCCGTCCTTTTGTTTAACGATAATACGTGCATAGTATGGTGGATACCTGATGATCCCTTCCACCCGTAAAGGGTCCTGGATAACAACATCCATGTTTTCATTCCGTTCGGCAATCGTGAAGCATGAATGGTACCGTACTCTCCTGACCTCCGGAATACCAGAAATCAGATCCATATCCTTGTCTGTAACTCCACGGAGTGCAGGCCAGGTCCTGTTACCGGGCTCCGGGCCGGTAAGGAGGTTCACAAATTGTATTGACCAGCAATTCTTTAATTTCACGATTGCCAGCCAGCGGAGTGGATTGGTTGTGGGGTATAGCTTCCCTTTTATTTTGACCGCGGCTGCTATCCTGATAGTCACACTGATGGCAAGATAGGCGAGAAAAAGGATCCCGTAGAATATCAGCGCTGAAATTTGTAATATTCCTACAATTAAAAAGATAAGAAATCCCCAGCTGACGACAATCATGACCACGCTTGGCCCTGCAAAGATCCCGGGGGTGTACTTGGTATCTGTCCACGGCCAGAATAATGGAATGCCCGGGCTGGCGAGAAAATCAATGGACACGTGCAACAAGGCTCCCGTAATTACCGCAAGGAGAGCGATTAACGTAAAGGTGAACGGGAGTGTGAAAGGTAAAAAATACTTCCATGCGGAGGCGAAGCAGTATAGTGCTCCAAATGCAATGACTGCCATACTTACAGCCCCGGCGATACTGTGCGCTGCCCCCCCGTGTATGAAGATATACAAGGAAGGCCGTTTCGAAGAGACCAGGTAAAACAGGATATCAGCATCAAGTATGACTGCCCCCAGGATTCCAAAGGGGATTAGTGCGGGAGCCTTTATTGCAATTAGCAGGGTAGCAACCAGCAATGCATGGGTGATACTGTCCACGGGTTATATGTTATACCCCTCTTTATTAATCATGGTCAGGTTGACCATGATGTATCTGAATAAAAAGACACCAAGCCCCCCGCATACCAGGAACTCCCGTGAAAACAGCCGGTTTTCCGGATATGTACGGGAATTCCCGGGATTGATCTCTCATATCAGCACATGAGTCCTGTTGAGGGATCTTGTGTTATTCATTGCCTGTTTTTTTAAAAGCTGATTCTATTACCTGGTTATTTTGGTGTATCCGATCCCAATTTTTTTATTTCCCCATGCAGATAGTACGTAGATAAACGGAGTCCTATTGTGTGTATTGCAATTCCCGCTGAAGTAATTGAAATTAAGGAAGGAAATATCGGTGTCGTCGATTATGGTGACCTGAAACAGGAAATACGCCTTGACCTGGTCGATGTTGAGGTCGGGGAATTTGTGCTGATCCACGTTGGCTTCGCTATACAAAAAATGTCAAGAGAAGAAGGGCTGGAGACACGGAACCTGTTCCGCGAAGTATATTCAGCCATGGAGCAGAAACCCCCTGTTACACTGTAAGTAATTGCTTTTTTAATTCCTCTTATTGAGCAGTGCTGATTCTCCAAAAGCCGCGGATGACGTAATTATCCGGGCATGTGGGTGGTATCTTGCGCATTTGTCTTTAGTGTCCCATTGTAGTCCTGCAGCCGGATACCCCCAAATTACAGGACCCGGTGAACATTAGAATAATATAGAAAAGCGAAATATAGAAAAGAGAATATCATCACATCACAGTCAGTTTTGCTACCGTGAATCACCCTGGTGAAAAAATGGCGGGAAAATCGGGTATCATCCGTGAACTAGGCGAAAATGGCCTTCTCCTACCCGAAATGGTAAATAGCGGGCTAACCGCGAATGACCAGGTAAAATATTTTTTTACCCTGCTCCAGACGGCACAGCTACATTCTGATCATCCTAACCTGGAATATACAAACCTTTCAAGGGAGCGTGAAGCTGCCGGTATCGAATCTGACATCTTCGACCGTGTCGTGGCAGGGTCAAAAATGACCGTGCCTCAGGTTTACCAGGTACCGGAGCTTGGTACTATTCTCGGTGAGGTTAAACGTTGTTTCCATGTAATGCAGCTCCCTATTGCTAAAAACGGCCTCCCGGAAACAGAAGACTATGATATGAGGATGAAAAATCTCCTGGCGAAATTGCCTGACTCTCATGAAGAGGAAATCAGCGCCAGGACAATTGCGGGTATTACCCTGGGAGATCCAGGTGGACCGGACAGCTTGCATCACCTCTTGATGGACATGCATAAGTCGTTAAATAATCTCCAGAACCTGATCTCAACTGAAAATATAGCCGGGGCAATGACCTATAACCTCCAGGAGCAGGATAAAAGCCTTGTCATGGCATTTATGTCCGGAATCAACAGGACTGCACCATTGAAATTCGACCACCCCGGCCTTGGAACAACGGCCACGAGGACAAATGGCCGGCTTGTTCTCCAGAATGATATCGGGTTAACCGATGCACATGTCCTTGTAATTCATGTTGAAACGACACGTGTCAATATTACCTATACCGATATCCACATGCCCCGCCTGCAGTTTTTCCAGGGCCTTTTTGATTCATGGAATATGATGTGGGAGGATACACGTTCAAGAAAAGGTGATGAGAATTTCGAAAAGAGGATCTTTCATCTTTCAATAGGAAGTTACCCGGCAAAGGACGAAGAAGAACAGAGGGAATTTCTGGAATTTCTTGGATCGAGAATAGTTTTTTTAATCGACTGGAACAGGGCAAGAAAACGGCTCCGGAGTTTCCTGCCAAATAAAGATTGTGCCACTGTGCTAAGGTGGGCTGCAGAACACGAAGTGGGGCATGTAGGATTTCTACAGCTTGGTGGAGAAAAGTTGATCTACGACGGGCTTGAAATGGCAGCTCGGATCCCGCTGCGGTATGGTGAGCCACTGTACCAGATACTGGGAAGGGAAAAGACCATCGAGTATTTCCAGTGGGTTTTTAACGCAGCGGCGAAAGGATTGCTTGCAAATCATTCCCGTTTACTTATTCAGGACGAGATTAAAGCTGAATTACTCAGGTATTTCCATTCTGCACATGAAAATCTGATGGAAATCTGCGAACAACATGCAACCCTGACGGTTGAAGTAGCCATGGCTGTCAGGGACGCACTACTCCACATACAGAGAAAGGAAAACAGCCAGTTTACCGAGAGGACTGCAAGACGTGCAAAAATCTGGGAGAGTGAGGCTGACAAACTCGTATCAAAAGTACGGTCGCTTTCAATGCGGTTCGAGGCGGCCCGTCAATACACTGACCTGATAAACGTGGCAGATGATGCACTGGATTTTCTTGAGGAAGCAAGTTTCTTCACGACCCTGGTCCCGAGAAGCACACATTCAGAAAAGCTGTTACAGGAACTTGTCATGCTTGGGGAGATTGCAGTAAAAGGGAGCCAGGAATACCTGAAAGCGGTTATTGCCTCCCAGTACATGCACAAAGGATACAGCCGGGAGGAGATGCAGGACTTTATCCGGTCAATCGATGGTGTGATCAGCATGGAACGGGAAGCAGATGAGGCGCTTAGAAATGCAGAAAAGGTAATCCTTGCGGAATCAACTGATTATAAGGAATTACGGGTGTTCTTCGAAATCGCACGTTTTATTGAGAGTTCAACAAATTCCCTGATGAAAGCTGCATTTGGATTAAGGAACAATATCCTTGAGAGTCTGAACTGGTAATTATGACAAAGGACATACCGCCACGCATCGTATTTATCGGGCCCGGGACCAGGACTGAAATACCCCCCCGGGACTTTGGCAATAAGGCAGCGGGTCTTGGGACTATGTCCTCGCTGGGGATTCCCATTCCCCCGGGCTTTGCATTAAACGTGTCTATTTGTGAAGATTATTACAAAAACGGAATGAAAGACCCGCCGTATCTTCCCGGACTCCTTCATGAGGGGATCTTGCATCTCGAACATGCAACAGGTCTCCAGTATGGCAGTGAACGGAAACCTCTCCTTGTATCGGTCCGGTCGGGTGCCCCGGCATCAATGCCGGGTATTATGGACACTATCCTGAACGTGGGACTGAACCATGAAACGATACGGGGCCTGATATTTTTGACTGGGAACCCCAGGTTTGCCTGGGACTCTTACCGCCGTCTTTTCGAGAACATGGCTGAGATCGTTTTCCGCCAGGACCCGCACCAGTACAGGGCCCTCCTGTCAAAAATAATGGAAGCAGAGGGGATTTCTGACGTAGTTGAAATGGATTCCACGAACCTTAAGAAACTGGCCGATGAATACCAGCGGTTGTTTTTTACCAATGAAACCTCTGTATTTCCTGAAGATGTTCATAAACAGCTCCTGATCTCTTCAATTGCCGTGCTCCGCTCGTGGACAAATCCGAGGGCAGAGTCATTCCGCCGGATGCACGGGTTAAAAAACCTTCGTGGTACCGCAATCACTATACAGGCGATGGTATTTGGAAACATGGGGCTGAATTCAGGAGCAGGAGTGGCATTTACACGGAACCCCTGGAGCGGAGAGAACGAACCGTTAATTGATTTTAAGTTTGGTGCACAGGGAGAGGACGTGGTATCCGGTAACCAGTCCGCTACAACCCAGAGCGAGTTAAAGAAATCAATGCCTTCCGTTTACGAGGACCTCATGCAGATTGGGAGAAGACTCGAATCTCATTTCCAGGACATGCAGGACATGGAGTTCACCGTCCAGGAGGGGAAACTCTATATTCTGCAGACTCGCAACGGGAAACGTTCCCCGTTGTCTGCAATCAGGATCGCTGTTGACCTGTGGCGGGAAGGAATTGTCACACCGGAAATTGCATTATCACAGGTAGAGGGTATCGACCTCGGCTCAATCAAGGTCCAGTGTGTTTCTACATTGGATTACCCGATTGCAGCAGGGACTTCCGCATCCGGAGGCGTGGCGACAGGAAGCATGGTATTTACACCCGAACGGGCCATAAAAGAAGTTTTGTCCGGGCCGGTTATCCTTGTCCGGGAGACGGCATCACCTGAGGATATCGAGGGTATACGGGTCGCTTCGGGATTACTGACAGCGAAAGGAACACGGACATCGCATGCAGCAGTCGTTGCACGGCACATGGGGAAGGTCTGTATTGTGAACTGCGAAGGTCTTGAGATCGACCTCGCCCACAATAAATGCAACCTGGGTGGCCAGGTCATCAGGGAAGGTGATACTATTTCACTGGACGGTAATTCCGGGTCGGTATACACCGGTGTTGTCGGGACGACCTATGAAAAACCAGGGGAGTTGCTGGATATTGTTTATTCCTGGAAAACATCCCTGTTGGAACAGGAATACGAGGGAAATAATTAATCGTTAAAAAAACGGTAATTTTCCATTATTTTGTTGCGGTTTTTCGTTGGATCAGCCAGATTATGTTCAACCGGGATCCGGGGATATACCGATGAAATGTCCCGCGATGCCAATGAAATAAGGTGGTACTCTGGTTTTGACTGCACCGGTACCTGTTTTTGATCGTATTTTCGTATCGTGATCCTGGCCCCAATTAAGACGACCATACAATATTTAACCAAAAAAAAAGAATGGGACTCTGCAGGTGATTATAACGAAAATTCATTATTTATTAATTTTTATCCTGACTATCGGGATGATGACCCTGGGTTTTGTTTCGGCTGAAATTATACCTGGTGAAAATATTGGTGGTGGACCGGGGTATTATGACATCTCGTCAAATCCTGAAGGTGCTACGGTCATCTTTGATGGCAGCAACAAGGGTCATACCCCCGTGACCGTAGAAGTGAGCAGTTCCGGGACTCCCGGCCATTCCATCAGTATTTCAAAATCCGGGTACCAGACATGGACAGAGATTGAACGCGGCAACCCTGCCGAAGGACAAACGGTCTTTGTTAATGCAGAACTTGTGTTTATACCGGTGACTGAACCGACCACATTACCACCAACTGCTGAACCGACTACCCTACCCCCGACCACTGAACCCCCGACAATGATTGGTGGAGGTAAGGGATATTATGATATTTCATCTACCCCCGATGGTGGGACGGTTATCTTCGATGGTAGTAACAAGGGTCTTACTCCCCTGACCGTAGAAGTGAGCAGTTCCGGGACTCCCGGCCACACCATCAGCATTTCAAAATCCGGGTACTATACCTGGACCACGAATGAACCCGGCAACCC
>Ga0209668_10001127_pt1 | contig 11321 bp, 9 predicted proteins | sample FrelakmetPLP11PL_FD_187150 | JGI IMG/M metagenome (GOLD analysis project Ga0209668, IMG submission 187150) | Freshwater lake sediment microbial communities from the University of Notre Dame, USA, for methane emissions studies - PLP11 PL (SPAdes)... | ecosystem: Environmental > Aquatic >... | reverse complement strand
AGTGAAACGCGAATAATTTTCAGCAGAAGGATGCAGGATATTACGCTCAAAATCAGCAAAATGATTTAATGGATCAAGGGTACTGATGGTTTCAATATACTTGTCAGCCAAAGCTGTCTCTCCCGATTTACGATAAAGAATTGCCAGCACTTCAAGTGCATTGAAATTAGTGCGGTTATAATCGAGTGACAGATTTCCGTAATGTTCGGTAAGTTCTATGTTTCCAAGTTGCAGTTCAATTCCGGCCATCAGAGCATAAGCCGTTGATCGGAATTCCTGCGATCGTGCTGCCCAGCCAAGAGATTCAAGTGCATCTGTCAGGTTTCCCTGTGCATGGTAGGTTATACCAGCAAAGTAATTTGCAGCAGGATGATAGGTGTCGAGCTGAAGAGCGTTATTGGCAAAATAGAGTGCAGAATCATACTGATTGCTGCGATAATAAATTTCTGTTAAAGCCGCCATGGCATCTATATAAAGCGGATCCTTCTGAAGACACTTTTTATATAGTTCTTTTGCCTGTCTGTATACTCTCTCTTCTTTTAATTGATTGCCCTCCTGGTAAAAAGATGCCGCCGTGGTTAAATCATTTGGCATTGTGGAGTAGAAAGGCCGGCTTAACAGTTTCCTTTGTGATGGACCAAACTGCAGATCCATACCCTCAATAACTACCTCATAGTCTGCTTTATCACTCAATATGACCGAAGTTTTATAGACATCCATCGGTCTGAATTTTTTGTCTTCTGTATAAATAACCTTACCCTCAGATTTAACAGTCACCTTTGCCTGTGCAAAAGAGAGGGAATTGATCCCTATTTGCAGTTTCCCATCTTGAGATTTAACACTCAACACACCCATGGGTGAAACATCGGTAAGCCCGCCTATCTCCTTGACAGGAAACCATATTTCTTTCCACCAGTCAGTAAGTCCGGGAGTAAACGGAGTCTGTGATATCGGAGTTTTAAATGCAGAAGTACCTGCATATTGATTGAACATACGACCCGCCTGGAATTCCATATACTGGCCATCGGAGTCTGTCAGCAGATCTTCCCATATTGCCCCGCTCCTTGCCTGCGACCATAACCAGAGTTTACGCCCCGGCATATCATCGTACAAGGACCAGTGACCAAAACCGAAGTCCGATTTGTGATAATAGCCTCCCATGAAATCAGTATACTCGCCAACTATATGGGCGGACCTGTCAGATCCAAAAGAATTGTTGGCGTACATTGATAAATCACGTCCCTGCTTGTCTACCGGCCATGGACCAGCTTCGCCACTGTGTTCAAGTTCGATGTTCCCCGGGTATGAGAATTCAAGATCAGCAGTAACAACGGCTGCTGCTGTCATCCAGTTATAATACGTTTGAGGCAGCGGAGAAGGATTACTCCACATTGCTCTTGTTTCAAAATACGCTTTGTCTTGCGGGAGCCTGATCTCTACCCGCCACTGCGTACGCGAAGGCAGATCTATGTTTCCAACAATGCAACTTACACTTCCGTCGGCGTTTTCACGAGTTATAAAATCAACCGGTGTTGATGTTGAAGGCGAATGCCCGATTATTCCAAAATTGAATTCAATCCCTCCTGAAGTCCAGGGCCCTCGTAGTGAAATATTGCGGAACTTCATCACTTCATTGCGATAAATAAATTCTTTACCGGTGGATTTTTCTATTGCTCCCCAAATCTTTCCTCCTGCTTCCGGGAGAATATATACTTCGATATAGTCATTTTCGAGCTTAATCACCTTCCATTGTTGTTTTAGTCCTTTAAGACTGTAGCCATCAAAAGAATAATAAGGATATATTCTTCTGTTTTTTTCAGTCAGGAGGGGGATTGGATTCGGATCGCTGAACGGATAAGTAACAAGTTCCCTGAATTCCTGTGTGACGGTAGCCTTCTGGGCCATTAGAATTTGCGGCAACAGCAAAATTATAACCAGGTGGATCCGGTGCATTTTAGGCATTACAATACTCATTTTATTTCCTGTCATTGTGAATCAAATGTATTTAAATTTCTTATAACCGGGTTTATGATGTATCCTGCTTTTGTAGTTTCAAAGAAAGCAACGTTCATAAAATTTGAATTAACTAATGTATTGTATAAATTTGGATAAAGAATTACCATTAAATTGTACGAAATGAGTAATCCATGTTTTGAAAACACTTCATCAATCAAGATAAAACTATGCAAACAAAAATCATCTCAGCAAAAGGATTATTGGTAATCTTTATTTTGTACAGAATTTCATTACCTAATTTCCCTTTATCGGGCCAGAATGCAGATAAACTCTTGCTGAAAAATTTCCGTCCGGTTTCTATTTACAAAATCCCGGTCACTCATGTTGACAAGGCGGCTTATCCCGTAATCGATGTCCATACGCATGATTATGCCAAAAATGATGAAGAGATTGCACAATGGTTAAAAAATATGGATGCCTGTGGCATTGAGAAGTCAATTGTTTTGACCGAGGCATCAGGTACAAAATTCGACAGCATCTATAATTTATATGCCAAATATGGCGATCGGTTCGAGATATGGTGCGGTTTTGATTACACCGGTTATGATAAGCCTGGTTATGGACCAGCAGCTGTTAAGGAACTGGAACGTTGTTACAGAATGGGAGCCAGGGGAGTCGGTGAAGAAGGTGATAAAGGTCTGGGTTTATTTTTTAATGAGCCTGTGCAAGCCTGGGGAATGCATATAGATGATCCACGGATGAACATTCTATTTGATAAATGTGCCCAATTGCAAATGCCCGTAAGTATTCATGTTGCTGATCCTATCTGGATGTACGAAAAAATGGATTCTACAAATGATGGGCTCATGAATGCGCAGGAATGGCGCATTGATATGACAAAACCGGAAATCATCGGTTTTGATGCGCTCATTCAGACGCTTGAAAATGCTGTCAAAAATAATCCGAAAACCACTTTCATTGCGGTCCATTTTGCCAATCTGAACCATGATTTGGAAAAACTGGGAATTCTCTTTGATAAATATCCAAATCTTTATGGAGATATCTCAGCCCGGTATGCCGAATCAGCAACCATTCCTCGCAATATGAAGACATTTTATGAAAAATACCAGGACAGGTTACTTTACGGCACTGATATGAGTTATGATATTTCAATGTACAGAATCACCTTCAGGGTATTGGAATCATATGATGAACATTTTTATGAAATCGACCAATTCGGTTATCACTGGGCGCTGAACGGTTTCGGACTCTCAAAGGAAATATTGAAAAAACTTTATCACGATAATGCTGTCAGAATATTAAAATAGGTTTGAATGATTTGTTTCAGAACAACATTATATACAGCCTTTTGCCTTGGTCAGGTGCAGTTAACAAGAAGAACTTAATTATGAATAAAAAGGTCCTTGTTTTTTTGATTGTAATCATAAGGTCATGTACTTACTATGGCTCGATTGAAATAAATGCCCAGAATAAGCCTGATTTAATAGATGAACTTGATGTTATACATTTGGCAGGAGGGGGAGGGAGAGGAAACAGCTGGATTCAATTCAGCGACGCTCCCAACTCTCTGTATCATTATCTTGCCGGACAGGCCTATGATCTTCTTGCTCAGCGGGTAGAGGGAATAGCTAAGTTGATCTCATTGTCCGACTGGCAACTGAATCTCGTTTACCTGATGCCGACTGAAAAGCCATATGATCTTTATATGGAATGGATAAAATAAATTACCGCAGTTTTAAGCTGTGATTTTAGCCCGCGGAATCGTGGGAATAATTTTAGGAAATGACTTTAATAATATATCAAAGGAAAATATTATGACCAGAAAAAGTATTACACGAAGAGATTTTCTTGGTAAAACTGCAGCCGGAATAGCCGGAATAGCTGTTTCTCCAGTTGGTTCATCAATGAGTGCAGCTTCCTACAATAGAATTATCGGGGCAAACGACAGGATCAATATTGGATTTCTTGGCTGTGGTTCACGAAGCAGTGGACATCAGAATATGGTAAAAACGTCGGAAAAGGAAAAGAATCTGGCTGTGGTTGCCGTTTGCGATATCTGGAAACTCAATAAAGAAAAAGCTGCAGAAAACTGTAAAAAGCTGTTCGGAACAGATGTAAAGCAGTTTAAATATTCCGAGGAGATGCTGAAAATGCCGGAGCTTGACGCAGTGATGATTGCTACCGGAGATTTTCAACATGCAAAGCTTTTAGCAGAAGTTGTAAGAGCAGGCAAAGATTGTTATTGTGAAAAACCTATGGCTATTGATGTGGAAGAAGCTAAACTGGCAAGAAGTGGCGTTCTTGCATCCACTCAGATTGTACAAATCGGGTCACAATGGGTGAGCGACCCGATGCAGAAAAAGGTACGGAATATTGTTCGTTCCGGGAAATTGGGTCAGATTACAAAAATTGAACAGGTATGGAATGATAATGGTCCCCGTTGGCATGTTCCGAATGATCCCGATGTTGCCGCAGTCAGGGAAGAGGATACTGACTGGAACAGGTGGCTTTTAGGTAAGCCTTATGTCCCGTTTGATCCCTGGAAATATTTTGAATTCAGGATATTCCGTGATTACTCCGGGGGAATTACATCTCAGTGGATGAGTCATGCTGCCGGATTGGTGCATTTTTATACCGACACCTCCATCCCTGATTCAATGGTAGCAAATGGGGGAATTTTCGGCTGGCCTGATATCCGTCAGAATCCCGACACATTCCAGGCACTTGCAACATATGATGATGCAAAGCTATTATATTCCTACACTTCAAATTATGCAAGCATGTTTGGTGATTATACATGTATTCGAGGAAAAGATGGAACTTTATTTTCGCATGGAGGAGAAGGCAGTGCCCGCTGGTTTTTGGTTCCCGAGCACCAAAATCTTCCGGGTGGATTTGATTTTTATGAAGGTATGAAAGAGACAATAAAAAGCGGAAAAGCAGAAATCGTAACCACAGAAGAATATGGGATGAAACTTGGCCCGGTGAATCTGAACGATGACAGCAAGTACCATCTCGACAACTGGGTTGATTGCATGAGAAACAGGAATATAGTACCAAATGGGAATATACATACCGGTTTCTGGCATTCAATTGCCACCATAATGGCTACACGTGCTTACAGGGAAGGCAAGAAACTATATTGGGACAACTCTAAAGAAGAGATTGTGGATCATCCTGTGACCGGATAAGAAATATGAACGAAATAAAAAAGAAAATCGGCCATTATCGTTACAGGATCCTTGCACTGGTGTTTATGGCCACAACTATCAACTATTTCGATCGAAGTATTATTGGTGTAATGGCGCCTACCCTCCAAACACTTTTCAACTGGACAAACAAAGACTATGCAGCAATTATGGTTTCTTTCAAGATTGCATATGGAATAGGATTATTGTTCATGGGTGGCATTATTGACAGACTTGGTACTAAAATAGGATATACTATTTCAATAGCGATATGGAGTATTTTCGGTATGTTGCACGCAGCAGTAAGACCGGCGTTTAGTTTAATTGGATTTGTTGTGGCGCGTTTCGGATTGGGAATTGGCGAATCGGGAAATTTCCCCGCTGCAATTAAAACAGTTGCTGAGTGGTTCCCAAAAAAGGAACGGGCTTTTGCAACCGGTGTTTTTGATGCATCAACCAGCGTTGGGGCAATTTTAGCCCCATTTATTGTTGGAGCTGTTGTTACCGTCGAAGGAGCAAACTGGCAAATACCATTTCTTTTTACGGGAGTGCTTAGTTCTGTATGGGTAGTATTATGGTGGAGAAACTATAAAAAACCGGAACTTCATCCAAAATTATCAAAACAGGAGTTAGCTTATATTAACAGCGATTCTGAAGAGGAGACAACAGAAAAAATTCCCTGGTTAAAACTATTCCCAAAGAGGGAGACCTGGGCTTTCGCACTGACTACCGTAACTGATGGTGTCTGGTGGTTTTACCTTTTCTGGGGAGCAAAATTTCTCGGTGAACAGTTTGGTGTGGATATTAATAACATTGGAGTTCCTTTCCTGATTATTTTTGTTATGGCTGATGCCGGGAGCCTGCTGGGAGGATTAGCCTCGGGTGCATTAATAAGAAAAGGCTGGTCAATAAATAAGGCAAGGAAAATTACCATGCTGGTCAATGCAATTTTTATTTTACCCGTTGCCTTTGTACCTGTTGTAGAAAGCAAATGGCTTGCAGTCTTTCTAATTGGTCTTGCAGCGGCGGGGCATCAGTCTTGGTCGATAAATGGTTATACTCTGGTTTCTGATGTGTTTCCGAAAAAAGCAACTGCATCTGTTATAGGAATTGGGAAAATGGTCGGAGTGGCCGTGGCAATAATTGCTGATATTGCCTTGGGCGCAGTACTCGATACTGCCGGTAATTCGGGATATTTCTGGGCATTCATGATAGCAGGTTTTTCTTATATATGCATATTGGGATTCGTACACCTCCTGATGCCTGAAATGACTCCACTGGATGATAATCTGAATTATGTAGATTAATGTCCTGAATCAGAGCGGACTAGAATTCGGGTAGGTTAATATATTGATATTCTTGCTTTTGGCAGAAACGAGACTATTAAAGCACCTGCAAGCGCAACACATATTAAAACAGTAAATCCAAGAGCATAGCTTTTAGCAACATCATTATACAATGCTCCCAGGAGCATCGGGAAAAGAGATTCTGCAATGCCATCAGCCACCAGGATTATTCCCATTGTTCTGCCAAGTACACGCACTCCGAAAAGATCTCCTGCCATCAGAGGAATAATCATATAATCTCCCCCAAGACCTATTCCAAAAATAACTGCAAATATATAGATACGGCCTGGGAAATCGGGTATAAGCAATAATGGTATGGCAGAAGCTACTATAAGGTAAATCAGTATCATTACATATTTCCGTCGGATTATGTCGGCCAGCCATCCCATAAGCACTCTTCCTGCAAGGCTTGATAATAATACCAGTGAAATAATATGTGCTGCCTGTGATTGAGAGAAATTAAGGTCTCGCAGATAAAGTTTCAGGTGTTGATTCACACCACCCACCACACCTATGGCACACATGCTTCCAATTCCGAGAAGATAAAAATTACGGTTTGTAAGTATACTTTTAATAGAAACTGCAGGTTCGGTTTTACCGGACTGACTCCCTCTTGCTGAAGATCCTTTAATAAAAAAGACCATTGGAAAAGCGATTAAGACAACAAGAACACCCAAAACTGCCAAAGAATTATGCCACCCATAATTCTTTTCGATACCTGCTGCAATTAAAGGAACAATAGCACCTCCTGTCCCTATTCCAAGGTAGGCTATACCCATCGCTTTGCCCCTGTTCTTGTCAAACCATCTGGAGATCAATACCTGGCAAGGCAAAGGGCCGCCACATACATAACCAAGCGCATTAAAGACATAAAACAGATAAAAAAGGCCTAATGAATCAGAAAAACTTAAACCAACCAGAGCTACTCCCATCATCAATACTCCTGCCAGCATTAATCTCCTTGGCCCATACTTATCAATCAGCCATCCTGCTATAAAACCAAACAAAGGACCTACAAGCAGTTTGCCTAATGCATTTCCCGAAGTAACTACAGTTCTTGACCATCCAAATTCTTTTGTCATAAAATCAAAAAAGAAGGGTAGTCCATAATAGGCAAATCCGACCAGGGCAAAGAGTGATAAAAATGCAGTTGCCACAATATAAGTTTGTGAACTTCTGGAGGAAGATTCTGTATAGAGCTGTTGTGCAGAACCGGGCATATTAAATTAAATAATTATGAGTTTGAGATAAAGTTAAAATATAAAACTATATCACGTATAGTTCAATAAGAGTTGTTTTATAACGGATGTTTTGTAAGGGCGGACAGGAACCTGATTTTGTCCACATCCTCATTTCTGTGAAAAGAATATCCAACCTGACAGAATGCTTTCCCGTTGCTATCAGTCAGTCCCTAACGGGACTTTAATAAGCTAAACTCCGTAGAAGTGAACTGTTTGTAGAAATTAAAGCCATCAATATTTTAGCTCCATAGAGCCTGCCCCGCTGCAGCGGGGAGCGACCTGTAGTTAATCGGACAATAGTGATATTTAATGAACTTTATCACCCTGACTTTGTTTATTTAATGTGGTAATCAGGACTTGCCACCAGGATATAATCTAATCATCAAAGGAGGTTTATTATGACTAAGTACGAATCTTTCAATCAATCGGGTTTCTCCAAATTCCTCAATAGTCTGGCGGGCAGAATATTACGTTTGGTCGCCGGCATAGGATTCCTTGTGGTCGGCTATATATATCGCGACCATGCGCTCGGTGTGATATCTATGGTGTGGGGTCTCCTCCCATTGAGCGCGGGAGCGTTTGACATTTGCTATGTAAGTGCTGCGCTGGGTGGTCCGCTTTCCGGAAAGAAGATACGCAGTAAGGGAAAGTAAGTATCTGCAGAATATTATTTTCCCATAATAATACAACGATCGCTCCGGGCGAAAAACAAGAGTGCACCCGTAACAACATCCTCAAAATCATCAGATAATCCACCGGCCTAAACCCCACAAAAATCCATTTATTATTAAAGGATTTTATATTGCGGGACAAATTCTGGAACCTTTGTGGCACTATCTCCTTTGTGCGGACAATAATCTTATTCCTTCTTACCGGTACTTAAACCAAGTGGAGTGTAAAGCGGGCAAATACCCACGATACTTGTGACAACAAACATTGCTGCAATGGCCAGGAATATTATTCCCAGGACTCCGGAGACTACATGTGTGAAATATAATACAACAAATATGACTGCAACCAGAATCCTGATCACTTTGTCAGTTGTTCCCATGTTTTTTTTCATCTTGATTTTTTTGTTCAGATTATAATTAACAATTGTGTTTCTGCAAAGTACTATTAAAATTTATTTTGAACGGCAAGCCTCAGGCAATATTTTGCTCAGTTTCCACATTCAATGCACATTATTTCGTCTATAACCGGTAAGGTATATCCGTCCTGAGAAATTGCCCTGACAGGACAAACCTGTGTTACAGTGCAACATTGGTTTTATAGACATGTTAAAGGATTTAAATCTACTAAAATACGATGAACTTTATGAAATAAGCAAAAGGGGATAATTATTAAGATAAGGTGTTCCCTTTTGATCTGCCTCCTGTCCAGGGTATTTCAACCAGTGCTTTGTAAGGCTCTTTCGTTTTTTTCGGAAAACATAAACTTCCTGGCTTTATCAAGAGGTAATAGTGTTTAAATGCAAACAAACATATTGATTTATTTGTTTAAGAAGTGAATGATCTGAAGAAATTATGATTTAAAGGTTATTTAAAAGGAAGCTCAGATAATATGCCTGAAAGAATAAAATTATTGAATTATGAACATATTGGAAAAAACAATCATCACTGTACGAACAACAATTTTTGCTCCGGTTGAAAAAGTATGGAATCTTTGGACAGATCCTGCGCACATTATACATTGGAACTATGCATCAGACGACTGGCATACACCCAAAGCGGAAAACGATTTGCGGGTAGGAGGCAGATTTCTTGCACGAATGGAAGCTAAAGACGGCAGTGCAGGCTTTGACTTTACCGGAAAGTACAGCAAGGTGGAACAGTACAGACAATTGGAATATATAATGGACGATGGCAGGAATGTGCAGGTGTTATTTATTCCTCAGGGAAATGTAACAACAGTAATGGAAGCATTTGAAGCCGAACAAACGAACCCGGCTCGAATGCAGCAGGTAGGCTGGCAGGCTATTCTGGATAACTTCAGGGAATATGTCGAGAAGTCTGCGAAACTATGAGAAACTTGCATATAGGATCGGCCATGAGGAGTGCCAGGATCACAAATCCTGGTTCCCCCGAACATGGACCAAAGCATTTATTTTACTGAAAGAGATTAGGTAAAAAACAGTGATCTCCTCTAATCGGTAAAATCAGGTTCAAAGAATACCCACTGAATAGCCGGATTATCTTTCTTCAATTCTGATTCGCAAATATTGATATTCTTAATCAGCTGATCGACAGAATCAACATCTGACATCTTCGCTTTTACAGCTACCATTATCTGAGGACCCAACTGCAATGTAATCAGATTCAGAATCTTTTCAATCTCCGGCCTTCCCTCCAGCAGGGTTTCAATTTTTGCCCTTGTTATACTGTCGGTGCTTTGTCCTATCAGTAGACTCTTTACTTTTACTGCCAGGAAAAATGAAATAACTATGAGCAGAACTCCGATTCCGATACTTCCTGTTGCATCAAAAACTGTATTTCCGGTTACAATTGCAAGAATAACTGAAATAAGTGCAAAAGTCAGACCAAGAAGCGCGGCTATATCTTCTCCCAAAACCACTACAAGCTCACTCTGATGGCTGGTTTTATACCAGTTCCAGAGAGTTACACCCCGCTTAATCTTGTTTATTTGTGTAAGACAGCCATATAAAGAAGCTGCTTCAAAAATCATGCTTACTGATAAGACAACAATTGCTACCAGAGGATTTTTTAATCCTTCGTGCAGGCTTATTTTATGTATGCCCTCATAAATTGAAAATAACCCTCCCATGCTGAATAAAACAAGGGCAACAATAAACGACCAGAAATAGATCTCTTTTCCATATCCCAGGGGATGGCGGTGATCAGGTTTTTTCCGCGATGCTTTCAGTCCAAGAAATAAGAGTCCCTGATTACAGCAATCGGCATAAGAGTGGATAGATTCTGCCAGCATAGCACCGGAACCGGTTATGACAGCCGCAGCTGTTTTGGTAACAGCAATTCCCATATTTGCAAGCAGGGCGAAGAGTATTGATTTTATTGAAGCCTCCTGATGCGACACTGTTAATTGTTTAGATTATCAGGATATTACTGTTTGGTTTAAGGTTATTCTTTTCTGTTTGTCAGAACCTGAATACAACACCGCCAGTGAATTCACCCATCACGCCGGCGACCTTTGTTCCTACTTCAGGCTCCTCTCCACCGGCTCCTTCAGTGAAGTAAAGACCCTCAAAAAACAGAGGAAGAAGCAGATTTGCCTGGAACCTGAACCCAATATGATCAGATAAATTGTACTTTGCTCCACCGGCAAAGCTGAAATGCATAAGTTTTTCAGATTCTGTTTCGGTTGTGATGGGAGCATAAATAACCGAACCAAGAGCAAACTTCACAAATGGAACAAACTTGTCCTCCGGATTATATTCCCATATGGCTCCAAACGAAATCTGATTCACAGCCAGATCACAAACAGGATCAGGATTATCATCTATTGTATAGGTAAGATCCGAAACCATTCGGCTGTAAGATAACTCAAACCTGTAACTGTTAAAGCCAATACTGAAAGCACCTCCATAAGATAAT
>Ga0209668_10001126_pt1 | contig 11321 bp, 7 predicted proteins | sample FrelakmetPLP11PL_FD_187150 | JGI IMG/M metagenome (GOLD analysis project Ga0209668, IMG submission 187150) | Freshwater lake sediment microbial communities from the University of Notre Dame, USA, for methane emissions studies - PLP11 PL (SPAdes)... | ecosystem: Environmental > Aquatic >... | reverse complement strand
CTTGAGGGAGCGCCTTGGCGACGCTGCGTTGCTGGCCCATGCCTTCGTCCGACGCTTTGCGCAGGAGCAGAACCGGAACTCGCTCAGTCTGTCGGAGGACGCGGTGCGGTCCATCGAGGCCCACTCCTGGCCCGGTAACGTGCGGGAGCTGGCCAGTTGCATGAGGCGAGCCGCGATCATGGCTGATGGGCATCAGGTCACCAGTGCCGATCTTGGGCTGAAGGCTGCCGACGACGGCAACGGCTCGAATGCCTTCGACCTGCGCGCTGCTCGCGACGCGACCGAGAGGCGCACCATTCTGGCCGCCCTCGGCCGTGTCAATGGCAACATAGCCAAGGCCGCAGACCTGCTGGGGGTAAGCCGGCCCACGCTGTACGACCTCATGCATCGACTCAACCTCAAGTAGTGCGACGGTGACCGTCGCCCGGATCGGACTGCCAATGCTTTTCACTAGACCTGCTGCATCGACTGTCATTCCAGTGCTGCTTTGCGCGGTACTGTTGACCGGGTGCGGGGATGACAACCCGCAGCGACGCCTGGCCTCGGCCAAGGAGTACCTGCAGAAGAAGGACATCAACGCAGCAGTCATCGAGATCAAGAACGCTCTGCAGGTCAATCCCGACCTCGGCGAAGCCCGGTACCTGCTAGGGACCGCCATGCTGCAGGACGGCAACGCGGTCGCTGCCGAAGTCGAATTCCGCAAGGCACTGGCGGCGGGTTTCCCGGCCGACGCGGTGGTTCCTGAACTTGCCCGCAGCATGCTGGTGGAGGGTCAGTCGAAGAAGCTGGTTGATGAGTTCGGTGGCAAGCGCATCGGCACGGCGGTGGCCGATGCGAGCCTGCAGACCACGCTGGCGGCTGCCTATGCGGCTTTGGACAAGCCGGACCAGGCGCTGGCTGCGCTGAATGCGGCGCTGGGGTTCAACCCCGGGTACTCCCCCGCGTTGATTGCAAGCGCGCGTCTGAAGGCGGCTGCCGGAGACTTCGACGCTGCGATCGCGGTCACCGAAGGTGTACTGACGCGGGAGCCCGCCAATGCGGAAGCGTGGAAGTTGAAGGGTGACTTGTTGTTGGCGACTAAGAGCGAGCCAGACGCTGCATTGGCGGCGTACCGTCGGGCGTTGCAGGCCGAGCCCAAGTTTGCCGCCGCCTATGCGGCGATGCTGAGCCTGCTCATGCAAAGCGGCAAGCTCGATGAAGCCGCCGTTCAGCTGCAGGAGTTGAAGAAGTTTGCCGGCAAGCAACCGCAGACCCAGTTCCTCGAGGCGCAACTCGCCTATCAGAGGAAGGACTTCAAGCAGGCACGGGAGTTGTCGCAGCAATTGGTGCAGATGGTTCCGAACAATCCGAGGATGTTGCAACTCGCTGGAGCGACCGAGTTTCACCTCGGGGCGCTTGCCCAGGCCGAGGTCTATCTTGCCAAGGCGCTGCATCTGGAGCCTGATTCCGCGTTTGCCCGTCGACTCCTGGTCATGACCTACCTGCGTTCGGGGCAGTCAGCAAAGGCCGTGGCTGCGCTGAGTTCCGCTGCAGCCAAGGAGGGCATCGACCCGGGTCTCTACTCCCTGGCGGGCGAGGTCTACCTGCAGGCCGGCGACGTTACAAAGGCCGAGCAATACTTCGCGGAGGCCCTGAAGCTGGACCCAGGCGATCCGGGCAAGCGTACGGCGCTGGCCGTCACGCAGCTTTCCGGCAGTCAATCCGCGACAGCCTTCGATGAACTGCAGAACATCGCTTCCACCGACAAGGGCATCACGGCCGATCTGGCGTTGATCAGTGCGCATCTGCGACGTCGCGAGTTCGACAAGGCGCTGGCTGCCGTGAACCGGCTCCAGGCGAAGCAGCCGGACAAGCCTGCCGCCGCCAATCTGCGGGGGCGGATCTATCTGGCTCAGAAGGACACGGCGGCGGCGCGAAAGAGCTTCGAGCAGGCCCTGAAGATCGATCCGAGTTACTTCGCCGCGGCGGCGAGCCTGGCCACGCTCGACGTGGCCGAAAAGAAGCCTGCCGACGCAAGGGGACGATTCGAGGCGTTGCTTGCCATTAACCCGAAGAACGCCCAGGCGCTTCAGGCGTTGGCGGCACTGGCCGCAGCCAACGGGGCAGGAAAGGACGAGGTGGCGGGTTGGCTGAACAAGGCGGTGGAAGCCAATCCATCAGAGGCTGCGCCGCGACTGCTGCTGGTCGACCTGTTGCTGCGCAACAAGGACACGAAGCAGGCGCTGGCGGTGGCGCAGAGTGGCGTGACTGCCATGCCCAACAGCCCCGAGATGCTGACTGCGCTGGGTCAGGCCCAAAAGATGTCGGGTGAACTGAATCAGGCCTTGTCTACCTACGGCAAACTGGTGACTATGCAGCCCATGTCGCCGCAGCCCTTCCTGCGACAGGCTGAAGTCCAAGTTGCCAAGAAGGATTACGCGGCGGCGGAGCAAAGCTTTCGCAAGGCGCTCGAACTGCAACCGGACCTGTTCGAGGCCCAGCGCGGTCTGGTCATACTGGATGTTCAGGCCAAGAAATACCAAGATGCAATTGCGCTGACCCGTGCAATGCAACGCCAGCGACCCAAGGAGACCCTTGGGTACATGCTCGAAGGCGACGTCCAGGCTGCCCAACTCAATTGGGATGCGGCGGCTGCGGCCTATCGCACTGGCCTTCAACAGGTGCCGTCGCCCGACTTGGCCACCAAACTGCATGCGGCGCTCGGGCAGGCCGGAAAGGCGGGCGACGCCGAGCGATTCGCGGCGACGTGGATGAAGGCCCATCCCACGGATGTGGCCTTCATGGCTTACCTGGGCGACGCGGCCATCGCGAGACGGGACTACAGCGCCGCAGAGTCACGGTATCTCGCTGTGCTGCAGATTCAACCCGAAAACCCGGTGATCCTGAACAACCTCGCCTGGGTGAGTCAGCAATTGCGCAAGGAAGGTGCCCTGGCTTATGCCGAGTCGGCCAACAAGCTGTCACCCAATCAGCCCGCCTTCATGGACACCTGGGCCATGCTCTTGTCGGCCAAGGGTGACCACGCGAAAGCCATTGAGTTGCAGACCAAGGCGGTCGAGTTGCAGCCGACGAACGAAGCGCTGAGGTTGAATCTGGCACGCATCTACTTGGCTTCCGGCGACAGGCAGCGAGCCAAGGGTGAACTGGACACGTTGATCAAGCTCGGCGACAAGCACTCGTCCTATGCCGAAGCCACGGCGCTCTTGAAATCACTGTAGGAGGTCGTCGGGCGCGCAAGATCAGGTGTGGTCCAGCGCGCAAGAGCTGCAGCGCTTGCTACCCAGGAATCAGGTCGTCCCCTGCCTGCCAACTGGACCGGCCGATGTATGCGTGGCTTTGGCCTGCCTGACCTACTGCAAGTGATCTTCAGGACCAATGGCCGAACTGCTTGTGCTCGAGGGTCGGCATCGCTGCGAGCGCGCGCAGGTGTCCCGGCAATGGACGATGTAGACCGGATCCGCGGGTTCACACCGTCGTGTGATGCCATGGCGTTGAACCATCAGTAGGGGCTCGGCGAGGACCTGAAAAGGCCACTGCAGCCTACGCGCCCGGACTGTAACAAACGACTCAGTTCAAATGACGGGATAGCGATTAGCAGCGGCGCGGAACGCCCTGCAGTGGGGTGACCAGGTGTTCCAACCGCAAGCTGTGTGGGGTTGTGGGCGTGCACAAATGCGCTATTGGCTAGCCCCACCCAGCTGAGCGTTGCGGGCCGTCGCGAGTCTATGCCATCATCGCAATTCAAGGGTACTGTTGCCTGTGCCATTCCACGATATGCATGGGCAGGTGGTTTAGTGCCGCGCTGAGGTCAGACTGAGTAAGGGGATCCGACATGCATCGAAACGCTGGTAGGTGGCTGATGGTCGCCCGCTGGGCTTTCTCCGTCGCTGGTGTTGTGCTCTTGGCGGCTTGTGCCGGATCGCCCAAGCCTCCGCCGGCTCCGGTGTCCGCCGAGACGAACGACTACAACTACATCATCGGTCCCGGAGACAGTCTGAACATCATCGTCTGGCGCAACCCCGAGTTGTCGATGTCCGTGCCGGTGCGACCGGACGGCAAGTTCTCCACACCGCTGATCGATGAACTGGTGGGCCAGGGCAAGACCTCGGTCCAGGTCGCACGCGAGGTCGAAAAGAAGCTCGAGAAGTACGTGCGTGATCCCGTGGTCACCGTGATCGTCACTGGCTTCGTGGGTCCGTACGACCAGCAGATCCGTGTGGTCGGCGAGGCGGCCAAACCACAGGCCCTGCCTTTCAAGCAGTACATGACGCTCTTGGACGTGATGATTGCGGTCGGCGGATTGACCGATTTCGCCGACGGCAACGAGGCCACCATTTTGCGCACTGCCGACGGCGGCAAGGACGGCCTGGGCGGAAAGCAGTTCTCGGTGAGACTGCGCGACCTGATCCGGCGCGGTGACATCTCTGCAAATGTCGAGATGAAGCCGGGTGACATCCTGATCATTCCGCAAGGCTGGTTCTGAGCGGCAACCCACACCATGACGGGCCGATGATGTCGCGGCCTGGGTGAAGGACTCCAATACACCACATGGAACTACTGATTGCACAGCTTACGACCTTGGCCAAGGGCATGTGGCGCTTCCGCTGGCCCGCGTTGGCAGTGGCCTGGGTCGTTGCCATCGTGGGGGTGGTGTTGGTCTTTCGCGTACCGGACAAGTACGAGGCCACGGCGAGGATCTTCGTCGACACGCAGTCGATCCTGAAGCCCCTGATGTCCGGGCTGGCCGTGCAGCCGAACGTGGAGCAACAGGTGGCGATGCTCAGCCGGACTCTGATCAGCCGGCCGAACATGGAAAAGCTGGTCCGCATGGCCGACCTGGACTTGAAGAGCGAGTCCAAGGCCGAACAGGAAGCCCTGGTCACGTCCCTGATGAGCACGGTGCAGATCAAGAACGCCGGCCGCGACAACCTGTATTCGCTTTCCTACCGCGACGCCAACCCCGCCAAGGCGCAGAAGGTGATCCAGTCCCTGGCATCGATCTTCGTCGAATCGAGCCTCGGCACGTCGCGCAAGGACGCGACGTCGGCCAGGGTCTTTCTCGACGAGCAGATCAAGAGCTACGAGGCCAAGCTGGAGGAAGCCGAGGCCAAGCTGAAGACGTTTCGCATCCGCAACATCGAGTTGCACACTGGCGATGGCAAGGACTCGGCATCGCGCCTTGGCGAGCTGGGTGAGCAGTTGAATCAGGCCCGCTTGGCGCTGCGCGAGGCAGAACAGGCAAGAGACGCTGCGCGACAGCAGCTGGGGGCGGAGAAGTCGTCGACGGCGAACGTGGCAACGAAGAGCCTCATGCAGGAGTCGGCGATTGCCGTGTCGACGCCCGAGATCGATGCTCGCATCGAAGCCCAGAAGCGCAATCTCGACTCGCTGCTGCAGCGTTACACCGAGCAGCATCCGGACATCGTCAGTGCTCGACGGCTGATCAAGGAGCTCGAAGAGCAGAAGCGCAAGGAGGCCGAAGAGCTCAGGCGCAGGGCCATGGCAACACCCGGCTCGGTAGCCGTCGTGGGTTCGGGCAGCCTGGCTTACCAGGAGATGAGCCGGATGCTGGCCACCTCGGAGGTGCAGGTGGCTGCGCTTCGCGCCCGGGTGGCAGAGTACACCGCGCGATACAACGCAGCGCGCGAGATGATGAAGACCGCGCCGCAGATCGAGGCCGAGGCGGCGCAGTTGAACCGCGACTACGCGATCCACAAGAAGAACTACGAGGATCTGGTCACGCGGCGCGAGTCTGCAGCAATGTCGGGGGAGCTCGAGGGCGCATCGGGCGTGGCCGACTTCCGGCTGATCGACCCTCCGCGGGTGTCGCCCACACCGGTCTCCCCCAATCGATTCCTGCTATTGCCGCTTGCGTTCGTAGCGGCCATAGGTGCCGGCCTGTTCGTTGCATTTGCAGGCAGCCAACTGCGGCCGGTGTTCCACAGTTCGACCGAGCTTCGAAGCAAGGTCGCCATTCCGCTGTTGGGCGTGGTCTCCAATATCCAGAGCGGAACCGAGGCTCGGCTCGAAAGGGTCGGCTTGATTCGTTTCGCTGCCGGGTCAGGAGGTCTGTTGGGGCTTTTCGTCGTCGTCTTTGTCGCCCTGTCGATCATGGCGGCGCGGAGGGTCGGTTGATATGAGCAGCCTTATCGAACAAGCCGCGAAGCGCCTTGAACAACTGCGTGGCGCCGGCGTTTCGGTGCCAGTGCCGCAGGTGCCTGCTTCGACGTCCGCTGCCGCTGGCGAACGTGCCGTGGCCGCTGCCCCGGTCCATCCGGCAGCTGCCCAGGCGGCTCACGGCGATGAGCCGGTGGCATCGTCCCGTCGCGTCGAGCTGAACCTGGCGATGCTCGAATCGGCGGGCATCGTGACGCCCAATGCGCCCCGATCGCACATCGCGGATGAATTCCGGGTCATCAAGCGCCCTTTGATCAGCAATGCCGTTGGCCGCGGGGCCCAGGCCCTGGCGCACGGCAACCTGATCATGGTGACCAGTGCCATGCCCGGCGAAGGCAAGAGCTTCACCGCGTTGAACCTGGCGATGAGCATTGCCGCTGAGCTGGACCATACGGTCATGTTGGTCGATGCCGACGTCGCCCGTCCTTCGATCCTGCGCATGCTGGGTCTGCCAGACGGGCCGGGACTGCTCGACTTGCTCGAAGGCAATGCGGAGATGTCAAGCGTCATGCTCAAGACGAGCATCGACAAGTTGACGATCCTGCCCAGCGGCACTCCGCATCCGCGTGCCACCGAGTTGCTGGCCAGCGACGCGATGCGGCTGCTGCTCGACGATATCTCCAAGCGCTATCCGGACCGCATCATCATTTTCGACTCGCCGCCGCTGATCCTGACAACCGAGGCGCGCGTGCTAGCGACGCAGATGGGGCAGGTGGTGCTGGTCGTGCAAGCCGAGAAGACGCTGCAAGCCGATGTGCAGCACGCGCTGTCCACGATCGAGTCCTGTCCGGTGAAGATGATGTTGCTCAATCGGGTGCGAACCGATTCCAAGGGCAGCTACGCCTACGGCTATGGCTATGGCTATGGCAGCGAGAAGAAGGCAGCGTGAGCGGAAAGTCGTCCACGGACCCGTCTGCCTCCAAGAAGAGTTCAAGTCGCGGTCTTGCGGCGGTCGTGGGGCGGCCGTTGTGCGGCTTGCTCGCGGCCGCCGTGACAGGTGTCCTGGCCCAATCCAACAACCAGCCTTATGGCATCGGTGGTTCGGGACTCAGCATCCGCGATGTGGCCGCCCGCAAGAACGACCAGGAAGGGCGTTCGTTCTACATGATTCCGACGCTGGGCGCGAGCGGAACGCTGACCAACAACGTCAATCTGAGCACTGAGAAGAAGTCGGACTTCATCCTGGGCATCACGCCGGGGATTCAGATCGGCGGTCAGTCGGCACGTGTCAGCGGGTTCCTGAACTACAACCTGAACGCCAACTTCTACGCCTCCGACCTCAGGGCCACCTTCTACAACAATCTTGCCGCACAGGCGAGCGTCGAAGCGATAGAAGACTGGATGTTCGTGGACGCGAGTGCGTCGATCTCGCAGCAGTACATCAACCCGTTCGGAACGCAGTCGTCCAACACCAGCCTGAACAACGGCAATACGACGCAGGTGACCACGCTGCGGATTTCGCCCTATGTCAGTGGGCAGATCGCCGGGCAGGTCAACTACCTCGGGCGGGCCTTCTATTCCGGCACGAACAGCGGCAATTCCCAGACCTCCAATTCATCGGTATGGGGAGGACTGCTGTCCTTCGACTCCACCACCCGCTGGTCCCGGCTCAGTTGGGGACTTGACTTTTCCTACCGAGAAGCCGCGTTCTCAGGTACGCGCACCGAGTTCGACCAGTTGAACATTGCGTCTCTGACCTACGCCATCACGCCCGACCTGAAGTTCACCGTGCGCGGCAACGTCGAGACCAGCAACCTGGTCAGCGTCGATTCCGAGACCACCACGGGCTGGGGACTGGGCCTGCGCTGGAACCCGAGTCCGCGCACCAATCTCGTGTTGGAGTACGACCAGCGCATCTTCGGCTCGTCGCACCTCTACAGCTTCTTTTATTTCGCGCCGCGTTCGGTCTGGGCGATTTCCAGCGTGCAACGTTTGTCCACCGGCCAGTTCGGCACGGGCGTGGGCGCCACCGGCGGCGGGTCCACTTTCGACGTGCTGTTTGCGCAGTTCGCGACGATCGAGCCCGATCCAGTCGCACGCGCACAGTTGGTCAATGCATTCATCCAGGCCAACGGACTGGACCCGGGCAACTCCACCGGCACGACCTTCCTGCCCAGCCAGGTGACCCTCGAGACGAACAACGAGGCATCGGTCGCCTTGCAGGGAACGCGCAGCACTGTGATCTTCAGCGTGTTCCAGACCCAGGCCGAGGCACTGCAGTCGGCGCTGCTCAACCCTGACAACATCCTCGCGGGCGGCAATGTCGTGACCTGGCTAGGCGGCGGCGTGAACTGGGCACACCGGCTGACCCCACGCGACAGTCTGGTCGTGAACGTGCGCGTCCGCCGGACGACGGAATCGGTGGGCGGCGACTATTCGACCTGGTGGGGCGGTACGGCAACTTGGTCGCGCCAAATTGCACCGCGAGCGTCGGTCTCCCTCGCCGCACGGTACCAGAACCAGAGCAGCACAACGTCGCCCTATACCGAGGCGGCGCTGCTGGCGACGCTGAACATGCAGTTCTGAGCCATGTACGAGTCCTTCTACGGTCTGAGCAGCAAGCCGTTCCAGCTGAACCCGGATCCCAGCTTCTACTTCGGCAGCAAGCAGCACAGTCGAGCCAAGGCGTACCTCGAATACGGGGTGTCACGTCACGAGGGCTTCGTGGTCATCACCGGCGAGATCGGCGCCGGCAAGACGATGACGCTGCGCGCGCTGATCGATGACCTGCACGGCAGCAACGTGGTCACGGGTCATTTGGTGACCACCCAACTCGATGCCGAAGACACGCTGCGCATGGTCGGTTCTGCATTCGGGTTCAAGGTCAAGGACGTGGCCAAGTCCGAGCTCCTGGTCACTCTCGAAGCCTTTCTCCTCAGCCAGACCAGCCAAGGAAAGCGCTGTCTGCTGATCGTCGATGAAGCGCAGAACCTGACTCCCCGTGCGGTCGAGGAGCTGCGCATGCTGTCGAACTTCCAGTATGGCAATCAGGCCCTGCTGCAGACGTTTCTGGTCGGGCAGCCGGAGTTCCGCAAGATTCTGCAGCGCCCTGAGATGGAGCAGTTCCGTCAGAGGGTGTCAGCCACCTGCCACATCGGACCTCTGGACGCCGAAGAGACCAAGGGTTACATCGAGCACAGACTCAAGCGCGCAGGATCGACCGGCAAGCCCACCTTTGAGGAGGAGGCCTTCCAAGCCATCCACAAGGCCAGCAACGGCATCCCGCGTCGCATCAATGCGCTTTGCGACCGTCTGCTCCTGATGGGTTTTCTTTGCGACCGGTCGCATCTCACGGTGTCGGATGTCGATGAAGTCGTTCGCGAGTTCTCGCAGGAGGCCGAAGTGACTGGCGCTGCCGGGTCGTCCGACCCGGCCGTCCACCCGGCCACTGCCACGGCGGCCGACCTGGAGTTGGACCTCAGCGCCATGCAGCTTGATGCTGGCCTGGCGCGCAGCCTCACGCATCAGCTCGACGCCATCGGCGTGGACCAGCAAATGGACCAGCTGCGTCGGCTCGAGCGCAGTGTCATGCGCCTGGAACGGGTCAACCTGCAGACGCTGGGGATGTTGAAGAAGCTGGTCAGTGCCGTGACGAAGCCGAACGATGAAACCAGCAACTGACGCCGCGCCTGGACCGTCGGTACCCGGCGTTTCCATCACCAATGCCTTGACCATCGATGTCGAGGACTATTTCCAGGTCTCGGCCTTCGCTCCCTTCATCCCCCGTGCGGAGTGGGACGCGCGCGAATGCCGGGTCGAGCGCAATGTCGAGCGCATTCTGGGCATGCTCGACGATCACCAGACCCAGGCCACCTTCTTCACGCTGGGCTGGATCGCCGAGCGCTATCCGCAATTGATTCGGCGCATTGCCGACCAGGGCCACGAAGTCGCCAGCCATGGCTTTGGGCATGAACGCGCCAGCGACCTCGACCGTGCTGCGTTCGATGCCGACATTCGCCGCGCCAAATCCGTGCTGGAGGACCTGATCGGCAAAGACGTCAGCGGGTACAGGGCACCGAGCTTTTCGATCGGGCCCGGCAACCTGTGGGCATTCGACAGCCTGGTCCGTGCCGGCTACCGCTACAGCTCGAGCATCTATCCGATACGCCACGACCACTACGGCATGCCGGACGCACCGCGCTTCATGTATCAGGCCGTGGACGGACTGCTGGAAATTCCGATCACCACGCTGCGCGTCTTCAATCGCAACCTGCCGTCCAGTGGCGGTGGTTACTTCCGGCTGCTGCCCTATGCCCTTTCGCGCTGGATGCTGCGCAAGGTGAACTCGCAGGATGCCGAGGCGGCGGTCTTCTACTTTCACCCCTGGGAAATCGACACCGCGCAGCCGCGGATCGCGGGCATCGACAGCCGCACGCGCTTTCGCCACTATGTCAACATCGACCGCATGGAGCGTCGCTTGCACAGCCTGCTGGGTGACTTTCGCTGGGGTCGGATGGACCACCTGTTCCTGCACCGCGCCCCCGCGCCGGTGGCTGTGAACTGAGTGCCGGGCGCCATGGAGATCAAGCGCTTGTCGCCAGGCGACTCGGCCGCGGCGGATCGATGGGATGCCTTCGTCATGGGTTGCGCCCAGGCCACCTTCTTTCATCGAGCGGGCTGGCAGCGGGTGTTGCGCGGCGTGTTCAGGCACGAAACCCACTACCTGTATGCCGAGTCGAACGGACAAGTACAGGGCGTGCTGCCAATGGTGCATGTCAACAGCCTGCTGTTCGGTCGCGCGCTGGTCAGCCTGCCTTTCGCGGTCTATGGGGGCGTGGCCGCCAGCGACGAGGCCGCCGCGCTGGCCCTGGAGCGCGAGGCGCAGCAACTGGCCCTGCGCCTGGGCGTCGCCCATCTTGAGTTGCGCCACGTGCAGGCTCGACACAGCGACTGGCCACGACAGGATCTGTATGTCACCTTCCGCAAGGCCATCCTGCCCGACGAGGAAGGCAACATGCTGGCCATACCGCGCAAGCAGCGGGCGATGGTACGCAAGGGTATCAAGAACGCGCTGCGCAGCGACATCGACCACGGCGTCGACCGTTTCTTCGCGCTGTATGCCGACAACGTGCATCGCCACGGCACCCCGGCCTTGCCCAAGCGCTACTTTCTCGCGCTGCGCGAGGAGTTCGGCCCCGATTGCG
>Ga0209668_10001125_pt1 | contig 11327 bp, 9 predicted proteins | sample FrelakmetPLP11PL_FD_187150 | JGI IMG/M metagenome (GOLD analysis project Ga0209668, IMG submission 187150) | Freshwater lake sediment microbial communities from the University of Notre Dame, USA, for methane emissions studies - PLP11 PL (SPAdes)... | ecosystem: Environmental > Aquatic >... | reverse complement strand
TTATAGTAGACAAATACATCTATACATGCCATCCCTGCCCGGAGAAAACAGGATAGAGGGCTCATTTAAAAACCGAACTGCTTCTTTTCTCCAATGGAGGGAAAACAATAAATGTACATTCCACTTCATAGCACTCCTTGTTTTTCTTTCTGTTCTCCCCCTGCTCGAGGATAATGAAGTTGCCCGGATTTTTACCGATCTAATGCTGGTTATTTTATTATTCTTCGCAGTCCAGGCCATCAGTCGTGAGGTTTATCCCATGATGGCCGGGTTATTGCTCGTGGGAATTACGATTATTTTGTACGCCCTGTATTACCTGACCGCAACCGTACATTATTTCAATGCTGCGATAGTGGTGACCCTGGTATTTTTCATTATGGTGAGCATTGCCATTTTTACAACAGTAATTCGCGAAAAGGAAATAAACAGAGACACAATTTTTGGAGCAATATCGGTGTATTTCCTCCTTGGTCTTACGTGGGCACTCGGAATTATGGTGCTGGTGATTTTTTCACCCGGTTCATTCGATATCGCAACTATCAGAACTAACCAGCTGGTCTACATATCAGATTATATCGGGTACAGTTTCTCAATCCTTACCACAACGGGAAATTATAATGTCGCAGCACTTTCATCAACAGCGCGAACGGTGATGATGTTTGAAATGATCAGCGGGACCCTTTACATCGCAGTCCTTGTCTCCTGGCTTGTCGGGAAGTTCTTAAAAGAGAGGCAGGTAGGACAATAATTGTTCCATTGGCAAAAAGGTGGAATACTTTTCTTTTACCGGACCCAAAACTCATATCCTCCTCGGCAGATGCATTCTACATACCCGTTTGGTGTCTGCGGGATTTCTTAAAACTTGAGTGAATTGATCTGGTCCCTGAACTTGTGGTATACCACCCGGATAACGAAACCTACAACCAGCACGGAAGCTGACAGGACGATAATTTTCACCCACTCATTGAACGATAGTGGGACCGTGCCAAAAACAACGCTACCATACTGAACGATCAGGATTTGTATCACGACAATAAATCCCATAACCGCAAAAAAAGTTGGGTTACCTTTGAAAAAAGGCGGCATCTTTCCATCAAGTGCCCTGCAGTTGATACCATTCCATACCGCAGCGATGACAAAGGCAGCGAAAAACACGGTACTTATCCCGGCCGGAGTGGTGCCTCCTAAAAAAGCGGTTTCCATCTGGACCAGACCACAGATAATAAAGAACGCACCCGTTACGATAATAGAAAGCCACATAAATGGGGTGATTACCGGCGTATTTCTCTCTATGGGATAACGGTTCATCAGCTCCCGGTGCGGGGCCTCAGAGCAGAGTGCAAATGCAGCCAGCGTGTCCATTATCAGGTTTATCCAGAGGATCTGGATAATGGTAAACGGCTCCGGGTATCCGAGGAGTGGGGCGATGAATACGAGAATACAGGCGCAGAAATTGATCGTGAGCTGGAACAGTATAAAACGCTGGATATTTTCATACAGCGATCGACCCCACCACACGGCATTTGTAATCGAGGCAAACGAGTCGTCAAGCAGGATAATATCGCTCGCTTCCCTCGCAACTTCGGTCCCCGCAATTCCCATCGCCAGCCCGACATCAGCATTTTTCAGTGCCGGTGCATCGTTTGTCCCATCACCGGTAACTGCAACAACATCCCCATTCTTCTGGAGGGCCTGGACTAGGAGTAACTTGTCCATCGGCTCAGCTCTCGCCATCACGTCAAGTTTCTGAGCAACGGCAACCTGTTGCTCTGGTGATAAGGATCGAAATTCCTTCCCGTGTACTACAAAACCACCCGTAAGTATCCCCGAATCCTCTGCAATGGCCTTTGCAGTCTCCCGGTTATCCCCGGTCACCATCCGGACCCGTATACCGGCATCCTGGCAGGTAGCTACCGATTCAGCAATGTTGTCCCTGAGTGGATCACGGATCCCTACATACCCGTCCCATATAAGATCGGATTCGCTTTCGTCCTCCCCCACTATCTCTTTATGGGCAAAGGCGAGAGTGCGCATCGCCCGCGATGCGAGCTCACTGATTCCGCTCATTTCAGGTTGTCGTTCACAAAGCGAGGCGAGAATCTCAGGTGCCCCTTTCACCAGCATGAACGGGGTACCCCCGATATTCACTACCGTTGACATCCGTTTTCTATTGCCATCAAAAAGGTACTGTTTCCTTATGCTGGTCTCTTCACGGATCTTCATATAATCGAGGGAGTATTCGTTGAGCCAACGCAGGAGTGCCCCTTCCGTGGAATTCCCTATAACAATTATCCGCCCATCCCGCTCTTCCAGGAAGGCAGTGCCATTAACAGCGGCATTGAGGGTGATCCATTCTGCAGGGGTGTGAGGTTCGTTCTCCTGCAGGACGGGTTCTCCGCTCGATGCATGCACCACTTCCATCTGGTTTTTCGTTAATGTCCCCGTCTTATCTGTGCAGATTGTTGTTGCTGAACCAATCGTCTCGCAGGCAATCAGCTTCCGGACAAGGCAGTTGGCCTGTGTCATCTTCCGCATTGCGAGGGATAGGGAGAGTGCAACGCTCATCGGGAGCCCTTCCGGGACTGCAACGACGATAATAGCTACTGCGATCATCAGGTAATGCAGGACATGGTTCAGAGTATCAAGGTTCAGCCCTGTCAGTTCCCCGAGTATGATCCCGCGAACTGACAGGCTGATGAGGATTAGTATACCCATGGTATACCCGAATTTACTGATGATCCCTGCAAGGGCTTCCAGTTTCTGTTCAAGCGGGGTCGCGGTCGCATGGTCGATCCCAAGTGACGCCGCAATTACACCCATCTGAGCATGGTCACCTACTGCCCCGGTGATCATCCGTCCCTTACCAGCGGTAACAAACGAACCTTTCAGGACATTATCTGCTATCTCCTTTGCGACCGGTTCGCTCTCCCCGGTAAATGCGGATTCGTCACTTGAAAATGCGTCAGATGTGATAAGCCAGCCGTCCGCTGGAACCGCGTCCCCTGCTTCGAGGATGACAAGATCACCTACAACAATTTCCCGGGACGTTACCAGGACCGGGTGACCATCCCTGATTACCTTGACACCGACATCATCCCGGTGAGCATTTAACACATCAAACTCTTTGCTGCTCCGGTATTCATTGAAAAATGATATTCCGGTCGCAAGGAAGATAGCGAGGATAATTCCGAGGGTATCGTAAATAGGGATCCCCTGGATTATTGAGACAACCAGGGAGATTATAACAGCAATAATAAGGATTTTGATGATCGGATCATCATATTTCTTCAGGTACTGTTTCCATACGGGTTCCCGTACCGGGGGAGTTAAGACATTTGCGCCAAACCTTTCGCGGTATACGGGAACTTCTGATGACTGGAGACCACCTTCACCTGCAAGGCGTGTTCTCTCTTCAAGGGTTAGTATTGCTGGTTCTTTCATCTTTCTCAAAGGATCGGTTGATCAATTACTTCAGTGTTATACGAATATAGTTATTCGGGAGGGGTCATTAGTATTAACAACCGCGTCTTTTTTGCATTAAATCCTTTGATTCCGTATTCAACAGGAAAAATTTGAGTTGGTTATTTCCAATTGCCTTATAACCCTGTCAGAACCGACGGATAGGTTACTTTTTTTTCCGGGATTGTATGCAGGCGTATGACTAACACGCGACCAAATTGTTCCTCCATATTCTTTGACAGATTTTCGATAGGCGGTAACGGACCTTCACCGATGAGAATTACATCAACACCTGACCCACTTAGAACCACCTTTTGTACCTGGTATTGAGAGAGGCCAACCCATTCTGTTACGATGTTAGTCGCTATTATCTGGTCATTTGTTACCTGGTATGCTCGATAACTGGTAACAGTAAGAACCCCGATTAGTAATATACTTGCAACCATTATCGCAACCATGGCTTTCTTCCGCGTTTCAGCCTTCATTTCCATCTTTATCACTCTCGGCAACCCCATGAACCCGAACATAACGGTCCCTGCTACCAGAATTGCGATAAAATTGGTAAGGAACAATAGAAAAGCACCGCCTGCCTCGATAAAACCCCCATGACACAGGGTTATTCCTACGACACACAACGGTGGAACAAGCGATATGGCAATCGCGACACCTGCCAGGGAATCAGCTATCTCTTGCCTGCCTATTGCGAAAGCTCCCGCTGCACCCGCCGCAAGGGCAATTAATAAATCCAGCAGGCTCGGACTTACACGAGATGTTATCTGCGAATTCTGTGTCAGCGATATGAGCTGTCCCGGCACGATAGCAGTCAGGACCATCGCAAGCGCAATAACACCGAAAACCCCAAGAGCGACAAGTGTTATGGAACTTGTCGCCCGCCTTGAAGCCCCCATTGACACGGCTGCCCCGGTAGCCATAATCGGGGTCATCAGCGGTGCAACAATCATTGCACCAATAACCGCTGCAGTAGAGTCAGTAATGACACCATAGGTGGCAATAACCGTAGCCAGTGCCAGAAGTACTGCAAAGTTGATAGTCTGTCGCTCTCTTCTTTCTCCTTCAAAAAATAACTTACTCTCGAAGATCGGCACATAGTCAGGATCAAACCGGCCCGATTTTAGTCTTGTGAAAATTCCTTCAGCCATAGTCCCCTCAATCAATGAATTATGAAATAGTAGAATTCCCCGAATTTAAAGAATACGAAAAAAATGGTAGAGAAAAGCTAAATTCTTCGGGCATTATTGAACAAAACAGTTATTAGTACAAACAGATGAGAAATGCAGTAGAAAAACCGCTGGTGTACGGAATCCGGGCATCGACCTGGTTGGCAGGGGAGGGATTACATAGTATATGACAAATTATATTGAACGTCTTAACGAAGCTGATGATAAGCTGGTCGTCGAACTTAGTTTCAAACGTGTCGATCAGTTTTTTGACCCGGATGACCCTTCACCTTTAAAAAGCAGGGATCTTTCCAATGATGCTCTCATTGCAATGATCACGGCAATTATCGACAGGGAACCGAAAAAGCCGGTTAACTACATTATCAGGTTTCCCGCTCCGCAGGTAACAGAGGGAGTTGAATCTGACCTTCCAGGGGCAGTAAGGACCTATTTTACTTACCGGTGTGAAGGGGCAAGGAGAAAGTTGCGGGTTCAGTTGAAGCGAATAAAATATGGACTTATTTATGGACTGAGTCTCTCTGCAGTACTTCTCTCGATAGGCATCTATCTGTACCAAATCACCACCGATCCAGTGCTCGCGGACATTATTATTGGCGCCATTGTCATTTTCTGCTGGGTTGCCTTATGGGACCCGATAGATATTTTTCTTCACCAGTACCTGTTTGAAAAGAAAACCATCGCAATCTGTACAAAAAGAATTATTAACAGCACAATCCGGGTAGAAAAGGCCAATGTCCAGCCTGACGGGATGCCTTCACCGGATTGATACCTGTATTCCAATTGGGTATGAATAAATTACTGCTCAGGGATTACGCCTGAGTTACTTCCCCTTCCTTTCCTGCACGTTTTTCCCTTAGTTCTCTTATAGCAAAGCCCAGCACCATTGCAACAACTGCCGAAACTGCAAGTAACGAGAGCAGGTTCTGGTTGACACTTGAAAGCACCGCAATCAGTAGAATCGCAGTCAGGGGAACCCCTAACGCGAGCGTAATAACCGCCACTTCAAGACAACATACAAATATGGCTACCGGAATTCCCGGGAATATCAGGCTTAATGCGAGCCCGACCATGGTGCAGGCAAATATTGTAGGAAATATGGGGCCACCAAGATAACCGCTCTTGAACGACAAGGCAAGGAGTACAACCTTGAGAACTGCCATGAGGAATAACATTGCAATTCCAAACTGGGCGGGGTTACTAATAATTGAGTGAATAGAGGCTTCGCCGGAAAACATCAGTTCCGGGATGAGGTAACAGACTGCCCCGATAATCACACCTGCAAAGAGGATACGGGTCATAACCCGATCTTTAAAAGCCCGTTCCATTGCAGTCCCCATACCCTTCATGAGGAGCCCTATCATTATGGCTACTATCGCCCCAAGAATACCAAGTATAATTGCATAGATTACGTATTGAACGGTAACCCGCTCTACAGCAGGAAACTCCATCAAGCTATAAAAAGACTGCAAGCCGAGAAGGTAGTAGAAGAGGTACCCGATAATCCCGGCAAGCAGGTTCCAGGCCAGAAATTTCAGTGCATCTTTATTGCCGACATTGAACTCTGTTGCAAACACTGCTGTAAAAATCGGGCTCCCGACGATGCCGTTGTATGCCGACGCCAGGGCAGCGACATCAAATCCAAGGGAGACTTCGTTGAGGATTTTAAGTTTCGCACGGGTCCAGGCAGAAATTTCCATAATCAGAAATGCAATGGGGCCTTCAGGTCCGACACAGGCCCCGGAAAAAAGAGATAAAAATGATGAGAGCAGGGTACCGGGGAATGTTTTATAATCCGAGTGAGCACCTTCCCCCTTCATCGAATCGGTCATCCCGCCATGGATTACATCCGGTGCATGTAAATATTTCAGGCAGAGACCAACGAGCAGTGAAAAGAAAATTGCACCGGCAGGGATGGTCCAGCGGTTGGCTGTTACAAAATCATTCATCCAGATAATTGCGTTAAGCGATTCATACATCAGGAGCCATATCGCAGTAAATGCAATTGCAATAAACGCAATCAGGACTATCTGCCAGATCTTAGGATTTATATCCGGATTAGAGGGATTATCATCTGTCACAGGAAACCATCCGCTATTTTTTTCTGCACCCTTTTCGTTTAATAATTCTTACTTCCTTTTTGGTGATTCCTTAATAAAGACCACCATTATATACTAATAATTGGTAGCCGGATGGATGAACCTGGAAAAAATTAATCTTAATAAATACCAGGTTATTTCTCGGGAATATTTTTCCAGAACGCCGATTTGTAATCTGTTTTTGATTTTCCTTCTTTGAAATATTTTTCACCTGGTTCCGGGCCCTCTTTTGGTATTCCTTTCGTTTCTTCTGCTTCTTCTTTATTTACCGGAATAACGGGCTTATTCTGAACGAGAAGTCGTTCCATTTTTTCAAGTTTTACAGAGATCTCGTTGTGTTTCCTTTCCTGCTGTGAAAGGGAAGATTTTAGTTCAGCAATTCGTGCGAGGACCTGCTTTTCAAATTCTGAAATCTCCTCTTTGGGTTTTTCCTCTTCCTCTTCCTTCTTTTCGGGTGGTGTGAGGAGTTTATTGGATATAAACCCGGCAAATGTTGCGAATATCCCCACACCCGTTGTCATCACAAGGACACCCACCAGTCTCCCTGCACCGGTAACCGGGTACTGGTCACCGTACCCGACAGTTGTGATGGTCACATAGGCCCACCACATTGCATCACTGGCGGTCGTAATATTTGCACTGGGAGAGCTGCTTTCTGCACGTAGTACTAAGAATGAGCCCACTTCAAGGATGATAATCACAGAGAAAACTAATATATACAGGGCTGCTTCAGCCCGGTTATACGAGAGATAATGGGTAATTTCGTTGACCCCATGTTCCTTGACAAGCCGGTAGGCCTTGAAAATGCGGAAAAGCCTTAAAAATCTTAACTGGGGTGCACAGGCAAGTAAATCCGCCCATCCATAGTCGCGGAAGAAATAATGGGTCTTTGATTTCGTGGTCGCGAACCTGTATACGAAATCCATGACAAAGATAATCGTCAGAAAAACGTTGATAATTTCTACGACGTTGACGGCTTCAGGGTTCACACCCGGAATATACACGAGTGCGAGGTTGATAACCGACAATATCGATACAAGGGCAATAAATATTTCATACCCAAACCCTTTTTCATTACTGAGTTCGTCTTCAGGAACCACGGAATTCCCCTGAATTATAATGTAATGGAATTACTGAAAAACTATTTGCAATATTCTTTGTTTTATCCGGAGGAGCTTAAAAAAAGATTTTCCTGATGTGATACCATGTTATCATCGGGTATTATTCATGTTTAACCCATAGATAGGCAGTAATTGCCAGGATCATAACCGCCACCGCAGCACCGAATTCAAAGAAATTACTAATTTCTTTACTGATTGTCAGGGCAATCCCCAGGAAAAGGACCGCTAAAGCGATGACAATAAGTCCGAGGAGCTTGGTTTTCAAATCATCGAGGGTGCGAATTTCCACCCACCCGGGAAGCGGGGCCTTAGCGATAAAGAGTTCATACAGCCCCATTGATACCAGGTAAAAGACCGTTGCAACAAGAAATATATCGATAATCTCTATAGATCTTGCAAGGAATGTCTGGACATCATGCATATCAAAGGAAAAACCGACTATTGCAAAGTAAACAGAGGAAAGACTCAGAACAAAGCCATAGATAAAAAGGATGGCACAAATTAGTCCGGTGCCAATGATAGCGAGGCTGAACAGCCATTTGCTGCTGACTGCCATGGAGCGGATAAAGGAGTGAACACCACCTTTCTCCTGGCAGTTATCTGGTGATTCATTATTGACAGATGAGAGGGTTACTTTGTCCGGGTCCATAATTTTCCTCCTTTGAATGAATTATACTAGAAAATACACCGTTGTAATTCTATTTAAGTTGCTACGAAGTTTTTATGAAACCGGGTTGTGAAGTTTAAAGTAATTGCCTGTACCGGATATCCGGATTTCTTATCGCCCAATTCGTCGGTATATATCTGCAGTGCCCCCGTCTGGCCCGTGAATCACTCAAACCGACACCAATACGTATAATTTTCCGGACGCAAAGACCAGGAAATGAAGACAATGAAGAAAGAAATACCCGATAACCGGAATACGTACAGTGCACTATCCACAAATCGGGACTGAAATTTAACTGGATGACAAAGGGGGACGGAGACGCTGATAGCAGATTTTCCCCTGTATCGCGGTGACTATTACAGGGTTAAAGATGAATTAATGCTCCTGGAATCTCTGAGGTGGGTTAAGATAACCGCCTCCTCGCTGTTTCATGTGGGTAACGCGAAATCAAGTTTCCCGAATCTGAGATAAATCATATCAACAAAATTTCTCATCGATCGATATCCTCTCGCCGCCGTTTTCATGGATTGAATTTTTCTTACATTTCAGTTATGAAAAAATGGCCTGTTGCGGAACATCGGCACCTGTAAAACGGGTCTCTGGTTCCTCACTTCCCCTGTTAAAATCAGGTAATAAACCTGTACTTTTTAAACTTCATTAATAGTAGGGGATACCTGAATAATTCCAAAGAGTCTCTGTTCGCAGGATTTTCAGGCATTTTTTCTCTATGCCGGCCTTGGTGACCCAGTGGAAAAATACCTGATCTTCTGGTACATCATGGTGATCACAACCAATTCCCTGGAGGAGTACAGGGTTTACCCCTACCATATACACAGGAAATATAAGATTCCCGGTGGGGATATTTTCGTAGGAGTAAAAAAGGAATTTTTAAAAAATCACGGGGCTTTATAGTTTAACAGGACAACTCCTGTCGTATCATATAATGTCATGGAATCTCCAAAAATCACAAACTTCCCTGCCTTCGGAAGGAGTGCGAGATATGCGGTCTCCTGTGCCATCGCATCCGGTTCGCAGGCCATTCGCGTTGTGGCAGCCTGACTGATACTGATACTTTCACCGCTTATTGAATACGTCGTGGTATACTGGTTGCACCCTGAAGACCCGGAGAGACCACCGTCTGACATTAATTTCGCAGTAACCGGAGCGGATACCAGGACAGGTACGGACCCGCCTTTCCCGTCAGTATATGATTTCAGGACCCATGACCCGACAAGGGTTCTCGGGTATAACGATGGTGTCGATGTTATTGAAGGTGTGATTGTAACGGCCTGTCCCTTCTGGTAGCTGAGGATTTTTTGGCCCAGCGCAGTATACAGGTCCATCTGGTCCCCATTCATTTCGTAGGTGTTCACTTTCTGCAGTAGTGCCAGGTACTGATTTTCCTGTTGCATGATACCGGGTTCGCAGGCCATTTTTGTGCTTTTCACCTGAGAGATGCCAAGGGTCTGACCATGTAACGAGTACAGGGCAGTATATTCATTGCAACCCGATGACCCGGTCATTTTTCCATCAGGAGTAAAAGCCGCCGTGATATTACTACCTGACAGTACCGACACAATGGCATTATTTCCGTTATAGTAGGTTAACAGGTACCATGAACCAACAACCGGTACCTGTGCCGAAAGGGAGACAGGGGTATCCAGAGGCCGCTTATACGCGAGGATTGCCTTCCCTGAACTGTCGAAGAGCAACATGGTATCCCCGTTTATCGAATATGTGGTTGCATCCGACATTAATGAGAAATAACGGGATTCCTGGTCCATAACTGCCGGAGCACAGGCCATCATCGTGGAAATACCAGGGGTGATCTTAATCGAAGACCCGCTCGTGGAATAACCCGCGGTGTACTGGTTGCAGCCTGATGAGCCGGTCAAAGTCCCATCTGCCCTGAATAGGGCCGTGATAGGTTGTTCGCCAATTACATTGGCCATTCCGCCTTTTCCATCAGTGTATGAGAACAGCCGCCAGTTTACTCCGGTCGGGAATGATGACGATACCGGGCTCCCGGTCGTTACCGGGATCATGGCGGGTGTTTCTGCAGGTCCCGGGTTCGTCACAGGAACCGTTGTTACTGGCTGACTGGTACAACCGGTGAGCAGAATTGCAAGCATGAGCACGGCGCTTACCAGCGCAAGTATTTTATTCATGTATTAATGAGATCTTTTTTTGCTATTATAAAATTGCCGGTCTACCAGAGAGAATAACTAATTTCTCAAAGGGATTTGTCCATATTGAAACAAATAGTCAGTTTGAAAAGCACGGGGTTCCCTGGCAGTTATTACATCAGGATAAAAGACCCCTTTTTTATTCCGGGTTTTCATCATGACTAAAATCAGATTGAAACCATTATTTTCCAGTCAGTAGGAGGTTTTGAGCGTAAATAACAAAATCAGGCGGAATATTTATATATCGCAGTTTATGAAATTTAAGCTGGTAATATTATGGCAAACGATGTTGTTATGGAAGGTCAGGTCAATGACCTCAGGTGGGGGTCATTTGTCCTTCTCGGTTTAGTCGCAATGGTATTTGGTCTCGTTATCGCAATGTTTCCCCAGCTCTCGGCAACTGTGCTGATTGAACTTATCGGGATATTCCTTATCCTCATCTCCTTCGGCGTTATAATGATGTCCGCAGTTGCACCCGGTGGGCTGAAGGGGTCGATCCTTCTGGCAATCCTTGGGATTATAGGATTTTTCTTCGGGATAGCGACAATCCTGTCACCGTATGTGATGGGCAGGGTAATCTTTATCCTCGTGGGTATTGC
>Ga0209668_10001124_pt1 | contig 11328 bp, 10 predicted proteins | sample FrelakmetPLP11PL_FD_187150 | JGI IMG/M metagenome (GOLD analysis project Ga0209668, IMG submission 187150) | Freshwater lake sediment microbial communities from the University of Notre Dame, USA, for methane emissions studies - PLP11 PL (SPAdes)... | ecosystem: Environmental > Aquatic >... | reverse complement strand
GGTCAGCACTTCCCGCTCGCTGTAACCCTGCTGGCGTGCCCTGGCACGGATCGCATCGGCGGCTTCGATGACCAGCAGCGGCTCGTCGCCGTACAGCACGTAGAGCGGACGCAACTCGCGTTCGAGGTGCGCGGCGAGTTGTTCGCCCTTGAGCAGCATCAGTCGTCTTCTTCGAGATCGGGGTTCTTCGGCTTGATGATCGACAGGCGGCGGATGATCTGGTTGACCAGGTCATTGTTCATGTCGCGCCAGAGCAGACCTTCTTCCAGATCCTTGGCGAGTACCGTCGAATCGTCGTAGGTGATGTCGCGCGACAGGTTGATCTCGTTGGGGCCGACCAGCTCGCGGCCCTTGGTGTCGACCACGCGGAACTTGTAGTCGAGCTGCAGGCGGTACTCGCGGACGCGGCCCTGGGCGTTGACGCTGAGGATGGTCTTGATCCGGCTGTCCTGCAGCTGCTGGAACACCGCCTCGGCATCCTTGGCGTTGTTGACGATCTTCGTCTGACCGGCCGCGTTGATGTAGCGCTGCATCCAGATGCGGACATCGGCGGTTTCCGGCAGCGCGATGTACAGCGTCTTGTACGGCAGGCTGCCGCTGAGCGTTCCGCGCAACTGGAAGCCGCAGCCGGCAATGGTGATTGCCAGGGCCAGGGCGAGAATGATGCGGAACGGTACGCGCATGGCGATTCCTCAGGCGACGATATTGACCAGACGGCCCGGTACGACGACAACCTTCTTGGCCGGCTTGCCTTCCATGAACTTGACGGCACCTTCGGAGGCCAGCGCGGCGGCTTCGATGCTCGCCTTGTCGGCTTCGGCGGCAACGCGAATCGAACCGCGCAGCTTGCCGTTGACCTGCACCATCAGCTCGATTTCATCCTGCTTCAACGCTGCTGGATCGGCTTTCGGGAAGGCTTGCACCCCGGCATCATGGCCCGGCTTCAGTTCGGCGTAGAGCGCCTGGCCGATGTGCGGGACGATGGGGAAGAGCAGCAGCGCGATGGTTTCCAGTGTTTCCTGGGCCAGCTTGTGGCCGGTAGCGTCGGAGAGACCGGTCTTGTCGTAGGCGTTGAGCAGTTCCATGACCGCCGCGATGGCCGTGTTGAACTGCTTGCGGCGGCCATAATCGTCGGCCACCTTGCCCATGGTCTGGTGCAGCTTGCGCCGGAGGTCGGCTTGTTCGGTCGACAGGGAATTTTGCTCAAAATTGGCATCGACCAAACCGGCCTGCACGTGGTCGTAAGTCGTCTTCCACAGGCGGCGCAGGAAGCGGTAGGCGCCTTCGACGCCGGCATCGGACCATTCGAGCGACTGGTCGGGCGGCGAGGCGAACATGATGAACAGGCGGGCGGTGTCGGCGCCGTACTGGTCGATCAGGGCCTGCGGGTCGACGCCGTTGTTCTTCGACTTCGACATCTTCTCGGTGCCGCCGATGACTACCGGCAGGCCGTCGGCCTTGAGCGTGGCGCCGGTCGGGCGGCCGCGTTCGTCGGTCACGACATCGACATCGGCCGGGTTGATCCACTGTTTCTTGCCGCCATCGAGATCGCGATAGAAAGTCGGGGCGACGACCATGCCCTGGGTCAGCAGGTTGGCGAAGGGTTCGCCGAGGTCGCCGATCAGGCCGACATCGCGCATCAGCTTGGTGAAGAAGCGCGAATACAAAAGGTGCAGGATGGCGTGCTCGATGCCGCCGATGTACTGGTCGATGCCGCCCTTGCACCAGTAGGCGACGCGCTCATCGACCATGGCCGTCGTGTTGTCCGGGCAGGCGTAGCGCAGGAAGTACCAGGACGACTCGAAGAAGGTGTCCATGGTGTCGGTTTCGCGCCGGGCGTCGCCGCCACACTTCGGGCACTTGCACTCGTAGAACTCGGGCATTTTGGCGAGCGGCGAACCGGCGCCGGTGATCTCGACGTTTTCGGGCAAGACGACCGGCAACTGGTCGTCAGGCACCGGCACGTCGCCACAGGTTTTGCAGTGGATGATCGGGATCGGGCAGCCCCAGTAGCGCTGCCGCGAAATGCCCCAGTCGCGCAGGCGGAACTGGACTTTCTTCTCTCCCAGATCCTTGGCAGCGAGGTCCGCGGCGATAGCATCGACGGCTGCTTCGTAGCCGAGGCCATCGTATTTGCCGGAATTGACCAGCACGCCGCGCTGTTTGTCGGCGTACCACTCGGCCCAGGCTTCGTGGCTGAACGAGGTCTCGCCGCCAACGGCGACCACTTGCCTGATCGGCAGGTTGTACTTCAACGCAAAGGCGAAATCGCGCTCGTCGTGGGCCGGCACGGCCATCACGGCACCGTCGCCATAGCTCATCAGCACGTAGTTGCCGACCCAGACTTCGACTTCCTGGCCGGTCAGCGGATGGCTGACGTAGATGCCGGTCGGCATCCCCTTCTTTTCCATCGTCGCGATGTCGGCTTCGGCGACGCCGCCCTGCTTGCATTCCTCGATGAAATTGGCCAATTCAGGGTTGTCGACCGCAGCACGCGTCGCCAGCGGATGTTCAGCGGCGACGGCGACGAAGGTGACGCCCATGATAGTGTCGGCGCGGGTGGTGAATACCCACAGCTTTTCGTCGGCATTGTCAGCCAGCGGAAAGGCGAAGCGCACGCCGGTGCTCTTGCCGATCCAGTTCTTCTGCATCAGGCGGACCTGTTCCGGCCAGCCGGGCAGGTTGTCCAGTTCGCTCAGCAGCTCTTCGGCGTAGGCGGTAATCTTCATGTAGTACATGGGGATCTCGCGCTTTTCGATCAGCGCGCCGGAGCGCCAGCCGCGGCCGTCGATGACCTGCTCGTTGGCGAGCACCGTGTGGTCCACCGGGTCCCAGTTCACGGTGCCGAGCTTCTTGTAAACCAGGCCTTTTTCATAGAGGCGGGTGAACAGCCACTGTTCCCAGCGGTAGTACTCGGGCGTGCAGGTGGCGAATTCGCGTTCCCAGTCGATGGCGAAGCCCAGCGACTTGAGCTGGGTGCGCATGTAGTCGATGTTCTGGTAGGTCCACGCGGCCGGCGGCACGTTGTTGGCCAGTGCCGCGTTCTCGGCCGGCATGCCGAAGGCGTCCCAGCCCATCGGCTGCATGACGTTGTAGCCCTGCATCTTGTGAAAACGCGAGAGGACGTCGCCGATGGTGTAGTTGCGCACATGGCCCATGTGCAGCTTGCCCGACGGATACGGGAACATCGACAGGCAGTAGTACTTCGGCTTACTGGTGTCTTCGACGGCGCGGGCGGCGCCGGTCTGGTCCCAGTGTTGCTGGGCGGCGCGTTCGATATCGGCGGGGGTGTACTTGTCCTGCATGAGCGGCAATCGGCGGAAATCTGGAAAGCCGCAAATTATACCCGTGTTTGCACCCCCGCCCCGGGCGCCGCCAGGCGCTTCGCTCAGCCTTTAGGGTCCGGCACGAAGCCGCCGGGGAAGGGGTTCGGGTGGCCGTAGCGTGGTGTGCCGGGAATGATGCCGCGGGCGATCAGGTTGGCGCGGCTGTCGTAGAAAATGGTGATGACTTCGTTCGGCTGCGTGCTCTGGCGACGGAACTCGGTGGTCCCGACGCGGGCTGCGATGCGTTCGCCATGGCCGGTGCCCAGCTTCGCTTCGGCAGCGGGTGCCGGTGCGGCCTTGGCGGCGGAACGGGCGGCGCTGCCGGTGGCGTTGTCGGCCGAGGACTCCGCTTTTTCCTGAGCACCAATCTGCGCTGGCGGCGTTGGCGGTACGTATTCGTTGAACACTGCAACGCCGATGACCCCGACGTTCTGCGGCCGCTCGGTGCGGGCGGCGTAGCTGTCGCCGATGCGGGTGAAGTAGAAGGCCGCAACTTCTTCCAAACTCTTGCGCCAGCCGGCGATTTCGGCCGACTGACCGGGCGCCAGCACATAGCCCGACTGGCTGGCGTTGGCCGTCTCGCCGCTGACGGCATTGACGCCGTCGACCGAGATGACGGTCAGCACGCGTCCATCGCTCCGGTTACGCAGGCTAACGGCGTAGCGATTACCTGGCGTCCCGGCGACGTAGAGGCGGCCACGGTGACGCCAAGTTTCGAGGGACTGGCCGGTCGTCCGGTCAATGACCTGGACCTCGGCGAGGGAGGCGGCAACGGCGCCGGAAATGCAGCCGGCAATGAGCAGAAGCGTGGCAAGCAGCGTTTTCATGATGATCTCCTTGGTTGAGGGTAATCATGTAAACGCTGGTTTCGCCGAAACGGGGTCAAGCACTGGGGAAACGCTGCATTATTTGGTTTCCTCAAGCGGCGAGGACGGCAGGATAAGAAAATGCCTTTGGAGTTGCGGCGGATGAGGCAGATGACGAGGAGGGCAGAAAAAATGGCCCCGGACAGCAAAATCCAGCGTGTTTCCCGGATACGTCAGCCTTGCCCGCCTCCGGTTCCGGGGTAAGGTGAATGTTTCAGCGCTTTCACAAAGTTTTGAACATTGCACGCGCGGCGCTTGTCATAATTGCCGGATTCCGTTGCGATCCTGAAGCACCCGCTTCCCTTTCCCTCAATTCCCCGGAGAAAACCATGATCCTCATGCCCCGCCTGATCGCGCGCAGTGCGCTTTCGCTCGCCCTGATGCTCGGCGCTGCCGCCAGCTTTGCCGATACCTTGCGAATATCGGCCATACCCGACGAAGCGCCCACCGAACTCCAGCGCAAGTTCAAGCCGCTGGGCGAATACCTGGAAAAGGAAACGGGACTCAAGGTGCAATTCACGCCGGTCAGCGATTACGCCGCAGTGGTCGAAGGGCTTGCCGCGAAGAAGATCGACATGGCCTGGCTCGGCGGCTTCACCTACGTGCAGGCCAAGCTGCGCACGCAGGGCGGGGCAACGCCCATCGTCCAGCGTGCCGAAGACGAAAAATTCACCAGTAAATTCATCGTGCCGGCCGACAGCCCGGCCAAGACCCTCGGCGACCTGAAGGGCAAAAACTTCGCCTTCGGCTCGCCGTCATCGACCTCCGGCCACCTGATGCCGCGCTTCTTCATGCTCAAGGACGGCATCGATCCCGACAAGGATTTCAAGAACGTCGCCTTCTCCGGCGCACACGACGCCACCGTCGCCTTCGTCGCGTCAGGCAAGGCCGATGGCGGTGCGCTCAACGCCTCGGTACTCGACAAGCTGCTCGAGAAGGGCGACGCCAACGCCCAGCGCGTCAAGGTCATCGCGACCACGCCGCCTTACTACGATTACAACTGGACGGTGCGCCCGGGCCTCGATCCGGCGCTGGTCAAGAAACTGAGCGACGCCTTCCTCAAGCTCGACCCGGCAAACCCGGCGCACAAGGAGTTGATGGAACTGCAGCGCGCCTCGAAGTTCGTGCCGACCAAGGCCAGCAACTATGATGGCATCGAGCAGGCGGCCAAGAGCGCCGGCCTGATCAAGTAGTCCCCTCTCCGCTCCGGCACCGCCAGCCGGCGGTGCCGCAACGACCATGTCCCCATCCCTCGTTACCCGTAATCTCGGGCTTGCCCACGGCAACGGCCTGCGCGCCGTGCACGGTCTCGACCTGCAGCTGGCGCCTGGCGAGCGCGTTGCCGTGATCGGCCCCTCGGGCGCCGGCAAGACCAGCCTGCTCCGTCTGCTCGGCACGGCCCTGCGCCCGACCGTCGGACGTCTTGACGTTCTCGGCGCCAATCCCTGGCAGCTGGCGGCCGGCGACTTGCGCCGTCTGCGCACGCGCATCGGCACCATCCATCAGGCGCCGCCGATTCCGCCGCGCCTGCGTGTCGTCACCGCCGTCCTCGCCGGCCGCCTCGGACGCTGGCCGGCCGCCAAGGGGCTGCTTTCGCTGCTCTACCCGGTCGACATCGCCGGCGCCCGGGCGGCGCTGGCCCGGCTCGACCTCGCCGACCGCCTATTCGAGCGCTGCGACCGCCTTTCCGGCGGCCAGTTGCAGCGCGTCGGCATTGCCCGGGTGCTCTACCAGCAACCCGAGCTGATCCTCGCCGACGAGCCGGTTTCGGCGCTCGACCCGATGCTGGCCGACGCCGCTATCGCACAGATCGTCGCCGAGGCCGGGCAGCGCGGCGCCACCGTCGTCGCTTCGCTGCATGCCGTCGACCTGGCGCTCAAGTGGTTTCCGCGGGTCATCGGCCTGCGCGGCGGCGAACTGGCCTTCGATCTTCCCGCCGCCCAGGTCGATGCGGCGATGCTGCGCGACCTCTACGCCAGCGAGGGCAACGTGGTGCCGACCCAGGCCAATGACCCGACCCTGTTGCAGGCGCCTGCCGAGTTGGGCGTCGGGGCGCCGGTGGTGCGCCTCGACAGTTGCCGGGGGCGCGGGTGAGCACGGTTGCCGCCCTGCCCGGGAGCGCCGCGCGCGATCCCGAGGCAAGGCGCCGGCTGGGCGCCGCGCTGCTCGCCCTGGTAGTCCTCTGGCCCCTGCTGCAACTTGCCGAGTTCCGCCCGGCGGTGCTGTTCGAAGCAGGTAACCTGCGCGTGATGGGCGGTTTTCTCGCCTCGTTCATGCCGCCCGCCCACGCCCCGGAATTCCTTGGCCTGCTACTGACCGCAACCCTCGAGACGCTGGCCATCGCCACCGCCGGCATCGCACTGGCCCTGTTCATCGCCGCGCCGCTCGCCATCTGCGCTACCCGCGCCCTCTCGGTATCGCGCATCGGCCCCGGGCCTGGGCGCTGGCGCGGCCAGGCCTTGCGCGGTGCAGTGCGCGGGCTGCTCACCATTCTGCGGGCCGTTCCCGAGATTGTCTGGGCGCTGATGTTCGTCCGCGTCCTTGGCCTTGGCCCGGCCGCCGGCGTGCTGGCGCTCGCCATCACCTACGGCGGCATGCTCGGCAAGGTTTATACCGAGATCCTCGAATCGACCGACACGCGCCCGGCGCGCACCCTGCTCGAGGCCGGCAGCGGCCGCCTGGCAGCGCTCGCCTACGGCCTGATCCCGAACGCCGCCCAGGAGCTGACCTCGTACACCGTCTATCGCTGGGAATGCGCGGTACGCGCCTCGGTCATCATGGGTTTTGTCGGTGCCGGCGGGCTCGGCCAATTAATGGACCAGTCGATGAAGATGCTAAACGGCGGCGAGGCGAGCACCATCCTGCTCGTCTTCCTGCTCCTCGTGCTGCTCGCCGACGCGATCAGCGCCGCCCTGCGCCGAGCCCTGGCATGAGCGCGCCGGAAACGTCCTGCGCGCCACGCGGTGCCGGCGATTTTTGCCTGAGTTGCCTGTTGACCAGCGGCCTACTGGTCGTCGCCGTGGTCGCCAGCTTCGCCTACCTGCAGATCGACTTCGGTGCGCTGTTTTCGCGTGAGGCGGCGGTCGGCATGGGCGAATTCGTCGCTTCCTTCTTTCCGCCCGCCAGCGCCCCGCCCTTCCTCGCCAAGACGGCGCTCGGCGCCTTGCAGACCTTCGCCGTGGCGGCCGTCGGCACGCTGCTCGCGGCATTGCTCGGCGTCCTCTGCGCCCTGCCGGCAGCCGGCAGGGCCGGCGGCGCATTGCGCCAGGTGGCGCGTTTCGCGCTCAACGTGCTGCGCAGCGTGCCGGAACTGGTGTGGGCCACCCTGATGGTGCTCGCCGCTGGCCTCGGCCCGTTCGCCGGTACGCTGGCCCTGGCCCTGCACACCACCGGCGTCCTCGGTCGCCTGTTCGCCGAGGCCATCGAGAACGCGCCGCCGGCCGCCGAAACGGCCCTGCGCGAGGCCGGCTCCGGCAGTGCGCCGGCCTTTCTTTACGGCACGTTGCCTTTGGTCTGGCCACAATTCATCGCATACGGCCTCTATCGCCTGGAGATGAACATTCGCATGGCGGCCGTGCTCGGTTTCGTCGGCGCCGGCGGCCTCGGCCAGATGCTCTACTTCCATCTGTCGATCTTCCAGCAGGCCGAGGCGGCGACGGTACTGATCGCCATGCTGCTGCTGGTGCTCGTTGTCGACGCCATCAGCCACCAGCTGCGCGGGCAGCTGGCGAACTGATCCGCGCTACGGGTAGCGGCTGAGCAGCATGTTGCGATAGTTTTCGCAGCCCGCGCTGGTGCAGCCGAGTACCTTGTCGGTCAGGGCGAACAGGGTGTTGATGCGCGCAGCACGGGGGCTTAGCGCAAATCTTCCGGCAAGCGGTAGTCGGGATAGGCGGCGCGGAATTCGCGCAGGCTGCGTTCGGCTTCTTCGGAGCGGCCCTGCCGGCGCAGGCTGCGGATTTCCTCGAGCCAGATTTCGGGGTGTTTTTGCGCTACTGGCGCGGCGCTTTCGTGGCTTGCTTGCGGCGCCGGGGCGGCGGCTGGTGCGGCGAGAGACTTGCGGCGCTCGCTTCCGGCCAAGCTCTCGTTCGCAAGGTCGGCAGCCGGGGCCGGCAGTCCTTTGGCGGCGGCGCTCTCGGGCGCGCCCGAGCCTGCGGGCGATGGGGGCGATGCAAGGCTCTTCCGCGCGTCGGTCGGCATCTCTTGTTTCACCTCGGCGCGGCGCGGCGCATCCTTGCGTTCGGGGGCGATGGCGGAAGGTGTGCCAGGCAGGGCGGACGATCCGACGTCGGGGCCGGCCGGCGCCTTCTGCTCGGCGGCGGGGCGCTCTTTCCCCGGCGCGGATGCCGGCGAGTCGAATTCGGCGGGTGGGTTGCGCTCCATGGTCACGGTCAGGATGACAGCGAGAACGACGCTCGCGGCCAGCGCGAACGGCGCCTGCAGCCGGCGCCACCACGGGCGGGGCGGCCGTTGCGGTGCGGCGGCAGTCCGCGCGGCGGCGAGGATCGCAGCATCCAGCGCCGGTGGCGGTTCGCCCTGACTCGCCTTGCGGTAGAGGCGGGACAGCTTCGGGTCGCGGGGATCGTCGGGGGTGTCGTTCATAGCAGATCCTGCAGTGAGTGGCGCAACTTGCCGACGGCGTAACGCAGGCGGCTCTTGACCGTTTCGCGCCCGGTCGCGGTGGCAGCGGCGATTTCTTCCAGGCTCAGTCCGCCTTCCTCGGCCAGCAGGAAAGCTTCACGCTGCGCGGCCGGCAACTCTTCCAGCGCCAGCGTCAGGCGACTGGCCAAGTCACTGCGTTCGAACTGGCGCGCCGGATTGGCACTGTCGGCCGCCGGCAGTTCATCCGGGTCGATGCCGCCGTCGAACAGATCGGCGCCGTTGCGCGCATGCTGCCGGTAGTGGTCGATCAGGCGATGGTGGGCGATGCGGTAGAGCCAGGTCGAAAATTTCGCCAGCGGCTCGTAATCGGCGCGGGCGTTGATGACTTTCAGCCAGATGTCCTGATAGAACTCCTCGGCCAGTCGCGCGTCGCCGCACTGATGCGCCAGGTGGCGGTAGAGTCTGCTGCGGTAACGGGCGTAGAGCGCCTCGAATGACGCCGTATCGCCATCGCGATAGGCAAGCATCAGGCGTTCGTCGCTGAGGTCGTCGTGCATGGCTGGCAGTTTAGCAGCCCCGCTCGCCCGAGGATGGGAAGCCTGAAATAGTGCCCGTTTTGGGCATTTTTGCGGGGTCGACCGCAAGCGACCACGCCCCTTCGCAGAATGTCCGGCGGGGGCCTGCACGCACCTGCCCCGACGCTGGTCAGCGTCAGCGGCGCTCGGTCAGGCTGCTTTTTTTGGCAAGCAGAGGTTTCCCCACGTGTTCTGCCAGAAACGATAGGTATTCTCCGCAGCCATCATGGAGAGCAGCGACATCCGCGATTGGTGGCGCCACATCCACGACACCTTCGGAGCGGGTATCAGCCCGTATTGCGGTGTTTCGCCGATTTCGTCCTCGACGATGTCGAGGAAGCGCTTGACGGCCAGACCCCAGTACTCGGAACCTTCAGCCTTGCCCGTTATGTATTCGGCTTCGGAAATCGCCCGGCGCCAGAGTTTCAGGGCGAGTTCATCGCTGATGCCGGCCTTCCTGGCGATCCAGGGGAGAATTTTCGGTGCTTTGATTTTCATGCTGTTGCTCCTTTCACATCGCGGCGGTAGCCGCTTGTTAAATCGGCTACCTTGTGGGGAACCGATTTTGTGCACTGCAATATAACGGCTTCAGTATACTGTTCGGATCTGCAGCGCGAGTAGGTTAATGCTACTAATTGGCCTGCGACGTCGCACTATTGCAACAAATTGGTCTGGCCAATGTTCCGGAATGGATCGCGGCGTACCGAATGCACCTGATTTCCGGATGAAAATCGAACGATGTCTGACCTCCTGGCAAACCTGAATTCCCCGCAATTACAGGCGGTTACGCTGCCGCCGGTGCATGCGCTGATCCTTGCCGGGGCGGGCAGCGGCAAGACCCGCGTGCTGACCACGCGCATCGCCTGGCTGATGTCGACCGGCCAGGTAGGGCCGCACGGCGTGCTGGCGGTGACCTTCACCAACAAGGCAGCCAAGGAGATGACGGCCCGTCTCTCGGCGCTGGTGCCGATCAACACGCGGGGCATGTGGATCGGTACTTTCCACGGCCTGTGCAATCGCCTGCTGCGGGCGCATTTCCGCGAGGCCGTGCTGCCGCAGACCTTCCAGATCCTCGATTCCGCCGACCAGCTGGCGATGGTCAAGCGTCTGCTGAAGAACCTGAATATCGACGACGAGAAATACCCGCCGCGCGAGCTATGCCACTTCATCAACGCGCACAAGGAGCAGGGCGTCCGTGCCGCGCACGCCGAGGCCTACGACAACTACACGCAAAAGCGCGTCGAGCTCTACGCCGAATATGAAAACCAGTGCAACCGCGAGGGCGTCGTCGATTTCGCCGAACTGCTGCTGCGCTGCCATGAGTTGCTGCAGCGCAACGAGCCGCTCCGCCAGCACTACCAGCAGCGCTTCCGCTACATCCTGGTTGACGAGTTCCAGGATACCAACAAGTTGCAGTACGCCTGGCTGCAATTGCTGGCCGGTGGTGGCGCCAAGGTCTTCGCGGTCGGCGACGACGACCAGAGCATCTACGCCTTCCGCGGCGCCGAAGTCGGCAACATGCGCGACTTCGAGCGCGACTACGCTGGTGCCAACGTCATCCGCCTGGAGCAGAACTACCGCTCGCACGGCAACATCCTGGCCGCCGCCAACGCGCTGATCAAGAACAACCGCGAGCGGCTCGGCAAGAACCTGTGGACCGATGCCGGCGACGGCGAGCCGATCCGCGCCTTCGAAGGCTATTCCGACCTCGACGAGGCGCGTTTCGTCATCGACGAGATCCGCGAACTGGTGCGCGAAGGCGTCGCGCCGACCCAGTGCGCCATCCTCTACCGTTCCAACGCCCAGTCGCGCGTGCTGGAGCACGAATTGTTCGCCAAGGGCGTGCCATACAAGGTTTACGGCGGACTGCGCTTCTTCGAGCGCCAGGAAATCAAGCACGCGCTGGCCTACCTGCGCCTGCTCGGCAACCCGGACGACGATACGGCTTTCCTGCGTGTC
>Ga0209668_10001123_pt1 | contig 11328 bp, 10 predicted proteins | sample FrelakmetPLP11PL_FD_187150 | JGI IMG/M metagenome (GOLD analysis project Ga0209668, IMG submission 187150) | Freshwater lake sediment microbial communities from the University of Notre Dame, USA, for methane emissions studies - PLP11 PL (SPAdes)... | ecosystem: Environmental > Aquatic >... | reverse complement strand
CGCCAAAACACGCGCTTTCCGTTCGAAGTACGCAAGTTCCTCACGCATCCCAGCGATCTCCTCTTCCAAACGGCTCACGTCGTCCACAGAAACCTCCGCATCCTCAACTCTAGCCGAGCTGGCACCCTGCGCCGCAGTGATATCCCGAAGATCCAGCCGCAACATGTCCAAGTCAGAGCGCTTACGGTAGTACTCATTTTCGTTCATCTTTGCAGCTCTAACTTTATCAGTCAGCTTTGTACTCTCAATCTCCTTTTTCTTGGTGAAAAGCTTTAGCTGCTCCTGCTCCATGTCCGTAAGCGTTCTACCCGCAAGGTAACTACCAAGCGACTCATTTAATTCCTTCACGCCCAGGCGAACGCTTTCGTACTTTGCCCTGCCTGCTGCGAACTCTTCCACGCTACTTACACCAATTTTCTCAAGCATACCAACTTCAAGACTGTCCAGTTCGTCAAACTTTGCCTTCACTTTCCGCTGGTTTTGGTTCGCAACTAACTGCGCCTTGCCTAGTTTGATCGTATAACCTGACCACTGAAGCCCAAAGTACGCCATTCCGCACACTACCCCGGCGACAGCAATCACAATCCCTACTACAATATTTACAAGTATGCCAATTAGTACGCCAATAACTAAACCGCCGACAACTAGCGCAATATTCGGAAGTCCAAACTTTGGCTTTTCAGTGTCTACTTCGCCAGCATCGTTTAGCAGCTGCTCTGTCTGGTCACGCTCAAGCTTGATTGCTGCAAGTTGCTCCTCGAACTTATCCAGATCCACCTTGACAAATCGCGAATATGCCTCAACTTCCTTCTGTTTCGAAAGCAACTCCGCCTGAATCCGCTTGGTCTCCTGGATATCACGCTCGAGCGCCGCTGACTTTTCGGTCAGCGCTGCCACCTCTTTCTCTGCTGCCTTTAGCTCGTCGTAGTTTTTTAACTGCTCTTCGAGCGTTTTTATCTGCGATTGAATCTCCGTTTCCTTCGAGCCTGAACTTTTCTTCTGCTCAATAGCTGTCTTGAGGTGTTCTACATCAGATCTAACCTTCGAGAGCTCCAACTCTTTTTCTTGCAGTTGCGTTTTCAGATACTTGATCGTACCAGGCGTTTTGGAAGCAGCCACAAGGCCCTTGTTTAGCTCAGTCAGTGTGGTATCAAGCTTTTTCATAGCCTCTTTGAGCTTGACACCACCAATACCTACGATCGCTTGTTTGATCGCCTCGCCGAGCGAAGCCACCTCATGCACCTTGGTCAAGTCCATATTGCTGAAAAACGCCGTGGACTTATACAGCTCTGGCGAATGAATACCTAACGTGTCTAAAAATGATGGCGCCCATGCCTTATAGTTGTCCGAGAGAACCCCTCCTTTTGAGTCCTTGGCCGAAAACTTGTTTGCGGTGAAGTCTTTCTCTACCAGCACGGTTTCACCAACGTTATTGCCACTATTTTCGCTACCGTCTTCGAACTCAAAACTGATAGCGATGTTACCAGGCGACTGCCAGTTAGTGTACTTTTGCTTGAACTTCTCGGAATGAATCGTGGGATTCCCAAATAGCGAAAGCAACAACGCGTCAGCAATCGTGGACTTGCCTTGCTCGTTTTGCCCGATAATAACGTTAAGACCATCGTCAAAAGTAATCGTCTTGTCGGCAAACTTTTTAAAGTGTTTAATCGTGAGTGAATGGATCTTCATGCCTGCTTCATTCTGCCATTTCGTGGGTGGAATTGCCAGAACCACTTTCGTTGATGTAGTCTAAGATGACCCGCTTCAAGATGTTCGCTAATTTGATGTTCGGAATCTCTTCTCTTTTGAAGTATTGCGGCCGCTCACCCTCAAGTAGAGTAACTTTTTCTATCGGCAGATCAATCTTGCCTACAAAAACGTGCTTAATATTTGGGACAACATCACCTGTTAAGCATTCATATTTTCCAAAGAATCGATAATCCTTTAGCTCGATGTTTAACTCTTCTTTTACTTCACGCAATAAGGCCTCCTCAGGGGTTTCGCCTTCCTCTATATGCCCTCCAAAAAGATCCCAGTAATGTGGAAATGGAATACTTGGTTTATTATCGCGAAGATACAGAAGTATCTCGCCCTTGTCGTTTTCAAGAATAACCGCCGCGATTTCCTTCATACCTGAAACTTTAGCAGTTTATATACGACACGTAAATAGAACCGAAAAATAGAGGAGAGTATCCTGGCTAGTCTGTTTTCGGCTTGCTATAATTATGGCACTGCTATTTTTATAGCAGATCGCCTAACTGAGGGAGCCTTAGCCGGCTGAATTCCTGATAAAGTTCCAAGATAACGAAGAAAAGGCTACCGACAAGCTACTTGATACTGTTAAGCCTTTTTAGTATATCCATAGAGCACCTCCTGCCGAGGGGAGGAGATATGTCTAGTGCGGAGCAGTAGCAAAGTCGCCATTTGGAACGACTTTACTACTGTCACAAGTGAGAGACACCGTCAGGCCTTTCTCACTCCGGAATGGCTTCAGTCACTTCTTTAATAAATAGGTACTTGTGATACTTGTAAGCCCTCTTAGAGTAGCGATATTTATATTTCAAGTTTTCATATTCTTTGAGAAGTTTTTTATGCGCCATCAGATATGCATGAACCCGCTTGTCAATTTCAGCTGCTTTACCCTTTAGAACCATCACACCAAAATCAACACCATTATCATTCTTCTCAAAAATTACTACCTCTTTTCTTACCAGTTTTGGCGTGGAGAAATATTCGTTTAACATGTCTATTACAGATTGCCATTGCTTTTCAGATGGGTACACCGAGTATTCTATATCACCAACCCCTGCAATCTTGTATGCTGTCGATCCACGCAAATGCATCTTAAGCTTAGACTTCCGTAATATTAACTGAAGTGCTGCTAATAGCTTAGCTGATTTTTTCAATATGCCAGGGTCATAGGGAAGAATCTTTACCGGATCTTCGGAATACCTCTGAAAATGCTCTCTTGGTAGTGGTTCAAACCCTTTCATTACCTGCTTTTCTTCTCTAAAGTATTAAAGTCCGGACTCTTCGCCTTTGAGCAGTTTGGCGCCGATCCAGGCGGCTTCGTCAAGCTCTTGTTTTTCGCTGTCAGTTTTGGCGTTGGCAGAAGCTGTGGACATTTGGCTGAGGTACTCGGAAACCAGCGTTTTCTCGTCGGTTTCGGGCACTTCCATCTTCACAACGCTCTGATCCTTGATCTTCAGCACCTCAAAGTCCACGCCTAGCGCTTCTTCGAGTGCCCGAACATCGATAATCAAGTTTTCGTCGCGAACACCCTTCAGCACGACTTCCCGGATAATGTTTTTACTCGATTTAGCAAGAATTTTATCTTTTAATGCTGTCGCGCCTGTTCCCACGGAGCCTGCCTTGTCGGCAGACAGCTCGGAATCTGCGGTTTTGATCGACCCAAGGTCGATCTCCAGCCGTTCAAAAACAGTCGTACCCACCGCTACTGCAACCACATTTACCTTTTTCTTATCGTCTACCTCAATATACAGCATGTTGCCGCTACCTTTCTGATCGGTTCCGATCCATTCAGGCGAACCAGGATACCAGGCTTTGGCAGTAACCATCTCTTTTAGACCATGCCAGTGGCCAAGCGCAATATAATTAAAAGGAGAACCTTCCAGTTCTTCAGGCTTCATTACCCAGTCATCCGCTGGAACCTTCAGCCCTGGAAGGGCAACCGAACCATGCGCCATTGCGATATTAATACCAGCTTGAGGGTTTGGAGTGAGGCCTTCAAGCGGAGAGTGGTTCGAACGATTTGAGTCTAGGCTACGTGCTGAAACTGCCACATTGAGTTTGGCAAAGAGGTGAGTTGTGGGTTTAGGTTCAGAAAACACAAATATACTTTCGGAGGAGGTATCGATTTGGCCACTAGTAAATACACCACCAGCCGCGAGATAGTCGTGAGTCCCAGCTGAAATCGCAACACAAATGTCCTGCTTAACAAGCTCTGCGATTGTTTTATTGACGATTTCGACGCTTGTTTTTGACGGAAAAGGAGAGTCGAAAAGATCACCAGATATCAAAACGAGCTGTGCGCCCTTTTCCTTCGCTATTTTGGGAAGCGTTGAAAAGGTTTCAGCGAGTTTTGCTCGCTGCTTGAGACCTTTGGGGCCAAGTTCTACGAACTTGGCCCCAAGATGTATATCAGCTAAATGGAGCAGTTTCAGCATTTCAAACCCTAAAAAACCTATGGCAAATCGTTACAAGGAGTCCCTGGACTACCTGTCGAATCTAACTCACAACACTGCCACTTACCAGCAGTATTCTGTTCACTTCCTGCTTTGCCATCTTCAGTTATACATGGAGTATTGAGTGAGTAATTAAACGAACTCTTGGTAAACCATCCTGAAACAAGGCTTAAGATGGTAAACGACATTACAACAATTACCAATCCAATGACGGCGGTAATAATTCTTTGCGTTGACTTCTTCTTCTTTTCAGCATCGTCCCCCGCAGAAGAATATTCGAAGCCTGCACGAATGATATTCCAAAGCGACCACAATACTCCAGCGGCTATTATAATGTATAGGGCCAGTTTGATTATTGATTGAATATCTATATGTCCCTGCGTCCCTTCTTCTGAACACAATACACTTGGTGTCCATGCAGGACACGCGGCAAACACTTTACTCACGGCCAGTGCGCCTAGCGCAGGTACCGACATTGCCACTGCTAGGGCTTTCTTTGTTTTTGCTTTCATTTTCAAACCTTGTTATATAAGTTTATTCAACTTGCCTACATTCATTCTTATCTATCTCGTTATCTTTGTCAAGATCCTCCTCCACTGTCCAAAGGCCACCTACACCATTCTCGTCAACACACGGGTATCCAACTCTAGTTTCTGTAGGGCTAATACCAATTAAGCTAACTACAACCGACATTGCGGTAAAAGAGACAACTATAATTAGAAGCCCTACTAGCGCACTAATTATCTTTTTTGTTGCCTTGCTGCGTTTTTCCTCATCACCGCCGCTACCTGCCCAGGAAAAACCTGCCGCAATTATATTCCAAAGTGTCCATAGTATCCCTGCTGCGATAATAAGGTAAAGAGCCATACGAATAACCGAGTTCAAGTCAAGAATTAAATTCCCGCCGTTATCACATAGGCTCGAAGGCGCCCAAGGCGGGCATGTAGCTGCGTTTGCTATGGCGACTATAGAGCCGAACAAAAACAACCCAACTGTAACAACTGTAAGCTTTAATCCTTTCATGCTTCCATTATACAGGAATTAATCTTCATTTATCAACTGGTCACACCGCTCCAGTGCTTCACCGCTTAATCCTTCACAATCCTCAATAGGAACTATCTTTTTGAATGGACTAAGTCCAAAGAAACTGAAAAAAAGTGAGAGAATAAAATACGACCCAAACACAATGCCAATCCCGATTAACGCGCTTGTAATACCCTTGATCGCACCCTTTTTCTTTTGCTCGTCCTCAGCCGAACCTGCATACGCGATGCCATTCTTAACGATAATGAACAGAAGAACCAGCATCAAAATGCTCATAACCGTGAGAATAACGAACTGAACCAACTGATTGATCGACAACTGTCCTGCAAATACGCCCGTGAGACTGATATCTCGAAGACCTAGATCACCTGCAACATCAGCCACATCCGAATCTGATTCTCCGTCCTCATAGGTGCAGCCACAAACCGTTATTTTTGATTCTGTCCAGTTTCCACTCTCCGCTATCTGCATGTAACAAGCAACACTTAAATCGTAATATAAATTTGGAGTTTCACCCCTAGGATCAGCTGAGCAAATAAAGCCTCCATACGTATCTCCACCTGCGGTTTCACATTCGCTTTTCAGTTGCTTTATTTTTACATATCGATCAGGATTTGTGTTGGTGCATGGGCCAGCATACGGATCCTCCCATGGCACTGAGCTATAATAATAGCCTTTCGTTAGACAGTCTTGTGGGTCTTGCGACTTGCTACCTGGGCATGTTGAATAGCACTCGGACGTATTTGATCTGCAACTGGCATATGTTGGCGATGCAAAAGTTAGTAAACTGAATATCGGCAGCAAAATAAGTAGCACAATCATTACTGTCACTTTTTTACTGTTTTTACACTGCGAAGCCATAAAGAATTTGGACCTTAAGTATCGCTTCAAGAATGGAGATAATTATAACTGACCCAACTACCACCCCAACGCCAACACCTGCGTTAACAATTGTTTGAATACCTTTCTTTTTCTGCTCTTCATTATCTCCTGCCGTGGCGATTTTAATTCCGCCCATTACGATCATTGCGAGGAGAACTAATCCTATAACTATCGGTAAGATTGGAATAAATCGTCCGATTAAATACCCTAGGGTGTCCTTACCACCCTTACATTCAGGATCAATCGGGTTTGGAATAGTTCCTTCAGCACACCCTGTTGTTGTGTCACCTGTATCTCCATCATCGGCAACGTTACAACTGCACCATTGCTCAGCACTCTGTCCCCAAACGGAAAAGCTAGCACCACCTCCATAACAATACACTGTAGTAGCATTCGTATTATCGCACACGTAATTACTGCCCAAAGAAACACAATCAGTTTCCATCTGCTCAACAATCGCTCTCTGCCCAGTGTCTATAGGTGCACAACCCAAAGGAGATAGTTTTTTTACTACATATATACAATCAGCATCATCTGCTACATAACCACTGGGACAAGTTTCAATACAATCACTGTCTGAAGAAAGACAACTCGCTTCAACCCTAGAGACAACTACAAATGAGACAGCAAAAATGGAAACCAATACAAAAAATAGCATTACCACTTTATTCATAATTTCAAGTTTCTTCACCGTTTTGCCCAGTTACATATGTTGCGGTAGTCGCAGTACTCGCAGATAAATCCGGGGCGGGCAGGAAATCCCCTCGTCCCGATTCTCTTAACCGTATTTAATACGAATTCCTTGGCCTTGTCAAGCCATTTCTCATCCCAGTCCATTTCGATCTCCCGCCCGCCCTCGACCCTAATGATCGCCATCTTTTCGGGAGCGAAGCCCCATCTGTCTTTGATCGCGTAAGCATAAATAGCAAGTTGAAGTTTCTCGTGTTCCTCGATCTTTTCTTTGTCAGCGCCAGATTTATAGTCAACAATTTTCACAGTTCGCGCCTTCTCATCCAGCCAGTCCACACGATCCACCTTGCCCACCACCAAAGTCTTGCCAAACTGCGCACGGAAGCCCTCTTCCAGCTTAATCGGCTGATCAGTGTCCTTATACATACTATTATAGTAGTTGGTAAGCGCAATGCGACCTGATTCTTTGCGTTTCTCTTCATAGCGCTTGTTTTTATACCCAGCAGAGATCCAACTTTCCTCGTAGAACCGGAGCAAATCATCTAACTGTGGCGCGACCGCCGTTGTCGGTCGTGCGCGTTTCGAACCACTGTTTGAATCGTCCGTTCTTTTCGCCAGTACATACGTCCGCTGAAGCTCATAGAACTTTTTGAGCGCGGAATGCACCGTATTCCCAAAACTGAGAACAGCCGAGGCTGGCGCCTTGAGACCGACTACGTACGAAAAGTAGTACTGGGTAGGGCACTTGTTGTAAACATCCAGCTGCGAGAAAGAGACTGTGGCCGGGGCTGGAAGTTTTTGGTCTTCTTCAGTCGTAACTTTCAGTTTCGGTTCAGCACCAAGTGCGCCTGTCTGCCGCCAGGCAGAATCCGCAACTTTACCATATTCCATTACTTTTAGCTTCTCAAGCCCATTTTCACCCAACAGTTCAGATAAGAACGTGCTTGGAGCCCTTTTTTGTTTGCCCTCAGCATAATAGTCAGAAAACGTGAGAACCAGTTTCCTTTTAGCGCGTGTCACCGCTACATAGAACAACCGCCGCTCCTCTTGCAGGTGCGCATCCTTATCAGGCAAAACCTCTTTGATCACCTCTTCTGGAATAGGGATTTGCTCTGGCATCTTTTTACCGGGAAAACGGTCACGAACTAAACTCGGGACAATCACTGTCTCAAACTCAAGCCCTTTTGAACCATGCACGGTCATCAGCTGAACACCTTTTTTAGGAACGTAATCGATTGCGCCTTGGTCTACTCCGCCTAGCGTTTCAATATTCTCAAGAAACTCTAAAGTCTCTTGAAGGCTAACTTCACCACCCTCTGCTTCATAGCTTTTTAGTAAGTTCAGGAACTCGTAAAGGGATGCCAAACCTGCCTGATCATGCTTCTCAATTTCAAGTACTGAAATATAGTCTATCTGTTTCAGTATGTTGAACAGGCTTATTGTTAGCCCTTCCCTCCTTATGTTATCACCTGTTGTACTCTCCACAGTTGAAAACAGCTCTTCCAGCCTCTCTTTACCAGTTATTGTGCCGCCCTTATCGTTTCTTTTTGCTTCCTTGCCACCTGTTTTACTACCGATACCCCCAAACGAGAGGTTTTCCACCAACCCACCAGCAACCCTTGTTTCCCGCACAACAGCACCATCCCGTATAACATACCGCTGTAGCGCTGAGTATAAACACTCGCCAGAGTACCTTGATTGCCTCACCAGCCCACTCAGCGCCTTTTCCCCTAATCCAAACCCTGGAAAGGAGGCAACTCGGTACATCGAGAGGTTGTCTTCATGGTCGTTCATCACCTTGAGAAGCGCCATCATGTCTTTGACTACCGGCCGGTTGAACAGGTCACTATTCCCCGCAAACTGATATGGCACCCCGTAGAACCTCAACCGGTCTACCACCGACGCCAGGTGCGCGTGCGCCCGAACCAGGATCGCGATCTCCTCAAACGGTAGTCCTTCCCCTATGCTCAGCTCTCCCCTTCTCATCTCTTTCTTCTTATCTCTAATCTCTATATTCGCATCTCTATCTTCTGTTTTTCCGTACCCCGCTAGCTCCATAACCTTTTGCGCGATAAAGTCAGCTTCGTCAAACTCACGCTGAAACCTGAATAGTTCAATCGGATCCCCTAGAACTTCAACACCGCTCCTTGTTTCGGCAAGCTCGTCGTTTTTAAACAAAGAAATGCTCTTTTCTTCTTTTTTCGATCGTTTTAAACCCTTTTTTCCATTGCGCTCGTCCCGCCCCGGTCGGGACAAGCCACCAGAATCACATTTAGAAACCAGTTTTTTATCAACTCCAGCTTTAACCTCCAGCCTGTACGGATTATTCTGCGTAATCACTTGATACGCCCCATCCAATATCTTCTGATCTGACCGATAGTTCTCAACCAAAACCGCCTTTTCGGCCTGCGGAAAGCGCTCTTCGAACTGTAAAATATTGCTAATCGACGCCCCACGGAACCGATAGATCGCCTGATCATCATCACCCACCACCATAATGTTATTTTCGGGCTCCGCAAGGAGCAGCGCGATCTCGTTTTGGGTATAGTTCGTGTCTTGAAACTCGTCCACCAACACGTACTTAAACCTTTTTTGGTACTCTGCCAGTACATTTGGCCTTTGCCTAAAAAGATACAGCGTATTATAGATCAAATCCCCAAAATCCATCTTGTTGCTGTCGCGTTTTAACTCCTGATAGGTTTGATAGAACCTCGCCAATTCCGCCGTTTTCTTTGCGTTTAATTTAGCAATTGTTTTTCCCGCAGATTTCCCGCTTTTGGCATTTTTTTCACACTTTTTCGCAAATTCGAGGTACTCTTCAGGGGAAACGTCCTCGTCTTGGAGCCTGGAAACATGCTTTATAAGCGCATCTATGAAGCGATATGGGTTATTAAGCGGCCGGAAGTACTCCATGTCAAACTTTTTAAAGAGGTTTTGACGTAAAAGGGCAATCTGCTGCGGATAGTTCATTAGTTCGTAGCCAGGGTTAAGCCCAATATGAATTGCACTCTCTCGAAGGATCCGGTCGCAAAGACCGTGAAAGGTCAGTACCCACAGATCGCCATAACCATATGGCATGGCTAGATCAATTCGCTCCAGCATCTCTCCGGCTGCCTTTTCCGTGAAGGTTACAGCCAGAATTTCCTCAGCGCTAGCCTTTTTCTCTGTAAGTAGCCGGCAAATTCGCTCAGTAATTACACGTGTTTTGCCTGTACCTGCACCAGCAATCACAATCATCGGCCCTTTATCGTGGTTTACAGCTCGTTTTTGTTCCTTATTTAGCTCCATAAGCGAATTCTACCTTCCTTTTCGACAGTTTACCACAAAAAAGATGTGTTATAATTGCTCTCATGAATATCACATCAGCAAAGTTAGTAGAAATTTCAGCTTTTGCCAAGAAATCGTGGGCAGGCGAGAACATCGAACATTATGGTGAGCAAATTCACTGGGTAGAAGAGAAGTTCCTGTTCAAAGCAATCGATAATGGCCATCTGGTTGGGTACACCCTGGGGGAATTTGAGGCCGGTGTAATCTTTCTAAAAGAGCTTATAATAGACAAGACAGAACGCGGAAAGGGTATTGGCAAGGCGCTGATCGACTATTTGGCCAGCCATTCGTGGAAGAAATGCGGAAAAGCACACAAAATCTACCTTTTCACAATGGAAAGTTGGAAAGCAAGCAAATTCTACAAGAAACTAGGCTTTAGGATCACCGCAAAGTTCCCGAAACACTATCTTAAACGAGATTTCGTGGTTTTTTCAAAGGATATTTAAGCAAGCCTTACGGGCGTGTACGACTACACGGGCTACCTACACCTGTGCCTTTACAGCCACTGTTATAATTCTCACATGTATATAATTATGACACTCAGTAAACAGCCATGACCAAACCCCTCGACTTCAAGAAAAACCGACTACTACATGTCCCAATAAGCGAGGAACTCTACTCTTCCGCCATTCAAGTAGCCCTTCGCAAAGGCTTTGATTCAGTTCAACAGGTTATAAGGCTACTTCTTACTGCGTTTGCGGATGAAACTCTGCAACCGTACTTTGCAATCGACCTTTTAAAAGAACACGGTAAGAAGGGCAAACTAGCCCAAAAAGATATCGATATCGCCAAACAAAAGACTGATGCCCAGAGAAAGTTCATCGAAGAGCGCGACAAGTTCGAAGACGAAATGAACCGCGCCTTTATTAAAAGCAGAGAAGAGGATATGTTAAAAGCTGGAAACAGCAAAGAACAGATCGCTGCAACTTTAAAACAGCTCAAAAAAGAACTAACCGCTCAGAACAACATGCGGAGAAGCCTAGGCCTAGGTTAACAATGTTCCCGCCTTTACAGCACCTGCTCGTCAAAGGGTTTTCGCCCGAAACGTGGCTGCTCAGAACCGCCGGAAAAGCCACCAGATCGCCCGTTTGAACTTCCGCTTGAGTTTCCGCCTCGGTAGCCTCCGGGTCGCTGCGCCTGGCTACTGCTACGATCGTTGCGATTACCATAGCTAGGTCTT
>Ga0209668_10001122_pt1 | contig 11330 bp, 12 predicted proteins | sample FrelakmetPLP11PL_FD_187150 | JGI IMG/M metagenome (GOLD analysis project Ga0209668, IMG submission 187150) | Freshwater lake sediment microbial communities from the University of Notre Dame, USA, for methane emissions studies - PLP11 PL (SPAdes)... | ecosystem: Environmental > Aquatic >... | reverse complement strand
GGTTTAGTTGAGGCCATACAACGGCTGAATTCGCTATCCGGAGAAGAATACATAAAAATGAGACAAGCCTGTCGAAAAAGAGTTGAAGAAAATTTTACGATTGAGAAGACTGTAGGAAACTACGAAAATGAATATAAAAAGATACTGAGCGTTTTTTAGCTTATGAGTGAAGGAGCATCTATTCCTGAAGTAACTTCGATTCCTCAAGGAGAAATCATGTCAAACAAGGAGGAAATATCTCTTTATAAGAGCGAGCGTTTTGATGTTTCTGTCTCTTCAAAAATTCCGCTGAAAGAAGGATTATCGGTTCAGGTATCTGGTCATAATAATAGCAATTCCCCGAGAGAGGTTTTGTCAAGATATTTAATAGCGGAAGGTTGCGCAAAAGTGCTTGCAGAAAGCGGCTTAACTCCTGATGCTTGGGCGAACACAAGGTTGGAGGAAGGGCAGGCGGTAAGCATATACGGAAGAGTTCCGGGAATTGAAGAGTCATGGAGGAAACCCGTCGATACCGTGGGCAGAGATGTGCCTAAGATAGATAATCTCGAGCCCAATTATAATACTCAAAAACTTCAAGAATTATCCCGAAGATATCTTCCGAAATGGGAACAGCTGGCAGGGAATATTGAATTATTTAAAGAAGGAGTTAATGGAAAAGATGTGAGTGAGACTACTAAAGACATCGCGAGTATTTGGGAAAACGATAGAATTAAGCTCGAAGTAGTTATAAATCCTCATCTTAAGGGATTTCATTTGATGGCGAGTCCAAAAGAAAGTTTCAGAAGGCAGTGGCAGGCAGTCAAAGGTGAGGATTCAGAACAAATTTATATCCGGCAAACCCTTGAGGCAACTGCAGTTGCAATGGGCGTGCAAGAACTTTTGGCAGGAGGACGAGGAGAGCTTCATAACAGTGGCAACTGGGCAGGTGGACTTAAATCCACCGAAGAAGGGGGCAAGCTTGACTTGAAAAATCTTGCAGAAAATAGAAAGGTGGAAAAGAGAGCTCACCGTCCGGATATTGCAGCCCCTGGAAATCAGATTAATACAGGGATGCATGTTCACGTTTATGTCCCGGAGAGCGGACCGGTTACTCTGCCTGAAATGTCAAGGGATGAAGCAGTTCAGAGGGGAAGGCAGGACATTGTAAGGCAGTGGGATGGAATTCCCGCAACAACTTCGGCTCAGTTGGAGGAAATAAGATTAAAATTAAACGAAGGAAAATTGAATAAATGGTTGGAGAAAAATTGCCAGGGAAAGCTGATTAACGATACAACGCAAAAAATATGAAGGTTTTGATTGTGGGTTACGAAGCAGCGCCTTTCTATAAAAGAGGAGGACTTGGCGATGTTATGGAATCTTTACCGAAGGCATTGAATAGTATTGGAATAGAGGCTCGCGTTGTAATTCCTTATTATCATGATATAGAAAAGAAGTATGAACTTAAGAAAGAGGGTGAGTTCTCAATCAGATTTAGATTTGAAGAAGAATTGGTAAGGGTTTACTCCTCTCCCTTGCCTCAAACCAAAATTCCTTTTTATTTTTTAGATAACAGCAGATATAGATTCATTAGTAATAAACGTGGCAAAGACAAGATAAATCAGTTTGCGTCTTTTGATCTTGCTGTTGCAAATTTTATTCCCTGGGTTTCAGAGCATCATAGATGGATGCCATCAATAATTCACTGTAATGATTGGCATACCGCCTTGATTCCTCTTATTTTGGAGCGAAAAATGAAGTCATCAATCCCTACTCTTTTGACTATTCACAATCTTCTTTATCAGGGGGTTGGGTCTCCGCGAGTTTTAGATATGCTTGATATGAAAGATGAAGAGACAGTAGAAATAAAGAGAGGAAAGCCTGCAACGAAAATAAATATCTTGGGGGAAGGGATCATCCATGCGGCACGCGTCTCAACTGTTTCCGTGTCTTATGCCAAAGAAATTGCAAACGATTACGATAGAAGTCCGATAGGGCCATTCTTAAAAAGAAGAGAGGATGGTTATTGTAAAAAAGACGGGAAAATTATCGGGATTCTTAATGGAATTGATTATGACATTTGGGATCCGGCAAAAGATGATTTGATTTTCCATAAATATGATTTAGATAATTGGGAAGTTGGTAAAAGAGATAATAAGGATGATCTCCTGAAGAGTTTAGGGTTAGAAACCAGACCGACTTTTTGTTTTGTCGGGCGTCTGGCAAGTCAGAAAGGATTAGATATTTTGATAAAAGTAATTAATCGTTCAGAATCATTAAATATTAATATGATAATTCTGGGCTCAGGAAATTCAATTATTCAAGAAAACGTGCTAAAACTTGCCCGAAAACACTCTTCGTGGGTAAGGGCAGAGCCTGTCTACAGCGAAGAACTTGCCCATAGGCTTTATGCGGGATCAGATTTCATCATCATACCCTCCCGTTACGAACCCTGCGGCTTAATTCAGATGATTGCGATGAAATACGGCACTCTTCCTATAGCAAGCGATACGGGAGGGTTAAGAGACTCTATTTTGAATGGAAAAAATGGATTTCTTTTTAAGAAAGGAAAATCGATGCGTCTTAAAAAAATGATTGAACATGCATTAAATAGAATGAAAGATAAGGAAAAGTTTAAAAAAATGGTAGAGTACGCTATGAAGACTGATTTTTCCTGGGATAAAAGTGCAATCCTATACAAGAAATTGTACGAGGAGATGGTCAAATAAATGTCAAAAATCAAATTTCAAATCGCAAAACTATAGATTAAATCTTAAATCTAAAATAATAAGATTTGAGTTTTGAGATTCAGATTTGACATTTGAAATCTAAGATCTAAGATTTAATTATGGTTGATTTTGAATTTTTGCAGAACCCCTTGAGCAAGAAATGGATTATATTTTCTCCCAGGCGTGCAAAACGCCCCGATATTGCCAAAGGAATAGAGCCGGTTTGTCCGTTTTGCCCCGGAAAAGAGTCCGATGAGAGGGAGTTGTATCGGATAGGCGGAAAAGCGGGGGATAGCAACTGGAACATCAGGGTTATTCCGAATAAATTTCCATTTGCACCGGTCCATGAGGTTATAATCCATTCTCCGGATCATCATAAAAACTTTGGGGAATTTCCATTGTCTCAGGTCGAATTAATACTACAAACATATAGGAACCGGTTCAAAGAGCATCAGGAAAAAGGTCAGGTATATATTTTCCACAATAGGCAAAAAGCGGCAGGGGAAAGCTTGCCCCATCCTCACACTCAGCTTGTGGCGGTACCTGTGGATGTAAATTTTGAGCTACCTCGTCTTGCAGCAACCCCTATGGAAATGGAGACTGCTACAAAGGATCAGGTATTTAAAGAAACCAACCACTTTGTTATTTTCTGTCCCAAAACTTCACAATGGCCCGATGAGGTTTGGATTGCGCCAAAAGAGCGGGGGAATCTCTTTGGTACAATAAGCGATCCGCAAATTTCAGATTTGGCCATTATTCTGACGCGGTTAATCCAGATTTTTGATCTCCGGCATGGTTTGGAATTTCCATTTAATTTCTACATTTACCCGGGAGGAGATTGGTATATGCGAATTATTCCCAGAGTCAAGGTTTTGGGAGGGTTTGAAGTCGGAACAGGTATTTTTGTCAACACTCAGGATCCTAAAGAGACAATAGAATTTATAAAAGAGCATTTTGACCAACCGGTTGGCGGACCTAATGAAGAGAAAATAAAAACGGTCCACGCCGCTTCTTATCACAAGGCAGTTTAAGAGGTGAAATTGACATAGATAAAGACTTTATCTCCATATACTCTTACAATTCCGTTTTCAATTTTGATTTCCTGTTGTTCTGTTGGGGTTATATGGACTACAATCTTATCCTTAATAAGAGAAATAAAATTCTCATGTTGGGCTAAGACATCAAAAGGCCCTTTGTCGTTAATCGAACTTACGGCCTGCGCTTGGCCGCTAAACAATACTTTCTCTTTGCTTCTGATTACGACAATAATACCTGAAGAATTAGCCATTAGTTATTTCTTTTACGCTTCCGATGTAGCTGAATTTATCATCGGTTACCTCATCGTATTTTCCGGACAATATCTCATCGACGTCCTTAACAGTTGTCTCTCTGGGCACATAAGTGCCTTTTTTGCCTGACTGATTTTCGGTAACGAAAAAGCTCTGAGTCATGAAATTGCGAAGTTTTTTTGCTCTTTCATAGACCAATTTGTCGCTTGGTGAGAGTTCCGATTCCTCAACCAAAGAAACGATCCTGTTTAAGGATGTGGCCTGCTTTAGCAGGTTGGAAGCTTTAAGGGCAACGTTGTAATGTAGCTGTCCGACTATTTCCGGATTTAAGTTGGCAGAGGTGGATGATAAAAGATCAATGGCAGGCAAAAGCCCTTCCTGATAAACACTTCTTGACAACACGGCAGAAGAATCCAGATAGGGAAAGATTGCCTGTACCCCCTGATCCAGGATGTCGTCGTTGGGAACGTAAATTGCCTCAATTGAGGTGATGGAGTTATCCTTGTTGGATACAAGTCTTTCATGAAGAGATGCCATCTCAGAAGTTAAGGTTGCCTGATAGCCGTCTTCGGAAGGAATGGTATTCATTAGTATGGAAAGCTCGTTCCCTGCCTGAGCAAACCTAAAAATATTATCTATGAAAAACAGAACGTCCTTTTTTAGTCCATCCCTGAAGTACTCGGCCAGTGCAACTGCGCTGTAGCCAGTTAGAAAACGGATTGCAGGGTTTTCTCCCATTGTTCCCAAAATTAAAGATACTGATTGCAGGACCTTTCTTTCAGCCAGCGTTTCATAAAGCTCATGACCTTCCCTAAGTCTTTCTCCGACTCCTGCAAAAACAGAAATACTTTTTTGTCTGTGCAGAATAACGACATTATGAATTATCTCAGTAATAAGTACTGTCTTTCCGACTCCTGCTCCTCCGAAAAGACCGATTTTTCCGCCTTGAGTCATTGGGGAGAAAAGATCGATTGCTTTAATTCCCGTTTCCAGGATGTCATTGTGCTTGACAATTTCATCATATTCCAGCCCCTCTGAGTAAATAGGTTTTTCACCTAGCTTCTTGATTGGCCCTAGCCCGTCAAGCGGCTCTCCGAATATGTTCATAACCCGTCCCAATACCCCAGGTCCCGTAGGGATCATGATCGGTTTCTTAGTGTTGATAACTTGGAGTCCGCGGCACAGCATATCTGTCGGACCAAGACTAAGACAGAAAAATGATTGAGGACCGCTTGGGGAAGCGACTTGCATTTTTATATTCAAATTGTCTTCCAAAACAAGAATATCATGCACGCTAGGCTGGTTATTCTTAAATTCAACTTCAATAATTTGTCCCTGAATTCCTACAATTTTTCCGAAATTATCCATATGCTATCTCCAGAGCTTCATGCTTGCAAATTTCTCCAATTGCTTTTTGTTGTACTCCTGATGTTTGATCTTATTTTTGCCCAGAAGCACATCTTTCAGCCTTACCCTTGTATTTTCTGAGGCATAATCCAAAGAAACCATACGGGAAGCAAATTTAGCCAATTCAGATTCAAATATAGTCTGTTGAAAGATAGAGGAAAGGATTTCTTTTTCAAAAAATGCCATAATTTTTTCAAGAGACGGTTCGAAGAAGTATGATGCGGATGGTCCGCTTTTTTCCCCAGGCAACTGATCGCCCGAGATGCTGGTAATAATAGGGGTTTGGCTGACAACATTATTGAATTTTTCATAAAAAACGAGGACCTGCTCATATTTAATAATGTATTCCACAATTCTCTTTACGCTTGCATTATCAATTTTGTCATCGGGAAATTCAAAATATACGAGCGGAGCCCTGATTTTATCAGCGATAAAAATTTCGAGCCCGAGTTTCCCCAAAATTGCTACATCGCAGGGCTTTTGCTTGAGGTTTTGAACAAAGACATCGTAAGTTTTGCGTATGATATCGCCATACAAACCGGTATTAGCAGAAATAAAAACATATAGAGTTTTCCCATTTCTATTTATGAATGTAAGTTTTGAAGGATCTTTCACAATTTTATTTTTCATAAGTAATTCAATATGAGCTTTATATGACGCTTTAACTTGTTGGAAAATTTCATTTATCTCAAGTAAAAAAACCCTGTTTCCTAAAACAGAACTCCTAATGCGACCCATTCTTGTCGCGGCAATCTCCTCGTATGTTTCCAGGATGTTATGGAGAGTGCCAAGAAAATCCGCTTCGAGATTCAATTCTTTCTTAGTAATCATATTTTAAAAGATTTATTTAGCTTTTCAGATTCGTTAATAATCCCTCTCCTTTTTCAGCCATAATTCTTAACATGTCATTAAAGCTCTGAGTACCCTCAATTATCTCATCAATATCTTTCTTAACGGTTGAACCGGAATTATATTTGTCGATCATTTTTTCTATATCCGTTCCGATTGGCTCAATATTCCGGTTTTTTAAAATATTGCTCCAAAGCATTGAGAATAATAATATTTGCAAATTGATAGGCATGGTAGTTGAAGGGCCCTGGTCCAAAAATTTGATAACCTTTTCACTAACTATCAGAGTTGTCTTGCTACTTTCAGTAAGTTCCGCTCCGAAATGAGAAAAGTTTTGCATTTTTTCGGCAATTGTAAGAAGGGAAAAGATCTCCCTGTTGATGGATCTTTTCAAGGCAGATTGAGTTTGTCTTCCGACTCTGGTTACAGAAAGAAAAGGGTTGATGGCAGGTCTTCTTCCTTTAGCAAAAAGATCGGAATCAAAGTATAAATGGCCGTCCGTCATAGACATGATATTGGTTTGGATATAGCCGGATAGGTCTCCCTGTATGGTCTCAGCTGCAGATAAACAAGTTATTGCCTTTTCTCCTTTAGATGTCTGGAAATTTCCGGCTCGCTCCATAAGCTTTGCATGAGTATAAAAAATGTCTCCGGGGTAGGAATTGCGTCCCGGAAACTTCTTTCCCAGAAGCGAAATTTCCCTGTAAAATTTGGCATGCGTTGTCATGTCATCAAGGACCAGTAACACGTCGTATCCGGCGTCTCGGAAATATTCGCTGATTGTCATTGCGGAAAACGGAACCAGATATGAAAGTCCAATAGGATCATCAAAGCCCGTTGCAATAATAATTATTTGACCAAATACTCCATGTTTTTTAAAAAATTCTTCGGCAATTTTAATATCAAGTCTTTTTTTTCCAATTGCGGCGTATACGCAAATGTGTTTTTGTTTTGCTTGACACAAGATTGTCTGCATCAGGAAATTTGATTTGCCGGTTTTCCTATCTCCAATAATGAGCTCTCTTTGACCAAATCCCAAGGGTATAATAAGGTCAACTGCGGGAATTCCTGTTTCAAGCTGTCTATTAATAGTTTTCCGCGATAAAATGCCCGGAGCGGGAGTATTTATTCCGCGGAGTTCGACAGGCTTTTTGTAGGCCTCCATTTTGGTCAGAGGATTTCCGAAGGGATCAATTGTTCTTCCGAAGAGCTCAACTCCGACAGGTACCCTGAGAAACTCATTGGTTCTGACAACTTTTGTACCATGGCCTATGGGTTCTTTTGAGAAAACCAGCACTTCTACCAGGTCGGAGTCAAAGGACAACACTAGCCCGATTTTACCCGTCTCAAACATGACCAGCTCATCAGTTTTGACCTTAGGGAGGCCGCTCACATATACAATTGCACTGAACGCTTCTTCCACAAAGCCGATTTCCGATATCGAGTCAAGATAATATTTAAAATCTCTCATATTTATGATGCCCGGGAACATTGCCCCTATCCGATAGCTGAAACAATTTGGTCAGCCTTTTCCTTAAATGTATCCTCTATCCTTTTTTTAAGGCTAAAATCGATATATTTTCCATTGAATATCACGATTGCTCCTGCCAAAATCTCTTGGAAGACTTCAATTTCAAGAATATATCCGATACCCAACAATTCTGTAATAAAATTATGAATATTCCCAATTGTTTTAGTGCTCGGGTCAAAAGCCAAAACTATCTTGATGACTTTGAGTTTTCCGATAAGCTCCCTTAAAGTTTTAAAAAATTTAGAAACGGTATCCCTATTATTAAAATCGAGATTATTTTTCGCAAAAACCTGCCTAATTTTTAAGCTTGAATCTTCGCTGATTGAATCCAGCATTTTTACCATTGATACTTCTTCCGACTCAAAAAATTTAAGCATCAGAGTGTCGATTTCGCCAGCGAAAGATTCAACTTCCTTGGTAGTTTTAAGGGAAGTAATTATGTCAAAGTATATCGAAACATCTCTTTTCACAATAGCTATCCAAAAATTCCTTCCTTTTTAGCTTTTTTGATGGATTCTTCTATTAATTCTTCGTGTTCGGATAGGCTAAGCGCTTTTCCTAAGACAAGCTTGGAAATTTCCTCAAGAAGCTTGTAAATTTCCGAATCCACCTTCTGCATTTTTTCCTTTTTATGGTTTTCTATCTCTGTTTTTAGTATTTCATAGTCTGCATCTATCTTTTTTTTGATTTCATTTTGAGATAAAATTGTTAATTTTTGCATCGATTCTTTGAAGCCCTTTATTTCATCGACCGTATCCCTTTCGATATCTTTTGATAGGTTTTGAAATACTTCTATATTTTTTGCTTTTAGGTCTTGAAGAACCTGGAAGTACAACGCGGTAAAATCTGAAGTCGCTTTTTCAAACTCTTTAATTTGGGCAGAGGAGGTGTGTGACAGGTTATTCCTAAAGCTATCTGATGCGGTAGCCGCTGTCAAAGTTGCCTTGCTTACGATATCCATGGCCTGATTATTTGCTTCATCTATGATTCCTATTGCCTTCAGTCTCGTTTCTTCCAATAATTTTGAATTGCCTGAAATTCCTCTTCCTCCCGCATTCACGCTGATATGGCCTTTCGTAATCCAGAATAAATATAGAGCAGTTATTACCAGAGCTAAGGCAAGATCAGATATGATTAATACCAAATCAAAAAACAATATAGAGTCCATAATTTCCCTTCTTTGTTATAAGACAAGAATAAGATATCCAATCGTAAGTCCTACCAGTATGACAGCAATCATTAAAATAAGATTAAGAACGAGGTTGAATTGAATTATCCGGCTTGCAAGGGGATTTCTTCCAAGAGCCTCGACTCCTCTGGCTGAAACCCGGCCGAAATAGACAAATCCTATTCCAAAAGCAATAACCGCGATTAGTGCGGCAGTAATGTATCTCAAAGTAGTCAGTTGAGTCAACATGCTGGGATCAGCTACGTTGTTTAGGATCTCCACTAAGTTAGTCCTTGTGCCGGAAAAAGTTGAATTGAAGTGAGGATTAATTGCAATAAGTATCTTTCCGGTTGCTTTTTTGTCGGAACTGTTGTAGTCCTGGAGAGCTGTTCCCAAGACCATCCCGTTGTCGGATGCTTTTTGTCCCACGCCCGGAGTAGTAGAGGTGGTTATAAGATCGTTTTTCTTGATATTCCCGTTGATTGAGGAGACTAAAACATACGCTTTGCCTGAAGTTGTTACGGGTTTTGCTTTGGGATCATCGGTGTTTTGCAAGAAAATTGAAGGCGATTGTGTATATACGCCGTACATGTTGGAATCATAAGATTTTGTTGTTAATACATAGCCTTTGGGAGTTGAAGTAATAATGTTTCCGTCTTTTACGCTTTCGTCTTCGATTTGAATTGAGACGGCGGTGCTTACCGATTTATTTTGAGCATAAATTGAAGCAGGGAAGAGAAAGCTTAAAAAAAGCCTGAAAAATATGAATACAACAAGGGCAGTATATTTCATTATATTCAGTTTACGGTTAATCCCGATAAAATGTCAATCACCTATTGTTATCTTCCTCTCGAGTATTCTTCCGACTGTAGGACTTGAGGCTTTGTAGTCGATTCCCTTGAGAATCCTGGTAATTGCAGTTCTGCCAAAGCTTGGGTCAATATTTTTCAGTTTCCTAATTTTCTCAATTTGTCTCGGACGTTGTAATGCGATCTGTAATTCGTAGAGTTTGCGGGTCTTAAAATCATCTTCCGGAGTTTTTAAATTATCCGGCACAAACCTTTTCTTCCAAAGTCCGGCGTTTCGATACTTATCGAAATATAGTTGTCCACGATATATATCTGAACTTTCACCATCCGCTGTCCAGCGGAAGGAACATGTGTTGCTTTGGCTTCTCATTGTTTTATTTAAATAAATATACACAGCTAAACAAAACTTGGACATAAACATGTACAGCCAAACCAAACTTGGACATTTGAAGCCAGCCCGCAATCGCTTGGAGCGATAGCGACTTGCTGGCGGGCTAAATTTTAGTGTAGTAAACCGAACGCCCCTTTCCATGGGAAAACAAATGCCCTAAGTTTGTAAGTCTTGCCAGATCTCTGGATGCCGTTATTTGGGAGGTCTTAAACCTCTTCTGAATCTGTCTGTTGGTGATTGTTACTTGGGGCTGGTCCAGAAGGTTCAGGATTGCTCTCTGCCTTTCATTTAATTGCCAAAAAGACTCTTTCAGCTCAGCGGTTGTTAGTCTTGGATTTTTTATTGACCGGATAAGCGATTCCATCTGTTGGAGAATTTTTTGTGCAAAATATTCCAGCCAGAGAGTGAGGCTAACGGTGCTAAGTGCTCGTTCATGATTTTCCCGGAAAGTTTTTTCATCTTCCATCCAAGCTGTCTCATACGCCAAAAAACCATTTAAATCATAACCATATTTGTGCAAAAAAAGGTCTGTAGTTAAATGGGCAATTTGGGTATTGAATTCCGTAAAAAGCTGCATTTTTTCCATTTCGATATAAACGATCGCTGCTTGAATTATGGGACCCTCTCCTTCGGTCTGTAGATAGTCCAGGAGCGATTGTAAGCCTGCTTTGGGTACTCTAAGTGCTCCATGGCCAATTAAGCTATGAAGGAAAATTATTGCCCGGGAATCAATAGCATTTTGTGATCCTTGCCAGTTTCGGGAAATGTAGTCAAGAGCGTCTTTGTATCTGAGGACTTCTTTCTGATCTTCATTGAGCCTTCCATGCGTAACCTCCGATAAGAGTTTTAGCACATCTTTTTTTTTCGTAGGATTGCCCGCAAGTTTGAGCGTATAGTGGATTCGATTGAATGTCGCTTCCCATCTGAGGCGTAATTCCAGCTCCTGTGAAATCGGAGTCAGGAGTATTTGTTTTCTTAAATCTTCAACTTTGCTTAAATATTCATTTAGCCTCGGGGAAATGTTGTATGAGATGTTTAACATTTGCTTTTGAGGTATTTGTATCATAATCTTATCAAAAAGTCAATAGACAGTAAAATTTCGCGTCATGAAATTCTGAAGCTAAATTTGGGATTCTTGATAAGATTAAGATAAGATTAACATACCCCTTGACAAGCGCTGT
>Ga0209668_10001121_pt1 | contig 11337 bp, 9 predicted proteins | sample FrelakmetPLP11PL_FD_187150 | JGI IMG/M metagenome (GOLD analysis project Ga0209668, IMG submission 187150) | Freshwater lake sediment microbial communities from the University of Notre Dame, USA, for methane emissions studies - PLP11 PL (SPAdes)... | ecosystem: Environmental > Aquatic >... | reverse complement strand
GACAGCGACGTACACCGCGGTCGGGCTGCAACCGTCCACAGACTATGACTTCAGCGTTTTCGCCACGGACTCCGTCGGGACATCACTGCCATCGAACGTGGAAACAGTCACCACGAGCGCGGGCGGCAGCGACAGCCCAGGTTTTCCGGCGCAGGTGTTCGCGCCGTACATTGACGTGCTGCTGTACCCGCCGCCGTCGCTTTCCGGGATTGCCGCGGAAACCCGTGACCTGGGCTTCTTTTCCCCCTTCTTCTCCCCCGGCTTCATCGTCGCGGGTTCCGGCTGCCAGGCCACCTGGGGCAGACACTACAAGATGTCGGACAACTTCTTGAAGGAGGACATCGCCTCACTGCGCAGACTGGGCGGCGACGTGATCCCGAGCTTCGGGGGCGCAGCCGGCACCGAACTCGCCCTGGCGTGCTCCACGGTCGGGGAGCTCCAGGCTCAATATCAATCCGTCATCGATACCTACGGCCTCACCCGGATTGACTTCGACATCGAAGGCAGCGCCCTCCCCAACACCGCCGCGAACGACCGGCGCGCCCAGGCCATCGCTGGACTGCAAACCGCCGCGACTGCCGCGGGCAGGAAACTGACGATTCAGTTCACCCTCCCGGTTCTGCCTTCGGGCCTTACACCGGAGGGCATCAGTCTTCTGCAAAACGCCGTTGGCAACGGGGTCGAGATCGGTGTGGTGAACGTGATGGCGATGGACTACGGCCGCAGCTACAATCCCTACGCGATGGGCCAGTACGCCGTGGACGCCATGAATTCCACCATCGCGCAGCTCGCGACCTTGTACGGCGCCGGGAAGACCTCCGACCAGGTGCGCGCCATGGTAGGCGTCACCCCTATGATCGGATTGAACGACGTCTCGCCCGAGGTGTTTACGTTCAGCGATGCCTACACGCTGCTCGAAGCCGCGCAGTCGAACGGCATCGGCTTTCTCGGCTTCTGGTCCGTCACCAGGGATCAGCCGTGTCCGAGGAGGCAGGTGGTTTCGGCCAGCTGTAGCGGTATCGCCCAATCACGCTGGGATTTCACGAAGATCTTCAAGGGCTTCACAGGATCAGAATACTGACGCCCGGCGAGGAACATCTCGTATTGACCGACGCCATCGAACCGCTCGCCGCGCGGAGCTTCGCGGAGAGCGATTGGCCGGCAATCGGGAACGACGAGAGGAAGCACTAGCTCCGCGTCGCGCCGGTTGATCGCGCCGGTCCGTTCCGCATCCAGCGCCGCCAGTTCCTCCGGGCTCACGCCAGCCTTCTTCAGCGCGGCTACCATCTTGAGCAGGAAGTGTCGGGCGGTCCCCTGCTGGTCGCGTTCCTGGTACACCTTCAGGAGCAACGCCAGCAGCTCGACGATCGGCAGGCCTGCTTGAACGTACCCGCCAGATGCGCCTGCTTGTTGAGGTCGCGGGAGATCTGGCCGGCGGGGCCCTTCAACAACGTGCATGTGCTCCGGCGTCGCTTCCGGGAGCATCACGAGCCGCTCGGTCCTCATGCGGGACTTCTCCACCCCGAACGCGACGTTTCTTCCCGGAATGAGGTGGTCGTGTCCGTCGAGAGTCGCCTCGATGTCCGGCGGGGAGGTGTTCTGCCCACCGATGATCAGCATCTTCCGGCTCCGGCCGGTGACGTAGAGCTCGCCGTCGTGAAGGAATCCGAGATTCCCGGTCTTGAAGCCCCCGTCGAGCATCGGCTGCGCGGTGTCCTCCCGGTTGTTGTGGTCGCTGTCGAGCATGCAGCTTCATGTGGACGTTCGACGTCGCGGCCGATGGCCGCATCTTGACGACGCACACCCCCGGGCGCGATCACGTCGCCGTCCTGCTCAACGAGCCCGACGAGGTCAAGCGAATCGAGACGTCGGGGGTCGGGCGGTAGGCCATGTCACGTGCGACGTGCGACGTGCGACAGGGCGACGTGCACGTGCGACGTGTGTTCCCTGGCGTCGTTCACGGTGCGTGATGGCCGGGAGACGACTGGCGCACCGGTGAAGGCGCAGGTGGGACTGCCTGCGACACTCACTGCTTCTTGTGCTCGACCGTCCCGGACGCGTCGATCGTGATGGTCCAGTCGACATACACGGACTTATCGGGCGAGTCCTTGTGCGTCTGCTTCGTCGTCTTGATCGCGTGGCCGCCGGATGACATCTCTGTGACGGTCAGGAGCGTCGGATCCTCCAGTCCCTTTGACAGGATCCAGTGCGCCTTCTGGATGGGAAAGCTGAAGACCTTGAAGTCGGGAATCATGCCGCTCACGACCACGAAGAGCAGCCGGTTCTTCACCGCGTCGGCGAAGTCGTGCCGGGCCGCCTTGAATTGCATCTTGATGGTCTCGCCCGTCATCTCCGCGACCACCGGCACGTCGAAATACGCCGGCGTCACGACCCGCGCGACCTGGCCGAAATCGACGGGCGACTGCGTGCTGTTGAGGAAGGGGATCGGGGCAAGCCATCGCCGTTCTACCACGAGGAGACTCCTCGGAAGCGGCTCCACGACGGTCACGTCTTCCCAGAACGTGAAGTTGCTCGCGTTCCCCTCGATCTCGCCCGTCATGTAGACAGGTTTCCCCGCGGGGGCTTCCTTCGGATACCGCAGCCTGAGCTCGCCATCGAGCACGACACCGTATTTCAGCCACGGTAACGCGCCTTCCTTCCACACCATCGTCATCTTCGCCTTCACCGATCCCTTGTACTCGCTGCAGTAGTGCTCGAACACATGATCGATGGCGTACTCGGTGATGTCGTTCAGGATCGCGATCCCAGCCTCGGCAAACTTGACCTTCTTCTCCGCGCTCTCCTCCACTTTCTTGGCCGCCCGCCTCGCGACTTCCAGCTTGGCTGCTGACGAGGCGGCGAGGCTGTCCGCTCCGCCGCCCAGCGCGCCTTTGGCGAGGGCGGGAATGCCCTTGTCGATCGCGATGTGTTTGAGCGTCTTGAGGGGCGAAGCCGCGATGCTGAACGCGTACGCCGCGAACTTGGCTCCCTCGAGCGCGGTATGGATGGTCTCGCAGACGGGCGCCGGCTTCTGGCCGAACCCGGACTTGTCGATCGTCGCAATCGCTTCTTCTCCTTCTGGCACCCAGTCCCGCAGCTCGCCCAGGATCTTCTGGTCGGGCAGAAAGACGACTGTCGGACCCTGTATCACCTTGCGGAGTTCCCCGAAGATGACGACAGGCGGCAGGTCGACCGTGTTGTCCGTGGATTCGATGTCGTCCACTTTCTCGATGACGACGTCCCTCTCCTTGGACGGCGGCAGCGATGCCATGGCACTCTTGACGTACGCGAGGAGCTTGTCCGTGCGCGTGTCCAGCTCCGTCATGACGCGCTCGACGTCGTCGATGAGTCCGTCGATCGAGTCGACGCGAAACTCCGCCGCGCCTTTCCCGATCCCGTCTGGCGCTGTCACCGAGACCTTGTACTTCCCTGCCTTCTTGGTGTCGCTGAATGTCACGCTGAACTGGCCCTTCGGCGACACGGTCGCGGTTAACGTGGCGCTGGGCGCGCCTGACTCGTGCCGCACGGTCACGCTCGCCTGGTTCTTCTTCTCGTGAGAGCCGGTGGATCCGGAGATCGTCACCGGCTGCTCTGGAAGCGCGATCTCCGGCTTGGCCGAGACGTCCACGTGGGCACCGGGCGTCGACTGCTGCGCCCCGCTGTCGGCCGCGACGATCACCAAGAAGATCGCCAGGATGCCGAGTGTGACTGCTCCCGCGGCAGAAACCGTCGCACGGCCGAGGCGCGTGATCATCGTGGCCTTTCTTTCCCTGATTGGCTGCCCGCGGCGCTACAGCCGCGAGAGAGCGCTCTTGGACACCGAGACGAACACCGCCTTGGTCTGCTCGTGAGCGAACAAGGGCGAGATGACTTCAATCAGCACATCATTCTTGAGGACCCACGACGGCATGAGGTCGCTGTAGTACGCCTTGTCCGCAAGGCCGCGCACCTTCTTGGAACCGGTGATCGCCTCGATGTTCACGTCATCGTCGTTCAGCACCTGCCGTGCCATGCTCATCGCCGCCTGGTTGGCGCTGGCGAGCTCCTTTCCGCCGGTCCAGTGGACCGTCACGGTCACCAGCGCCGTGGGATTGCCGGGCTCCCTCAGCTCGCACACGGTGAGGTCCTCCTCCTGGATGTCATGTAGCATGTCGAGCTTGCGTCCGGCGATGGCCTCAATCTGCGCCCGATCGATGAGCTCGCAGGCATTTCTCTTGGTCGCCGACGGCGCCGGCGGCTTGCCGGCAGGTGCCGTCTTCTCGCTCGAATTGTCCGCCGGCGCGCTGCGGCCGCATCCGGCCGCGAACGCGATGGCAACGACGAGGGTCGTGGCAATCCGGTGTCGCATCGGGGTCATGGACATGCTCCTTTCGGTTCCGTCTCACCGCACGCGGACGATCTCGACCCGCCGGTTGCTGGCTCGACCTTCCGCCGTGTCGTTGCGCTCCCGCGGCCTGGTCAGCCCGAAGCCGGCAGCTTCGAGCCGGTCCGCGCCACCTCCGAACCGGTCGATCACCGCCTGGCGCACCGCTCCGGCGCGCGCGCGCGAGAGCCCGAGATTGGCGTCGGCCCCGCCGATGCTGTCCGTGTGCCCCTCGAGCCGGACGCGCCAGTCGGGATGCCGGCGCAGCACCCCGACGACTTCGGCGATGGCGGCCTCGGACTCGGGCCGCAGCCGCGCGCTCGCGAACTCGAAGTAGACGCCGGGCAGTTCGACCTGTTCGTCGCTGGCCAGGGCACGCTCGAGACGGGTGCTGTCGGTGCTCTTCGGCCGGTCGATGCGCACCACCACGAGCCGGGCCGTGCCGATGACGGCTCGCAGCGTCAGGGGGTTGCGCGGATCGTCGAGGAACCAGAACTCGGCGTCCACCTCACCGGTCAGCCCTTCGAAGGTGCCCCTGGCGTGGATGGCCGGCAGCCATGCACGTTCGCCGTCGAGAATGACTGGAACTGGCACGGGGCGTTGTTCCACGCGCTCGAGTTCCCCTTCGAATTCTGGGCTGGGCAGGCCCGTGGCACCAAGCAACGAACCTGCCTCTTCGATCGACGCGAGTGAGCACTCGGAACGCCCGTCCCTTCGCACCTCCTCGAACACCTCCGTCGAGATGCCGAGCGCCGTCGTGCCGCGTGCAAGCTCGGTTCGACCGGACAGCCATCGGACCCGGTAAATGCGGGCCGACTGCAGGTCGCGGGTCAGCACAATACGCTGGCCGTGCAGTTCGGTCGGTTGTCCCGCAACGGGCACCGTTGCGGAATACGAGATGTGGATGCGATCGGCGGCCGGACCTGAAATCCGCTTAACCACTTCATAGTCGCCCCGCTCTTCGGCGACAGAGGTCACGACGATGAGCCCTTCGGAGAGCGGAATCCCAGGAAGACGGGACAGATCGAGATTGGCTGGGGGCGTAAGCTCGGAAGGCTGCGCGCTCGCAGCAGCCAGGGTCTGTGCGCCCGGCACCGAAGGGCCCGCGCCGACTGTGGCGGCCGACGATCCGGTCGCCGCGGGAGTGGCGGTTCCAGTTGCGGCGCGCGCGGGGGTGACCGGGGGTGTCGATGGAGATGGGGCGCCGCGACTGCAGCCGGCCGGCCACGCCGCGCACACGACAATCACGACGATGGCAAGCCAGCGGTCCGGCTGATGACCAACGGGGGGAGCCACGACGCGACACCTCCGGTTGCTGAACAATGGTGAACAGCGAGTCTAGCAGAAGTATGCAAACGGGGCGAGTGTCGCGGCCGGCATCCCAGCTCTTTCGGAACCGCTGGTCGGCCCCCCCTCATCATCCGCTGACTGGCGTCGGTGCGGGCCCCTACGCGGGCGGCGCGCACGGGCCGGGCTATTGTCGCATTCGTGATGAGCACTTGCTCTTGTGGGTATCTGTGTGTATATTTACACGCAGTATGAAGATTCAGCCTCGTGGCGCGGCGGCGGCGCGCCTGCGTCAGCGCAAGTTCCGGCGCCTGGCCGATCTCGAGGTGCCGCCCGACGGGCTCCCCGGCTCATTGGCGCTGACCCATCGGCGGTGTGGCAAGCCGACGTGTCGGTGCGCCAGCGGCGAGGGGCACCCGCTGTGGTCGCTGACCTTCATGGTGCAGGGCAGGAAGCGCGTGGAGCGCATCCCCGACGCCTGGGTCGCCGACGTGCGGCGGCAGGTCGAGGCCGGCCGCGCCTTCAAGGAAGCGGTCGCCGAGGTGTTCGCGGCGAATGCCCAGTTGCTGGCGCTCTGGCGGCGCCAGGAGACGCGGCGCCCGCGGCGGCCACACCCGCCGCCCGGCTCGGCCGTGCGAGCGCCACAGTTCCGGAAGAGCTGAAGGTTGACCGACCCCATTGACGGCAACGGCCAACGAAGGAAGAATGGCCACGTCCCTGCGGAGGTAGCGTATAACAGGACGCACTGGTTCCGTTGTCAACATGAAGAAATCGGCTGCGGTCGTCGCGGAGGCCAAGGACTTCAAAAACGCCGCCACGGCGATGGTGATCTCCTACTGCGGCACGTGCCACACGGCCGCGAAGGTCAGCCCGGCGATTCCGGAAGCGCCAAAGCCCGTGGCCGAAAGCGCCATCGCCGCTCACATGATGGACAACCGGTGGACGACGGACCTTCTATACCAAAGCCTGGTGATGCCGTCCGAGGAGCGCTGGCAGAAAGGGCTTGCGGCCGCGCAGACGACGCCGCTCGCCGAGAAGGACCTGCCGAAGGACGCCAAGCTGACGAAGGAGGTCGCCGCCCTCGAGAAGAAGGTGCACGAGATGGCGGCCAAGGCCAGGACCGCGACGGATCTCGGCACGAAGGTGGCCTTCTACGGTGAGTACATCGCCGGGTGTGTGGGCTGCCATGAACTCCACGGCAAGGTGTGGGGGCCGGGGCTGCCGAAGACGCCGTGACGAGCGCGCCCGGGGACTTTTTGTTGCATAAGGTGTCATCGCACGTCAGTGACGGCAAGCGGACGCGCCGATGGCGCCCGTGGCTGCTGGCGGGCTTGGCGTACTCCGCGCTGAGTCTGTTCCAAGGGTGGCCCGTCGTGCGGGCGTTTTCGACGACGTTACCGCACGATCTCGGCGATCCTCTGCTGAACACCTGGATCCTGTGGCGCAATGCCTGGGAGATTCCGCTCACCCGGGCATGGTGGAACGCCCCTGCGTTCTACCCTACGCGTGGCGCCTTCGGCTTTTCCGAGCACCTGCTCGGCCTGACGCCGCTGACCAGCCCAATCCAGTGGCTCGGCGCCACGCCCGAACTCGCCTACAACATCAGCTTCTTCCTGTCCTACCCGCTCGCCGCGCTGGCCGTCCACCTTCTGATCCATCGCCTCACGAACCGCCACGATATCGCCATGTTGTGCGGGCTCGCGTTCGGCTTCTGCACGCTGCGCGCGGCGCATCTGGCGCAACTGCAATTGCTATGGTCGTGGTGGATACCGGTGATGCTGGTCGCATTGCATGCGTACGCCGCGGGGCATCGGCCGGGTGCCGCGCTGTTTGCGATCGCGTGGCTCATGCAAGGGTTGAGCGCCGGCTACTACCTCATCTTTTCTTCGATGCTGGCGTTTGCCTGGATTGCGTGGTTCATGACCGAGGACGCGCAACGACGGCGGATCTTGCCGCTCTGCGGCGCCTGGCTCGTGGCCTCCGTCCCGCTTGTCCCCATCTGGGCGGGTTATCGGGACTCGCTGGGTACACTGGGGCTGCACAGGGGCGTTGGCGAAATCGAAACGTACAGCGCGGACTTGGCGTCATTGTTCTCCGCGTCACAGGACCTCGCACTCTGGGGTGGGATCCTGCCCACGCTCGGTCCTGAACGCGACCTGTTCCTGGGGCTGACGTTGACCTTCCTGACCATCGTGGTCGGGGTTGAGTCCTGGCGGACACGGGCCTCTGCACCGCCGGTGTCGAGATGGCGCAAGGGTACCTTCCTGCTGGCAGGGGTTCTCGCCACTGTCGGAGGCTCGGTGTTCGTGGTGGGCGCCTGGGCGATCACGCCGATCGGTCTTACCGTGGCGCGTCCGCACAAACCCTGGTCGCTCGCCCTTGTCGCGCTCGTCGTGGCCGGCCTCGGCTCGCCGCGTCTGCGGGAGGTGGTGCGACGGCGAAGCCTCACGGGATTCTACGCCGTGATGGCGATTGTGTTCTGGGTGCTCAGCCTGGGTCCCACGCCGACGCTCCTGAACTCGCGGATCTTCTACAAAGCTCCGTTTTCCTGGCTGATGGGCCTGCCGGGTTTTGAGAATCTCCGGGTTCCGGCGCGATTCAGTATGATCGCGCTGCTCTGCCTCGTCGTCGTCATCGCACGGGGTCTCGTCCCGCTGGTAGCCCGCCTCGGACGGTACCGGCAGGCCGTGCTTCTTGCCGCGTGCTTCGGCGTGGTCATCGACGGCTGGGGTGGTCCGATCCCTGCGTATTCACCACCGGGTCCGCCGGCCTTCGCGGTCGACGCGCGGCTCGTCGATGCCGTGGTCGAGCTGCCGCTCGGCACGCCCGAGCGTGACGCGATCGCCCAATACCGCTTCAAGTACCACGGAGTCCCCGTCGTCAACGGCTACAGCGGTTTCGCGCCGCCACACTACGATGTGATTCGCAGCGCCCTGGCAGGGGCCGATGAAAAGGGTGTGATGGCGCTGCGCACGATCGGAACGTTGTGGGTTGTCATCGACCGCCGCGCCGGCGACGCAGGGATGGTCGAGCGGTGGGTGCAGCAAGCCGGGGGAACTGTCCTTGGATCGTCCGACACCGAGGCCGCGTACCTCCTTCCTCGGCTGCCATGCGCCGCGGTGCCAGCCACCGAGCGTCGGCTGTCTGTCGCGCGCCTTACGGCCGGGGGTTCCGACGCGCACCTGTCAGGCCTGCTCGACGACCGCCGGCGAGGTCTCTGGATGTCCGGGGATGTCCAACGCGGCGGCGAGTACCTCGTGGCCGACCTCGGCGCCCCGCGGCCGGTCTCGAGCATCGTGCTGGAGCAGGGGGCGTTTGCACCGTTCTATCCGCGGGCGCTCAGGATCGAGTGGTCCGTTGATGGTGCGGACTGGACCTCCGCGTGGTCGGGCAGTCCTGCCGTCGAAGCGACGTGCGGGGCACTGCTCGATCCGCTGAGAGTCCCGATCCGACTCCCTGTTGCCGCCATCGCCAGGTATGTCAAGGTGACGCAGACCGGTCGGGCGTCCAAGGACCAGTGGGCCGTTAGCGGCTTCGCCGTGATGGCGTCAGCCGGCCCCGGTGTGCCGCAGTAGGCGAGCTCGAACGCCGCAACCCGGCTGCGTGCGGCGATCGGCTCGGTGAGCACCCGAGGGCTGCGAGAATGAACCCTGTCGTGCCGATTCCTGTGCCGTCATGAATATCTCCACCTGAGAACTCGACGGCATCGATCACCGGGAGCGGTTTGAACGCCTCTTCGGGCCGGAGATGCCGGATGTGCTCTATGTCCGGTGCGATCGTCCGCTTGTGGCCGAGGTGGACCGGCTCCGGCGCCTCGTGTCGGGTCAAGCCCTCGATTACATCGTGTTCGACTCCGTCGCCTTCGCGTGCGACGGTCCGCCAGAGTCGGCAGAGGCGGCGGCAAACTACTTCCGGGCGGTCCGGTCGCTTGGCCTCGGCTCGATGCCCATCGCGCACGTTAGCAAGTCGGAGAACGGCGATCAGAAACCCTTCGGCTCGGCGTTCTGGCATAGCGGCGCACGGGCGACGTGGTTCGTATCGAAATCGGCTGACGATGCGGACGCCGGGACGCTTACCGTGGGCCTGTTCAATCGCAAAGCGAATACCGGACCGCTGCGCCCTGCCGTAGGCTTGGAACTGAGTTCTGGAGCGGAGCGAACCGACGTAAGGCGCGTAGATCTCGCCGACGTGTCGGATCTGGCGGCGAAGGTCTCGGCGTGGCAGCGCATCAAGAGCGCCCTGCGGCACGGGCCGATGACACTCGATGCTCTGGCGGGTGAAGTCGAAGGCAAGCGGGCGACTGTCGCCCGGACCATCCGGCGTTCAAAGCAGTTCACGAAACTCGATGACGGGTGGATTTCATCGGTCGAACTTCGAGGCGCGTGAGGAGGCGGACACGCGACAACGTCTCAACGCCCGAAGCGTCGAAATCATGCAAACCCCGCCAGAAGTCGGGGCGGACAGATTGTCCAGACAACTTGGATGGACTGTCCGGGGACAGGCGGACGGACAACCCCTCCCTCTTTAGAGGGGGTGTCCGGCTGTCCGGCGTCCGTTGGCAGAAACGCGCTGTGGAACCCGCTGAGACGAACGCGTAGAGAGGTACCAGCATAGCGAGGTTCGCACTGCGTCAAAGTGGCAACCCAAGCGGCCGCCCAAAGAGCGCCCAGGGGCTCCGCGAGTTGCTCGTGGCCCAATACGGGTGCGATGCCGCCATCTTGGCCGCGCGGTTGGAGAAGCTATCGACGGGCAAGAACTTGAGGCTGGCACTCCAGGCGACGGAACTTCTCTTGAACTACCTCGCTGGACGGCCCGACAGCACCCTGAACCTCGAAGTGTCCGCGGGGCCGGCCCCGTGGACAGCGGTAGACGTGGCGCTCCTCACGGACGCCGAACTCGCCATCTTCGCAGCTATTAACGCACGCTTGCGGCCCGACACCGCCCCCCTCCTCGCCGTCTCCGAGGCCCCGCCGTTCGAGCAGGCGCCTGACGGGCGGCACGATCCTCGCGAGCACATCCGCAACATCTGCCGCCGTCAGCAACGGGGCGGGACAGAAGCGCACGTCCGCGCCGTCTCTGGCAAACACCCCGTCGATCACGAGCGCATAAACGTGTACATTGAGATTCGTCGCCCCGCCGAAGCGCTGAACGATCGCGACGGCTCCGCCGCGGCCGTCAACGACCCCAGCCACATGGGCCACATGCCGTGGGTACTTGAGGACCGTCCGAACGGCGACGCCCACGACCGCGCGGCACGACTCGTGGTCCCACGCCAGCCGGTACCGACGCCGAGGCGGGAACGTCAGCACCCACTGCCGCACCGGCACCGCTGGGAACACGTGGTCTACGCCGTCCCTCGACCTTGCTCGGGGAAGGCCCTGAGCAACGTCGAAGGGCCGCAACTCGCGCACACTGCCCTGCCTTTACACGAATGGGACGCGCCGGTCCAGCCCACAGTCATCACAGCGGAAGCGGGCAAAGCCGCCGCCAGGCACGCGCAGCGCAGCAACTCGCGACACTCCTGTTCGACGAACTGGGGCAGCCCTTCCCCGGCGCGCAGACCAGCGGCCTGCGCGCGGAAGCTCTCGAAGCGGTCGCGGACCACCTGGTACACGACGCCCTGCGACGGCATCCGCGGCTCACAGGTCGGCGAGGGTTGGGACAAGCCTCCGCGTATGGCGAATCGC
>Ga0209668_10001120_pt1 | contig 11343 bp, 7 predicted proteins | sample FrelakmetPLP11PL_FD_187150 | JGI IMG/M metagenome (GOLD analysis project Ga0209668, IMG submission 187150) | Freshwater lake sediment microbial communities from the University of Notre Dame, USA, for methane emissions studies - PLP11 PL (SPAdes)... | ecosystem: Environmental > Aquatic >... | reverse complement strand
TAGATTCTGAGAACCATTCATGTGCGTGTTGTTTTTTATATTCTTTTGTAGCATCAGGATCATCTTCAATAAAACCATGTGGTGTTACTATAACTGTTGATGAAGTAGCTACTCCACAATCGGCGTGAATTTTATCTATAGATACTTTTGTACGTTTAGCAAATTCAACTTTTTTACCTTTATGTTGAGCATGTATTTTAGAAGTACCACTATTAGTCACATTACCAAATGTAATTACAATTGAAGCATCCCAATACATTGTATTACCACCTTTATTAGTCATTCTTGGTTGACTCATAGGTGTGAGTGCTGGTTGAACCCCTACTTTATTAATTACAAAAAATGTATTAGTAAATTGTGAGTTATCTTTACGTGACATTGGAAACTTTTGATTTATAAAGTTACCAAATTGTGTCGACATAGCACCTGCATTCCACATTGGGTTGTTTTTACCTTGTTCAATACTTAAATCACATGGTATAGATCCTACCGAATCCCATAAGAATAATAAGTCATGAGGTAAATTACCTTTTTTCTGTTCGTCTAAAATATCTGCTATAAACGCAGCTACATCTTCAATCGAATTTAACGATGATCTATCAACGTAAAGGAAGAAGCCATTATAATTCATAACTTCACCTGTTGCTTCATCAGGAACAGCATTACATTGAAATCCCATTTTTTGAGCATGAGAGAAATCCCATTTCATTTCAGTGATGATGAATACAGGTAAAATACCCATCTTTTGAGCAGCGACAGCTGTTTCAATTAATAGTGTTGTTTTACCTGTATCCGAACCACCTCTAGCTATTGTGATATGACCCATTGGTATACCAGGTATAGATAAAGTGTCTTGCATCGCTGGAGAGAATGGAATCCACTTCTGCGTCTTAAAATTTGATGACTGATCTAGCTTTTTAGTTTTCTTGAATTTATCAAGATCAAATGTACCCTTAATAGCTTGAGAAACACTTGTGTTTACACTTTTAGCTGATTTAGCCATGTTATTTATTTGTTAAAAAGTTCATCAAATTCATTCTCGTCAAATCCTTTTTTCTTAGTATTTAACGCGTAGTTAGCTTTAGGTGATTCAGCTACTGGTGAATCTGTAACTTCATCAGTTGTTTCTTCTTCAGTAGTTGTTTCTTCACTTGGTTCTAACCATTCCATCAACATGTTTTTCATTTCTTCAAACTCATATTTCTTATAGAGTTCAAGTACATCTGGTTGTTCACTAATCCATTTTTTAATGGCTTCATTATCATCAGATAGTGAAGATGTTTTTGGTTTAATACGAACTGATGATTTGTTAAATTTAGTACCTGTAACTTCAGGTCCAACAGTATCGATTGTTAAATCTCTACCATCCATAATATCAGTGTAATCTCCAATATCCTCATCCTCAGCGATGCCTAATAGTTCAAGATACATTTCCCTACCAAATTGCCATAGACGAACACCTTTTTCTTCTTCGCCTCTAACAATAACAGGAACAAATATCCTCATTTTAGGACTAATTTTCTTAGCTAATGACCAATTTTCTTTGTCACTAGTTTTTCTTAATTGAGACGCGAACTCAACAATTGGATCTTTTTCACCAAAATTAGTTAGCGATAACATTGTCTTGTTTCCAATACCATAATGAAACATAACTTCCTTAAACGGATTAGATTTGTTAAATTTGGATGGAACAATACGAATTACTGCTTTACCAATAGGTGGAGCCCAAAATGTCTTAGTACGGTCTTCTTTAACGAATCCGCCTTTTTTGTTTTGCAACGATTGCATACGTTGCTTAATTGCTTGTAAGTCCATGTTGTAACATATTTATTTTTAAATTATAATTAAATATAGCATTAAAAAAATTAAAGGCCAAACTTATTTCCATTTCCATGTAAAACCTCTAGCTATTTTTAGTTCACCACGACAACATCTTCCTATATTATCGTTATAGTAACCATACATTTCTATAGCGGCTTCTTTAGATGATTCCCATTCTTTTACAAATTCTCCTTGTTTAGTGAATTGTAAAACAGGTTTTCTTATTTTGTTAATAAACTTAATTGTTTTAGGTCTAGAATTAGCTTTAGACATTTTTTGTCTTGTAATGTCTGAAAATTTACGACCTAATAAATTTTTACTTATTTTTTGTTTAGTTTGTTCTGTATGATATTCAGGACCACCACCTCCTTTTTTGTTTGGATTCATTATTATAAATCCCCATTGTCTAAATTGTTCTATCCAATATGTTTCTAATGGTGTCCAGTCTTTACGGCTTAATGAATGTATTTCATCAATATAATCAAAAGTAATTTGAGGACCAAACTTAAATTTATGATCATTCTTACGAGAATTATTTTTGGTTTTTCCTATATAAACTTTATTAGGATTATTATCTATATTAGTAATAAGATATATTTTAGTGACATTTGTCATCTATTATAAATATCTCCACACACGTTAAAGGAGGCCAAACTTAAGTTAACAAAAGCTTTCATTTCTGAAAGCTATGTTTAAATTTATCTTTATTTATAATTAATATTATTATACTTCAGAAATAATTTGCTTAACAGTATCTAATAAAAAGGTTTCAATTTCTGTATCTTCAAATCCATTTTTTCTCAATCCTTCAACCATATTAGTAATGGTTTTATATAACATTGAATCATCTTTTGAGTTAGTGGATTGGGAAATATCATTTCCTACTGCTTCTTGATATTCATTTTCAGTGATTATTCCAGCTAAGCGTTTTAGTTTTGCTATTTCGTTGATATTCTGTTTCATTTTAAATAAGTATTTATAGTAATAAATATATTAAATATATTAAATATATTAAATATTAATTATTTTGTGAATTGTTGTTTCTAATTTTCGTAATTGATCAGGACCTTGTGTAAGTAAAATGGTATTACGATAATCACTCCATTCTATTCTATAATTAGGATCTGCATAACCATTATTTAAAGATTTAATTAACGTGTTTAGAGCATTAATAGTATATAAAGTATTCGACTCTTTCTTACGGTGCACTAATATAGTATTAGACAATACAGATGTTGTACTCATATTACCTGGGTCGATATTATAAGTAAATATAACTTCTTCACTATCTTTTGATTCTAAAATAAAAATTTTATTATATAGAATGGAGTAGCGATCAGTTATAATGTCTAGCGTTTGATCTATGTCTTCTTTCTTTGAGAAAGTTGCGAATAACTTGTTAGCCAATTCTTGTATGGTTATATTATATTCCATAAATATGTTATTTTTTTACCAAAGCGCCATAATTCTCACCAACACTCATACGTGTTGGAAAACCATCAGCCTCTAGTTCTTGTTTAATTTTTGGTAATAGTGTTTTAATGTCTTCCTTAGCTACATCTAATAATATTGAATCATATGTGTATAGTACTATTTTAGTTTTTTTACCTTTTAATAATTTTAACACACGCTCTAATGTTAATACATTATAGTATGTTTCATATGATTGAATTAAATAGCTTAATATTTTATTTTTATTTGGATTTTCTATTTTTACTTGTGGTATAGTAACGCCTGAAGGTAATATTAAACTATTAACATGTGTTGATGTAAATTCTTTCCATTTAGCATCTAACCATTCATTTAATTTAGTGAAAAATGGAAACCAAGCATATTCATCTCTAATACCACCATATATGTTTTGAAACATAATTTCTTTAGGTACTTCATCATATGGTTCACCTTCAAATTTATAATCAATCATTTTACCAATTATGCGTGGATGGTAAGCACTGTAGTCAAATTCAACAAAAACATAATTAGTTGGTTCAAATGACTCACGCGCTACGCCCTTAGGTAAAGCGGCGAAATTAACGCCATTAAATGCGTTTGATGGGCGAGTAGTTAAATTATATAAATTATATTGTGTATAAACTGTATTCCCGTAAATCGAATTATCTTTCCAAGTAGTTTCAAAATGTTTATTAAATTTATGTGGGTCAATACCTATGCCGTTTTTTTCAATTTCATAGAATACATTAGTAAATGTATCTAAAAATTCATTTCTATAATTATAATAAAATTTAGAAAAATATAGTTTATCCTTTAAATGAGCATATATATTTTCCCATTTCTCATAATGTTTAGGTATTGGTATTAATGTGTTTAATTCATTTATATAATATTTTTCACGATTAAAACTAGTATGTACTTTAGTATCAAACTGTGATTCATCAATATAATTAGCAAAATTTATATCTAATAAATTATTGCCTGGTAGGAAATATAAATGATATTTTTTGTCTAAAACATAAACTACATCAATACTAGAAATGAATTCTTTAACTGTTTCCCAATTTAATTTAAATGCTTCACTATGGTCTATAGGTAATATATAACCTTTTTCTCCATCATTATAATATACTAAACACGGTTTAGTTAATGATGGATGATGATTATCATTTGTTGTTATTATATTAATAAAACAAGTGTCAGTTTCTGGTTTGCCTAAATATTTGAGTTGTTCTTTTGTTTCGACTATATAAAACATAACCTTTATTATTAGGTTAAATATATAGTAAGAATTTTAGGTTACCAAATCTATATTGGTAAGGCATTACAATAATATAAAGTTGTAGTGTTTGCTTGACAAATACTAGTAGGGTGTTGCAATTGACATATAGTACGTGCTTGAATTCCTATGGTTTGATTAAGGTTGGTAACGGTATATGAGTATGTTGTGGAAGGATTAACTCCACAATAGTTAACTCCACCTGCAGTCGCAAAACAACTTGATGTTACATCTCCACTATATTCTAGGGCTCCAAAATATATAGGGGTATTGTTTGAATATGATAACATTCCTATACGTAATGTATCTCCACTTCTTAAATTATTTATAGTTCCTAAGAAATTACAAGCAGTAGCTGTTATGTTACCTCCTAATAATGTATTAATTGTAGTATTATTATTAATTGAATAATATAATCTAGCTGCTGTTTCAGTAGAACCATCAATTATATTTGCAATTGATGCATAAACATTTACACTATATACTGGTGATGAACGTGAAACTGATATACTAGGTGTTTTACTAATTGATGTACTAATACTTGGTGTTCTACTAGGTGTTGCTGGATTTGGACATGTTGTACAAACATCAATTGGAGATGCTGTGTAAAGCAATCCATTTCTTTGGAATTCTCTAACATTAACTCCATCTGATATAAAGAATAATCCTCCAGAGCCTACCAAACTATTAAAACATGCTTGGCTAAGTGCTCCAACAGTAACACCTGAACAAGCACATAAAGTTGCAGTTCCTGTAAATGTTATTTTAAAGTTATCACAAAATCCTCCAGTAGTACCATCACAAGCACCTATTTCTAAGGTAGCTGCTGTATAAATAACTGTTGGTGCTGAACGACTAGGTGTTATACTAGGTGTTCTACTAGGTGTTGTTGTTCTACTAGGTGTTTGTGTAGGTGTAGGTGTTTGTGTAGGTGTAGCTGGACGTGAGTTTGCAGGTGTTAAACTAGGTGTTTTGGTACTAGTAGGTGTTAATGTGATACTAGGTGTTCTAGTAGTACTAGGTGTTGTGCTTGGTGTTGTGGTTCTACTAGGTGTTCTAGTAGTACTAGGTGTTGTACTTGGTGTTGTAGTTCTACTTGGTGTTTGAGTAATACTAGGTGTAGTACTAATACTAGGTGTTGTACTTGGTGTTGTAGTTCTACTTGGTGTTTGAGTAATACTTGGTGTTTGAGTAATACTAGGCGTTAATGTGATGCTTGGTGTTGTACTAATACTAGATGTAATACTAGGTGTAGTACTAATACTAGGTGTTAATGTGATGCTAGGTGTTTGAGTAATGCTAGGTGTAATACTTGGTGTAGTACTGATACTAGGTGTAGCACTTGATGTAAGTGTTATACTAGGTGTTAATGTGATGCTAGGTGTTTGAGTAATACTAGGTGTAGTACTAATACTAGGTGTAGCACTTGATGTAAGTGTTATACTAGGTGTAGTACTTGATGTAAGTGTTATACTAGGTGTAGTACTGATACTTGGTGTTTGGGTGATGCTAGGTGTAGTACTAATACTAGGTGTAGTGCTAATACTTGATGTAATACTAGGTGTAGTGCTAATGCTAGGTGTAGTACTGATACTTGGTGTAGTACTGATACTAGGTGTAGTGCTTGATGTTAATGTAATACTTGGTGTTAATGTGATACTAGGTGTTCTACTTGGTGTAGTACTAACACTAGATGTTAATGTAATACTAGGTGTTATACTAGGTGTTTGAGTAATACTAGGTGTTCTAGTGATACTAGGCGTTAATGTGATACTTGGTGTTATACTAGGTGTAGTACTAATACTTGGCGTTATACTAATACTTGGCGTCAAGGTAATACTTGGTGTTCTACTTGATGTTAATGTTACACTAGGTGTTAATGTAATAGTAGGTGTAGTACTAACACTTGAAGTAAGTGTTATACTTGGAGTAATACTAGGTGTTGTACTAATACTTGGTGTTTGAGTAATACTAGGTGTTCTAGTGATACTAGGTGTTAATGTGATACTAGGCGTTTGAGTAATACTAGGTGTTGTACTAATACTTGGTGTTAATGTAACACTAGGTGTTCTAGTGATACTAGGAGTTAATGTAATACTAGGAGTAAGTGATATACTAGGTGTAATACTTGGAGTAGTACTAATACTAGGTGTTAAACTAATACTTGGAGTTAATGTGATACTAGGTGTATTACTTAGACCAACAGAAACAGGAGGAGTACTACTAACACTTGGAGTAAGTGTTATACTTGGTGTAGTCGATACACTAGGTGTGATGCTAATACTAGTTGTTATACTTGGAGTAGTACTAATACTTGGTGTTAATGTGATGCTAGGTGTGGTGCTGATACTAGGTGTAGTACTTGATGTTAATGTGATGCTAGGTGTAGTACTGATGCTAGGTGTTAATGTGATGCTAGGTGTAGTACTAATACTTGGTGTAGTACTAACACTAGGAGTAGTACTTGATGTAAGTGTGATACTTGGTGTTAATGTAATACTAGGTGTTAGTGTGATACTTGGTGTTAATGTAATACTAGGTGTTAGTGTGATACTTGGTGTAGTTGATATACTAGGTGTTAATGTGACACTTGGTGTTAATGTAATACTAGGTGTTTGAGTAACACTAGGAGTTAATGTAATACTAGGTGTATCAGTAATGCTTGGTGTTAATGTAACACTTGGTGTTGATGTGATACTTGGTGTTGTTGATATACTAGGTGTTAAAGTAATGCTTGGAGTAGTACTGATACTAGGAGTAGTTGATATACTAGGTGTACTGCTTGATGTTAATGTTATGCTAGGTGTTGTACTAATACTAGGTGTTAAAGTAATGCTTGGAGTAGTACTAGTACTAGGTGTAAGAGATATACTAGGTGTTTTACTTGGTGTATCGGTAATACTTGGTGTTAATGTTATACTAGGTGTAGTACTAATGCTTGGGGTAGTACTAATACTAGGAGTAGTACTTGATGTTAATGTTATGCTAGGTGTAGTACTAATGCTTGGTGTAGTACTGATACTAGGTGTTAATGTAACATCAGGTGTATTACTAATACTAGGTGTTAAAGTAATACTTGGTGTAGAAGATATACTAGGTGTAAGACTAGGTGTATCAGTAATACTTGGCGTTAATGTAATACTTGGTGTTAATGTGATACTTGGAGTGATACTAACACTAGGTGTTCTACTTGATGTTAATGTAATACTTGGTGTTCTACTAGGTGTTCTAGTAACACTAGGTGTAGCGCTAGGTGTAATACTGATACTAGCTGTTCTTGTAATGCTTGGAGTTAATGTAATACTAGGTGTGGTACTAACGCTAGGTGTAAGACTAGGTGTATCAGTGATACTTGGTGTTAATGTAATGCTAGGTGTAGTACTAATACTTGGTGTTAAACTAATACTTGGTGTTAAACTAATACTTGGAGTAGTACTTGATGTAAGTGTTACACTTGGTGTTAATGTAATACTAGGTGTTTGAGTAATACTTGGTGTTAATGTAATACTAGGTGTTAATGTAATACTAGGAGTAATTGATGTGCTAGGAGTAATACTAGGTGTAATACTGATGCTAGGTGTTAATGTAATACTAGGTGTATGTGATGAACTTGGAGTAACACTTATACTAGGTGTTCTACTTGGAGTATGTGATGAACTTGGAGTAACACTTATACTAGGTGTTAATGTAATACTAGGAGTAATTGATGTACTAGGAGTAATACTAGGTGTAATGCTGATACTTGGTGTTGAACTAATGCTAGGTGTAGTACTAATACTAGGTGTTATACTTGGTGTACGTGTTATACTAACACTAGGTGTAGCACTAGTACTTGGAGTAATGCTAATACTTGCTGTTCTAGTAATACTTGGGGTAGTACTAATACTTGGAGTTAATGTAATACTAGGTGTTAAAGTAATACTTGGTGTTGATGTGATACTAGGTGTTCTAGTAATACTTGGAGTAGTACTAATGCTTGGTGTTAGTGTAATACTAGGTGTTAAAGTAACACTTGGTGTAGTACTAATACTAGGTGTAGTACTAATACTTGGGGTTAATGTGATACTAGGTGTTAATGTTATGCTAGGTGTTAATGTGACACTAGGGGTTAATGTGATACTAGGTGTAGCTGTCTCACTAGGTGTTAATGTGACACTAGGAGTAATACTAATGCTAGGTGTTAATGTGACACTAGGTGTTGTACTAATACTTGGTGTTAATGTGATACTAGGTGTTAATGTTATACTAGGTGTAAGAGATATACTAGGTGTTAAACTTGGTGTTATACTAACACTAGGTGTTATAGAAAGAGAAGGTGGTAAATTATACCCCATATCAATTTCTTCACGTATAATAACTAACTCAATAGGTAATGAAACTAAATTAGTTTTTTTACTTTGTATTATACGAGTAAACTGAAGAGGATCTGTAAGATAAATTGATATATCTTTTATACTTTTTTCAGCATTTTGAATAGAACGATTATTAGTATCTAATACTCCAGATTCAATTCTAATATTATTACTATATATATCGTTTAAATATCCTACTAATTTCCATGTCAATGAAACTGTATTATAAAAATTTAACGCTGTTTTATTATTGGTTAAAGCATCAAATTTTTCTTTATTAATTTCAACAATATAAGGATTAATAGATGCTTTTAATTGAACAATATAACGAGTAAAATATCCTTTAGTATAATCTTCATTAGTAGGAATAATATAATCACCTTTAATTAATGGTGTATCTAATAAAGTATCAAAACGTTGAGTAAAACCAGATGATATTTCATTATTTTTAAGTAAATTATCATTAGTTAAAGGAGCATCAGTTGTAATACGAGTCAATAAAATAGAAGCACCTGTATGTTTTTCTCCAGACCAATATCTATTAGCTTTATCTTTATGATAATACCCTTTATAAGGAAGATTAGTACTAGCTACTACAAAGTTTCCACCTTGGTCATATCCTGTTTCTATAATATATGATTCTGGTATATACATTATTTTACTTTCTCTAGGTGGATTATACTAAAACTATTTGTACCTGATTCTGATAAAGAAGGAGCTCCAAATGTACTTAATAAAGGATTTGGTACTCCAGAATTGCTATCTTTTAATAAATAACTATAAAAAACTCTAAATAATGATGTTGATGGACTATAAAATGAATCAAATTCAAAACTATAATTAGTACTAAAACTTACTTCAAAAGAAGGAGTACCAAAAAATCCAGGTGCTGCTTTTGTTGAAAGTCCTGTTTTCATAGTATAAAAATTAGAATTTAAACCATAATTAGGATCTTTTATTCCTTCAATTGTAAAACTACCTTCTGATTCTTTATATGGTACTGTAAAAGATGATGATGTGTCTCTTTCTATTTTACCAAAAAATGTTTCTAACCAAGCATTATTTAAATCTTCAGAAGATGGATTTTCTTCTCTACTTACGTTATATACACTTAATCCTGGAGATTCACTTAGTAAAAGTTTTTGTATAGATTGATAGGTAGCGTTTAAATCAAATACACCACTTTTAGATGGTGTCATAAATTCATCGAATGTAGCTGGGAAATTAGGTTTAGTGATATCAGTGGTTGAAACCTTACCGTACCATACTTTTAAATATGATGCTAAATCAGTTGTTTTTATATTACCTAAAACTTGTTTCATTTTATCTTTATCAGTTTTAATAGCTGATAGGTTAGAAGAAAAATCATCAACTAATTCTTTACTAATACTTAGTGATGAATCAGATATAACATTAATATATTGTCTAACCATAAAGTCAGTTATAGCGCAGAATAAATACCCGTTTTGAGAAGAAATTTTTCTACCAGCTTGTATTAATTTTTTTAAGTTATCTTTATTAATTGTAACTCTATCAGCTATATTACTATTATCTAATAAACATATTTGAGTTTTAATATTAGTAATCCAATCGTTATTTTGTAAAGAATGAGATATACCTGTAATAATAAATCCTAAATTTTTATTATAATAATCTTTTGGTAAAATAGATTTATCAATAGTAAATATTTGTCCTATAACTAATCCACCAATACCATCAAGTGTAATTTCAAGTTCAAATGGTATTAATGCTTTAAAATCTACATCATTACCATTTATTTGATAATGAAATGATTTTAATAAACTGCCCGCATTTACAATTTCATTTTCTTGAGGTACACGAGTTATTTTAAAGCCATTTATTTCTAATCCTAAAACATTTCTATTAATATAACTAGTTAATGATTGAATGTTATCAAATATAGCTTTTTGTTGTTCTTCTAATGTTTTAGGAGTAGTTTGATCATCTAAAGTAATATTTGATATTATTCTATCAGTTAGTCCAATATTAAAATATGTTTGAGTTGATGAGTATATATCACCTAAATTATTTGATTGTTGATTTGATGAACCTGCTCCAATAGCTATCATAGTTGATTGCTCAGAAAATATACGAGAATTTATTTTAACATCTCTGCATATACTTTTTAATCCAATTAAATCAAACTTAAATTTACTATCTGGTTTGGCATTTTCAAAGTATTTTGTATCAATAATTTGAACAATATTTTTTTCTGTGTATAGTTTAAAATCATTTATACCACCTAAAGCGAAAGAACAAGCATCTAAAAGTTCTTGTAATAAAGTTAATATATTAGCACCGTCTGGATTCGATGCTAAACTTCTATATAATTGAATTATTTTACTAATAGAAACATATATATTCCCTATCTGACCAATATTAGTAGGACCAGCTAAAAATTCAGGTATTATTAATATT
>Ga0209668_10001119_pt1 | contig 11345 bp, 6 predicted proteins | sample FrelakmetPLP11PL_FD_187150 | JGI IMG/M metagenome (GOLD analysis project Ga0209668, IMG submission 187150) | Freshwater lake sediment microbial communities from the University of Notre Dame, USA, for methane emissions studies - PLP11 PL (SPAdes)... | ecosystem: Environmental > Aquatic >... | reverse complement strand
AATTTCATGATTCGATATCATAGTATCTTTTTTTACAAAATTACTGGCTTGCGGTGAATTCGATTACTAAGAAAAGGGTAAAGTGAATATGGAACGGAAAAATGGTTATCAGTGCTGATTAGCGGTAAAAAAAACCGCCCCGAAAGCGGGGCGGTCTGGTTAAAAAACCATGTCCTAAATCCTATTAAAACCAGCTTCCTATAAATGACTCATTTACTTTTTCATTACCGGCTAAATTCCGGGCTCTTTTTTTCCTTTTCGAACGGTGTGTAAACAATGTGATAACCATTAATGGTAAAAACAGCAGAGTAAAGGGAGGAATCCCTAACATACTAATCCATTTTCCACCAAACATTCTTTGCATAGGCCTGCGTAATCTTTCAGCTATCAGATACATTGCAGGAACAATAATCAGCGTCATGAAAAAGGCAAATGCGAGTCCGAAAATAATTGTCCAGCTAAGTGGTCTCCAGAAGGCAACATTATCGCCACCAAAGAATATATGCGGATTCAGTTCGCTGAACAGGGTAACAAAGTTGATATTAAAGCCAACTGCGATAGGGATAAACGCCAGAATAGCGGCAACTGCAGTAAGCATAACGGGAATAATACGGGTTTTACCGGCCTGAATGGCGGCTTCCCTGGTTTTCATTCCTCTTGCCCTTAGCTCATCAGTAAATTCAATTACCAAAATTCCGTTTTTCACTACAATACCCGCCAATCCTACAATACCTAAGCCCATCATAATACTCGACACATCCATACCAGTGATGGCATATCCCAGGAAAACACCAATTACGCTAAAAATAATTTCAGTTAAAATAATTACCGACTTACTAATAGAATTGAATTGCAATACCAGCGTGAATAAAATCAGCATTAACGCAATTAACAATGCTTTCCCTAAGAAGGCTACTGTTTCGGCCTGTTGTTCTCCTTCTCCGGTTTGTTTGATGGTTACCCCTTCTGGAAGATTTTTATAATTCGCAATGTGTTTCTCCAGCACTTGATTTACTCCGGTTGGGTTATATCCTTCATTCATCAAAACATTGGAGCGAAGGGTGATTAATCTTTTCTGATCTTTCCGCTTAACGCTTCCTAAAGTAGATGTAGGCTCAATATCAACCAATGCACTGATAGGAATATTTTTCACTGCTCCACCGGATGCCATATCGCGGAATGATATTTTCATATTCAGCAAATCTGTCAAATTTTTTCGCTGGAAAACATTGTTGCGAAGTTGAATTTTATATTCGTCCTTTCCTTCTTTAATCTTGGATACCTCCAATCCAAACAAAGCCGTACGAATTTGCTGTCCAATTTGAGCAGTAGAAACGCCTTCAATCAAAGCCCTCTGCCTGTTGATTGTAAATGTGATTTCGGGGTTGTTTAAGTCTACATCCATTTTCAGTTCCTCTACTCCTGGTACCCTTATGGAATCGAGATAATATTTCAAACCGGTTGCCCCTTTTACCAGATTATTGAAATCTTCACAGGCGATTTCAATGTTAATAGGTGGGTCGGTGGGCGGACCGGAGCTTTCCTGATCCACGCTGAACTCTGCACCGGGTATACCGGTCATCACTTTCCGGATACTATCTAAATAAGGTTGGGTAGAAATACCATGTCTTTTCTCGTATTCAACAAAAGAAATTTGTAATCTGCCTAACTCACTACGGGTACTTCTATCACCGAGTACCGGGTCTCCTGCACCAACTGCCACGTTACTAATTACACTTTCTACTACCGGATTCGATTTTCCCTTATCCATTCCCAGCACTTTATAAACGCGGTTTTCCAATTCGCGGGTTATGGAGTCGGTATATTTAACGTCCATTCCAACCGGTAGTTTCAGGTATACATAAATCTGGTTAGGGTCGGGCTTTGGAAAGAATACCACGCCGGTTCTTCCAACTGCTATCGATCCGATGAAAAGAAATAAGGAAATAAATAAAAGTGCAATGGTACCTAATAACAAATGAACCGGTCTCCAGCCTTTTAATGACCAGCGCAGCAGATTTTCGTAGCGGTTCATGATACCGGGTAATACTTTTTGCTGAAAGTTTACAATCGCGTCTGACAGCACATACCGGTTCAGAATCCACAATAGCATGAATAGCAGTAACAGATTACCGGCGAATGTGAACCCAAAAATGTCTAATAGAATACCGGCTCCTACGCCCACCCAAAATAAGCGGGTTTTAAACATATCTGATTTTTGCTGAACTGCTTCATCATCTTCATGATTCATGAAATCTACTGCGAACACAGGGTTCATGATAAAAGCAACTACGAGCGATGCTGCCAGGGTAAAGATGAGCATGGTTGGCAGGTACAGCATGAACTTACCGATAATACCCGGCCAGAAAAGTAAAGGGAAAAAGGGAGCGAGTGTTGTTACGGTACCTGCCAATACGGGTATAAATACTTCACCGGCAGCCATACGGGCAGCCATCGCAGAAGAAAGTCTGCCCCGGCCTTGCATAAAAATGCGGTGTGTATTTTCAATAACAACGATTGCATCATCTACAATAATTCCTAGACCGAATAGTAAGGCAAATAATACGATAAAATTCAAAGTTACATGGGCTCCCACAATCAGGTCGGCAGCGGGCAAAAATACAAATGCCACGAACATACTGAGTGGTACAGATAAAGCCACAAAGAAGGCATTCACTACTCCCATAAAAAACATCAACACAATTAAAACCAGTATAAATCCAATTATAATGGAGTTAACCAAATCGGTGAAGGAGGTTCGCGTTTTAATACTTTGATCACCGGTAATTACCACATTCAAATCTTTTGGAAAGATTTCATTTTTGGCAGCTTCTACAATTTCTTTTACGCCGTCGCTCGTTTCAATTAGATTTTCTCCATTCCGTTTAATGATGTTGAGCGTAACTACATTTTTCCCATTTAAACGGGCATAACTTTCTTTTTCTTTTGTAGTATCTATAACGGTTGCAATATCTCTTAAATAAACAGGTGCTCCGTTTTGATTTCTAATTACCAGTTCGGAAATATCCTGAGCAGTTTTCAGTTGTCCTTTAATCTGCAGGTTTCTTCTCATATCTCCTACCTCCAGTAAACCGCCTGAGATATCAATATTCTCCCTTTTAATGGTATTATTAATATCATCAAACGTAACACCGGCACTTTGCATCCGGTAATTATCAACATTAATCTGAAATTCCCTTTCAGGAGCACCCACAATTTCAACTCGATTGATTTGCTTCAGATTTTCCATTTTATCTTTCAAATCATCGGCAAAACGTTTCAGTCGGGTTAGGTCGTAATCTCCACTCAAATTCACATACATGATGGGTTGTTCACTCAGTGAAATTTCCAATGCAGTGGGCTCTTGCGTTAAATCTTTTGGTAAATCTTGTTTAGCCTTATCAATCGCATCTTTAATTTTTTGCAGGGCGTCATCTGTTTTTACATCCGTATCAAATTCAATTTGAATGGCCGAAAAATCCTGCTGCGAGGTGGAAGTAAATTTTTTAATCTTGGCCCCTGTAATTCCCTTGATTTGTTTTTCAAGTGGTCGGGTTACCAGATTCTCAATGTCTTTAGGCGAGTTTCCAACATAAACAGTTTGCACAAAGATGGTTGGAATTACAATATCCGGATATTGTTCTTTAGGCAGTGTTACAAACTGATAGATACCACCTAAGCTCACAAAAATCATGAGGAGATAAATGGAAGTTTTATTTTTTATGCTCCAGGTGGTGGGCATAAATTCTTTAAAACGATTTATGATTGGCTGCAAACTCATACGCATTATTTATTAAGTGCTTGCTTCACGTTAAAGCAAACTTGTATTTCGGATAAGGTTTATTTAACAGAAGTTGAAATCAGTTGCCCATCAAATAAACCCTGGAATCCTTCTGTAATAACCTGGTCTCCGATATTCAATCCGCTCTTGATTTCCAAAAGATCCCCATAATACTGACCTATGGTTACTGAGCGTTTTCTTGCATAGATTTTATTATTCTCTTTCGATACCACCATCACATATTTACCTTTTTCATCACTTTGCAATGTATTAACCGGAACGGATATCGCTTTTGGATTGTTATAATCCATTATTTTAACTAGAGCTATTTGATTGGGATGGAAGTCTTTGTCGTTTGGAATTCTTGCTTCTACATAAAAACTCCGGCTATTGGGGTCGATAATTTTTCCGGTTAAACTTATATTCGCCGATACTGTTTTATTGATATCGGGTAAGGTAATGATGATGGGTTTACCAGTGGTTACCCGATCAATATAATTTTCGGGAATTTGCGTAGTTACTTTCAGGTTGGTGGTGTTTACAATTTTTATTTGCATTCCCCCCATAAAAGTTTCTCCTACGCGAATGTTTACTTCTTCTGCCACGCCACTCACATCACTATACACTTGTGTCATCTGCAGCTGTTCTTTGGTAATCTTTATTTGCTCCTGCATGCCCTTCAATTGATTTTCGAGGGTTTCTACATTGTTCTTTGCAGTAATCAATTGTACCTCCGTACCAATATTTTGTTCCCAAAGATTTTTTTGTTTCTGATAAATATTTTTCGCAAAACTCAATTGAGTTTTCATGGTTTCTAAGCCCTGCTCGGCTGCTGCCAAACTTTGACGGGCAATGGCATCATCGAGTTTCAGTAAGAGTTGACCCTTATTAACATAGTCACCTCTTTTTACAAATAACTGTTTTACTTGTCCGGCCATACCTCTAGGTGTAACAAAAGAAATATTTTCCGACTCAACTTTCCCTTGCAGGTCTATAAAATGTTGGAAGGGCTTTAGCTGGATGGGTGAATCTACTGATACCAGTTTGGCATTTTCCGATTTTCCAAAACTGGGATCCAATTGGGCAATCTCTTTTTCGAGTTTTCCAATTTGTACCATTAGGTTGTCGCGTTGATTTTTTAATTCGGTTAATTGCGATTTCTTTTTGGCAACTTCCTGGGAATCGCCACCGGATTGCTTTTTTCCGCAGGCTGTGAGTAACAAAACCGAACTAATAAAGGCTATTGATAATAATTGCTTCATGGTAGATTTTTAAAACGTATAGTTTATAATTTTCCGGTAGCTTTCAAGTAATCAACTCTGGCTACTATGGCTCCGTATAGGGCAGATAGGTAATTATTTTGTGCTGTGATTAAATCAGTTTGTGCGGCTGAAATTTCTATATTAGAACCCGTTCCGATTTCATATTTTTTACGGGTTTGATTGTATACTTTTTCTGCCAATTCCATATTTTTCTTCTGAAAACGAAGGGTGTTTTGCGCGGAGCTAAAGTTGATGCGGGCCTGTTGTACTTCGTTATCAATTGTATTACGGAGATTCTCGATCTGATTATTGGTTTGCCGCAAATCAATTCTTGATTTTGCCAACCTGGCATCTTTGGCAAAGCCACTGAAAATGGGAACCGATAAATTAAATCCAATAAAGGAAGTAGTAAACCAATCTCCATCTTTTACCAGGAAGTCGAATGTGTTTCTTTGCGCATTTTTATTATAAGCTGCTGTAAAATTCAATGTAGGGAGATAACTCAATTGATATCTTCTGATATTGTATTCATTTAGTTTTTTGGCTAAATCCAGGTATTGATATTCTTTCCTGTCTTCATATTTAAATCCGGTGTCTGCCAGAAGATTCCCTTCAATCTGTGCCTCGGTAATTTTATCAGTTAAGGTTAGGGTATCCTGCGGACGCATGCCCAGCAATGTTTTCAGACCCAGATAACCAATTTCAATGGAATTGAGCGCTTTTACTTTTTCTGTGTTGAGATTGGTTAATTGAATTGATACCTTGTCTTCATCTAATTTTTCGGCGAAACCATTTATATATAATTGTCGGGTATCGTTTTCCAATTTTTCTAAACGTTGGATATTGGCATCCAAAATGCCAATTTGTGTTTTACTGGCAATTAGCTGGTAGTATACTTTGTAAATGTTCGCCTTGATTAACTCTTCCGTTACTTCCACGTTTTTCATTTGAAAATCGAGTGAGGTTTTTCTTGCCTGTAAGCCAATAAAAACCTGACCGTCGAAAATCGTTTGCTGTAGCTGCAAGCCCACAGTTGAGTTATACTTGGTGCCAAAACGAACCGGTATATATGAACCGGGCGGTTGTCCAAAGATTTCACCGGGTAGCAGCGAAACCGGTAGTTCCAGGTATTTGGTTAGGTTGGCATTACCTGAAAAAGATGGTAATGCGGCAGCAGTAATTTCACGGTTGGTTTCTTTTTGTGCCTGAACGGCCAATAAGGCATTTTTTACCTGCACATTATTGGCTTTGGCAAAATCCAGCGCCTGCTGAATGCTAAAGGCATAATGCGCAGCCTTTGGTTGTTGCCCCTGCGCGGTAATATCCGGGAGCAGTGCAAAAAAGGAAAAGAATAATATAATTGTGTTTCGGATCATGCTGGAATTAGGTTTTTACGTAGTTGCTTGTAATGTTCAATCATTTGGCAGCCTTCGATACTGGCTATGCCATACAGAAAGTTGTCGGTTGTTTCGGCAATCAGTTGCGGTAGGGTAAACTGTTCTCCGGGGAAAATTTCAGGATTAAAAATTAAAAACATGGAAGCCAGGCGGAAACGGGCAATGAGATTGGTTTGAATTTCCTGCCGATACAGCCCTTCCGATTTTCCCCGATTGATATTGTCGACTATTACATTGAACAAAAATTTGTTCTTGTGGTCGTTGTATTTATTAAATGCGCCTGTGTGGTATTTTTCTAAATCGAATATTACAGCCGGATTCATTTTACTCAGAATCTGTTTTACTGTATCGATGCTGAGAAATACCTCATGAATGGCATTGGTACTCTCTTTCTGCTGGTTAAAACAATCGTTACGGTTGATATTTAATACAATTTCAATAGCGTCTTCTACCAGCTCATCCTTGTCGGCATAATATTGATAGATTGTTTTTTTACTCATCCCCAGCTGATTGGCAATCTCATCCATACTCACGCTGCGGATTCCATAGCGCATGAATAACTCATACGCCTTACCAACAATTCTTTCTGCAGTATTTTCCATAGGAGGGTTATGAACCACAAAACTAAGGAAACTTTTAATGTAACAAAAGTTTCTTTCAATATTTATTAACCGCTTATGTAATAAAATAATATATATTTATATAAAATTGAAAATCAATTATTTATAATAATTAATTTTATTTATTGATTATCAATTGGTTATCTAACTATTGGTGGATCAATGATTTCGCATAAAATTTCGATTTTGGTGTTCGCCCTCAAACCTTCTTATTGGGAATCATGGGAAGGGTGTAATTTTGCAGTTCATTCCATATTATATTATATGTCACAACCTCCTAACCCTTTCTCATTTCGTCGTTTACTTAGGAAGTTACTGACGCATTTTTTGCAGGGACTGGTGGTATTGGCACCTATTGGTATTACGCTTTGGGTGGTGTTTGGACTATTCAACTTTGTAGATGGGATTTTACCCAATTTGTTGCATATCATAGCCCCCGACTGGATGAAAGCAGATTCCAGCGGGCAGTTGAAAAAAATACCCGGTATTGGTTTTTTGGTAGTGGTAATATTGGTATTGTTTACCGGATGGATATCTTCTATGTTATTTTTTAGCAGGGTAGTAGCTATGCTCGATAATTTATTGGAGAAAACTCCGGGCATTAAGTTTATTTATTCTTCGGTTAAAGATTTTCTCGAAGCTTTTGCTGGAAACAAAAAGAAGTTTGATAAGCCGGTACTTGTAAATGTAGATGCCCCGGGAGTGTGGAGGGTGGGTTTTATTACGCAATCGTCGAGCATGGCATTGGGCATTGCTGATCATGTAACCGTATATGTTCCGCATTCCTATGCGATTTCCGGTATAACCTATATTGTGCCTCCAACACATATAAAACCCTTACAGGGAATTTCTGCTGCGGATGCCATGAAGTATACGATTTCGGGAGGGGTTGCAGAAATGGAAGGTCGCGAGCAAAATGCACCTATACCGGAAAACCTGTCGGGAGATGCATGAGCCTACGATTGCCGGTAGTAAATCGATTATCAGCTAATCCATTCCCATAAATGCTTTTACTTTGTACTATTAATCATGAAGCTACATAATTTTAATTCGGGACCTTCCATTTTGCCTGCCCCGGTTTTGGAAGAAGCAGCAGCCGCCATTCATCAATTCAACAAAACCGGTTTGTCTATACTGGAAATCGGGCACCGTACGCCTGCTTTCGGAGAAGTAATAGAAGAAGCACGTGCATCGGTAAAACAGCTAATGCAATTATCCGATGAGTATGAAGTACTTTTTTTGCATGGGGGAGCAACTACCCAGTTTATGCAGGTACCCATGAATCTCTTGAATGCTACCGATACCGCTGCTTATTGTATCAATGGTATTTGGGGTAAGAAGGCAGCAAAAGAGGCCGGCTTTTTTGGAAAAGTATTCGTAGCTGCCGATACATCCGATATTCAACATACCTGTATTCGCCAGCCCGAGCAACTTCCCGATGACACCATTTATTTACATATCACAACCAATAACACAGTAGAAGGCACCCAGTGGCATCATTTACCTGAAACTACTATACCGCTGGTAGCAGATATGAGTAGTGATATTTTTTCCCGAACTTTCGATTATTCCCGATTCGATTGCATATACGCCGGAGCACAAAAAAATATGGGGGCAGCTGGGGTTAATCTTATCGTTGTTAAGAAAGCATTATTAGCAAACAGAAAGCATCCGATTCCTGCAATTATGGATTATCAACAACATATAGCAGCAGGATCGCTCATGAATACTCCGCCGGTATTTTCTGTTTATGTTAGTATGCTAACGCTTCGTTGGATAATTCGGGAAGGCGGACTAGCAGCAATGGAAAAGAGGAACGCTGAAAAGTCGGCACTTTTATATCAAACCCTGGATCAAAATCCATTGTTTGTGGGGCGGGTTGCCAAGGAAGACAGGAGTTGGATGAACGCGGTTTTCTTTTTAGATAACCCACTACATGAAGTACCCTTTTTAGATTTGTGCAAACAGGAAGGCATGATAGGGGTTAAAGGATATCGAACAGTAGGGGGTATTCGCGTTAGTATGTATAACGCACTAGCACTTTCCAGTGTGCAGGCTTTTTGTGATTTAATGAATTATTTTACTGAAAAATACGGCTAATGTATTCGGCTTTACGCAGGGGTATTCCCCGATTGATTTGCCGAATCGTTTTGATATGCGGTAGTTTTTCATCTTTATCTGCACAAACCAATATTTCGGGTAAGGTTACGGATGCAGTTACCGGAGTTCCCATTGCAGCAGCCAGTGTGCAATTTAGAGGAGGTAAAGGTATGCTAACCGATAGCGCAGGTAATTTTCAGATAAGTACTACCCAATTAAAATTTGCTCAGATTCAGGTGAGTTATGTGGGGTATAAAACCCGCTATATAGATTTTGAGCCCGGGAAACAATTGCAACTCAACTGTTCACTTGAAATCGATCCGCGCTTTATTAGTAATGTAACTGTGTCTACGCGTAAGCGGGCACCTTATAAAAACAAAGGGAATCCTGCGGTTGAGCTCATTCAACAAGTAATAGACCATCGAGCAGAAAACAGAAATACTGCAAGCGATTATTTAACCTACACGCAATACGAGAAACTCACCCTCTCTTTGAGTAATTTTTCTGATAAGATAACGGCTTCACGTTTGCTGCATCAGTATAAATTTTTATTTGATAATAGGGATACAACTTCAGTTGAAGGTAGAATACTCTTGCCGGTATATATTCAGGAATCTATTAGTAAAAAATGGTGGAGAAAAAATCCGGCTGCACAAAAAACAATCGTTGAAGCAGAAAAGCAGGTAGATTTTGGTTCTTATGTAGACAATAAGGGGATCAATCTATACCTTAACCGGCTCTATATGGATATAGATATTTACGAAAATAATATACCCCTGTTCACCTATCAGTTTTTGAGTCCAATCGCTTCCCTGTCACCCACTTTTTATTTGTTTTATATCCGCGATACCATTATCGATGCATCCGGAGAAAAGCTAATCAAATTATACTTCACTCCGCGCAATACGGGCGACTTGTTATTTCGGGGAAATATGTTGATAACCATGGATGGAAAATTTGCTGTTAAGCATATCAATATGTTTATCAGCAAAAATGCCAATCTCAATTTTGTTCGTGAAATGAACATTGATTTGCAATTTGAAAAAAATGCTAATGGTAAATATTATGTAAGTACGAGCAAGATGGGTGCGGATGCTGGCATTAATCGATCGATGAAAGGGGGAATATACGGGGAAAGAACGGTAAGCTTTCGCAACTACGACTCAAGAACGGTTATTCCGGATTCGGTATTTACCGGTGCCACCTTTGTGAAAAATGAAAATGCAAAAGAAAAGTCGAACATATATTGGCAACAAAACCGAAAGGATACATTATCTCGAACAGAAGCAGCAATTTATACCAATATCGATAGTTTAACCCGAATGAAATCGTATCAGCGGGTAATGAATTGGATGGTGTTTTTGGTGGATGGATATGTTTCTTTGGGTCCGGTAGAGTGGGGCCCCTTTGCTGCATTTTATAGTTTTAATCCGGTAGAAGGTTTTAAACCCCGCTTAGGAGGCAGAACCACTCCTCAATTTAGTAAGCGGATTTATTTTGAGGGATATGGTGCCTATGGATTAAAGGATGAAAAATTCAAATACTTTTTCCGAACTACGTATTCTCTCAATAATAAATCTATTTATCAATATCCGCTCAGTTTTATTCGTGCGAGCTATCAATATGATACCAAGATACCCGGACAAGAATTACAGTTTGTGTCGGAGGATAATTTTTTATTGTCGTTCAAACGGGGAAATAACGACAAATGGTTATATAACCGGAATCTGGTAACAGAATGGGTACATGAGTTTCCGGGAAATCTAGCTATAACGGTAGGCGGAAAAAATTGGATACAAAATCCGGCAGGCAGTATTGTGTATAAAACTCAATCCGGATCTCAAACCAAACTGGTAAATGAAATTACTACCACTGAATTATATGGAGAAGTTCGATGGGCTCCGCATGAACAATTTTATCAAAGCAAGGTATATCGAATTCCTATCATCAATCAGTACCCGATTTATACCCTCCGTTTTATTGCTGGTGTAAAAGGGTTGCTGAATGGCGAATACGATTATCAAAATTTGAGTGCAAGGGTTGAGAAAAGGGTGTATATGTCACGTCTGGGCTATAGCGATGTGGTGCTGGAGGGAGGATATATTTTTGGTAAACTGCCCTACCCCTTAATGACGATTCATCGGGCCAACCAAACCTACTCGTACATGCTGGAATCTTATAACTT
>Ga0209668_10001118_pt1 | contig 11348 bp, 10 predicted proteins | sample FrelakmetPLP11PL_FD_187150 | JGI IMG/M metagenome (GOLD analysis project Ga0209668, IMG submission 187150) | Freshwater lake sediment microbial communities from the University of Notre Dame, USA, for methane emissions studies - PLP11 PL (SPAdes)... | ecosystem: Environmental > Aquatic >... | reverse complement strand
AACCCGTATTCCGGGTGATAGTGGAATACGATTTACCTATACTAGTGCTGATGGAGATCAGGGTTTCCCCGGTGAGTTATGGATAGCGGTAAATTTTACTGTTACTACTCAAAATGTTTTACAAATTGAATATACAGCATCAACAACCGCTACCACCCCTGTTAATCTTACCAATCACGCTTACTTCAATTTGTCGGCAGGAAAAGATAGTACGATTTTGCAACAAGAGGTTTCTATTCTTGCCAGCAAGTTTACAGAAGTTGATAGTGTTCTGATTCCTACTGGGAAGCATCTAAATGTTGCAAATACTCCAATGGATTTTTCAACATCCATTGCCATCGGAAAAAGGATTGCAGAAGTGCCGGGTGGATACGACCATAATTGGGTGTTGGATAAACCCATGGGCTCTTTGGAAAAAATTGCCGAAGTGTACGACCCACTCAGTAAGCGGGTAATGGAAGTGCTAACTACCGAACCCGGATTGCAATTTTATACCGGAAACTTTTTAGATGGATCACTCACCGGCAAACAAGGAATAAAATATCCTAAGCATGCAGCATTTTGTATGGAAGCCCAGCATTTCCCCAATAGTCCTAATCAGCCCGAATTCCCTTCCACCTGGCTTCATCCCGGAGAAATGTATCATCAAATTACTCAATATAAATTCAGTGTACGATAAACGCTTTATAATATTTAGTTAGGGTTACTGATACATGCAGCTTTCAATATCTTTTTGTAAGTGTATTGCTCTAAAAAAACTATATTTATAACTACTAACCGATAACCTTTTATCATAACTGCATTGCCATGAAAGTATTACAGACTGCCGATTATCTAGTATTCCTATTTTATTTTGTAATTGTTAGTGGATATGGTTTTTGGGTGTATCGGAAAAAGCGGCAGACAACTGCTTCAGCATCTCATGACTACTTTTTGGCTGAGGGCTCACTTACTTGGTGGGCCATTGGAGCTTCATTAATTGCTTCTAATATTTCAGCAGAGCAAATGATAGGTATGAGTGGAAATGGTTTTACCATGGGGTTAGCCATCTCAACCTACGAGTGGATGGCGGCTGCGTCGTTAATGATAGTTGCCATATTTTTTATTCCGGTGTATTTAAAGAATAAAATTTACACCATGCCGCAGTTTTTGCACGATCGCTATAACGACACAGTTGCCATGATTATGGCTGTTTTCTGGTTGCTGCTGTATGTAATCGTTAACCTTACTTCTATTCTTTACCTTGGTGCTTTGGCTATCAATAGTATCAGTGGCATCCCTTTGAATACTTGCATGTATTTACTCGGATTATTTGCAGTAATCATTACACTGGGGGGCATGAAAGTAATTGGTTATACCGATGTAATTCAGGTTTTCTTTCTAATATTGGGTGGATTGGTTACCACTTATCTGGCACTGGGATTAGTAAGTAAAATGAATGGTGAAACCGGAACCCTGGCTGGACTTCGAGTATTATATACTGAGGCAAATGATCATTTTCATATGATTTTGAAAAAAGATAATCCCAGTTACCTCGATTTACCTGGATTATCTGTTTTGATTGGAGGTATGTGGATTGTAAATCTCAATTATTGGGGTTGCAATCAATACATCACACAGCGTGCACTAGGCGCAAAATTGTCTACTGCCCGCAACGGTATTTTATTTGCCTCTTTCTTAAAATTGTTAATGCCGGTGATTGTTGTTTTGCCTGGTATTGCTGCGTATGTGTTAAATCAAAAAGGATATTTTACACAGGGTGAATTGTTGGGGGAGAACGGTAAACTAATGGCAGATAAAGCGTATCCTTCTTTATTGAATTTATTACCCACCGGACTAAAAGGACTATCATTTGCAGCCCTTACTGCAGCTATTGTTGCTTCGCTAGCCGGAAAAGCAAATAGCATCTCAACCATTTTTACTTTAGATATCTATCAAAAGAAAATCAATCCTACAGCTAATCAGCAAAAATTGGTATCGATAGGGAAGTGGGTTATAATTGCCGCGATGGTTATTGCCATTGTAATTGCGCCGCATCTGGGAATTGAAAAAGGTGGATTTAAATATATTCAGGAGTATACAGGATTTGTTTCACCCGGAATTTTTGCCATGTTTATTTTAGGATTCTTTTGGAAAAAAGCAACTTCGAATGCAGCGTTATTCGCAACCATTGGAGGCTTTATTTTTTCTGTAATTTTTAAGTTCCTTCCCCAATTGGTGGATTTGTCCTGTTTGCAGTCATCCGGATTTGCTTCCGCTAATGCCGATGGTATTTTTGAAATTCCATTTATAGATAGAATGGGTTTTGTGTTTTTGATTAGTGTGATAGGTATGATACTGATTAGTAATTACGAAAATCGCAAGGGAAAGGTTCCCAAAGGTTTAGAAATCGAAAAATCAATGTTTGCCATGACCCCATCTTTTCAGGTGGGTACACTATTGGTTGGAGGCATTATTATTGCACTCTATACACTTTTTTGGTAACCCTGCTTTTTCCTACATCGATTTCGCAAATTTATAAGCGGCACTCCTTATTCAAATTCCAATGGCTGCATAAATTTCAGCAACTTTGTAAATTAATTGTATACTTATGGAACATACCATGCGTTGGTACGGACCGGATGATCCGGTTAGTTTATGGGATATCCGGCAGTCCGGATGTACCGGGGTGGTTACAGCACTCCATCAAATTCCGGTTGGCGAAATCTGGCCAGTGGAAGCTATTCAGGAGAGAAAGGCACTTATTGAAACTGCCGGTATGCGGTGGACGGTAATCGAAAGTTTGCCTGTGCACGAAGAAATCAAGCGACAAAAAGGAGATTTTCAAGGCTGGATTGAAAAATACAAAGTGAGTCTGCGCAATGTTGCTGCCTGTGGGTTAGAAGTAGTTACCTATAATTTTATGCCAATCCTCGATTGGGTTCGCACCGATATTGCTTATGAAATGCCCGATAAGAGTAAGGCACTGTACTTTGAAAAAGCTGCATTCATTGCATTTGATGTTTACATGTTGCAAAGGCCCGGTGCAGAAAATGATTATACCGCTGAAGAATTGGAGCGAGGAAAAAATAGAATGGATGCTATGTCGGAGGATGAAAAGCAGCTGCTATTTAAAAATATGATGTTGGGGCTTCCCGGAAGTAGGGAACAATTTACAACCGAACAAATTTTTGCTGCACTCGATCAGTATAAAGGAATCAGCCGACAGCAACTAAAAGAACATTTGTTTCATTTTATAAGGGAAGTTGCACCGGTTGCAGAAGCTTGCGGACTGAAAATGGCGATACATCCGGATGATCCTCCCTATTCGGTGTTGGGTTTGCCCAGAATTATGAGTACCGAGGCAGATGCGCAAGAATTATTAAATGCTTGTGCTTCCCCTGCCAATGGATTGTGTTTTTGTACCGGATCATTTGGGGTTCGGGCGGATAATGATTTACCCGGGATGATTCAACGAATGGGGAATGCCATTCATTTCCTGCATCTGCGCAGCACCCGTAGAGATAATCAAGGCAATTTTTATGAAGCCGATCATTTAGATGGAGATGTAGATATGTATGCGGTGGTAAAGGAAATTGTTGCCGTTCAACGGGAAAGAGGGGTAAATATTCCTATGCGTCCCGATCATGGACATCAGATGCTGGATGATTTAAAAAAGACCACTTATCCGGGATATAGTGCTATTGGCAGGTTGCGGGGTTTGGCAGAATTGAGGGGTTTAGAACTAGGAATTCAACGCAGCTTGGCCTAGATTTCGAGCGCGTAAATTATTCATAGTATATTTTTATTATATACGATGCCTGTTTTTTATAAAAAACAGGCATTTTTATGCCTCGAAATGGCAGATTCCGTACCTTTGCAGCCCCGAATTTAAACCATCGGGTTTTTTATGAAATTCTTTATCAAACAACTAAACGCAGATGCTCAGGAGTCGGCTTCAACTGAAACAGTTGATCAGGCCGCTGCTGCGACAACAACACAACCTGAGGCCGCACCAATTGCTGTGTCGGCGCATGATGATTTTGACTGGAGTATCGACAAACGTAATGTGAGTCATTACTCAGAGAACGACCGTGTTAAATATGACAAAGTGTACGACAACACTTTTGTTCAGATTGAAGACGGTGAAATTATTAGAGGAAGCGTGGTAGCCCTTACAAAAACAGATGTAGTGGTAAACATTGGCTTCAAGAGTGATGGATTGGTTTCTTTGAATGAATTCAGAGATGTACCTGGATTAAAAGTAGGGGATGAAGTAGAAGTAATGGTAGTAGAGAAAGAAGACCGTCAGGGTAATCTGCACCTCAGCCGTAAATCTGCCCGCATCTATCGTGCTTGGGAGCGTATTGTAGAAGTACACAAAACCGGAGAAGTAATTACCGGAACAGTTACCAGCAAAACCAAGGGTGGATTGATTGTTGATGTATTTGGTATGGAAACATTCTTACCAGGTTCTCAAATTGACGTAAAGCCGGTTACTGATTACGATCAGTTTGTTGGTAAAACGATGGAGTTTAAAGTAGTAAAAATTAACGAAACCATTAAGAACGCGGTAGTTTCTCACAAGGCATTGATTGAAAGTGATATCGAAGCACAACGCGCTGAAATCATGAGTAAGCTTGAGAAAGGCCAGGTATTGGAAGGGGTTGTTAAAAACATTACCGACTTCGGAGCCTTTATGGATTTGGGCGGTTTAGATGGATTGTTATATATCACCGATATTTCATGGGGAAGAATTTCTCACCCAAGTGAAGTGGTGAAATTAGACCAGAAATTACAGGTAGTTGTACTGGATTTTGATGATGATAAGAAGCGGATTAGTTTAGGCTTGAAGCAATTGACTCCTCATCCATGGGATGTGTTACCAGAAGGACTTGCTGAGGGCAGCGTAGTAAAAGGAAAAGTGGTAAATATTGAAGATTACGGTGCATTCCTCGAAATCCAACCGGGTGTTGAGGGATTGGTTCACGTTTCTGAAATTACCTGGGCAAATACCCCAATCAATGCGAAAGAGTTCTTCAAGTTGAATGATGAGTATGAAGCGAAAGTTGTTACCCTGGATAAAGATACCCGCAAAATGAGTTTGAGCATCAAACAAATGACGCAGGATCCCTGGAATGAAATTGAAAACAAATTTCCTGAAGGTAGCAAGCATCAGGGCTTAGTGAAAAACATCACGCCCTATGGAGTTTTCGTTGAGCTGGAGCCAGGTATTGGCGGAATGATTCATATCAGCGATTTAAGCTGGTTGAAGCGATTCAATCACCCAAGCGACTACACGAAAGTGGGTGAGAAAATTGATATCATCATCTTAAGCATTGATAAGGAAAATCGCAAATTGCAACTTGGACATAAGCAACTTGAAGAAGATCCCTGGAATGCACTCGAAGAAACTTTTGCAATAGGTTCTGTTCATGAAGGAACCGTTGTTCGCAAAGAAGATAAGGGTGCATTGGTTCAGTTGCCGTATGGTTTGGAAGGGTTTGTGCCGAATCGTCATCTGAATAAAGAAGATGGTAAGCAAGTGCAGGTAGATGAAACTGCCCAATTTGTTGTAATAGAATTCGATCGGAATGAGAAGCGCATTCTGTTGAGTCACTCCCGTATTTGGGAGCAGCAGGAAGCCGAAGTAAAAGAGGCTGCTAAAAAAGAAGCACGTGCCGAGTCGGACAACACCAAAAAAGCAGTGAAAAACATCCAGGCTAAGGTTGAAAAAGCAACTTTGGGTGATCTGGGTGCCCTGGCCGAAATCAAAGCAAAATTGAAAGAAGGCGAGGGAGATAGTAAATAATCACCTTGTTATTGAATAAAGGCAGCTTTACCCCGGTAAGGCTGCCTTTTCGGTTACCTGTACGATTATTTTAGTTAATTCTTAACGCATCTTCGGTCAAATACACAATGGGTTACCCTAATTTGCCCGTAATTAGTTAATTTTGCCAACTGGTATGAATAGATTACTGCTGTTTTTCTCACTCGCGATTACGGTTTTCCTTACTTCCTGCTCGGGGAAATTCGGGAAAATCATGAAGAGCAAGGATTTCGAGTACAAATACAAGATGGCGGAAGAGTTTTATGCAAAGAAAGACTGGGTATATGCCCAGCAGTTGTATGAAGATATTTTCCCATATGTAAAGGGTACCCAGCGTTATGAGGATATGTATTATAAGTTCGCCTATTCTTATTATTACGATAAGGATTACCTAAATGCGGAGAATTTATTTAAAACATTCGTTGAAAACTTTCCTACCAGTACTCGTTCCGAGGAGTGTGAATTTATGCGGGCATATTGCTTTTATAAGCAGTCGCCCAAGGTAGAGCTGGATCAAACCAATACCAATAAAACCATGCAGTTAATGCAGGCTTATATTAGTACCCATCCAACTTCTACCCGTATTAAAGAGGCTTCAGAGATTATTGATCAGTGCAGAGACAAACTCGAAGCAAAGGAATTCAAGAGTGCCGAATTATATTATAACTTGGGTTTTTATAAGGCGGCTGCGATCGCTTTTGGAAATGTATCCGACAATTTCCCCGATTCTAAAAAAGCAGACGAATATAAATACCTTGTTATTAAATCCTTTCAGAAATACGCTGAAATGAGCTATGAAGAAAAGCAAAAAGAGCGATTCGAAAAAGTACTGAGTGAATGTAACGATTTTATTGAGCGATTCGCTGATAGCAAACACCTGAACGAAGTAAATAAAGTAAAGACCCAATCTGTTAACTTTTTAAAAAACCTCCCAAAATGAGTAAATTAAGAAGGCAAATGAGTGCCAACACACCCAGCGTGGTGGAAACGAAGAGCCTGATGGATGTTAAATCCATTACCGGTAATTTATACGAATCTATCGCTATCGTTGCCCGTCGCGCTAATCAAATCAATATTTCATTGCGCGAGGAATTACACAACAAACTCGAAGAATTTGCCAGTCATACCGACAGTCTGGAAGAAATCCACGAAAACAAAGAACAAATTGAGATTTCCCGTGCCTACGAAAAAATGCCGAATCCTGCAATTCTGGCAACGCAAGAATTTATGGAGGGAAAAGTATATTACCGGAAAAATGATGAATCGGATCTGTTTCGCTAAAAAGATAATAAATCAACAAAACGACAGTCTTCGGCTGTCGTTTTTTTTTGGATACCCTTCACAGTTGCCCTTGCAGATTTTGAAACCCTTGCAGTACCTTTATTAAGTTTTCGAACATAGCCATGAAAAAAGCACGCTGGTTATACATACTCTTATTTTTCTGCCTCCCATTCAATAGTTGGAGTCAGGAGCTACTTGCAAAAGTTACGGTTATTGCCAGCAGGGTAAATACAACGGTTGATAAACGCATTTTTATTACCCTGCAAACGCAATTGAATAATCTGATGAATACGCGTAAATGGACAAACGATGTTTTTCAGCAGAACGAAAAAATTGAATGCAGCTTTATACTCAATATCGAGAGTATAGTAGACCCCAATGTTTATAAAGCAACCCTCACTGTTCAGGCAGCAAGGCCGGTGTTTAACAGTAGTTATCAATGTGCGCTGGTAAATTTTTTAGATGCAGAAGTTACGTTTAAATACCAGGAATTTCAGCCGGTTGAGTTTAATGAAAGCAGAATACAAGGGAATGATCCGGTAGCGGCTAACCTAACCGCTATTTTTGCCTACTATGCCTATATGATAATTGGCTTAGATTACGATTCATTTGCTCCCAAGGGCGGGGAACCCTATTTTCGTAAGGCGCAAAATATTATCAACAACGCTCCGGAAGGTAAGGGCTTGAGTGGTTGGCGGGTTTTTGATGGCTTACGCAATCGCTACTGGCTCAATGAAAATCTGATCAATAATCGTTACAATATTGTACACGATGTGATTTATTCCTATTACCGGGCTGGCATGGATAAGTGGTATGATAATGAAGCGGAAGCGCGCAAAAATGTGCTGCAAACATTGATACAATTACAGGCATTTAATAAAGAGAATCCCAATACCATGATTTTGCAATTTTTTATGCAGGGAAAAATGCAGGAACTGATTGGTTTATTTAAAAAGGGCACTGCAGAAGAACGTTCGAGAGCCGTTCAGTTACTCGCAGAATTAGATGTAATCAATTCACCTGCTTATAAACAGCAACTGAAATAACCTGAAATTATTTTTACCCATGGGATTTTTTTCAGTTAATAGTAAAATTGGTTCCAAAGCAGCAGGTTGCTGCTTGCTGTTTTGCAGCCTGACGGGATGTTCCGAAAGTTCAACTAAGGAAATACTGGATGTGAATGAAATGAAAGTAATTATGTGGGATATGATGAAGGCGGATGAATTATATGCTATGCAACAAGTAAAAGATAGCACTTTACGCATACAGCAAAAGAATCTGGATTATTACCAAATTGTTTTTTCCAATCATAGAATCAGCAGGGAAACCTTTTATAAGGCTTATGCGTATTACGAGGCGCATCCTTTAAAAATGAAAGAATTGATAGATACCCTCGATCAATATAGTGTTCGGGAACGTAACCGGCTTTTTTTGAAATATGGTCAGGGTTCTGGTTCTACACCTGTTCCTGTTTCGGCAGATTCTGCTCGTAAACCTTGAACAAATCCATTAGGTATTGTTTAGATTTTGTAATTTTGCCATCTAAAATTCAAAATAATGAGCATACAAGTAGGTCAATCCGCCCCCGATTTTACTTTATATGATAGTGAAAAAAATAAAGTTACCTTATCCGCTTTACAGGGTAGTCCGGTAGTTATTTTATTCTTTCCAGCTGCTTTTACCGGCGTTTGTACGAAAGAATTGTGCAGTGTGCGGGACAACTTATCTACTTATAATACAACCAATGCAAAAGTATTCGGCATCTCGGTAGACTCATTATTTACACTGGCTAAGTTTAAGGAAGAGCAGCAACTCAATTTCCCATTATTAAGTGATTATAACCGGGAAGCTTCCACAGCTTTTGATGTATTGTATGATGTATTCCCTGCTTTTGAAATGCAAAGAGTTAGCAAAAGAGCAGCATTTGTAATTGATGCTGCAGGAGTAATTCGCTATGCTGAGATTTGCCCAACTCCAGGAGATTTACCTGACTTCTCAGCTATACAGGCTACATTGGCCGCCCTGTAAACTATCTGAACAAATACCGGAGTTACTGTTAAAATTTCCACGAGTATTGGATACAATCCAATATTTAGATACTTTAGCAGTACCATGTTCTACTTGAAAAATCCATTGCTGATAATGGCATTTCCCATCTTGTTTTTAAAGATGGATAGTTCTGTTCATGTAAACCCCTTGAACAATCTGGGTACTTTTGATAACAAAATCATCCAGATTTATCCCAATCCTGCTTCAACGGTAATTAATTTTACTTTTCAAGGCAACAATGGTCAGCAGCATATTTTGCAGATTTATAGTTTCATAGGGAAAAAAATGATGGAAAGCAGGGTACAGGATACAAAGCTAACCGTGCAACTGGATGAAAATTATTATCGTGGAATTTATATCTATCAGTTACGCGACCTGGCTGGCCGACTGATTGAATCTGGTAAATTTCAGGTAATTAAATAGCGTTACCCATTCACATTATCGAGTCGATATTTCCGCAATCAGGAATTTCAAATAATGGGTATTTTCCATTCCCCAAATTATGGGATGATCCCCCGATTGGTGTCGAAAGCAAACCTGTCGTACCCGCTTATGCGCATCTTTTGCGGCCGCTTCAATGGTTTCAATAAATTGATCGGGAGATACGAGGTTGGTACAACTGGAACTAACTAAAAATCCTCCGTCTTTTAGCAATTTCATGCCCCTGAGGTTAATTTCCTTGTATCCGGTAAGTGCCTTATTGATATGTGTCCTGCTTTTCGTAAAGGCTGGCGGATCGAGCATTACAACATCAAATGCTTTTCCTTGTTTCCCCCATTCCTTCAACGTGTCAAAAGCATTGTTGCAAATAAATTTGCACCTGTCTTCAACCTGATTGAGTGCTGCATTTTGATTGGCCAGTTCAACTGCCTGTTCCGAAATATCCACTCCCAAAACCGATTTTGCGCCATAATGCGCAGCATGTATTTCAAAGGTTCCGGTATAAGTAAACACCCCCAGTACATCGGCCCCCTTCACTATCGGAGCAATCTGGCGCCGGTTATCCTGCTGATCTAAAAAATAGCCCGTTTTTTGTCCGTTTTCCACATCTACCCAAAACCGCAAACCATTTTCCTCAATCTGGATATTGGTATCAAAATTTCCAAACAAAAAGCCCTTTTGTTGCGACAACCCCTCCAGTTCCCGAACAGGAACATCATTTCTTTCATAAATCCCCTTTGGATTAAAAATCGAAATCAGTGCATCTACTATGGCGGGTTTCCAGAGGTCAATTCCCAGCGAAAGTGTTTGAATTACAAAGTAATCATTGAACTTATCAATTATCAATGCCGGTAGCTCATCCGCTTCACCAAAAACCAGACGGCAATTTTGGGTATAACCCAGTTTTTGTCGGTAGCGCCAGGCTTTTTCAATCTTTCTGTAAAAAAAGGCAGCATCAATGGGTTCCCGATGCCGGGTGAGCAGGCGAACCATTATTTGCGAAAGCGGGTTTACATAACCTACACCAGCTAGCTTTCCCGTATGATATAGTACCTCAACAATTTCCCCTCCCGTTATTGACCCTTTAATCTTGTCAACTTCATTTGCATAAATCCACGGGTGCCCCTGGGCGATTCGGGAGCTAATTTGCCGCTTCAACACTAACTGATTCATTGTCAAATATACGCCATGCTAATCATCTGAATAAAAAGGCATTCCGACACCCTTTGTGCTGATTGGTTCATTTTTCTGACAATTTTTCGTTTTTTGTAGTCTCGGCAACATTTTTGACAGGTAAAGGCTATAATTTTTGTAACTATGAATGAGCAAGAAACCCAATCGAATGAGGCTTTACATGACAATCCGGGAGAAATGGAGTTGAATGCTGACGAAAATGCAGCCGGAACTACCCATTTAAATGAGCCTGTTGCAAACGAATCGGAGATTGAGAAATTAAAGGCTGAAAGAGAAGAGCAAAAGGATAAGTACCTGCGTTTAATGGCCGAGTTTGAAAATTATAAGCGCAGAAATGCAAAAGAGCGAATTGAATTAATTCAAACTGCTTCCAGGGAAGTAATTGTTTCATTGCTGGAAGTATTAGATGATTGCGATCGTGCCGAAAAGCAACTTGCAACAACGGATGATATTGCTGTGCAAAAGGAAGGAATATTACTGGTTTTTAATAAACTAAGATCAATACTGCAGCAAAAAGGAGTAAAGGCAATGGAGAGTATTCATGCTGACTTTGATGTTGAAAAGCATGAATACT
>Ga0209668_10001117_pt1 | contig 11360 bp, 11 predicted proteins | sample FrelakmetPLP11PL_FD_187150 | JGI IMG/M metagenome (GOLD analysis project Ga0209668, IMG submission 187150) | Freshwater lake sediment microbial communities from the University of Notre Dame, USA, for methane emissions studies - PLP11 PL (SPAdes)... | ecosystem: Environmental > Aquatic >... | reverse complement strand
CTGACTGCTCGAAATCGCCATTGGACGCGGCATAGCGCGCCGCCACCTGCCGGAATGTCCACACCCACTCGCCGCCGGGCCGCTCCGATACGCGCCGGATCGCCATCGGCAGCGCGCTGCCCGCAGCGACGTGAATCGCCAGCCGATCCATCGTCGCGGCCGCGTCCAGCATCAACTGCTCGCGTCGCTCTTTGATCGCATTGGCGATGACGCGATCGGGCATCCCCCAGCCCATCAGGCCCAACCCACCCATGATGCCCAGGGTCGCGCCACCCAGCCCGATCAGCAGCCCGAACAGGCCGCCGAGCAAGGCGAAGATAATCGCCGTGAACAACCGATAGGCCAGCACCAGATCCGGCGTGGCGAAGGGTGACGGGTAATTGGCCTGAGCCAGCCGCACCGCCAGATCAGTCCGGTGCGCATTCAGGTCCACCCGGCTCAGCCGCAGCAACCGCTCGGCGGCCGGCATGAACAACGCATCTAACAGCCGCGGGGCGAACGACCGGGTATCCGGCGCGGTCAAGGTGATGCGCGGCGCGCGCGGCCGCAGCCCGTCCACGAAAATGAACAAGCCCAACGCCGTGAGGAACGCAAATGGAATGGTCATCATCTATACTCCTCTCTCTCGTTCTGCAGAAACAATCGCGCTCAGGCGAGCGTGCCGACTGCCGTCTCTTTCACATCCAGCGTTAGCCCGCGCGTCGCCAACCGCCGCGCCATGAAAAAGGCCACCGCCGAGAAGATCAGTGCGACCGTCAGCGCGATCTGCCCCAGCAGCGTCGAGTAGAAGCCCGCCTCATACTCTTTCATCCACGGCACCAGCTTGACCGCCAAGAAGAATCCGATCGGCGCTAGCGAGACGATGGTCGATTCCAGCCGCGCCTGCGCCTGCTTGGCAACGATCTCGCGCCGCAGCGCAATCTGCTCTCGGATCATCGTTTCCAGACCCAGCAGCACCTCGCCCGCGTTGCCGCCTTCCGTGGCCTTGAGCGTCAGCGCCTCGGCCACCATCCGCAGGTACGGATTGCGGCGGCGCGCCACGACCGCGGCGAAGGCGTCGCCGAGATCCGTCCCAGCCGCCTGCGCTCGCCAGACCTCGCGCAAGTCCGAGGCGGCCGGCTCCGGCCCATTGCGGGCCGCGTGATCGAGCGCCCCGCGCAGAATGCCGGTTGCCGAAAAACCTTCGCGCAGCAGTTGGACTCCCTCGGCCAGCGACTCGTCATACGCCTGCCGGAATTTGTCGCGCTGGCCTTCCATTCGCTGCCAGATCAGCGCCGGGCCGAGCAACACTCCGGCCACCGCCAGCGCGGGCGCGCCCAGCAGCACGGCCACCCCCACGCCGATCGCGGCCACCAGCCCGCACGTCGTCAGAAATTCGACCGCCGTGACCGGCATTTCCGCCGCGTCCAATTTGGCCTGCAGCGCCGCCAGTCCGCGCACCTGGGCGGGTTGCTCCAACCGCACCTGGCGCGGCAGCACCAGGCCGCTGAACGCCAGGAAAATCCCGGCCCCGGCCACCATCGCTAACAGCACAGTGATTGTCATCCCTACCTCCCGTTCCGGCGATCGTTGACGATTAGGCCAGCGGCACGACGTTCGCCGCCTGCAAGCCTTTGGGTCCTTCCTCGATGGTAAACTCGACGCGATCGCCCTCGCTCAAATTGCGAAAGCCGCTGCCGGCGATCTCCGAGTAGTGAACGAAGACGTCCTCGCCCTCCGGCTGGGCGATGAAGCCGAAGCCCTTCGCCCGATTGAACCATTTGACCGTACCGATCACTCGCGTTGTAACAGCACTCATGGGAACACACTCCTTGCTTTATGGCTCACACTGCCGACCATTGCTCACCGCCTGCACCAGCTGGCCTTGCTGGAACAATTCCACGGTGTACGTCATCATGGCGCGCGTCGCCGTCAATACCGCGTATTGGCCGGACACCTGGGTGGCGACATTCCAGCCCGCGCCGCTCCAGACGCGGGCGTAAACGTCCGCGAGGTCGCCTGCCGGTCGATCTGTGCTGATGCGGAACGCCCCGACCGTCGAGCCGCTGTAGCGGCAGTCGCCCGCCTTGAGCACCACCGGCCAATCTGAGTCCGGCGCGGGCGAGGCCAGAATCTGCAACGCCAGCGCGATGCCCAGCCCGGCCACCAGTACCACCAGCGCGCCGCTGAGAAACCCGCGCACAAACGAACGCGGCAGCGGCGGCAAACGACGAATTGAAGTTGTGTCGATAGTCATGCTTGATCTCCTTGTCGATGATTGTGTCTGGTCCGCCCCTGACGTGTGATGCTGCAACACGCCCAGCCAGGCCGCCAGCCAGCCCAGCACAAAGCCGGCGCCCGCGCCAGCCAGATACCCTTTGATGATCAGCCAGTCAACGTCCATCTTCGCCTTCCTGAAAATAAGCGACGTTTCTTTGCGGCTTTGCGGCTTAGCGTGAGCCTTCCCGGAAAAAATTCGGCCGCAAAGTCACGCCGTTTTCGGACATCCGGTGGGCCAGCCGATCAGGGAAATAGCCGGTCCAGTTCAGGCCGTTCCCCTTGTCTTCAAACAGATTCTGCACGACCACCTTATCGCCTTCCATGAATTGACTGGGCGAGATCTCGGCGATCTCCGTCACAAACCGTCGCGGCCGGTTGCCGACAAACACTCGCTTCAGAAAGACCACCACCTGAAAGGCGTCGGCGATCTGCCGGCGAATCGCAAACAGCGGCACATCGGCCCCGCGCATCAGATACATCGTCTCCATGCGTTGGATCACATCGCGCGTGCTATTCGCGTGGATCGTGAGCAGCTGCCCGTCGTGGCCGGTGTTAGCGGCCGTCAGCACGTCGATGATCTCCGGGCCGCGCGCCTCGCCGGTGATGATGCGATCCGGCCGCATGCGCAGCGCCTCGATCACCAGATCGGCGATCGTGAACGACCGCGCCTCTTCGGCTTTGTCGCGCGTACACATCTGCACGATGTCTGCTTTCTGGATCTGCAGTTCCGGCGTGTCTTCGACGATCAGGATGCGCTCGCCGTCGCCCACCGCATTGCCCAGCGCATTGACGAAGTTCGACTTGCCGCTGGCGGTGCCGCCCGCCACCACGATGTTCAACCGGCCCTCGACGGCCAGCCGCAAAAACTCGCCGGCCGATGGCGTGATCGTGCCCAGCCGCATCAGGTCGTCGATCGTGCGCGCGATTAATCGGTGTCGCCGGATCGTCAGGGCGATCGGCACATTCACCGTGAGCGGTTCCATGATGGCGTGCAGGCGCGAGCCATCCCGCATCCGCGCATCGATTTTCGGATTGCTCTTGTCGATTCGCCGCCCGCCCGTGCGCGCTACGCGATTGACGAAGTTGATCATCTCGCGCGCGGTGCGGAACTGCGCCGCCGTCTTCTCTTTGCCGCGTTCGGCGTGAATGATCCAGATGTCCGCCGGCCCGTTGCAGATGATCTCTTCGACTTGCTCTTCCGCCAGATACGGCGCGAGCGGCCCGAAGCCGAAAATCTCGTCCATGATCTGACGCAGCAGCCGATCCGGTTCGTATGAAACGGTCAGGCCGTCTCGCCGCGCGCTGGCCAGGAACGAATCGACCAGCGGCGTCAGCAGACCTTCGGCGATGCAGCAAGCGATTGAAATCGCGCCTGTAGAGCCGTTGGCTGATCGTCCACCTCCGTGGACGGGGCCTCGTCGGCGTAGGCCGACGGCCGGCGGCCCGCCCTCAAGGCGCGATTTCAATCGCCAGCACGCAAAAATTTGACACACACCCGCCGCGTGGGGAAGTTCTATGAAAACACCTCGGTGTGCTATACTTCGCCTGACCAATACCTCAATCGCCAGGAGGCCAACATGATCTGGTCAGAAGTTCGACAAGCCTACCCGAATCGCTGGCTCATCATCGAAGCGGTGGAAGCGTACACGCTGGATGAGCGGCGCATCCTCGATAAAATTGCTGTGATGGAAACGTGCCGCGACAACGCCGAGGTGATGCCGGCCTACGAGCGCTGGCATCAAGCCTATCCGCAGCGCGAGTTTTATTTTGCGCACACCGGGCGTGAAGAGTTGAACATTCACGAACGGCGCTGGCTGGGCATTCGGAGGAATGATGCAACTTACGCTCCGCGATGATCTGCCGTTCGTGAGTCTGGCGCTGACGTATCGCGGCACAACGCTGACGGTGGCGCAAGTGCTGATTGATACGGGGTCGGCATCCACGCTTTTTGCGGCGCGAGTCGTCGCCCCGATCGGACTCCTGCCAGAAATGACTGACGAGGTTTATACCGTGCGCGGCATCGGCGGGACTGAAGCCGTGTTTACGCGCCGCGTTGATCGCGTGGTCATTGAAGCGCAGGCGGTCCATGATTTTGAGATCGAAGTCGGCGGCATGAACTACGGCTTTGACATCGACGGCATTCTGGGCATGGATTTCCTCACGCGCGCGGGCGCGCTGATCAATCTCCGCGATCTGCGGCTTGACTTCGCGCCTTAGACGAGTGCATTTCCCTTTTCCCATCCGTCATAGACGGCAAGTCGTCGGGACGAAACGGCTGCACAATGACCAGCAACGGATATGACTCGGACAACAACGGCAGCCCTTGTTCCAAAACTTTTTAGTCTACCCTCTGCATTTGCTTGACTTCAAGCAAATAGTTTACAATATCAAGCAGCCATCAAGCATCTGCAAGCAGCCACAACGTAACGTCAAGCAGAGTTTGGATAATTGCAAGCAAGTATAGAGTGACTTCAAGCAGTCATAGAGTAATCTCAAGCAAGAGCAAAGTAACTTCAAGCAGCCTGTGAGTGACTGTAAGCAACTATCAAGTAACCTCAAGCAATCATCAAGTAACGTCATATTGCTCGACACGCGCGCTCATCAACCACTCAGGTTGATAAATTCAAGCGAAAGGAACTGAACATGTCTACTCGACCGATGAAATCCGCCGCTCAGCAGTTGAACGCCGCGCAACTCGCCATCGCCAACTCACTTGGCGACCCCGAAATCAAGGCCGCCGTCGCGCAGTTCGGATTCACGGCGGCCAAGTTGAACAAGGGCAAGGCGTTGTACGAGGCCGCCCTGGTCGCCGTCAACGCGCAGAAGTCGGGCAAGGGCACGCAGAAAGACACCACCGCCCAATTGAAAGCGGCCCTGACCGACGCCCGCGATGCCTATCAAGCGCTGGCGAAAGTGGCGCGGGCCACGTTGAGCACAGAAGATCAGGCCAAATTGGGACTGGGCAAAGAGCCGCGCGGCACGGCGGCCTTCATTCAAGCGGGTTATACGCTGTTCGACAATGCCGGAGCGGTGGCGGCGCTGGCCGATTTTGGCTACGACGCGAAGCGCCTCGCTGCCGAACGCGCCAAGATCGAAGCCTACGATCGAGCCAATCAAGCGCAGGAAATGGCGAAGGGTGCGGCGCAGCAGGCCACGCAAGATCAAGACGCAGCGCTGGCCGCGATGAGTGATTGGGTGGCGCAGTACGTGAAGATCGCGAAGGTGGCGCTGCGCGGCAAGAAACAACTGCTGGAGAAGATCGGCGTGCTGGCGCGCACAAGCAAGACGGCGGCGCAGAAAGCCGCGCCCCAGAAAGCGGCGGTGACTCGCGCCGCGAAAAAGGCGTAACTGACAGGTCACGCGTGCGAGGGGTGATGGATGAGGCCCCTTGCACGATTTTTTGAGGCGTTGACGCGGGGTGGAAATGATCTATACTGATAGCGTCGAGGCGGACAGCCTAAGGTGGTGGCGTCGGCAATGGATCTGCCGGGGCATGTGGCGAAGATGGTGAAGGGGAAGTAAGGCCGATTGATCGCAGTAGACGATCACGTCTTTTCAGAACCCTGGGCCTCTCACTTCATGCTTTTCGTTCCATAGCCACATTGATGTAAATGTATCTTTAAGATTTTCAGCTAGGAGAATCCAAAATGCAAACAAAAAGAAATCTCTCTATATGGACACTGATTCTAACCCTAATCGCACCGATTGTTCTGTCTGGCTGCGCCAACCAAGCTAAATCAGATATTGTTGAAATTGAATTCTATCAGCAGAAAACGGAGGTAGTCGAAATTGTAGACAAAATTATCGCCGGCTTTGAATCCGAAAACCCCAACATAAGGGTCAAGCAGGTTAATGTACCTCAGGATGCGGGTTCAGTGTTGCACAACAGGTTGAGTAATAATGATGAACCGGATATTTTTTCCGATTGGTTTAGTGAAGATTTTTATATAAAAATTGAAGCGGGCCATGTAAAAGAACTTTCTTCAACAGGATTATTGGATTCTGTGATAGACAAATACAAGGACATGGTCAATTATAAAGGTAAGTATTACATGATACCCGTTTCACTTAACACGATGGGGGTATTTTATAATGTCGACATTTTCAAGCAGTACAACATAGCGATACCGACTACATTAAATGAGTTCTGGGAGGTCTGTAAGCTATTGAAAGAACATGGAATTACTCCTATCGCAGCCGCAGATAAAGAGAACTGGACACTTACTCATTGGGGTCTATCTATCATGGGCATGTATTTGAGCAACTACGGTGATGATTTCGGGAAACTATATGCTGGCAAGCTCAAAGGCGAAGATGTTGCAGGAATAGCGGATTTTGCCGATATCTTTATTAAGCGCACAGACTATGTTCAAAGTGATGCTATTGGTACGCCCTTTGATGCAAGTTTGGGCATGTTTGCAAATGGCGATGCCGCTATGATTTTGCAGGGCACATGGGAAATCCCTGTCTTGCAAAGTGCGAATCCCAAGCTAAATTATGCGATTTTCCCATTTCCAGCCAAGAGTGCCATAGACACAAAGGCCATGATAGGTGTTGACTATGGCCTTAGTTTGGCGGCACATCCGAAATCCGCAGAACGTGAGGCGGCGGCAATAAAGTTCTTGAGATACTTCTTAGATCACGGCGGTCAAGTATACGCAGATGATGACGGTTCCATAAGCTGCTTAAAAAACGTTACTATGGAAAAAAGTAGATATCCTCTTATCATGGAAGTGATTAAAGCGGGAAGAACTTTTAACTGGCCCGACTTTGATTATTGGGGAACTGCAACGTATGGTGAGATAGCGATAGCACTGCAAAACCTTGTAATGAGTAAGGACAAGAGCACTTTTTATAAAGAATTTCAAAAGGCATTTGAAATAACTAAACCATCAACATATATTCTAAAGTAAAAAATATGAACCTGCCGCAAGTTTAAACGACTTGCGGCAGGTTGTAATATAACCAATTAACCACAACCCGATACGCGGCACTCCACGATAGCGGCCGATCGAGGGTAGATTCATGTAAATAGCAATCGGCGTAACTTAAGTGAGGAAACACAATATGCCCCTATTTCCCGTGATTGAATCAATCTTGTCTCCACAAGCCTTGGTAAAAGATGTCCTGCCTGATTTTGGGATTGGTAATGTGACAACGTGCCAGTTCTTTTCTGGCGGATTTAATCATACTTACATTGTGAAAACGGTGGATGGAAACACGTATTATGCCCGCGTTTATCGTCAGTCTTGGCGGACATTGAATGACATTCTGTGTGAGTTAGACGCTCTAATCCACCTCAAACAAAAACGGTGTGCGGCAGCCAAGCCATGTGCCAGACAAGATGGCAGCTACCATTGTGTATTAGATGCTCCAGAAGGAATACGTTATGTGGCTTTGTTTTCTGAAGCGCTTGGTTCCGAGCTTTCTTATGCACAGAGGCCTCAAGCAGTTGCTTACCAGTATGGTCAAGCCGTGGCACGACTCCATAACGCATTAGATGATTTTACTAGCCCTTATCGCCGTTTTTGCATAGATCTCGATCATCTGATTGATGAGCCGCTGCAACATATTGAGCCATTTCTGTCATATCGAACCGAGGATTGGGCATATCTGAAGGCCGTCGCCAACGTGGTTCGTCAACGAATCTTGGACATGCCAGCAAGCACCTTGGAACAAGGCTTCTGTCATGGAGATTTGCAAGGTTATCATGCTAATGTCACTGAAGATGGAACTATGACATTCTACGATTTCGACTGTGGCGGTTTTGGCTATAGATCCTACGATTTAGCGGTATTTCTTTGGAGTTCCCGTCTTGAAAGACAAGAGCAATTGAGGTGGTCTTCTTTTTTACGGGGGTATCAAGAAATACGCCCATTGAATACTGTCGATATTTCAGCTATCCCCTTGTTTGTTTCTGCTCGATATATTTGGCATATGGGTATGCACACGCAGAATTCGTCTACATGGGGGCGCGGTCAATTTAATGATGCGTATTTTGACCAGCATTTAGCTTCCCTCCGTGCTGTAGAAACCGAGTATTTGTGATATTGATGTAGTTGCTTATATCCCTATCCTGTAATGCCATTTCCATTGTTGTGTTAGGTAGATGGTTTTAACATAACACTGTTTCGAGAAGATGGGTTCACGGTTCTCATAAAATCCCCTGGCAAGTAACAGCAAAAGGTCCCCTGGTTAGTAACAGCAAATGACCTTGTTTTTTCAAGTTTCGTGACTATCTGCAATCTTCCTATCACTCAACTTGGACTCGGATAAACTTTGAAAAAACTCCTGACAAGTACAAACGCGATAAATCTTTTGATCGTACCAGCTGCCGCTATTTACACGCTTGTGTTTGCTTATCCGCTGCTAAACGGCGTAGCCCTGTCTTTTACTGACTGGAATGGATATTCAAGCTCATACAATTTTATAGGGATTGATAACTATAGTCGGATATTTCAAGACACAAGGCTTGATAGCTCGCTCCAGATCACTGCAAAATATCTGGTTGTCATTGTGGTTGTCCCGATTGTTTTTGGGTACGTCTCCGCAACGTGCTTATCGATATTCAAACGGAAAACTCAGGTTCTTGTTAGGACAATTCTTTTTTTTCCTTTTGCATTGACTCCTGTTATAGTAGGTGCAATGTGGGATCAGATATATTATGAATTTTTCCCACGGGTAGGTAAATTGTTAGGTATATCTTTTTTGCAGCACAATTTACTGTCGGATCCAAGAACTGCTTTATTTGCCGTTGCGTTTGTTGACTGTTGGAAGCTACTTCCGCTAGCAACGATTCTTTTCTTTGCTGCGCTGGAGTCAATCCCAAAAGAAATCATCTATGCGGCCATGTTAGACGGTGCAAGCGAGTTCAGAATATTGCTGAACATCAAGATTCCATATCTATTATCAACGCTCACTATACTGCTTTTGTTGTATGCAAAATACGCATTGACATCCATCGATCTCATTATGACACTAACTGGCGGCGGGCCGGGTAGATATACCGAAACTTTTTATTATTTAGTATACAGAAATTCGGTTTTGGAAAAACAATATGCTTTTGGATTAGCTGAAGGTATATTAATTTCATGTGTTGTCGTTTGCATATTTATTTTTGTTGAGCGCGCTGTTTTAAGGAAAAATAATGATATCGACACTGCAACTATATAATCTTGATAAACCAATTGGTCGCACATTTGGAGATGGGCAGGCCGACTGTCTTCTCGCAGCTGGGCATTGAACGCAATGTAACCGATGGACTTTATTCAAAGTGAGATTCCTTCGATTACCAGTCACAATTGACGTAGGGGCATTGCCTGTTCATTTCAGTCATCAGTCAAACTGTGCTTGCATAGCACAGTTAGCCAGGTTAGTGTCTCGGCTTGTTTTGCGCAAAACAATATAAAATGAATCCTGAAAATGGAAGAGATACACCACTAAATGTAAGAAAGCGTATTACTCGCATTAGCATGGTGCTCTATTGTTTGCTGTTGATTGCCACGGTTATACTGCCACTCTATTTGACATTTGTTACAGCGTTTAAGACAACCAAAGAAACGTATGCTAATTATCTGGGGCTGCCAACAATCTTCAGTCTAGAAAATTTCACTTCTATTATTGAACAGAAGAATATTGCACAGTACTTTGCCAATTCTGTCTATATTACGGCTGTATCAATTTTGTTAATTAATTTGGTTACACCGCTTACCGCATATATCATTGCGAGAAACCACGAAAGAAGGTTTTTTAAATACATATATATATACTTCCTCATTTCAATTTTTGTTCCATTTAATGTCATAGTTTTCCCTCTAACAAAACTGCTCTACTCTCTGAAGTTGATGAATTCTATCGGGCTGATAATCTGCTATGTAGCGCTCTCGATCCCAGAGAATATATTTCTATATGTTGCATATTTCAGAGCAATAAATAGAGAACTATTCGAGGCTGCACAGCTGGATGGATGCGGCCCATTTCAATATTATGCGCGAGTATTATTGCCGACTTGTCGAACGATAGTAATCACTGTTAATATTCTGAATATAATATGGATTTGGAACGATTTCTTCCTGCCATTAATGGTGGTGAATACTGATCCTTCATCATGGACTTTGCCCATTTTTATTTACAACTTTAAAGGACAACATAGCTTTTCGGTGAACCTCGCTAGTGCTGCTTATCAAATATCTATCATACCCATCGCGATCCTATTCATTGTATTTCAGAACAAAATCATCGAGGGGACAGCGCTGCAAAGTAAAAAATTGTAACCTGGCGGACTTTGGGCTTTGGTGCGGCAACGTCTTGCTTGCTTGGCGGAGATTCGAATCGCGAGTAATCGTCCATCATATGTATGTAGGAAGCAGATAAGAGCCATGCTTTACAGTCGGGCTAATCAGAAAATCAAAAAAATACGCAGCTTGCGTGAACGCAAGACACGGGAGCAAACCGGTCTATTCTTTGTGGAAGGCATTCGGATCGTGGCTGAAGCAATACAAGTTGGTGCCATTATTGAAGAAGTTGTAATCGCTCCTGATCTTCTTACCAGTCAGTTTGGACAAGAACTAGTGGTTGCCCAAAAAAGTGTTGGAGTGTCATGTTTAGAGGTAACAGACGAGGTCTTCAGGAGCATCTCCATAAAGGAAAATCCACAAGGGATCGGAGCAGTCATAAGACAATACTGGACGACATTGGATGAGATCAACTCAGAGAGTGGATCTTGCTGGGTTGCTCTTTCTGGTGTACAGGATCCCGGCAATTTGGGGACTATCCTTCGCACAAGTGATTCAGTTGGATGGGCTGGGATAATCTTACTTGGCCCAACAACAGATCCTTTTGATCCGGAAGCGATTCGCGCTAGTATGGGTGCGATTTTCGCTCAACAAGTCGTGAGAACAAGCTCAAGGCAGCTTGAATCGTGGAGGGTAGCGCACCAATATCTACTTGTTGGTACTTCAGATACAGCTGCGGTTGATTATCAATCTGCAGTTTATCAACCACCGCTTATTTTACTCATGGGGAGCGAACAGCATGGTCTATCGCATGAAGAACAATCTATGTGCGACGTGATGGTTCGAATTCCCATGGTTGTCCGAAGT
>Ga0209668_10001116_pt1 | contig 11362 bp, 14 predicted proteins | sample FrelakmetPLP11PL_FD_187150 | JGI IMG/M metagenome (GOLD analysis project Ga0209668, IMG submission 187150) | Freshwater lake sediment microbial communities from the University of Notre Dame, USA, for methane emissions studies - PLP11 PL (SPAdes)... | ecosystem: Environmental > Aquatic >... | reverse complement strand
AAGCAGAACGACTGAGGACAATCACAGATGGAGAAAAATCCGATCATAGAAAAGCTTAATAATGATTTTAAACCTGAGATCCTTGAGATAGCAGAAAAAAATCAGAGACGAATAATTATTACAATTAAGCCTGATGCAATTTTGAAAATCGCTGAATATCTGTACAAGTCCGAAGGTTTCAGGTTTATTATCGCATCAGCACTCCATACTAAAAAAGGATTTGAAATACATTATCATTTCAGTAAAGATTCTGACGGTCTGATACTTAACCTGCATGTGATACTCGACAGGAATAATCCGGAGGCAGAATCACTTTCAAACATGTTCAATGCATCGAACTGGATTGAAAGGGAGATGCATGAGCTTTTTGGCATTAATTTCCTTAATCATCCAAACCAGGATAAATTGATCTCCGAGGGAAACTGGGCAGAAGGAGTTTATCCTTATCGTAAAGATTTTAAATCAATTACAGAGGAATAAGCATGAGCAGGAAGACACTTATACCAATTGGTCCATATCACCCCCTCCAGGAAGAACCGGAATTGTTCAAGCTTTACTGTGACGGAGAAATTGTAAAAGATATTCAATGGGTTACCGGTTATAATCACAGGAGCATTGAGAAGCTTAGTGAATCAAAGACCTATGAACAGGTTTTCTTCCTTGTCGAACGTATCTGCGGAATCTGCTCCACCTCTCATCCTTTTGCTTTTGCAAATGCGGTTGAGGAAATAATTGGAATGGAAGTTACTGACAGAACAAAATATATCAGGTCAATTATTGGTGAGCTTGAAAGAATTCACAGCCACCTGCTTTGGGTCGGACTTGCAGGACATTTTCTTGGGTATAATACTGTCTTCATGTGGGCATGGAAATACCGTGAACCTGTACTCGACCTGTTCGAAATGATTACCGGTAACAGGAACAGCTATGCTATGTTTAAAGTCGGAGGTGTCCGGAGGGATATAGAAAACCATAAGATTGGAGCAATAAGGAAAACGCTTGATGATGTAAAAATAAAGACAGACCTTCTTGCAGGGGCCGTTATGGATGACCCGGTTATTCATGCAAGAACAAAAGGAGTCGGAGTTCTTACCAAACAGGATATTATCGACTATGCTGCGGTAGGACCTACAGCAAGAGCTTCCGGGGTTGCAATTGATGTAAGAAAAGACGACCCTTATGCAGCCTATCCTCTTGTCAACTGGAAAGTGATAACATCACAGACCGGGGATGTTTTTGCAAAAGCAGAAGTAAGATTGCTCGAAATGTATGAATCAATTTCGATAGTTGAACAGTGCCTCGCAGGACTTGAAAAGGAGAAGGAAGGTGATATAGCGTTAAAGGTCAAAGAGATACCGGAAGGTATTGGCAATGGCCGTGCTGAAGCACCCCGCGGAGAGGTTTTTCATTTTGTTCAGTCTGATGGTTCGAATTCTCCTGCCCGGCATAAGATCCGAGCTCCAAGCTATGTGAATATTGCCACCTTTAAAAAATCATGTATTGGTCAGACAATTGCCGATGCCACAATATCGCTTGCAGCAGTCGACCCATGCTACTGTTGTACTGAGAGAATGGCAGTTGTCTATGATGCTGACACAGGAGAAAAAATCATGAACGCAAGGGAGCTGATTGACCGGTCGGTAAGGAGAACAGCCGAAATAACTAAAAACATCAGCAATCAGATATGAATGAGTTTATCTCCATATTAACCCAGCCAACTGTTTGCAGTCTGTTACAGATACTGATTCTGTTCCCTGTTGCTGCAGGACTCCTTTTATTTATTTTTCCGGAAAGATATCTTACATTCAAAGGAATTTTTGCTCTTTTGGCAAGCCTGATCACAGGCTATCTGACTATCACATTATTCTCTTCTGCGATCCAGATGACCTCATTAAGTGAAGGTCTGAGAAATGGTTGTCTAGCAATGTTTGGAGCTGAATTTGTTCAGGATGCTTCCAGGTATGCCACCTTCACACTCGATAATCTGAGCAAACTCATGATCTTGTTTGCCAGCCTGTTTGCTTCGCTGATCATATTATATTCAATTATTTATTTAAAGATCCGCAAAGTCAGGCATTATTATTCATGGTTTCTTGTCACTATGGGATGCTCTTATGGAGCACTGCTCTCTGACAATCTTCTAATGTTCCTGACTTTCTGGGGGGTATTGGGAATAACTCTTTACAAGCTTATCCCGGGACGTGATGAGGAAAGTTCTTCAACTGCAAAAAAAACGCTTATTCTTATAGGTGCATCGGATTCTATTATGATAATCGGGATTGTCATTCTCTGGAAGCTGACAGGATCATTAAGCATGAATGCTATTTCATTAGAGCAGAACGATCTTATATCGCTTACTGCGTTCCTTGCACTGCTGGTTGGCAGCTTCACTAAAGCAGGTGCCTTCCCTTTCCACACCTGGGTTCCGGATTATGCGCAAAATGCACCGGCATCATCATCAGCATTATTACCGGCTTCACTTGACAAATTACTGGGGATATATTTCCTGGCGAGGCTTACAACTGGAATTTTTATTTTAAATGATAGGATGAGGCTTCTGCTTTTAACTATTGGAGTTATTACAATAATAAGTGCTGTCATGATGGCTCTCGTACAGCATAATTACAAGCGGCTTCTTGGATTTCATGCTGTTTCGCAGGTAGGTTATATGATACTTGGCTTTGGTCTGGGATCAGTTATAGGTGTTGCTGCAGGTCTTTTCCATATGATTAACCACGCCTTGTACAAGAGTGGGCTGTTACTTTCTGCAGGATGTGTTGAATACAGAACTGGTGAAGAAAACATAGACGAGCTTGGCGGCCTTTCGAAAACCATGCCGGTTACATTCTTTGCTTCACTTATATTCGCAATGTCAATCTCAGGTGTTCCGCCTCTGAACGGATTTGCTTCAAAATGGATGATATACCAGGGAATAATAGACTTTGGAACCGGGACAGGCATTGCCAATAAGCTCTGGATGATCTGGCTTGGATTAGCAGTACTTGGATCAGCGCTGACTCTTGCAAGCTTTATCAAATTGATCGGAGGGATCTTCCTTAGTCGCAGTAAAACAGCATTTGAGAATATAAAAGAGGTTCCCATTACAATGTGGATTCCACTGTTAATCCTAGCATTATTCTGTATCTTCTTCGGAGTTTTTGCAACCAACTTAATAGTGCCGAAGCTTTTTATGCCGGTCTCGGGCGAATTCGAGTTTACGGGATTCTGGAATTCTTCATCTGTATCTTTCCTTGTTCTTATTTCATTTATTCTGGGATTCATAATCTACCTTGCTGCAGGTCTGAAAAAGTTCAGGACTGAGGATAGTTTTATTGGAGGTGAAAAAATCCAGGATCAGACAGCTTATCCGACTCCGGAATTCTACAAAACTATTGGTGAAATAGGCTTCTTCTCCTGGATGTACAAAAAGGCAGAAAAGAAGTGGTTTGATATATATGATCTTGCAAAGCAATTTGTGCTTTGGACCAGCCATAAACTTAGCGAGGCCCATACAGGAGTGCTTCCGGGTTATATTATCTGGGCATTTGCAGGACTTATTATTATGTTGCTCATTATGATTTAAATAAATACTATTTTATGGAAATTGCCATATCCATAATAATCGGACTGATGATTCTTGGTGCACTGTATGCCATACATGCCAAAGACCTGCTCTCAGCAGTTATTGCATGCGGGATTGTCGGGTACGGGCTGGTCATCTGTTTCCTCCTGCTTAAAGCACCTGACCTTGCTATTGTCCAGATAGTAGTTGAAACGATAACGCTGATTATCATGGTTGCTGTTGTACTCGACAGCTCGCGCGAAGAACAATTTTCGAAACCTGATTTAGATGGTTACTTATCAATAGCAACAACCATTGTACTTATTGTTGTATTGTTTTACTTCTTTAAGATTTCAATCGAAACACTTGATGTTTTCGGTTCAGGCTCACTCCGAATGGCCGGGCCTTATATTGAAGGAGCAACAGACAAAACAGGAAGCGCAAATCTTGTGACAGGTGTGGTTTTTGATTTCAGGGGTTATGATACGATGGGTGAAGCAACTGTACTGGTTACAGCTGTTCTGGGAGTGCTGACGATTCTGAGGATCAAAGGAAGAAAATAAATGGCACAGAGTAAAAAGAGATAAACTTAATACGACAAATGAATAAATGAAAGGGATGACAATCATAGTAAAGAAAACCACCCAGCTGATAGCGGGGATAGTATTTCTTTACGGAATTTATGTGATAATCCATGGACATCTTACGCCCGGAGGTGGTTTTGCAGGAGGAGTGATAGTGGCTGGTTCATTCATCTTACTGATACTGGCTTTTGGAAGTAATGTTATGAACCTGACAAAGGAGGAGCTGGGATCAACAATGTATGAGAACCTTGCAACCCTCGTTGTTATTTTCCTGGCTGTAAGCGGATTATTGATTGGAGCCCGGGTCTTTTTCCTGAACTGGCTTCCAAAGGGAAATCTCGGTCAGCTGGTAAGCGCTGGGATTTTGCCATTGTATAACATATTTGTCGGAATTGAGGTTGCATCTTCCATTCTTACAATATTTCTTGCCCTTGTAATATTTAAAGAAGAGATTTCAGAATGATAGTCTATCTGTTGTGTTTTTTGCTTTTCCTTGTAGGGCTCTACGGAGTGATAACCCGACGAAATCTGGTCAAAATTGCTATCTCCATGTCTGTTATGGAATTTAGCACTTTTCTGCTTTTTGCACTAATCGGTTATGTTGATGGCGGAGTGGCTCCGATCGTCGATCCGGCCGATCCGGTAAAAAATTATGTGGACCCGTTACCTCAGGCCCTTGTACTTACTGCTATTGTCATCGGACTGGCAACAACAGCAATGATGATGGCTGTTATTATAAGGCTCTATAGAAAATACGGGACATTTGATATCAGAGAAATTAAAAGCTTAAGAGGATAAATTATGAATCCGCTTATACCATTATTTGTTGTTATTCCGCTTGCAGGAGCTTTTTTAATAATGATTCTGGGAAGGTTTATTAAGGATTTTAACAAATATTTTGCATCACTGGCACTTCTTGTCCTTGCCATTTTCAGTATTTATTGCCTTGCCACGACAGGGGATAATATATCGCTGTACAAGGTCGGAGGATGGGAACCGGTGAATATGGTCCCTATAGGTATATATATGGTTATGGATGGCTTTACTGTCATAGTTCTTTGCATTATTAATATAGTTGGATTTCTATCAGTTTTTTATTCAATCTCTTATATCAGGCGCTTTACAGCTGAAAACCTGTTCTATGCTCTCTTTTGCCTGATGATAGGAGGTATGAACGGAGTTGTGCTGAGTGGTGATCTTTTTAATATTTTTGTTTTCCTCGAGATCTCAGTGATTTCATCATATGCTCTTGTTGCTTTCGGTGTTGAGAAGAACGAACTTGAAGCTTCGTTTAAGTACCAGGTACTTGGAGGACTTGCTTCATTTCTGATACTTTTCGGAATAGCGCTTATCTACTGGAAGACCAAAACACTGAATATTGCTGATATCAGCAGAGTATTGAAATCGGGATATGACAGGTCATTTTACCTGTTTGTTGAATTATTGATCTTATGCGGGTTTGGACTCAAGGCCGCTATCATTCCCTTTCATGCCTGGCTGCCCGATGCACATTCATCGGCACCCTCCCCTATTTCTGCTATGCTCTCGGGTGTGCTTATAAAGGCTGTGGGAATTTATGTAATCATAAGACTCTTCTTTAATATGTTTGCAGTCAGTGAAAATATGTCACTCCTGATAACCACACTTGGTACACTGTCGATGGTCATTGGTGTATTCCTCGCAATAGGTCAGTGGGACATTAAACGGCTTCTTGCATATCACAGCATCAGTCAGATGGGTTATGTGGTTCTCTCGGTCGGAATAGGGATGATCCTCATTTCCCGCGGAGAAAGACCCGACATTGCAGCTCTGGCAGTTGCAGGAGGAATCTTTCATTTGATAAATCATGCAGCATTCAAAGGGCTTCTCTTTCTTAATGCTGGATCGATTGAATATACTATTGGCACCAGGGACCTTAGAGAGATGGGAGGCCTGGCAAAATCGATGCCTGCAACCTCTGCGACCTCTTTTATTGCCTCTTTGTCAATTTCAGGGATACCCCCATTCAACGGATTCTTCAGTAAGCTTATCATAATAATAGCCGCCATAATGGCTAAATTCTACCTGCTTGCCCTTCTTGCAGTGATTGTCAGCATTATAACCCTGGCCTCATTTATGAAATTCCAGCGCTATGCCTTTTATAATAAGACCGAAAATAATCATAAAGAAATAAAGGAGGTTCCTTTCCCGATGAAGTTCAGCATGATAATAATGAGTCTGCTGTGCATTGTCTTAAGCCTTCTCGCTTTTCCGGGCATCAGGGACGTTATCCTGATGCCGGCAATCGATATCCTGACAGATCCTGTAAAATATTCTTCATTTATAATCGGAAACTAAAATGAGGTACGTAACAGTATTTATATTATCACTTATCTTCTGGCTGCTTCTGACGTTTAAAGTTACTCTCCCAAATATAATTGTAGGTTCAGTTGCCTCAATTATTTGCTCTGCAATCTTTACCAGGTTCTTTATCGGCAATGTATATAAGCTTATTCAGCCTCATCGTTATTACTGGTTCATCATTTATTTATTTGTTTTCATCTGGGAATGCATTAAGGCGAATCTGGATGTTGCCTACAGGGTTTTGCACCCGGACATGCCTATCAGACCGGGAATAGTAAAGGTGAGGACAACTCTGAAGTCGGACCTGGCAAAAACGCTGCTGGCAAATTCAATTACTATGACACCCGGAACAATATCCGTCGATATAATAGATGACTATCTGTATATTCACTGGATATATGTAAGATCAGAGGATCCGGAAGTATATACAGGCATAATTACAGGTGCATTTGAAAAGTATATTAAAAGGATAATAGAATGAACGAATACCTTAATATATTGCTTTATGTCCAGATTGGTCTGAGCAGCATCTGCCTCTACAGGATCATTCGCGGGCCTACAATACCCGACAGAATGGTAGGGATAGATATTTTTGGTATCCTGGTCGTCGGGATCTGTGCAATAATTTCTGTTCAGACAGAAAAATCATTTATCCTTGACATTGGTATAGCCTGGATAATATTAAGTTTCATAGGCACATTAACTCTTGCGAAGTATCTTACAGGTAAAAAACTCAATGAATAATATGCTAAGTCTGATATTCATAACCATCGGAATTCTCTTCAACCTATTAGGGTGTATTGGGATTATTAGGCTTCCTGATACATATAACAGGCTCCAGGCTGCCACTAAATGCGTTACACTTGGGTGCTGCAGCATTCTAATAGGTGTCCTTTTCCATTTCGGGGTAAGCGATGGAGGGGCAAAAGCCCTTATTGCAATTCCGATACTCTTCTTTGGATCAACTGTTGCGGCCCATGCTCTTATAAGGGGCACATATCATTTTGGGATCAAACTGGGCGATAAAAGTGTAAAAGATGATTATAAGGAGGCAGTAAAATGAAATACCCCAAGATAAGAGAATTAAAAGAGGCCGTGATTTCCCTTGTTACTCCTGCCTATACTTCAAAATTTCCTGCTGAACCCCATATCCCTTTCGAAAAATTCAGGGGCAAACCTGTTGTGGATGACGAAAACTGTGTTGGATGTGAAACATGTGCCAATGTTTGTCCGCCTCACGCAATTACTTTTTCAGACGATAAAGAGACCAGAATAAGAACCTTTACAAGGGATTATGGCAAATGCATCTTCTGCGGCCTTTGCCAGGAACATTGCATTACAGGTAAAGGAGTGACCTTATCAGATAAAATCTTCGATCTTGCTGTTTTTGAAAGAGAGAAGAATATTGAATATCAGGAAAAAGAGCTTCTTGTATGTGAAAGCTGTAATGCCGTAATAACCTCAAAGGAGCATCTGCATTACATGCACATAAAGCTCGGGCCAAAAGCCTTTTCTTCCATACTTAACCTGAACATGTTGAACCAGAAACTAAAACTTGCAGAAGGACATGATTTAACAGTAGAGGTAAGGGATGGATTAAAAAGAAAGGATATGTTCAATATTATTTGTCCGAACTGTTTGAGACAGGTGCTGGTAAAATACTTGTTTAAAGGTGCCTGAAGAGCTTCAAAACCTCCTGCAGAATAATGACAAAAGAATTCTTTTTGTCGGTATCGGCAATCTCCTTAAAACGGATGATGGAGTGGGCGTTTATATCAGCTCCGGTATCAGGAACACCTCAAGAATATCAGCTCTCACAGTTGAGGTAAGCATTGAAAACTATATAGGTAAGATTAATTCTCTTGATCCAGATATTCTGGTACTAATTGACTGCGTTGACATGAAATCATCCCCGGGCTCCTGCAAACTCATGCCGGTAAGCCAGATAGCGGACCTGACATTTAGTACTCATAATATTTCTTTGAGAAGAGTTTCAGATTTTTTTAAAATGGAAGTCTATTTAATGGGAATACAACCAGAAAAAGTTGATTTTGGTGAAAATATATCGTACCTTGTAAAGGAAGAAGCCGATAAAATAATTAATTTTATTAACTCATTTGAAAAATAACAGGAGGTTACCTATGGCAACAGAATACTTATGCAAAGCCTGCAGGGGAGTTTTGAACGTAAAAACTTCCATTATCCTTTCTGCAATGAAAGCCAACAGTTCTAAGAAAGGGCTCTTTTTACTTAATCCTGATCTTGGAAATTACACAGTCACCACTCATTCTTCTTTCAGGATGGATGAAGGAGAAGAGTATCTTATAAAATGTCCCATCTGCCACGCCCATCTGAATAGCCTTAAATATGATCATCTTGTAAGGATAATAATGGTCGAAGATGACAGAAAAGAATATGATATTTACTTTTCTGATATCGTTGGAGAAAAATGTACTTACAAACTCAGCGGGACATCTGTTGAAGCATTGGGACCGGATGCCGTAAAATACGATAAGTATTTTGATGTTCCGGAGGAAGACAGAAAATACCTGTAAATAAGTCAGGATCCTTTTAACCTGTTTCTTTTAATTTTATTTATTATGGATTTAATGCTTAATAAATCCATAGTAAAAAATTGTTATATTTCCATCTTTCAGGAATGAACAGGCAATTAGAGACACTTAATTAAGGAAAATTATTATTATGAATCTTGAAGTACATAAAAGAGCTGCCGATAATATAAGGATATTAGCCATGTCGATGGTTGAAAAAGCAAAATCAGGACATCCTGGTGGTGCAATGGGCGGGGCTGATTATATTCATATCCTTTTTTCTGAATTCCTTAACTTCGACCCCGAAGATCCATACTGGATAAATCGCGACAGATTTTTCCTCGATCCGGGGCACATGTCTCCGATGCTATATTCAGTACTGACCCTGACAGGGCATTTTAATACTGAAGAATTAAAAAGCTTCAGACAATGGGGCAGTCCGACTCCGGGTCATCCTGAACTTGATGTAATGAGAGGAATAGAAAACACATCAGGACCACTTGGCCAGGGACATACAATGGCTGTTGGGGCTGCCATTGCGGAAAGATTTATTGTTGCCAGGTTCGGTGAGCTTTTCTCGCACAAAATATTTTCATTTATCTCCGATGGCGGAGTACAGGAAGAAATTTCACAGGGTGCAGGCCGCATTGCCGGGTTCCTCGGACTAAGTAACCTGGTTATATTTTATGATTCCAATGATATTCAGCTTTCAACTGAAACAAAGTCAGTTACATCTGAGGATACTGCATTGAAATATCGTTCCTGGGGATGGCATGTTATAAATATCAACGGGAATGATCATGATCAGATCAGGGATGCACTGGGAGAGGCTTTGATGGAAAAGCTGAAACCTGTAATAATTATCGGAAAAACGATTATGGGGAAAGGGCTTCTTGATAATGAAGGAAATAGTTTTGAAAGAAAAACTTCAACACATGGCATGCCTGTCAGTGAGGCTGGCGGCTCGTTCGAAAAGTCCCTTCTAAATCTTGGAGGAAACATGTCGGATCCTTTTGCTGTTTTCGATGATGTAAAAGAGTATTATAAGAGAGTTCTTGCAGAAAAAAGGAAATCGGCTGCCGAATGGAAGAAAAAGAAAAGTGAATGGGCATCAGAAAACAGCGAATCCGAAAAGAAACTTCAGCTTTTCTATTCCGGATCAATTCCTGATATCGATTTTAAAGCAATAATTCACAAGGCAGACTCAGCCACGAGAACCGCATCGGCTAATGTTCTCGGAGTACTGGCATCAAAGATCGAAAACATGGTAGTTGCATCTGCTGACCTCTCAAACTCGGATAAGACCGATGGCTTTCTTAAGAATTCCAGGCCGTTTGTCAAAGGAGATTTTTCAGGGGCATTCCTTCAGGCAGGCGTGTCAGAACTTACAATGGCAGCAATAATGAATGGTATGGCTCTTCATGGAGGAGTAATCCCTGCCTGCGGGACATTTTTTGTATTTTCAGATTATATGAAACCTGCCGTACGGCTCTCGTGCATTATGGGATTACCAGTGAAATTTATCTGGACTCACGATGCATTTCGCGTTGGTGAAGATGGGCCCACTCATCAGCCAGTTGAACAGGAGGCTCAGATAAGGCTGATGGAACAGGTTATGAATCATCATGGGAAAAACAGTATGCTGGTACTCAGACCAGCTGATTCATCCGAGACAACTGTTGCGTGGAAACTGGCCCTGGAAAATACCAAAACTCCGACAGCCCTGATCCTTTCAAGGCAAAATATAAAGGATCTTATTTCCGAAAGTAATGACAGGTACTCCGAATCTCTGAAATCGGAAAAAGGTGCATATATTGTAATCGATTGTACAGGGAAGCCCGACATAATACTTATAGCATGCGGTTCGGAAGTTGCTACCCTTGTAGAGGGAGCAGAACTTTTGAGAAAAGAGGGACTTAAAATAAGAATTGTATCAGCACCTTCTGAAGGTCTTTTCAGGAACCAGAGTAACGAATACCAGAATTCGGTCATTCCTGATGGTACACCTGTCTTCGGGCTAACGGCTGGATTGCCTGTAACCCTTAAGGGTCTGGCAGGTCCAAAAGGCAGAGTATGGGGAGTTCCCGGCTTTGGCTATTCGGCACCTTACAGGATCCTTGATGAAAAACTTGGTTTTACAGGAGAGAACGTTTACAAACAGGTGAAAGAGTACCTGACTGAATATATGAAGTAATCAAAATATTGATTCGTAAAGATCGCTTTAATAACGGTTTTTTGTATATGACAACTAATTCGTAAATTAGACCAAGATTTTTCTTTAAACTCATTTACTTCGATCACTATGAAAAAGATAATTCCAT
>Ga0209668_10001115_pt1 | contig 11363 bp, 12 predicted proteins | sample FrelakmetPLP11PL_FD_187150 | JGI IMG/M metagenome (GOLD analysis project Ga0209668, IMG submission 187150) | Freshwater lake sediment microbial communities from the University of Notre Dame, USA, for methane emissions studies - PLP11 PL (SPAdes)... | ecosystem: Environmental > Aquatic >... | reverse complement strand
CCCGGCCCAGCTCGGCCAGCTCGCAGTTGATAATCAGCTCCTGGATCATGGCCCGGTCCGAGGAATCATGGATGGCGCCGGCGCGCATGCCGTTGCCCAGGCTTAAAACCGTGTCATACTTTTTCAGGATCCCTACCACCCGGTCGAACTTTTCATAAAGCGGGTTTTCCCGGTTGTTCTTGATCATCCAGGCAACCATGGAGGCGCCGCCCTTGGAAACCAGGCCGCCGTAGCGGTAACCCTGCTTGCGCAGACGCTCAATGGTCATCTGGTTAATACCGCAGTGTACCGCCATGAAGGCGATGCCGTCCGCGCACTGCTGCTCGATAAGATCAAACAGCAGTTCCTCATCAAGCCTCGTTACATCATTATACCGTTTCCGCGCCTCGCAGAATGCCTGGTACAGGGGCACATTGCCCACCGGTATATCCACGCTTTTAATGACCCGCTTCCTGATGGCATCGATATCACCGCCCACGCTCAGGTCCATCAGCGTGTCAGCTCCTTCCTGCTGCGCCGCCACTGCCTTGCGCACTTCCTGCTCCTCATCGTTGATGTCGGAGGAGGTGCCGATGCTGGCGTTGACCTTGGTGCGCAGCCCCTTTCCCACACCGACCGGCGCAGAGCCGTTCTGATGATTTTTTATGATTACAATCTTGCCCTGGCTGATGAGCTCTCGCATCATCTCCGGCGCCATATTTTCTTTGCCGGACACCTCTTTCATAATGTCAGTGACTGTGCCTTTGCGCGCGTATTCAAGCTGCGTTACCATGCTGCGTTGTCTCCTTCTCTGTTGACCTTGTACCCATGACCCCTGTTTGCCAATTCACTTTAAATCAGTGACTCGTGACCAGTGACGAGTGGCGAGTGAAACGTGGAAGGTGAAAAGTGAAATTCCGATTCACCCATTCACTTGATGTCATTCCGCATTCCGCAATTCTTCACCGCTGAGCTCGCTGAGAATTTTCTATTGCCTATTGCCTGTCGCCTTTTTTTGTGCCTCTGTGCCTACCTACCCACCGTAGCCTTGCGCGAAGGTGGGTTGCCTTCTGTCTCTCCATCCATTCACCCTCATCACTCTTCCCTTAGCCCCTTGCCCCTCGGACCCTTGACCCCTCGAACCCTAGAACCCTTTTTTATTTCCGCTGCCCGTCTGTCACCTGTGCCTCTTCAAACGTGAGCATTTCCGTTAGAACCTTTACCCCTGCTTCAACTATAAACATACCCAGAGCAGCGCCCGTGCCCTCGCCAAGCCGCAGGTCAAGATCAAGCAGCGGCTTCAGGTTCAATCGCTCAAGCATTATCCGGTGCCCCTTTTCCACTGAAAGATGCGCGGCAAACAAATACTGGCCAATGACCGGGTTCAGCTCACATGCTATCAGGGCCCCTGCCGTTGAAATGAACCCGTCAATAACAGCTGGCACCCGGTGCGCTGCCGCGCCGATTACCAGGCCTGCTATCCCTGCTATCTCAAGCCCCCCCACCTTTGCCAGCACGTCAAGCGGGTCGCGGGGGTCTGGCTGGTTCAATGCCAGGGCCCGCTTTATGGCAGATATTTTGGCCGCGAGACCCGCGTCGCTGATGCCGGTGCCCCTGCTCGTCACGCTTTCCACGGGAAGCCCGGAGAATGCCGCGATGATTGCGCTGCTCGGGGTGGTGTTGCCGATGCCCATATCGCCGGTGCCGATAATACCAACGCCATCCTGCACTCCCTGCCGCACCAGTTCTATCCCGACCTCGATTGCCTGCACTGCCTCATCCCTGGACATCGCGGGCTCTCTGGTCATATTCCGTGTGCCCCGCGCGACTTTGCGCATGACAAGACCTTCCAGCGGGGGGAACTCAAAATCAACGCCAATGTCAACAACCTGCACCTCAGCCCCGGCATGCCGCCCCAGAACATTGATGCCCGCTCCTCCGCGCAGAAAATTGAATACCATCTGCGGGGTCACTTCTTTGGGAAAAGCGCTCACCCCTTCAGCAACAACGCCATGGTCCGCGGCAAGGGTAAATATTCTTTTCCGGGTAATCTGCGGCTTCAGCTGCCGGGTGATGCCGGCAATTTGCCTGCCGATGTCAAGCAGCCTTCCGAGGCTCCCGCGCGGTATGGCAAGCTGGTCAAGCCGCTCCTGGGCTTTCTCAAGGGACGCCGCATCAAGCGGCTCTATTATTTTTAGTGCTGTCTGCAGATTCATCGCTATCAGTGAACAGTTACTAGTGACTCGGGGTTCGGGGCTCGGGATTCGGGTAAACTACTCTAATCCCTAAACCCCAACCCCTAATCCCTATCTCCCCAAATAATCGAAGTGCCGGCATTCACCGCTTTTGTCCTGATGCGAGAAAGCCCGGCAGCTTTCATCCAGCGGCAAAGATCATCCCGGCCATGGCACCTTCCTTCCGGCGTCCCGGTGAGCATGGTCATGTCAGAGAGCGATACAAAGAACTGGTCGCCTGAGCCAATGATGTAATCATGAATCATCAGGGTACCGCTGCTCTGTAATGCCGCAGCTGCTTTTTTAATAATAGACCGCGCATCCCCTTCTGCATATATATGCAGAATATTTGAGAGCAGCACCAAATCATAGTCATTACCCGGAAACGGATCAGACAGGCATTCACCTTCGGCAACGCTCACACGCCTGCCTATCCCGCACTGCCTAATATATTTTTTTGCGTGCAGCACCACGGCCGCAAGATCAAACACCGTTGCCTGCAGTTTCAAGTTTTCCCGCGCAAAGGCAACAGCATAGGTTCCCATGCCGCCGCCGATATCAAGCATACGGCAATATCTCTGCAGCGGAAACGCTCTCGCTATGGCCGCGCTCTTAATCAAGCCTGATGCATGCATCGCCCCAAGAAACCGCTTCAGCTGCTGTGGATAGTCATCCAGGGCTTCTTTCCGGGGAGCATGCATGGTGCCTTTCTTTACGCTGTAAGAAAGGTTTGCCCACGAAGGCTTAAGCGTTTCAAGATGTATCAGTATATCTTCCCCTGCGGCTGCACCCAGGCAGCGCCGTGAGAGCGCGGTTTTGCCATATGTCCCGTTGCGCTCTGCAATCAGCCCCATGCTTTTCAAAGCGAGCATGAACCTGGCCAGAGCATCCTGCGAGAGCTGCAGTTTTCCGGCCAGGCTTTTACTGGTAGCCGGCCCTGCATCGAGCGCGGTAAAAATCCCCAGCCTGACTGCCGTGAAAATAATTTCAGAGGCCTGGAAACCTGCCCCTAAAGTATAGAGCCGTTCAAAGTCTGCTGCGGGTGAAGCTTTCACAACTGGCACACCCGCTCAGACACGATCAGCCCGTCGACCACTGCCAGGGCTCGCTCTTCCCAGCGCATGCGCTCCTCTTGTGTCAGCAACAGTTCTTTCAGCTCAAGCCTGCGCAGCGCTTCTTCAAAGAAATAGACCAGGTAAGCATTGAGCCGAAGCGCTGCCGCAGAGCTTTCCCTGCCCCAGAAAATCGGGGAGCTGCTGATATCCATTTTTTGCAGTACCGCCCGGCATACGCTATCCATCAGGTCTGCCAGGAACTGGACCGGTTCCTGGAGAAACCGGTAACTGCCTTCATACCCCAGGGGGTCGATTTTCTGCAGACGGTTTTCTGCCTGCAGCAGTCTGAAACGCTCAGTCCCCTGCAGGGCAATTTCCCGGTGATAGAGGACATTAGCCGTGCGGGAGAGAGAATCCAGCAGGCCATTGTCTTTCAAAAATTGAAAATTTAGCCGCACATCTTCAAGCGCAGTATCAGGCTCAAACATGATGAACCCGGGGTTAATCTCTACCCCATGGGCCTGCAGCATTTTAACTGCCGCCGCCTGCATGTCCGAGCGCAACCCCTTTTTCATACGCACAAGGGACGCCTTTGATGCGCTCTCAATGCCGAGAAACACCTGCCTGAGCCCTGCCTGCACCATAGCGCTGACAAGCTCAACGTCCAGGTCATTGCTGCGGCACTCAATGCCGAAGCTGAGATCGCTCCAGTCTTTAATGCGCTCGACAATTGTCTGCGAGCGTTCGCGTCCTTCTTTCCCACGGCCGAAAAAATTTGCATCGACAAAATAGATTGCAGGCTCCGGCAGGCGCGGATACAGCTCTTCTATCTCCTGCGCCACATTATCCGGGGAGCGGCCGCGCCATTGGCATCCGTTCCGGTAAAAATGATTTATATAGCAGAAGCTGCACTGAGCGTAGCAGCCGCGGCTTGCGAGAATGTTTCCGCCGACTGTTTTAAGAGCTTGCTCGCTGCGCACGGGAAACGGCAGCTTGTCGAGCGGCTCAATGAGCGCCCGCTCGCCTGATATTCTAATCTGCCCGTCCTCCCGGAAGGCAAGCCCCGGTATTGTTGAGAAAGCTATACGGCTTTCCTGCTGCAGGCTTGCGGCTATGTCAGCAAAAGTTTCCTCGGGTTCACCCAGAATGATGCAGTCAATGAACGAATATTGGGAAAGAATTTCAGAAAAGGAAAAGGTGGGGAAAAAACCATACAGGATCACGGACACGTCCGGACGTCGGGCCTTGCATTTTCTTAAGAATGAAAACAGCTCTTCTGTCTTCTCCCAGAGATATATTGCGTTAACGCCCAGCACATTAAACTCCTGGAGGTCAAGTTCTGTTGCGCAGTCTGCAAATGACCGGGACCCGTCATATGATTCATGCAGGCCCGCGGCAATTCCCCGCGCTTCAAGCAGCGCTGCAATATAGCCGCTCAACAGGCCTGATGAGAGAGGCGTATTGGCCACGTCATTGAAATGGGCTGCCGAGGGAGGCCGGGGATGATCCAGAAGCAGTATTTTACAATCCATAGAAATGAAACAAAGAAGATTGAATTTGGAACTCGATTCGGCTGAGTTCGTCGAAGTCAGGAACTCACAAAGGTAAAAATATAATTTTCCTGATTTCTTGAGTTCCAGATAAAGGTTTTTTCAAATGTGGCCACAGATAAGCACAGAAAAGCACTGAAAGATTTTAAACAGTTCCGTGTGTTTCCGTGTAATTCTGTGGCTTAATCTTCACCGGGATGCCCGATACCATGAGATACACTTCGTCAGCCAGCGCGGCAACTTCGCTGTTCAGCCTGCCCAGCAGCCTCTGGTACAACCGGGAAAGCGGGTCAGCTGGTATTATCCCCATACCGGTTTCATTGGAGATAACAAATACTCGTGACGATGCCCGGTTAAAACATGCACTGAGCCCCACAATCTGCTGCTCTATCGCCTTTTCATCCATTCGAAAGATGGTGAGAAGATTTGAAAGCCAGATGGTCAGGCAGTCGATCAAGATGATATCGAATCTGCCGATTATATCATCCACAAGCTTCACCAGGTCTTTTGGCTCTTCAAAGGTTACCCATGCATCCCCACGCGCCTGCCGGTGCTTTGCGATGCGGTCTTTCATCTCATCATCAAGCGCCTGTGCGGTCGCAACAAACGCCCTGGTGCCGCTTAAGCGCTCAGCCTGCTGCTGCGCCCAGAAGCTTTTTCCACTCTTGATGCCGCCAGTAACCAGTGTGAGTGTTCGCTTAGCCATAAAAAACAAAAACCCTCAGGTTATTATTATTTACCTGAGGGTTGCACCCAGTTTACTTCACCCTTTTATGCAAGGATCGAGTTCCGCGACTGCTATGTATAAAGGCAGGTCTTCTGACTTTCGGATCACCCTACTCTCCAAACCTTCCCATCCCGATTCATCTCAGGACAGTGGCATTACGTGGATTTCGTCCCCGATCACAGCGGCGGGACCATGATGGATTCTCACCATCTTCCCTTTTAAACCATGCGGTACCTTTATGTTAAAATTAATACTCCATTAGTTTGACGGTGTCAATATCTATTGGAAAGACATAAAAAGGCGAAAGGCGTGAGGCAACAGGCAGAAAGGCAGAAGGCTATAGGCAGAAGGCACAGGCACAGAGGCAATAGGCACAAAGGAACCCCTCGACTGCGCCCTTCGGCCGTGAGCAACTCGGCCTTGAGCTCGTTGCCGAAAGGCTCAGGGCCGAACGGCTCGGGGTATGAAAAAGAATAGCGCTGAGTGTCCAGTGACCAGTGAACCGTGACTCGGGGCCGGGGGTTCGTGTCACACACGCAGGGGTTACTGACTCAACTTAGCACTGGCAATACGATTCAAACTAATGCCCGATTCCGCAGCTTGAATTGCAAGGTTTCGGTGAATTGCTGGTGGAACGCGAACCATAAATTTACCGCTGTATCGTTTAGTGGCAATTGGCTCCGGGACCGGCTCCCTGTTATTTTTCATATCTTGCACGACATCTGCAACTACCTTGCGAATACCTTTCAATGCCGCCTCCGGCGTTGCAGCCAGCCAGCTCAGGCTGGGGAATTCCGCGCATAAGCCGACATATTCATTATCCTCTTCAGACCAGGTCACCCGGTATGTATAGTGATCATTTTTTAGTTTCATGGCTTTTAGATCATGCTTCATAGAGTGCTATCCTGTCGCTATCAATTGACTGCTTCACATAGGGATTTTTCAGCGCCGTACTTTGGATAACATCTACCCTTCTACCGAAACATTGTTCCAGCTGCTCTTTCAAATCGAAATATCTTTCGAACAGCCGTTCATTTCCCTTGAAATCAACAAGCACATCTATATCGCTCTTGTCAGGCAGAAAATCATCCCGTGTGGCTGACCCAACAAGCTCAAGCCGCTGCACAGACAACGCTGCGCAGATATGCCGGATATGTTCTTTATGGTTTTGCAAATCGATCATGATGAATATCCTGTGTTTTAAAAGCTAATTAAATGAGATTAACGATAAAAGTCAATTGTAAACGGGCTGTTTGGAAATACAAAATCGGGGGTCAGTGACTCGGGGAATTGAGATTGCTGATTTCGGAATACAGAGTACGAAATTAGTAATTAACCACGAAGACGCTAAGAACTCAAAGATAATAAAATCAATTCTCTGCGATCTCCGCGAGTTCTGCGGTGAAATATGTTACAAGCGAAATGGGAAAGCAGGGAACAGTGGTCAGGGAGGCGGAGATATCATAGAAGCGCGGATAGAAACCGGCCGGCAGAAACCAGGCGCACGCCGTTTTTCAGAGTATCAATTCCGGGGAGTGAAATGACCTGATATATATACGGAATTTTAAGTTTTTCTTTAAAATAATAGAGAGGTGTTGCAATAGTGCGGTCGGCGCGTTTGACTTCCACGGCAAACCAGGGTTTCTCATTGACCGTCACCAGGAAGTCCACCTCTTTTTTATCAACATTTCTCAAAAAATAAAGCCCGGCCTTCCATCCCTCATAATCATGAAGAAAGTGCACCAGTTTCAGCAGATGGGACGCGATGAGATTTTCAAAGCGGGCTGATTCGTCGTCCACTTCAGACCAGTCCCACAGATACAGCTTCGGCTCTTTTTTTATCGAACGTATGGTCCTTCCGGCAAAAGGATATATCCTGAAATGATAATGAAACGATTCCAGCACATCAACCCAGCTGGCGGCTGCGCGGTGGCTTACCTCAAGGTCTTCACGGATGGCATTTATCGACAGCAGCGAGCCGACCTTGTTCGGCAGCAGGTCGCTCAGCAATTTCATGTTCGACAGGTCGCGTATTAACGCCATGTCCAGGATGTCTTCACGAAACAGCTGTTCATTCTTCTCATTATGCCAGCGGCGTAAAAAGCGCGTGTTCTGTTTGAAAAGCGGCTCCGGGAACCCGCCAAAGCGCATGAGCCCTTCAAGCTCTGCCGCATGATCATCATGCCCGATGACAATCTCTGAAAACGGCTGCAGCCGGTCTTTTTTCTCAAGAATTTCAGCCAGAGTAAACGGATGCAAGCGGAAATAATGATAACGGCCCTGCAGGGAATCGCCTCCCCTGCGGTATATATCAAGCCGCGAACTGCCGGTTACCAGAAACTTATAGGTATGCTTAAGTTTGTCATACTCTCCTTTTAACAGGGTCTTCCATTTTTTGTATTTATGAATTTCATCAAGAATCAGCAGCTCGGCATCACCCGGCCATTCCGAAGCCATTATTTTCTTCCGGTCGTGCCGGTTATCCCAGTTGAAATAGCCGTAGCTTTTAAAGTGCCGGGATACAATATCCGTGGACAGGGTTGTTTTGCCGACCTGCCGGGGGCCGCCGACAAAAACCATCTTGTCCGCCAGATCCTCGACAATAATCTCGTTCAGATAGCGGTTTTTTATCATAATTTCTTATATATCAAGGGGCAAACAGGCGTCAAGAAGTTTTGCGTGTAAGCAAATAAAACCGCTGATAATTTTGCGTACAGGGAAAAGGCACCCCTCGATTGCGCCCTTCGGCCGTGAGCTCAGGGCCGAACGGCTCGGGGCAGGCAGAAGAAAAGTGAAGGGTGCTGAGTAACGAGTAATGAGTGAAAAACGGTGAATAGGTGACCCGCCTACGTCCTGCGTGTGGGACTACTGCGCGGCTGCAGATAGCGCTGAGTGTTCAGTGGTCAGTGAACCGTGATTCGAGTCTCGTGGTTCGGCAAAGCAGAAGTTCTATTAACAGACAATATGTAAACACTTCCCTTATTGTCTTGAATCACTTTTTAGCAAGAGAGTTGAGCGTATTTATAAAATCTTTTGCACGGTTGAGCCAGTCTCCGACTACATGACTGTCAAATGTAACCAGTTCAATATAATCTCCTCGCTGGCGTGCTTCGAACAACTCATCATATAACTCACCATGTTCATGGCTGATCAGCCCGCTTTTCACCAGGTGCTTATGCAAAGAAGCCTTAACGCCGGAATGTTTCTTAAACTAGAGCCCCTGCTGGAGCAGCACCGCACTGGCAGCATAAAAGCAGGCCTAGTAAATGCGGTTTACCGCAAAGGACAGACGGCAGGCGGTCATTTCATCCTGTGCAGCAGCAAGAGATTCCTGCGCCTTTTCCAGCCAATAATTAATAACCGCAGTAAGTTTTTCCTGGTGAGTCATAAGGGAATACCCTCAAGCTCAATAGCCGTGTGAATCGGAAGCACCGTGAATACGCCTTCTTCCCATTCTTCCCGTGATACAATGAGAGGATTTATGTTGCTGTCATAGGCAAGATTTATTTCAAAGGCTTTATGAATGATCTGGCGTCGCAGAGCGTCAGTAACTTCTTCCGGAAGTTCAACCAGCAGGTCTACATCTGACTCTTCATCTGCAGTTCCGGTTGCTTTAGATCCGAACAGTGTTAATTTTGCCTGCGGCCAGATTTTTTTAAGACTCGCAGAGAACTCATTGAGAGCAGTTTCTTCCGCCTTAAAAAGATTTAATGCTGTTATTTTTTTGTTCATATTCTTATAGTTCTACAACTCAATCATGATGAATATTCTGTGTTTTAAAAGCAGGAAAAGCTGCCTGCGTTCAGCCGGCAGCCTTCAAGAATATTTCTGGCAATGCATTTTCAAGCCAATTCTTTACGCTATTGGCAGCTTCCCGTGCTTCACGGGCATCCTGCAAAGAAGGCATAAAAAAATCATCGGGATAACGGACCTCAACAGCGTATGGCGTCAATAAAGCAAGCTCATCCCGCAGCTGCTCGGCATCAGGATTGATGGATAGTATATTTTCCAAAATTGCCAGAAGATCATGGGTTATGGGATAGGTACGCCCTTTGCCGACCAGAAAAGCTTTAAGAAATTTTTCTGCTGCCTGCTGGCAATGGAAGCATACGGTGTCAAGCGGAATAGTCTCAGCATTCAGATTATTATCCGCGTTCAGGAGATCATTCCCTGCTTTTATAACCCATTGCCGGGCAAGTTCAAGTTCTTCTGTCATACAGGGTTTTTCCCTCCTGCAAAACGGACGATATGAATGATACCGGTGTTCGTTTGCCCCGTTCTATTTCCTCGGGTGTGTAAACAACTATATCCATTCCAAAGGGATGCGGACGTAACACCTTATACAGTTCACGGCTGCGTTTAAACCTTGGTAATGTGCTTTCTGCGATGATCATATAGTCAACATCACTATGTTCGCGCGCGTCACCACGTGCATATGAACCGAATAAAATAACGCATTCGGCATTGGCCGCAACACCGAGCCTGGTCGCAACCTGTTCTATCTCGTGAAAGTTTATCATATTAAAAAATATTCTTTAGAGTAAATACCGCCCTACCCTACCTGTTGCTTTTTGCTTAAGACATGCAGGCGATGCAGGAGAGTTTAAAAATAACGTAAATTACGGCATTTATAGCAAGGATGGATAAGGAATGTAAACAGAAATGTTTACAACAGGCACAAAGGCAACAGGCTACAGGCGTGTTCGGGGATTAGGGACCCGTGGCTCGTGACTCATGGTTAGGGGCTCGTGGTTCGGGATTAATTCTCTGCGCGCTCCGCGGTCTGCGGTGAAGAACTGCTTACTTTGACCACTTGATCTTCTTCGTATCGTGGCACTCGTTGCAATGGATGGGGGCTTTTTTTGAGGTCTCCTGATCGCGTTCTTTCTGATGGCATCCGCGGCACAGGCTCATCTTGACGTCAAAAAAGCATATCGGATCGCCTTCTACCGTATCTTGCTTCTTTTTATGGCAGCTGCGGCAGACAGGGGTTTTTTCGCTGCCCTTGTGGTGGCAGATAACGCAGTTCTGTTTCAGAGAGCGCTGGTGTTTGCGGTGCTGGAAAAGAACAGGCCCGAGGTCAGCTTCAAACGTGATGACCTCCGGGCCTGTGTTGATTTTAGCGGGCATAGTAAAGCGGCAGCAGCTGAAAAACAGGCAGAGGATAATAACGCCGGCCAGCAGCTTTGCAATCATAGAACTTTAAGGCCAGTACAAAACTTCTGCAGATGCCTTATTATAGCCCTTGGCCACCTGCGGGGGCGGGCTGTACTGCGGTTTTTTATAAAAATAGATAGGGTCTTCCTTTTTCAGTTTGAGGTTGCTCAGTCCCTTGACCCGTGAGCCGAAAAGGCGGTAGGCCTCGATTTTCAGGGATTTAACAGCCTGCTCTTCACTCATGCCCTCGGGGGTTGCGTCACGCACGGTTACTTTGCCAAGCACTTTAAAATTGCGGTTAAAAAGTTCATCGGAGGAAACAACAACAATGTTTTCAAGGGAGGGGATGGTGCCGTTGCTTTGCCCTGAGGCCTGTTCCCCTGCTTGAGCAGCCTCTCCCGCGGTTGCCATGGTCATCACCTCCGCAGATGCTTCACCATAGATATTTTGTCCTGAAGAGAACATCCCGGCCTTCTCCATATATTCAATTTTAACAAGCCCCTGGGCAAGGGAGCCGTAGCGCTTGAAGGCCATTATTTTCAGCTCCCTCTCTGCCTGTTCACTGGTGAACCCCTTTTTGTCCGGGCATACAACCGTAATGCGGCCAAGGGATGCATACCTGCGCTGGCTGAGATCCTGCTCCGTTAAAACCTGAATGCCG
>Ga0209668_10001114_pt1 | contig 11368 bp, 11 predicted proteins | sample FrelakmetPLP11PL_FD_187150 | JGI IMG/M metagenome (GOLD analysis project Ga0209668, IMG submission 187150) | Freshwater lake sediment microbial communities from the University of Notre Dame, USA, for methane emissions studies - PLP11 PL (SPAdes)... | ecosystem: Environmental > Aquatic >... | reverse complement strand
TCTCCGGGGATCGTCAAACAGCCGTCGCGCCCGTCGCCATTCTCCACAGCGCAACGGCCGGTGCACGGCAAGGCTTCCTGCAGAACCCCGACGGCGCCTGCCGGACCGATGAAGTCTTCAACGGCGACCTACGTATCCACCCTGATGATACCCTGCTTGAGAGCGAACCGAATCAGCTCGGTCCGGCTGTGCAGGTCGAGCTTCTCCATCACGTGCTCACGGTGCGACATGGCTGTCTTCACGCTGATGCCGAGCAAGTCCGCGACATCCTTGTTGCTCCGGCCCTCCGCGACGAGTTTGAGCACCTGCTTCTCGCGGTCCGTCAGCGTCTCGTACGGGTCCGCCCCTGCGCCGCCATCGGCCGAACCATCGTGCTCGCGCATGGCCTCCCGGGCCACGTCGGGGTCCAGCACGAGTCCGCCCCGGTGCACTGACCGGATGGCTCCGGTGAGGTCGGACCCCGCCGATTTCTTGAGGACGTACCCCGATACGCCGGCCTTGAGGAACCGGCGCACGTACTCGCGGTCGTCGTACTGCGAGAGGACGAGAATCCGGGTCCTCGGGCAGAGCTTGCGGATCTCGAGTGTCGCTTCGAGACCGCCGAGCCCGGGCATGGCGATGTCCATGACGACAACGTCCGGCTCGAGCGCCTGCGCCCGCTCGATCGCCTCGCGGCCGTCGGCCGCCTCGCCGACGACTTCCATGTCCTCGGCGAGGCTGATCAGGGCCTTCACGCCTTCGCGGACGATCGCGTGATCGTCCGCAATCAGAACGCGGATATTAGCCACGCGCCCCCTCCGGCGGCACTCGCACCGTGATGACGAATCGGACGCCCTGGCCGGGAGCCGTGTCGATCGCGACCGTGCCTCCCAGCGCTTCCACGCGCTCGGTGATGCCAAGCAGGCCCCATCCGTGGCCCTCGTCCTTCGGACGCTTGACCGCGGACGGTTCGAACCCGATGCCGTCGTCCTCGATTTCGATGGTCAGCACGTCATCCTGGATGCCGCACTGAATCAGGGCCTGCTCGGCATTCGCGTGTTTGGCGATGTTGCTGATCGCCTCCTGGACCGCCCGGAAGAGCGCGGTTTCCATCAGCGGCGGCAGCCGTCGATCGACTTCGCTGAACTCGCATCGCACGACAACTCCCCGCGGCTGCAGCTGGCGCTCGGCGTACCAGCGAATGGCGGACCAGAGCCCGAGGTCATCGAGCACCGACGGCCGCAGATCGTAGATCAGCCGGTGGAGCTCATCGAGCGTCCTCACCGCGAGGCTGCGGGCCTCGAGGAGGGGGGTGTTGTCCACGTCGGGTGGCAGCCTTGCGACCGCCGTTTCGAGGCGCATGTTCAAGGCGCTGATCGTCTGGCACGTCTCGTCGTGCAGCTCCCGCGCCAGCCGTTTGCGCTCGTCCTCCTGCGCCGTGATGACCTGCCGCAGCAGGCGGCTGCGGGCTTCGTCGCGCTCGGCCAGCTGGCCGTAGAGGCCCTTGAGTTCGGCCGTGCGCTCTTCGACCCGCTGCTCGAGCATCGCGTTGTCCTCCTCGATCGTATCCATGGAGGTCTTGAGCGTCGAGCGCATGTGTTCGAGGGATCGGCCCAGGCGTCCGACTTCGTCCTTGCCCAGGTCGGGGATCGGCGGCTCCATGTTGCCGGCGGCAATGCGCTCCGCCGTCCGCGTGAGCACGCCCAGCGGACGCAGCAGGCTCTGCGCAGCCCCGTACGCGAACAGCAGCCCCAGGCCGAGCAGCACCGGGCCGAGCGCCAGCAGGGTCGTGCGAAGCCGGTTGGTTTCGGCCAGGGCGACGGATTCGGGCTCGCGAACACGCACGCCCCAGCCCAGCCCCCGGACGGCGACGAACGCCATGAGGTCGGTGGTCCGTCCTTCGGTCCCGTCATGACAGCTGTGACACGTGCCGCGCGTGGAGCCGCCGGTTCGAATCAGGTTCGCCAGCAGCTGGCGATGGTCGCTTGCCGTGCCCTGGCGCGCGGCGTCGGAACTCGTGATGACGACGCCGGCCCCGTCAATGATGTCGATCGATCCGGTCGGGCCGACGTCGTGCGAGCGCAGCACGGACGCCATGCGCGTACCCTTCGGATCGATTTCGCCCGCGACGAGTCCCGACATCTGGCCGGTCCAGTTGCGAATCGGTACGAAGAGAAACACCGCGGGGCCGTTCGGGCCTGTCACCAGGCCGGTCGCGCTGGGCCGCCCGGCGCGAAGGGCCTCTCGCGCGCCCGGCAATTCGCGGCCGGCGAGTGCCGCCACCTCGGGCTCCTGCAGGCGGACGCGCCCGTCCTGGTCGGTGACATACGCCTGGTGCATGAGCTCGGCCCGCAGGTAGGACGTGCGAAGGACGCCCAGCACCTGGGCCTCGTCTGAATCGTCCGGGCGTGCCGCGGCGATTCCCGGGCCGGTGGCGACGTCCTGGAGCTTGCTCCATTCCCGAGCGACGACCCCATCGACGTGCCGGGCGACCGTGCCGGCAAGTTCCTCCCGTTCGATGAGGATCCGCTCCGTCAGGGCGCCGAGGCTTCGCCACGCGATCCACCCGGGGATCAGCATCGACGTCAGCACCCCCAGGACGACCAGCAGGCCGACCCGGGCTTGGATGCCTCGAACGTTCCAGCGTGATTTCGACGGGCTCACGGATGCATCACTCGTACATGCTGCCGGCAATCTTCATCAGTTCATCGAGGGTACCACGGTATCGAACCAGGACGATCCCGTGAGGGCCCTGCCACTCGATCTGCTGCCACAGGGCACCATCCGAGCTCCGGATACGAGAGAGCACGGCGGGCCTGCCCCGAAGCGCGCCATCACTGCGCTGGAGGTCCGCCGACGCTGGAAGCACCTGCGGGGCCACCACGCCCGGCCGAGTCGGCGCCGTCGCGATGACGAGCCATGGCACGCCGTCCGAGCGTTGGCGGCACCAGATCGCCGCGGAGCCGCCCGGAAAGAAGCGCTGTTCCGATGGCGGCCATTCGATCGTTTGAGGATAGTACGCCGGGATCGGCATCCGGCGCCCGGCGGTACGTTGGAGATCCCCCAGGGTGGCGAAACGTCTGACTCCTCGAGGCATGCCAAGCGCGGCGGCCGGCAGGGCGTCGGCGACTCGCAGCGCCGCGACCGCGCCTGCCATCACGAGCAGCCACGACGCCATCGTCGCCACGAACAGCCGTCGGTTGCGGATGCGGCTGGCGCGATCGACCGACGGGGAGTTGACAGCAGAGTCCATATGGGTGCGGCTGACTACACCACGAGGTAGAGCAGTAACGTCAGCGCCAGGCTGGCGAGCGCCACGCGCCAGGCGTGCATCGGCGACGGTGGCGGCATCGCTCCTTCGAGGAGCAGCTGGCAGCGGTTGTCAGTTGCGTGCCTGTGCGCCACCGAGACGACCCGCGCCGCGAGATTCCCGCGTGCCGACGCCGGGGCGAGGTCCGAGTGGGCCTCCGGGGCGTGCGAGAGTCGGAGAATCGCCCCGGCCAACGGCCGTGACTGGCCCCGCCTCGCCACCTCGAGATCGGCGCGCCGCTCGAGGTCCTGGACCGCCTGCCTCCCGACAACCTGGATGACCGGATTGAAGCACTGCAGCGTCCGCACGACCATCAGCCACCAGCCCGTCAGCGGATCGCGCGCGACGAGGTGCGAGAGTTCGTGGGCCAGCGCGGCCTTCAGCTCATCGTCGCCCAGGCAATCGAGTGTGCCGGTGGAGACCAGGATGCGGGTGCGGTCGATGCCGGAGCAGAGCAGGACAGGCGACGCGAGGTCGACGACCGTGATCGCCGGAGGCCGGGCGGGGCCTGGCCCCGGCAGCGTCTCCAGGCACGATTGAACCCTGACGACGGCGGGGTGGCTCCGGGGCAGCGCGGTGTCGCCCGCGCGGCGGGTGACGCGGTCTGCCAGGAACGGGACCGCGTCGCGAAGGTAGAGGGCGAGGCCCAGTATCGACAGAACCACCGTCGCGGCGGAGGCGACCCCGGTTTCGCCGATGCGAAGCTCGTCCCAATGCACGCCGGCAAAGATCGCCCAGCGCTCCGCGAACCTCTCGGTGGACCTGCCGGGGGCCAGCAACATGTAGGCCGCGGTCAGGATCAGCGGGCCGAGCAACGCCACCCCGCGAAGGCCCAGACGCTCGCCGGGGTCCCCGACGCGCCAGAGCCGGAGCAGCGCCTCGACCACCAGCGCGGCAATCATCGCGTGCAGGATGGCCTGGCCCGCGTAGGACAACAAGGATCCACTCTCCTATTGGCGTAACCGGTAGATGTGGATATCTCCCTCGTGCGCGATCTCCTGCAGCGAACCGAGGGCCTGGATGTCGTCAAAGGCCGCCTGGCCGTGCGACCCGATGAACCCGGCTTCGTGCAGGACCACATGCGTGATGCCTCGCCGGTGCATGGCCTCGAGGGCGTCGTGGCCGGGGAAGCTCTGCACGTCAGTCCAGGTGCGCACGTAGCTTGCGGGCAGGAACCCGCTGTAGCCGTTCACGAGGGGCTTCCAGTGGCGCGTCGAGTTCAGCATGTAGAGCGCGTTGCCGGAGAAGGCGCGCCGCTCGTACATCGGCAACTCGACCACGACGGCGCGCAGTTCCGCCCGGAGCGCATCGTACACCGGCGGGATGCCGCTGAAGGTCCGGAACGGCAGCGGGGCACGCAGGGCCTCGGCATTGATCAGGATGACGGCGACGGCGGCGATCGCCCACCATCCTCGCCGGGGGCCCCAGGCGATCTGGAGCCGGGCGAGGCCGAAACCGGCCAGCAGCGCCAGGGACAGCAGCACGAGTTGCCCCATGTGCGCCTGCACGCGCACCGCCCAGAACAGCGGCACGAGGTCGTGGATCTTCTCGTACCCCGGCAGGCGCGGCACCATGGACGCGGCCGCGCAGCCAACGGCGACAGCCGCGCACATCGACACGCGAGGGTCCCGTGTGCCGGAGCGCGCGAAGACACCCACCAGCGCGAGCGCGAGGACCGCGATTCCCGGGAAGTTGATCGACCGGCTGACGGCGACGAAGCGGTGACTCCACCAGCCGTAGTGCAGGTGGGAGACGGTGCTCAGATAGTCGGTGTACGACCCGGCCAGCGACGTGTTGTCGGCGCTGGAGCGCGCGAACTGCTGCTCGGCATGGAGCTGGTAGTACGCGTTGAGATAGAAGCTCAACAGCAGCACCGCCACGAGCCCTGCCAGGGCCAGCAGGAGCACTGATCGAGCCCGGCGCGCGCGGTCGGCCGACACCAGACGCGCGGTGCCTGCGAAGATCATCGCCCAGGTGGTAAAGGTCAACAGGTAGATCGACGTGAGACCCTGGAGGGCGAACCCGACTGCCAGCGTCACCGCGTCGCGGACCCTCGCGCGGGTGAAGACCTGATCGAGGCCGAAGAGCGCGACGGCGATGAACTCGACGTGCATGGCCTGAAGGTGCGCCATGCGCGTGAACAGGTGGGCGTTGAAGCCCGCGGCAGATGCGGCCACGTACGCGGCGGGCCAGCTGTTGGTCCAGCGGTAGGCGAGCAGGCCGAACGCGAAGGCGGTCAGGATGAACCCCGCCAGCATGACGACGTTGAAGGCCAGCACGGGGCTCCCGCCCAGCAACCGGACCGGCGCGGCCATCAACCCCTGCACGATCATGGCTTCCGAATACGCCAGCGTCCGCCGTTCAGGCCAGAAGATGTTGCCGTCGAACAGCCGTAGCGGATCGGTGACCACCTGGTGGGACACCCACGAAATCGCCCAGGCGTTCAGCAGGTAGTCGGCGTTGTCGATGCGCGAATACCGGTGGGGAGCGCTGGCCATGGGCCAGGTGTGGGCGACGGCCAGCAGGATGCACGTGAGGAACAGTGCGCCGGCCTGTGCGCGGAATCTCGACCGTTCGGGTGGCGTCATGCGAGGATGGGGCGGCTGTTCCCTTCCACTCTGGCCTGACCTAATAGGACACGCCCGGCAGATGCGTCCCTGCCGGCACGGTCAGGGCTCCTCGATGTCCTGGATCTGCTTCAGACGCGCGAGTTCGAGCGGATGCTCGTGGTGCATCCGCTCGAGGCTGATCTTGCCGGTGAAAATCGTCTTGTCGAACGGGAACACGTCAGGATTCAGGTGCGCGTTGTAGATGTGCCACAGGATGACGACCAGGAACGCCATCAAGCCTTCATTGCTGTGCGCCACTTTTGCGGCCGGCACCAGCTCCCCGGGGAAGAGACGGGTGAACAGGATCGGGAAATACAGGATCAGGCCCGTCGAAATCACGACGACCGCGCCGAGCACCAGGCCCCAGTACTCGAACTTCTGGCGGTAGTCGAAGCGATCGAACTGCGCGGGCGCCTCTGCGCGGCCCAGGTAGTACTGGAGCGTCTGGATGGCGTCCGTGAAGTCCTTCCGATTGGGGACGATGGAGAGCGGCGACCGGCCGCTGGCCACGGAACCGATGGCGAACATCAGGTGGAAGGCCGTCATCGCAGTGAACGACAGGCCGGCCGCGCGATGGAACCATCTGATGCGATCGATGCCGCCAAGCACGTCAATCATCCAGCGGGCCCAGGGTGCCTCGAAGTACTTCTGGGGCAGCCCCGTGACGGAGAGCAGGATGAAGAGGGACATCACGAGCACGTGCTCGGTGCGCTGGCGGACGGTGAAGCGGGTGAAGTAGGTGCTCATCGATTGACGACCACGCGCCAGAAATGCAGCAGGATCTGGAGCAGCAATCCCGCCATCATGAACGGGATCAGGATGTCGTAGAACAGCTGCACGCCGTACACGAGGGGTGCCTTCTCCCAACTGGGTTCGTAATGGGACATCCATGCCGCCGGGAAGTTCTCACTGGCTCCCTCGTGGCAGCGCGAACACGTCTTGACGAGGTTCGCGCGCAGCACCCGGGACCCCGGCTCGTTGACCTTTGCGATGTCGTGCACGCCGTGGCAGTCGGTGCAGAGGGCCACCACACTCGATTCACGGGGCGTGCCGGCACCCTGTAAAGAGGCCGTCATGCCGTGGAAGTCGGCCACATAGGTCTGCGTGACCGCCGTCGACAGGCCGTACTTCTTCATCAGGGCCTTGTCCGCGTGACACGCGCTGCAGAGTTCGGGCGTTCGCTTCTGCCAGTTTACGTCCCGCGGGCCCGCCACGTCGTGCGAGCGGTGGCAGTCGGTACAGCCGGGCACATCGTCGCTCTTCTCGAGGAACCGGCCGTGCACGCTCTTCGCGTAGACCGCGAAAACGCCTTCGTGGCAGTGCGCGCACGTCTGCGAGAGGCGCGCCTTCGGTCTGTGTGGCGGGGCGATGTCGTGGGCGCCGTGGCAGTCCACGCATGTCGGGGCCATCCGGTCGCGCCGCTCGAGCGCCTTGAAGTGCACGCTGTCCAGCGTCTTCGTGTAGTTCGCGAAATGGCAGCGCTTGCACTGCTCGTAGTACGCCAGCGTGAAGTCGCGTTTGGTCGTGAACGGCCGCGCGTCGTGCGGCACCGACGTCATGTCCTGGTGACAGTCCGTGCAGCTGAGCTTGTTTCCGTGGACGGACTTCCGGAACGCATCGAGATCGACGTAGAGGGCGCGCGTCTCGCCGCTCGGGAGTGTGACCGCCATGCTGCGGTCGCTATGGCATCCGAGGCACGTGTCGACGTCGGGCGAGGCAGGGGGCGTGGCCTGGCTCGGCGGCATCGACAGGAGAGTCGTCAGGAAGAACGTCAGTAACATAGCCGATCCACGAGAGTGAGCAAGGACCCGGGCGCGAGAATGGGGACCGGCAGGACGCGATCGGGGTGGCCGGCCATGACGGCGAGGGACCGGAACGAGCCGCCACCCGGCTGGCGCGACTCGGAGTCCTCCGCCGCCAAGCCAGACAGCAAGGGGGCTGCCAGAACTAGTGGCTGGCGTAAAGAACAGCAAATAATGGAGTTGCGAGCGTGACCTGCAAGCCGCTCCCAACGCCTGCCGGTATTCCGGCACGCCCCGCTCACTCCCCTCGGTGTCGGCTCCATCCCGGGGGGCTCAGCGGTGGCTGTGCGGATGCGGCGCCTGGGCCGGAGCGGGAGGGCCCAACGCCGCCACTTGCCCCTCCAGCCAGGCGAACCAGCGCTCCATACCAGACCCGGAACGCGCGGAGACCTGGAAGACGGCTAGTCTCGGCATCACGCGCGCCAGCGCGTGTTCGAGTTCGGCAATCCTGACGTCGAGGTACGGAAGCAGGTCGGTCTTCGTGACCAGCACCAGATCGGCTTTTCGGAACATCACCGGGTACTTCAGGGGCTTGTCCTCGCCTTCGGTGACCGACAGCGCGACGACGTTGAACGCCTGGCCGAGGTCGTACACCGCAGGGCACACGAGGTTGCCGACGTTCTCGACAAACAGCAGCGTCGCGTCGTGAAGGCTGTCGTGATGGAGCGCGCGATGCACCATCTCCGCGTCGAGATGGCAGGCCGACCCCGTCGTAATGGCGTGAGCCGGGATGCCCGCCGCCCGCAGTCTGTCCGCGTCCCGCTCGGTTTCGAGATCCCCCGCGATGGCGGCAACGCGGAAGCGTCCTGCGAATGCCCGCGCGGTGGCCTCCAGGACGGCCGTCTTGCCAGAACCCGGAGAGCCCATCAGGTTGATCGCCAGCACTCCGTGCGCGGCGAAGTGCTCGCGGTTGTGGGCCGCCTGGCGATCGTTGACCGACAGGATCCGGTCCTGGACGTCGACCGGCACCATGCGGGGATCGCCACAGCCGCAGGTCTCGCACATCAGGGCACCTCCAGTTCGAGCTGCTCGAGCAGGATCTCATCGCCGCGGACAAGCCGGGCGGGCGCGCCGCAGGCCGCGCATTGCAGCAGGTCTCCGGCCTTCAGTGACGTCTGACACCGTGAGCACTCCCACTGTGCCGGCACGCGCGTGATCTCGATCACCGCCTTCTCGCAGATCGTGCGCTCACGGACGATGGAGAACGCGCTCTCGAGCAGGGAGGGTTCCACCCCCGAGAGTTCTCCGATCCGGACCCGCACGCGATGGACGGCGACCGCGTGGCGTGATGCCGCCTCCTCTTCGACGCGCTCCATCAGCGCCAGCATCAACGAGTACTCGTGCATGAGCCTATTCGTGCCCCGCGCGAGGCGGGGGGGTGCCGAACACGGGCGGGCGCTTCTCGAAGAACGCCGCGAGGCCCTCGGCGAAGTCCGGCGAGTTCGCGATACGGGCCAGGGTATCCAGTTCCTGGTCCAGGTGGTAGTCAATCCGGTCGATGCCTGCGGCCTGATTGATGAGGTGCTTCGTAGCCGCGAACGCCGGTGCCGGCCCGGCCGCGATTTGCCCGGCTGCGGCCAGGGCGTCTTCCTCGAACGTCGCCGTCGGCAGTACCCGGGTGACGAGGCCCCATTCGAGCGCCGTCTTCGCGTCGAGCCTCGGGTTGAAGAAGACCATCTCCATGGCGCGGCGCAGGCCAATGAGGCGGGGCAGAAAGAACGTGGAGCTTTCGGCGCCCGTGAGGCTCGTCTTGCCGTACGCCCATTCAAAGGTCGCCCGGTCGGACGCGAGGACGATGTCGCACGCCATGGCAATGCCGAGGCCGCCGGCCGCCGCCACGCCGTCGACGGCGGCGATGAACGGCTTCGGGGCCCTGCGGATCTCCGAGATGGTGCTGTGGATGTACTCGAGAATCTGCTTGAACACCGCGCCGTAGCCCGGGTCGGCCGGACGCGCGCCCGGGCTGAGATAGGCCAGATCCGCCGTGCCCCCGCCGCCGCGGATGTACTTCAGGTCGGCCCCGCTGCAGAACACGCCGCCCTCGCCCCGCAGGATGACGGCACGCACCGACTCGTCCCGGGCGCAGTGGAGACCCGCCTTGCGGAGGTCGCGGGCCGTGTCGACGTCGAGCGAGTTGAAGCGGTCCCGGCGATCGATGGTGATGGTGGCCACGGCCGCGCGCCGGTCGACTCGGATGTGCGTCATCGCACCCTCTCAACAGATCCGGGGGAGCAGTTCGCCCTCGGGTTCCGCCAGCAGCCGCCGGCCGAACCCCGTATCCAGAATCACCGACCCCGGGTGCTGCTCGAGACACCGGCCGACGATGGCCGCATCCCGCCCGAGCGGGTGGGCGCGGATCGCCTCCAGCACGGCATCCGCCCTGCCGGCCCGCACGCCGATGACGGCCTTGCCTTCGTTGGCGACGACGAACGGATCGATGCCCAGCAGATCGGACGCGCCGCGGACCTCGGTCCGCACGGGCACCTTCAGCTCTTCGAGCAGGATGCCGACGCGGGATTTCTCCGCCATTTCGTGCAGCGCGCTCGACAGGCCCCCGCGCGTCGGGTCCTTCATCGCCACCACGGCATCGCCGCCGGCCGCGAGTGCCGCGCGCACCAGCCCATTGATGGGCGCGACATCGGACCGCAGGTCGCCTTCGAGCGCGAGCGCATGCCTGGCGGCCATGATCGCCATCCCGTGGTCGCCCATCGTGCCGGTGACGATGACCACGTCACCCGGCGTCAGGCCGGCGTCGGAGACGACCCGATCGCAGAAGGCCACGCCCGCCGTGTTCAGGACGAGCCCGTCGATCTCGCCCCGGCCCATGACCTTGGTGTCGCCCGTGACGATCGCGGCCCCGGCCTCCGTGCACGCGGCTTGCATCGAGGCGTAGACCCGCTCGAGGTCCGCGCGCGCGAAACCCTCCTCCAGAATCACCGCGCACGTCAGCGCCGTCACCTCGGTCGCGCCCATCATGGCCAGGTCGTTGACCGTGCCCGACACGGCCAGGCGCCCGATGTCGCCGCCTGGAAAGAAGATGGGATGCACGACGTGCGAGTCGGTCGTGACGATCAGCCAGCGATCCCCGACCCGGATCGCGGCGCCATCGTCCATGGCCGAGAGCCCGATGCCATCGACCGGCGCGCCGCCCCCGAGTCCGGCGAGGCACACCCGTTCGATGAGCGCGCGCATGGCCCGGCCGCCGGCGCCGTACTTCATGCCGATCCTGTCGTCCACGAGCCCGCGCTTCACCACGCGACGCCTCCCAGATCCGGATGCCCGCCGTACTGGTGCCAGATCTTGCAGGTGCCCTCGCTGCTGACCATGCAGGCCCCGACGGGACGCTCGGGGGTGCACTCCGTGCCGAAGAGCGTGCAATCGCCCGGCGACTTGATGCCGGCCATGATGTCGCCGCAGATGCACGACTGGGCCAGCGCCGGCGGGGCGAAGTCCCACAGGGACGCGACGTCGATCCTGAACCGGCGGCGCGCATCCAGGTGGGCATACGCGTCCTGGAGGCGAAGGTTGCCGTTCGGGACGTGGGCGATGCCGCGCCAGCGTCCGCCCGTCGGCCGGAACACCTTCCACAGCTGCTCCTGCGCGCGCAGGTTGCCCTCCTTCGTCACGCAGCGCGGGTACATGTTCACCACCTGCGGCGTGCGGTCGCG
>Ga0209668_10001113_pt1 | contig 11371 bp, 9 predicted proteins | sample FrelakmetPLP11PL_FD_187150 | JGI IMG/M metagenome (GOLD analysis project Ga0209668, IMG submission 187150) | Freshwater lake sediment microbial communities from the University of Notre Dame, USA, for methane emissions studies - PLP11 PL (SPAdes)... | ecosystem: Environmental > Aquatic >... | reverse complement strand
GACACCACCGGCGAATCCCGAATCCAATGCACGTGCCGAGCGTGCCCGCAAGGCGCTGGAAGACAGCCAACGGGTCATGGATGCGCATCGTGAGGCTCTGGCCAAGGCCTTCGAGGGCAAGCAGAAGGAGAAGTTGACACCGCAGGAGCGCAACTCGATCGCACGCAGCGTACCGCTCCCCGACCGCGAGCCGATGCGCGCGGAGTTCGAAGCGCTGCTGGCGGAAAACACCACGGACGATGCTGCACTGGATGCGATCCTGTGGCTGATCGATTACTGGAAAGCAATGCCCGCCAAGGGCAAGGAGCAGCAGGATCGACTGATAGGCCTGCTGGACGCGCATCATCTGGCGTCAACGAAGATCCTCGGGCTGATTCGCCGCAACGCGCTGAGCAGTCAGGTGAGATTGCGCAGGATCCTGGAAGTCAATCAGGACCCCGAGGTGCTCGGGGCCACCCGCGTGGCGCTGGCTCGCTACCTGCTCGACAATGCAGAACTCGCCGGTCAGCTGCGCGTGGCGACACCCCAGCATCGCGAAGGTCTGGAACAGCTCTATCCCAAGCAGGAACTGGAGCTGTTCCTGAAGCTGGAGCCATCGCAGATGGAAAAGGAGGCGCTGACTCTGCTGGAGAGGGCCGAGGCGGATCTTCCGGAGAGCTCCGCAAGCGGGCGTGAGGCGCGCTCCATGCTCACGGCTCTGCGCAAGTTTCAGCCTGGTATGCCGGCGCCCGAACTGGAGGGACCCGATCTCGACGGCGTCAACTTCAAGCTGAGCGACTACCGTGGAAAGGTAGTGCTGCTGGAATTCGGCGGGCATTGGTGAGGGCTTTGCCGGGAGTTCTACCGGCACGGGCGGTCGCTCGTGGAAAACTACAAGAACAAGCCCTTCGTCCTGTTGAGCGTCAACAGCGACTCCGATCTTGAACTGGCTCGCTCCGTGCATGCCAAGGAAGGCCTCAGCTGGCGCACCTTCTGGTGCGGCGCGATGGGGGCTCGCGGCCCGATTCCCAAAACCTGGGGCATCCGCAGCTGGCCCACGATGGTGCTGATCGACGATCAGGGCATCATCCGCAAACGGACCACGCTGCTGGAGGCAGATGCGTGGATCCGCGAAATCGACCCTCTGCTCGCCATTTTGGAAAAACGCAGGCAGACCCGCTGAGGGCAACAAGGCTGCGCAGCTCCTGCACTCTTCCCTGCAGGCGCTCTTCAGGAACTCCGCAACGCGCGACCGGGGCGTGCTCCGGTCGCGCTGCCATTGCGGATCACGGCCACTCCGTTGACGAACACGTGCGCAAAGCCGGAGGCGAGGCGGTGGGGATCCTCGAAGCTGGCCTCTTCGCGCACCGTTGCCGCATCGAAGAGCACGAGATCGGCCATGCAACCGCCGGCGATGCGGCCGCGGTCGGAGAGACGCAGCTGCTGCGCCGGCATGCCCGTCATCTTGTGGATCGCGCTTTCGAGCGTCAGCACTCCCTGCTGACGCACATGACGATCGAGGACGCGCACGAAGGCACCGTAGCTGCGCGGGTGGGGGCGCTTTTCGAGTGCCTTGCCGCGCGGGGCCATGGCGTAGCCGTCGGAGGAGACGAAGGCCAGCGGATGGCACAGCGCGCGCACCACATTGGACTCGTCCATGGCGTGACCCACGAAGCTGACCTCGCCTCCGGCAGCCTCGAGCAGCTGCAGCAGGGCTTCCGTTCCGTCGACACCGCGTTCGCGCGCGATGTCCGCGAGGTCGCGGCCCACGACGGTCTTGTCGGCTGCGGAGGTCGAGGCGATCACGATCAGCTCGCAGGCCCCCGGATCGCTGGCGATGCGCGGCTCAAGCTCGGCGCGAATGCGCGCGCGCTGTGCAGGATCGGCGAAGCGCGCGAGCATTGCGCCGAAGCCGCCCTCGCGCACCTCGTCGGAGAGGAAGATCGAAAGCCCGGTTGAATAGGCGGTGTAGGGATAGACGTCGAAGAGCACATCGAGTCCCTGTTCGCGGGCCGCTTCGATGGCGTGGATCGCGCCCGCCTGCTTGGGCCAGTTGGGCCTGCCGGCGGCCTTGAGGTGGCTGATCTGCACGCGCACGCCGCTCTCGTGGCCGATGCGCAGCGCCTCGTCGATGGACTCGAGCAGGCCCGCCTCTTCGTTGCGCACATGCGAGGCATAGAAGCCGCCGCGGCGCTGCACAACGCGCGCGAGCGCAATCAGCTCGTCGGTGGAGCTGTAGCGTCCGGGCGTGTACTCAAGGCCCGAGGAGAGACCTGCCGCGCCTTCGGCCAGCGCGGTGTCAAGTCTGCGCCTGAGCGTGTCGAGTTCCTCCGCCGTCAGCGGGCGGTTTTCGAGTCCCGCCACGCTGCGGCGCAGCGTGCCGTGGCCGACGAGCAGGATCTGATTGGTCGCGACCATGCGCTCTTCGAGCGCGCGGAAGTACCCGGCCACATCATTCCACTCCGAATGCGGCGCCGCCGAGCCGCCGCAGTTGCCCGTGACTTCGGTCGTGATGCCCTGAAAGATGCGGCTCTCGTCACCGGGGTACTCGAAGATGTCGTTGTCGGAGTGCGTGTGGATGTCGATGAAACCCGGAGCGAGGCACAGGCCGGAGGCATCGAGCTGGCGGCGTGCGCGATCGGGTGCGATGCGGCCTCGGGGAGCGACGAGAGCGATGCGCTCGCCGGAGAGCGCCAGATCGAGGGCCTGCGCGGGCGCCCCGGTGCCGTCGAAGACCTGCGCGCCGTGGATCAGAAGGTCGAAATCGTGCACGCTCATGCTGCGAGCCGTGCGAGCCGCGCTGTTCGGCAGCGCACAAGCCGCGAGCGAGCTCGAAGCGAACGCAAGGAAAGTTCTGCGGTCGATGGAGGACATGTCTAGAGGCCTTCCCAATCGATGCCCAGGCCCGGTCGGCCGTCGGGCTCCATGATGCCGTCGCGGATGGTGAAGCCGCCGCGGGCGGGATCGCGCGCGAGATCGAGATGGCCGTCGAGATCGAGCACGCGCGTCGCAGGGCAGGAGTAGGCCGCGTGCAGCGCGGCGGCGATGCTGATCACGCTTTCATCCGAGCAGCCCCACATCAGGCCGATGTCGTGCGGAGCGGCGATGCGGGCGATGTCGAGCGCGGCCGTGATGCCGCCGCACTTCATCAGCTTGATGTTGAAGATGTCACAGGCCTTCTCCGCGGCCAGCTGACGCGCATCGGCGGGTGACAGCAGGCTCTCGTCGAGCGCGATGGGTACGGCGGAGGTCGAATGCCGCGTGCGGGACTGGGCACGCGGCAGCGGTTGTTCGATGAACTCGATGCCCAGTCGCCGCGCCGCGGCGCAGAGCGCGGGCAGTTCGGCACTCGTGCAGCCCTCGTTGGCGTCGACGCACAGACGCACGCCGGCGCCGCAGTGCTCGCGCAGCTTCGCGAGGCGCTCGATGTCCTGTTCGATGTCGGATCCGATCTTGATCTTGAGCAGCGGAAAGCCGCGCCCGATGTACTCATCCGCCTCGTCGAGCACCTCGGCCAGCGTGTCCTTGATCCCGATCGTGATCGAGGTCAGCAGCCGGGTGTGTGCGCGGCCGTAGAGCCCGACGAGCGGCTTGCCCGCCAGCCTGGCGTCGAGATCATGTCGCGCAATGTCGAGCGCGGCGCGGGCCGCCGGAGCGCGTGCGAGCAGCGGCTGAGCGGCCATCGGATCGAGCTGCGCCGCTTCGAGCGCGGCCCTGCAGTCGGCGAAGCTCTCGCCCGTGACTTCCGGCAGCGGCGAGGCGCAGCCGTAGCCGGCGTACTTGCCGTGCGTGAAGCGCACGAAAGCCATCTCGACCTCCGAGCAGGTCTCGTAGGCGATGGTGTAGGGCCGCCGCAGCGGAACCTTTGCGCACCACAGTTCAAAGCGCGGTGCCATGGCCTCAGAGCCTGAGTGCGTCGACGACGCGGCCGACGCCTTCGGTCAGCGGCAGCACGACGGGACGTCCGATCGTGCGCTCGAGCTCGCGCGCGAAATCCTGCGCGGCGCGGATCGTCAGCCCTTCGGTATTGATCGTCACCGCCGCCACCTCCGTGCGGTAGAAGCGCAGGAGCTCGATCTCCTCCGGCACGGAGGGAATGGCGATGCCAAGCTCCTCGGCGCCGTCGTAGTGCGTGCGCCCGGGTGCATGCTGCAGCACCACCTGGCGCGCGCCGACGGAGACGATCAGCTCTGCGCCGCAGGGGCCGGAAGGATTGCGCAGCGCCGACTGGCCCTCGAGGAAGATCACGCGCGGCGCGGCTTCGCGCGCGCACTGCACGACGGCGCGCTCGAGCTCGCCGGGCACGAAGTCATTGGGCGTGGAGTCGAGCACGAAGCCGTAGCGTCCGCCCTGCATCCAGCCCGTCTGGCCGGTGTAGATCATCTCGGCCGGGATTCCGCGCCGCCGGCATTCGGCGACGAGCAGCTGCGTCGTGGTGCGCTTGCCGAGCGCGCAGTCGGTGCCGATCACCGCGACGCGGGGGATGGCGAGCTTGTGAGCCTCGCCATGCCAGAAGGCGAGCTCGCGCACCGGGCGCGGCCTGCGCACATCGTGGATCGCAGGTGCGTGGGCCGTGATCTCGGGATCATCGCCGGCGAGCTCGTGCAGTCCGTTGACGATGCCCAGACCCGCGCGCGCGGCGGCGCGCAGGTTGGCGCGCAGCGAGGGCGGAAAGCGTCCGCCGTGCGTGGCGACGCCGACCACACACCACTCGGGGCGCTGCGGCAGCCGCTGAAGCGCTTCCTCGAGCGTCGCGAAGATCGGAATGCCGCGGTCCTTGCCGTCGAGCAGCGTGCCGGCCTCCGCACCCGCACTGTGCTCATCTACGAGGCCGAGGATCTTCCAGCGCGAAGGTCCGCGCACCAGCCCGTGCGCCGTTTTGGCGTCCGAGGTGTGGTAGCGGCCTTCGGTCAGCAGCAGTGCGCCTTGCTCCATGCAAGGCCTGAGTCTACTGCAGGACGGGCAGGGCCTTGTGCGCGGAAATCGCGATGCGCTGGGCGACACGGCCCGCGATTTCGCGGAAGCGCACGGCAGCGAGCGATTCGGGGCGCGACATCACGACCGGATCACCCGCATCGCCGCCGAGGCGCACGATGGGGTTGAGCGGCACGCTGCCGAGCACGGGCATGGCATGGCGCGCTGCGAGGCGCTCGGCGCCGCCGCGTCCGAAGACATCGATCACCGCCGAGAAGCGGCCTTCGAGGTCAGTCGTGGTTTCGATTTCGACGGCCCCGGTCGAGATGCGCACCTTCGTGCCCGCCTTGGCGCCTTCGACGAGGCCCTCGATCGGGTAGCCCGCCATGTTCTCGACGATGCCGAGCAGCGGCACCTGCACCTGCTTGAACATCGCGATGGCCTTGCCGACATCGAAGGTCGAAACGGCCTGCGGCGTCGTGACCAGCACGGCACCGGAGAGCGGAACGAGCTGCGCCAGCGAGAGCTGTGCATCGCCCGTGCCCGGCGGCATGTCGACCAGAAGGTAGTCGAGCGGGCCCCATTCGACATCGGAGAGGAACTGCTCGATCAGCTTGGTGACCATCGGGCCGCGCCAGACGATCGGCTTCTCCTCGTCGACGAGGTAGCCGATCGACATCGACTTCACGCCGTGGCGCTCCATCGGGATCAGCTTGCCGTTGCGCTGGTCGGGGGAACCCATCGCGCCGATCATCATCGGCACATCGGGTCCGTAGATGTCGCAGTCCATCAGCCCGACGCGCGCACCGGTGCGCGCCAGCGCGCAGGCCAGGTTCACCGCGACGGTGCTCTTGCCGACGCCGCCCTTGCCGCTGGAGACGGCGATGATGTGCTGAATGTCCTTGGCGAGGTTGCGCGGCGCGCTGTTGCCCTTGACGACCGCTGTCATCTCGACCGTCACGGTCTTGACGCCCGGCAGAGCGGCGAGCACCTGCTCGGCCTGCGCCTTCAGCTTGTCCTTGACCGGGCAGGCCGGCGTCGTGAGGTTGATCGTCACCTTGACCGCGCCGTCGCAGATCGTGTGTTGGGTGACAAAGCCCAGAGACACGATGTCGCGTCCCAGGTCAGGGTCTTGGATCACGCTCAGCGCGCGCAGCAGGTCGTCCTTGGTGGTCTCGGCCATGATGGTGGGGGATCAAGGATAGGGATCAGGGTCCACTTCGCCAGTCCGGGCTTTCCAGACGCTCCAGAACTTCCTCCGCAAGCCGTTCCACGGCCTCGCGCGGGGGCTTTTCCGGCGACCAGCCCGGATAGAGGCTCGCCAGCTCTCGGCCCGCCTCGCGCCACAGCGGGTGCGCGGGCAGCCGGGGAACCGAGAGCAGGAGCGGCACCGTCCCGGCGAGCGGGACGGGTGTACCGTGCCGGAGCTCGATGCAGGCGTCGATGCCGAACAACTCCGCTTCGATTCGATCCAGCGCGCCGGGCGCGAGATCGATCAGCACCAGATCGAGCGGCGGCCAATCGAAGCCGGCCTCGATCCGCTCGGCGAGGCGCCGCTGCCAAAGCTCACCGCGCACGCGCTCCAATCCGGAATCCCGGCTCCAGTGCGCGAGCGAAAAGAGCGGGAGCTCGGGATGAGGCCGGAGCATCTCGCTGAGATCCGGGCAGTCCGGATCGGCATCGATCCAGCCGACGGAGACACCGCGCGCGCGCAAACTCAGGCCCAGCGCGCAGGCCAGTGTGCTCTTGCCAAGGCCTGCTCGCGCGCTGGCGAGTGCGATCAGCGGTGCATCGGAAAGCTGCATGCGGGATGAAGGCTTGGCATCCTAGCGCGAAATCGCGCATCCTGTGCGCTCCATGAAGACCGCGCCCACGCTGCATGCCTCCGAAACACCGGCTGATCCGCACGATCCGCGCGTGCTGGCGTTCGCGCGTCTGGTCGGCATCGTCGATCGGCTGCGCGGCGATCCGGGCTGCCCCTGGGACAAGCAGCAGACGATCTCCAGCATGGCACCCTCGCTGATCGAGGAAGGCCACGAGGCCCAGGAAGCGATTGAGCGCAAGGGCGATGCACAAGTCGTCGAAGAGTGCGGCGACCTGCTGATGGTGATCGCGCTGATCGCGCGCATCGGCGAGGATGAACGGCGCTTTGACATGGAGCAGGTGGCGCAGGCGGTCAGCGACAAGCTCGTGCGCCGCCACCCGCATGTGTTCGGCGATGTCGACGCGCGCGATCCGGATGCGGTGCTGAAGAACTGGGAAGCGATCAAAAAGGCCGAGCGCGAGGCCAGGCAGGAGGACGCAAGCGCGCTGGCGGGCGTTCCCGTGGCGCTGCCGGCGCTGCAGCGCTCGGCGCGGATCTCTTCCAAGGCCGTCAGCGCCGGTTTCGCCTGGCACAGCGTCGCAGGTGCCGTGGCGAAGCTGCGCGAGGAGCAGCGCGAGCTCGATGAGGCGCTCGCGGCGAGCGGGTTGGATTGCGATGCACGCGCCGCGGCGAGCGGCGAGCAGCGCGCGGCCGTGGAAGCGGAGCTCGGCGATGTGCTGCTCGCGGGCGCTTTCCTGGCGCAGTATCTCAAGATGGACCCCGAGCGCCTGTGCCGCGAGGCGCTGTTCCGCTTCGAGAAGCGCTTCCGCGCGATGGAGCATGATCTGCCCGGTCCGATGAAGGAGCAGACGCTGGAAGTGCTGATGCAGGCCTGGGGCCGCGCCAAGCGGAGCACGGGATGAAGCGCGCGGTCTGTCTGCTATCGGGCGGGATGGACTCGGCCGTGTCGACGGCGGAGGCGCTCCATGCCGGTTTCGAGGTGCATGCGCTGAGCTTCGACTACGGCCAGCGGCACAGCGTCGAACTGGAGGCCGCCCGTCGCGTGGCTGCGCATCTGCGCGTGCGGGACCATCGCATCGTGAAGCTCGATCTGCGCGCGATCGGCGGCAGCGCCTTGACGAGCGCCATCGAGGTGCCCAAGGACCGCTCCGAGGAAGCGATCGGCGCGAGCGTGCCGGTGACCTATGTGCCGGCGCGCAATCTGATCTTCCTGTCGTTCGCGCTGGCGCTGGCCGAGACGATTCAGGCCCACACGATCTATCTGGGCGTCAATGCGATCGACTACTCGGGCTATCCCGACTGCCGTCAGGAGTTCCTCGACGCCTTCGAGCGCGTGGCCGAAAAGGCGACCGCGGCGGGCGCCGAGCGCGGTGTGCATTTTTCGATCGCGGCTCCGCTCGTGCAGCTTGACAAGCGCGGCATCGTTCTGCGGGCGCGCGAGCTGGGTGTGGATCTGGGCCTGACGCACACCTGTTACGACCCTGTGCAGCACAGGGCCTGCGGGCGCTGCGATGCCTGCCGTCTGCGGCTCAAGGGCTTTGAGCAGGCGGGTCTGATTGATCCAGTGGAGTACCTCTGAGCATGCGAATCGGATCTCTGATTCTTCTGGCGGGTCTGCTTGCGGTTTTTGCGAGCGTCTGGCTGCTGCGCACCGGCAACGCCCCGGCTCCGCAGGCCGGTGGTCGTCCTCCGTTCCTGCTGGCGGTGAGTCTCGCAACAGCGGAAAGCGGGGATCTGCAGCCGCTGAGCCAAGTGGCGGGCGAAGTGCGCGCGCAGCAGCAGGCCCGACTTTCCTTCGAGCGCGCCGGCACACTCCTCGCGATCCACCATCAGGAAGGCGTGCGTGTCGAGGCCGGTGCGAGCATCGCGGAACTTGATCCGCGAGCAGCGCAGCACGAGCTGGACAGCGCGAAAGCGCAGCTCTTGCTGGCGGAGAGCGAACTCGCCAAGGCGCTGGCGGGTGTGCGCGAGGAGGAGCGCGCGCGGCTGGAGTCCGAGGCTGTCGCATTGCGTGCCGAACTTGACAAGGCGCAGCTGGAGGCGGATCGGGCGGAGAGCCTGCTGGAAGGCGGCGTCAGTTCGATGGCCGAACGCGACCGTCGCAGCGCGGAGCTGCGCACGGCCAAGGCCCGGCTGGAAGCGGCGGAGCATCGCCTGCGCGAAGCACGAGCGGGTACCCGTGCCGAAGACATCGCCAGCCGACGCGCGCAGGTCGCTGTGGCTCAGGCGGTGTTGGAATCCGCACAACTGGAACTCGAACGCTGCCGACTGAAGGCGCCCTTCGCCGGTCAGCTGGTGCGACGCTGGCGCTCCGTCGGCGACCGCGTCGCTGCTGCGGATCCCGTCTTCGAGATCGTGGGCACGCAGGCCCGCGAAGTGGTGGCGGATCTGCCGCACAGTCTCAGCCTGCAGCTGCAGCGTGGCAGCCCGGTGCTCGTCCGCGAGCCGCGCAGCCGTGCCACCGCACAGGCGGTCATGGACGAGCTGGCGACCAGCCTCGACAGCGGCACGCGCAATGCGCGGGCCTGGATCCGGTTGCCTCAGGACGCGGATGCGCGCCTGGCTCCCGGGGTGGCCGTCGAGATCGAGTTCGCCTGGAAGCCCCTTCAGGGCGTGCTGCTCGTTCCGTCCGATGCCGTGCGCCGCACGGATCAGGGCAGCATCGTCGTCGTCGCGGAGGCCGCGGCCGAAAAGGGGCCTGCGCCCTACATGGCACGCTTCGTGCCGGTGAATGTGCTGGGAAGCAGCGCCGGAAAGTCAGCGGTGGAAGCGCTGAGCGGTGAACTCAAGGCGGGCATGCAGGTGGTGGTCGTCGGTGCGGAGATGGCCTTCCCGCAGGCTCCGCTGATGCCGCGGACCGAGGTCAAGCAGCCGTGAACCTGATCGCAGGCATCATCCGGCGGCCGTACGTGGTCGCGGTCGCCGTCCTGCTGCTCGGCCTGTTCAGCTGGCTGGCGCTGCGCGAGATTCCCGTGCAGCTCAAGCCGACGGTCGACAAGCCGATCATCACCGTCAACACCTCGTATCGCGGCGCGAGCGCGGGTGAAGTCGAGGAGGCGGTGACGCGCGAGCTCGAAGAAGTCCTGCAGCGCGTGCAGGGTGTGATCGAGATGACCAGCGAGAGCAGCGAGGGCCTCTCGAGCATCACGCTGGAGTTTGCATTCGGCACCGATACGCAGCTGGCGGCGATCGATGTCGTCAACCAGCTCTCGCGCGTCCCCTCGCTGCCGCTGGAAGCGGACGAACCCGCGATCCAGATCGGCGGACGCGAGGAGGAGAACGCCGTGATGTGGCTGTCGGTGCGCACGCACTACGATGCGAACCGCGCGCGGCGCATCGTCGAGGAATCGGTGCGCTCGCGCATCGAGCGGGTGGCGGGCGTTTCGGGCCTCTTCGTGGTCGGCGGATCCGAGCGGGAGATCCAGGTGCGGCTCAATGCCGAGCGGCTGGTGGCGCACGGCATCTCCGTGCAGCAGGCCCTCGCGGCGGTGCGCGGCGGCAACGAGAACCGGCGCGGCGGCACGCTGGAAGCCGGCGGCAAGCAGATCTCCGTGCGCACGGTCTCGCGCGCCCTGGATGCGGGTGAGCTCGCGCGCATTGTGCTCAAGGAGGATGCGGGCGGGCGCGTCACGCTGGGGGATGTGGCCGAGTGCGTCGATGCCTACCGGGAACTCGACGGTTTCGTCGACATCGACGGCAAGCCCGGTGTCGCAATCGGCGTGCAGCGCAAGACGGGTGCCAATGTCGTCGAGCTGACGCGGGGCGTCGAGCAGGCGGTCGAGGAGGTCAACGCGGCCATGCAGGGCCGCGGCATCGATCTGTACCTCGAGCCGGTCTACAAGGAGACGCGCTACATCGAGGACGCCCTGTCCTTCGTGCAGGGCAACCTCGTGCTGGGTTCGCTGCTCGCGATCACCGTGCTGTTCATCTTCCTGCGCAGCGTGAAGAGCGTGCTGGTGGTGGCGCTCTCGATCCCGATCTCGCTGGTGTCGGTGTTTCTGGTGCTGTACCTGTTCGATCGAACGCTGAATGTGATCAGCCTCGCGGGACTGGCCTTCGCCTCCGGCATGGTGGTCGACAACGCGATTGTGGTGCTGGAGAACATCTACCGTCACATGCAGCGCGGAAAGAGCGCCGTGCAGGCCTCAATCGACGGAACAGGCGAGGTGTGGGGCGGAGTGCTGGCCTCGACGCTGACCACCGTGGCGGTGTTCGTTCCGATTCTGATCGCGAAGGACGAAGCCAGCCTGCTGTTCGTGGAGCTCGCGCTGGCGATCAGCGCTTCGGTAGGGCTGTCGCTGGTGGTCTCGATCAGCGTCGTGCCCGTGCTGGTCAACCTGTTCTTCAAGCATTCGCTCCCGCCTGCGGCGGACAGCGATGATGACACCGGAACGGGCGCGTTCGGCCGCGCTTATGATCGTTTCTGCGCATGGGTGGTGCGGCGCGAGCCGGGCAGCGCGCAGGCCAAGCTGGGCCTGATCCTGCTGGTGATCGCGGGCTGTGCGCTTTCCTACAGGCTGGTGCCGCCGGCGGAGTACCTGCCCGCAGGCAATCAGAACCTGATATTCTTCTTCGCCTCGCCGATTCCGGGCACGCGGCCCGAGGTCGTGCACGACAACTTCGAGCCGCTGCAGCGCTGGGCGCAGATCGGAA
>Ga0209668_10001112_pt1 | contig 11372 bp, 9 predicted proteins | sample FrelakmetPLP11PL_FD_187150 | JGI IMG/M metagenome (GOLD analysis project Ga0209668, IMG submission 187150) | Freshwater lake sediment microbial communities from the University of Notre Dame, USA, for methane emissions studies - PLP11 PL (SPAdes)... | ecosystem: Environmental > Aquatic >... | reverse complement strand
AACAAGTTTGGTTGTTTTCTAAAAATACTATATATTTATATATGTAAACCAAAAAATAAAAATATGTTAACCATTATTATTGTATTAGTACTCGCCGCTGCTCTTATTTTTTTCCTTACAAAAAAAGGTAAAATTGCTGACACTAACCACAACAACATTCCTGATGTAATTGAAACTAAAGTAGAAGCAGTTGTAGCTGAAGTTAAAGAAGAAATTAAAAAAGTAAAAAAACCAATTGCCAAATCAACAGCTAAACCAGCTGCAAAAGCCCCAGCTAAAAAAGCAGTAAAAAAATCAAAATAATATATGAGTGAGATTAAAAAACTAGAAGCTGATGAACTTCAATCTGTTAAAGAAGTTAAACAAGAATATAATAATTTAGCTTTAGAATTAGGTGAATTAGAATTACAAAAAGCTCGTTTATTAGATTACCAAAAAATCATAGCAGATAAAGAAGGTAAATTAGCTAATAAATTAACTGAAAAATATGGTCCTGGTACAATTAATATTGATACAGGAGAAATAAATTAACAATATGTATTGTTAGGTGTTAGGAGTTAATATAGAAGAACCTCGTCAGCAATGACGGGGTTTCTTCGTTTTATAATATAACTCATATATTTATCAATAGACAAAATCTAATTTAAACATGGCGCAAGAAACATTAATTTCCCCAGGTGTTCTCACAAGAGAGAACGACTTATCACAAATAACTCAGCTACCTCCTTCAGTTGGTTTAGCTTTAGTTGGCCCAACTGTTAAAGGACAACCTAACATACCTACCGTTGTTAGATCATATAGTGATTATGTAAATCGCTTCGGCGGTTCATTTATCAGTGGTGGCGCTTCTTATGAATTTTTAACTTCAATAGCAGCATTTAACTATTTTCAACAAGGTGGTACTAGTATATTAGTAACAAGAGTAGTGACTAGCTCATTTACACCAGCTTCAGCTAGTGTAATGATATCAGGTAGTGATTCAGTATCTTCATTCACTTTAGAAACACTAAATTATGGCGATATGGCTGATAATAGTGGTTCTATTTTAAGTAACGGTTCATTAGAAAGTGGATCTCAAGAAAATGTAAGATGGGAAGTAAGAAATGTAAACTCAGGTAGTGGTACATTTACTTTATTAGTTCGTCGTGGTGATGATAACACAAATACTCCTGTAATTTTAGAAACATATACAAACGTTTCTCTAGATCCAAATCAACCAAACTACATTGAACTAGTATTAGGTAACCAATCCAAAACAGTTCAGTATGACGCTGATATGGGTGGTTATTATATTAAAATATCTGGTGACTATCCAAATAATAGTCGCTATGTAAGAGTAAAATCAGTTAACAAAACTACTCCAAACTATTTTAACAACGCCGGTGGTGTTGCTGTAGATGGTACAGGCACTAGTTATTCAGCTTCATTACCATTTGCTGGTAGTGGTTCTTATGGTGGTTCATTTAATTTTGCTGTAGGTAACGATATTCCACTTATTGGTAATACTTTATTTAGTAATATTGGTGCTTCAACTCAAGGTTTAGTAGCTAGTAATTATGTAACAGCAAGTAATATTTTATCTAATAAAGATGAATATGATTATGAATTATTAGTAACACCAGGTTTGATCCAAAATCAACACTCATCAGCTGTATCAAGTTTTGTTCAAAATGCTGAAAACAGAGGTGATTTCTTTTATATTACTGATTTAACAGTTTATAATTCATCTATTGGAACTCCAGCTAACGTAGCTGCTGGTATGGATACTAACTATGCAGGTGCTTATTGGCCTTGGGTTCAAGTTGTATCTCAAGAAACTGGAAAGTTAGTTTGGGTACCTGCTTCAACAATTATGGCTGGTGTTTATGCTTTCAATGATAGTGTAAGTGCTGAATGGTTCGCTCCAGCAGGTCTTAACAGAGGTGGATTAGGTGGTGTTATTCAAGCAGAAAGAAAATTATCTCCAACAAATCGTGATAATTTATATGCTGCTAAAGTTAATCCAATTGCTACTTTCCCTAATGTAGGTGTAACAGCTTTTGGTCAAAAAACATTACAACAAAAATCAAGTGCTTTAGATAGAATTAACGTTCGTAGATTATTAATTGCTCTTAAACGTTACATAGGTGATATTGCTAAAACATTAGTGTTTGAACAAAATACAACAATCACTCGTAATCGTTTCTTATCTCAAGCAACTCCATACTTAGAAAGTGTACAACAACGTCAAGGTTTATATGCGTTCAAAGTAGTAATGGATGATACAAATAACACTCCAGATGTAATTGATAGAAATCAATTAGTAGGTCAAATTTACTTACAACCAACTCGTACAGCAGAATTTATCTTACTTGATTTCAACATCTTACCAACTGGTGTAGAATTCGGTTCATAAGTTTAATTTATTAATATTTATACTAAACAATAGACAATGGCAGTATTAGACCCAACAGAAATCATGTTCACAGCATTTGAACCTAAAGTTCAGAATCGCTTTTTGATGTACATCGATGGTATTCCTTCATATTTAATTAAAAAAGCATCTACACCATCTTTCAACGCTGGTGAGATTGTATTAGATCATATAAATGTTTACCGTAAAGTAAAAGGTAAAGTTAGGTGGAACGACATGACTTTAGAATTATACGATCCGGTAACTCCAAGCGGCGCTCAATCAGTAATGGAATGGGCTCGTTTAGCACATGAATCAGTAACAGGTAGAGATGGATATAGTGATTTCTATAAAAAAGATATACGCTTAGATATCTTAGGTCCTGTAGGTGATGTAGTGGGTGAGTGGATTATTAAAGGAGCTTATGTTAAAGAAGCTAACTTTGGTGAATATGATTGGTCAAATGAATCTTATATAACTCTTGGTATGACAATTGCCATGGATTATTGTATTTTGAATTACTAAAAATATTCAATATATTTTAAAGAGCCGTCCTTTTGGACGGCTTCTTTTATCTTTATATATTTATATATACAAAACAAATACAACGTTATGGAACAAAAATTTAAATACCCAACAGAACAAATTGACTTACCTTCTAAAGGTTTGCTTTATCCTCCTGAATCTCCACTATCAAAAGGTGTTATTGAAATGAAGTATATGACAGCAAAAGAAGAAGATATTCTTTCTAATGCTAACTTTATTCGTCAAGGAACAGTAATTGATAAACTATTACAATCAATGGTTGTTACATCTATTGATTATAATGAGTTACTAAATGGAGATAAAAATGCTATTTTAGTAGCTGCTCGTATTTTAGGATATGGTAAAGATTATGAATTTATTTATACTGATCCTAATACTGGAGTATCTGAAAAAGCAGTTATTGATTTAACTCAAATCGATTCACTCCCATTAGATGAATCTTTATACACACCAGGTAAAAATGAATTTAATTTCCAATTACCTTTTTCAAAAATAACAATCACTTTTAAGTTATTAACACACGGTGATGAAACTAAAATTGATAAAGAAATTGAAGGACTAAAAAAGATAAATCCGCAATCAGCAACATCAGTCACTACTCGTTTAAAACATTTAATATTAGCAGTTAATGGAGATAGAGATCAAACTTCTATTAGAGAATTTGCTGAAAATATGTTAGCTAGAGATGTAAAAGCATTTCGTAAACATATATCTGAAATCACTCCAGATCTTAACTTAAAAGTTAGTGTGACTACAGCTAGCGGCAACGTAGCGGAGGGCGTTGATCTTCCAATTAATACAAACTTTTTTTGGCCTGACACCGAGCTATAAAGCTATATTATTAGATGAAATACATACATTATGTTATTTCGGAAATGGTGGTTTCACACACAGTGATGTTTATGATATGCCTATTAGATATAGACATTATCATTTAAAAAAGATTAGTGAGTATGTTGAAAAACAAAACGCAGCTATAAATAAAAATAATGGACAATCTGAAATGGTGTCATCTCCACCATCTAAAGTACCAATTCCTGACTTTGCAACTAAAGTAAGAGCGCCTAAAAAATAGGTGCTCTTCATATTTATACCCGGTAAACTATATAAATAATATATGTCTTTTAACAATCCAATTAGACGATTTTTCGAGGTAACAGCTGGTGGGGCTAGTGCTGGTGATATTCAAAATCAAGAAGAATTTAACGCTGAATTAAGAATAACTAATAATACTCTTATTTCAATAGCTAATAATTTAACTGAACAGTTAAAAACACAGAAAGAACTTGGAAAAGAAGTAGAAAAAACAAATGAAGATTATTACAAAGATTTAACTAAAACTCTTAAAGCTGCCTCTAAAGAATCATTTACATTAGCTGAAAATGCTGAAGCTTTAAGTCGTGGTGCTTTAAGATCAAAAATAGTAACTGATCAACTCTTAAAATCAGAAAGAGAACGTAATAAAGCTATAATACAATATCAACTTCTTGAAGAAGATGGAGTAAAGTTAGGTGAAAAAGCATTACAAGATAAAGAAGCTGCTTTAGCTGCTCTTAATAAAACAATTGATAAATTTAAAGCTCAAGTACTTGAGGCTAAAAAATTAGAAAAAACAGCAGGCTTAACAGCTAAAATATTTGAAGGTATTAAAGATATACCTTTACTTAATAAGTTTATTGATATTGATAAAGTAACTGAGAGTATTTATGAAAATGCTAAGGAAACAGGAAGTAGTTGGAAAGCTTTTGGTGTTGGTTTATCATCATCATTAGGACAATTAAGTTCTAAATTAAAAGATCCACTTACTCAAATAACCTTATTAACTGCATTTTATGGTAAAATAATAAAAGCAGCTTATTCACATAATGAGTTATTAACAAAAACAGGTAATTTATTAGGAGCTAGTAAAGAAGAAGCTAGAGGATTATATAAAGAATCTTTTAAATATTCAACCACAGCTCATAACAGTTTTATAACAGCTAAACGTTTATTAGAATCTCAAAATAAATTAAACTCAGCTTTAGGAACATCAGTTAATCTAGGAGATAAAAATTCTGAAGCGTTTGCTCGTTTAAGTCATTTCTATGGATTAAGTGAAGAATCAGCTGGTAAACTAGTTGAATTAGGAGTTGAACAAGGTAAAAACGGTATTGATATTCTTAATACTACTGGTAAAACATTTGGTATACAAAAAGCTCAATATGGTGGTACATTAGCTCTTAATAAAGTATTAGACAAAGTAGCTAATATTAGTAGTGATATATATGTTAATTTTAAAGGCAATACTGAATCAATAGCTAGATCAGTAATGAATGCTGATAGATTAGGTTTATCTTTAGAAAAAGTAAGTCAAATAGGTGAATCATTACTTAATTTTGAACAATCAATAGAATCAGAACTTAAAGCAGAACTACTAACAGGTAAACAAATAAATCTAGAAAAAGCTAGAGAATATGCCTTATCAGGTGATATAGAAAATCTAACAAAAGAAATAAGTAAGCAAGTAGGAGGTATTCATGAGTTTGAAAAAATGAATGTTATCCAAAGAAAGGCATATGCTGAAGCCATGGGAATGAGCGTTCAGGAAATGTCAACAATGCTTCGTAAACAAGAATTTGAATCTAAATTAGCAGGTTCAACAGCTAAATCAGCTAAAGAAAAATTAGAATACGCTGAAAAAAACGGTATTAAAATAGATGATGCTCTTAAACAACAATATGAGCAAAAATCTTTAGCAGATGAACAAAAAGAAGTATTTGAAAAAATAAATAGCATTATAGGTAAAATAACAGAAGGACCTATGGCTAAATTTTTAGAAATAATAGAAAAAGTTCTTCATAAGGTAAATAATTTATTTGAAGCATTTGGTAAATTTACAGGTGGTATTGCTGGTGATGCTTTAGGAGCTGTTCTTTTAGGAGCACCTTTATTGATTGGAGCTACTAGATTATTAACTGGAGGTATTAAATCTATGTTAGTAGGAGCAAGAGGAGCAACCCCTGCTAATCCTCAATATGTGTATGACACAGCTGGAGGTGGCGCTGGAGCAGGAGGAGCTGGAGGAGGAATAACAGATATGATTAGTGGTGGTAAAGGAACAGCTGGAAAAAGAGCTTTAGTTAAAAAATTCGGTAGTGCAGGAGCAGCTAAATTAGCTATGAAAGGACTTAAAGGAGGAGGAATAGCAGCTGCCTTAGGACTTGGTACAGAATTAGTAGCAGGACAAATGGAAGATGGAGGCGCTAAAGATGTAGTTTCTGGATTAGGCCAAACAGCATCATATGCTGGTACAGGAGCAATGATAGGCTCAGTAATACCAGGTATAGGTACAGCAGTGGGTGCTATTGTTGGTGGTGGTATAGGCTTAATTAAGAGTTTCTTTGACACTGAAGATTCTAGAAAAGAAAAAGAATCTCAAGATAGAAAATCAAGTGAAGAACAAATGAAAAAAACAACAGACTTATTAAATCAATTAGCTGTTCGACCTATTAATCTAAATGTTGGTGGTAAAACCATTATGGAATATAACACCGCATCTGATTTATTTGGAATTCAAAATAGCTCATTTAATAAATAACAAAAATATAACATATTTATATAAAACATAGTATCATGGCATTATTTGATAAATTAAAAGATAGTACACTTAGCTTAAATGGACAACCAGGTCTTAATTTTGAAAATGAAACACAACGTTTCACATCAAATATTCAAGCTTTAGCTAGAAATAATAATTTAGTATCCTCTCAAGATTTACAACTTGGAAGAACATATGGACAATCTCCAAATAGAACTACAGTTCCAACATCAGTATTAGATATAAATGGTACAACACCTGCTAATTATGATGTATTAAAAACATTTAGTCTTGATAAAAGATTAGAATTTAGTAGATATGGATTAAGAGGTCAACAAGGACCTAATTTTGAAAATGTAAGTCAATTAAGTACTTCTGATATCCAAGCATTAGCTAGTAATAACATACTAAAATCATCTCAAGATTTAATATCAGGTAGAAAATATGGAACTGGAAGATTTTCAGTATTTGTACCACCATCTTCATTAGATACAAATAGTAATCCATTTTATCCATCATTAGGTGGTACTAATGCTGTTTATAAAAATAAAGGTCCTAAAGAAGGAAGATACTAAAACCAAAAGCAATAGATGCCATTTCTAAACTTAAACAACAATTGGTCTGATTTATCTAAATACTACAATCAAAATTTCAATAGCAAACCAGAAATACCTGCTATTAGATTCAATGATTATGGTGATGGCCTAATACGTGGTGGTATATTAAATACAACTTTAGCATCTGTTAGAGACACAGCACGTATAAGTAAATTTTATGCATCTGGACGAGGCGCTTTATTTATAATTAAACAAGTTGGATTACAAAAATCAAATCCAGAACTTGAACTGCCTGCTAATAACGGACCTATATCTAATACCAATTTAAGAAAACTAAATGTAAGATCATCTTCAAGTTTAGTGAACAAAGCAGCTAATGCTATTAATACAGTTTCAACTGTAGCTAATAATTACGCTAATAAAATTGGTCCAACACGCACTTATAACTTAGGAATTAATACATTAGCTCAAATACCACTTAACGCTATAGGAGGCCATATTATAAGACATGGTTTAACACCTGTTGGAGGAGTTGGATTTTTAGGAGGAGATAGTAGTACTATTCAAGGTTATAATTATGAAAAAATAACTAACGACAATAATATACTTCAAGGATTTCGTGATGCATTTTCTGTAGCTTCAGGATTATACAATGATGATAATCCTAATAGATTAATGAGTTATTTATCTATTATTAATAATAATGATAATGGAGTTACTAATTTATTAACATATGATGGTGGAGCTTCTTCTGTCTATGGGATTGGTCAAACCCGTATTAATACAACTAATGTTAGAACTACTATAGGTAAAAGTATTCTAACTCCAGGAGCTAAAAAAAAGTTAAATGGATTTACACCATTAACTAATAATCAAATTATAAGTGCTCCCCAAGCTGAATTAAATAGTTCTTTAAAAGATCAACTAACAAATTCCCCTCGTCCATCAAATAAAAATATAGCCAACTTTAATATTGAAAGTAGAGTAGGTGTATCACGTATAAGCGGAAGTAATACTAGAACAGTTGATAGTATTAATGCTATAAGTATACTAGATAGTGGAACTTTTTACAATAATTCACTTAAAAATAATGCAGATGTTAGTTCATTATTCACTTATTCAAGCGGTTCAAAAAGCCAAGTTAATGGTGAAAGTAAATTTGGTCGTGATATAATTAAATTTAGACTTGAATTTTTAAATAATAATGTTTCATCTACTGTCACAGATGTATTAGCATTTAGAGCTTATATTGATGATTTTAATGATGGAATGAGTGCTAGATGGAATCCATATCGCTATATGGGTAGAGGTGAGGAATTTTATGTGTATGATGGTTTTACAAGAGATATAAGTGTATCATTTACAATGTATGCTCATTCTCCTGAGGAAATGAGACCATTATATCAAAAGTTAAATTATTTAATGTCTACATTTACACCTGACTATAGTGAAAAACTAAAAATGAGAGGCAATATAGGTTATTTAACAGTTGGTGATTATTTATATAGACAGCCAGGTGTGTTCACTGATATTAAATTAAGTGGATTTCTAGATACACATTGGGAAATAGCTTTAAACGATCCAGAAGGTGGTGATGATATGAGTCAGTTTGAAATACCAAAACATATTAAGGTAGCTTTATCATTTAAACCAATACATACATTTTTACCTCGTAGAGCATATAAAGATACATTATCCAAATCACCATTTATTACAATTGATAAAGCTGCATATCCCGCACAAGCTGGTAATAATTTTAAAAAAGATGATAAAGGAAATAGTGTGCAAAAAGATACAGTTACTAACAAATATTTGGACTAGTCAAATTTCCCAATTAAATTCATATTTATTATCATGGATCGCTATGATAATAATAATATACTTCTAACTACTCCTACGGTGCAAGATCCAAAGGTAATCAGATATCGTTCATCAACTAAATATCCAGATGTACCATTATCTGAAACCGATGTTTATCTTTACACAATGCGTGGGGATAGATTAGATAATTTAGCTTACCAATTTTATGGTGACTCAACATTATGGTGGATACTATCAACAGCTAATCCAGATTTGCCAAATGATTCATTATATCCAACTCTTGGTTATCAGTTAAGAATACCAACTGATATTAACCAAATATTAAATGATTTTGAGCAACTAAATAATTAAAAAGTGTTATGTCAATATTTAAAAGTACTCTTAAACCTGAAATAGCAGCTCAGCTTAAAGCTCGTGAAAAAATCATTTCACAAACTTCAGATTCTGGTGTTAAAGATAAAAAAGGTAATCCTATTTTTAATATAGGTACATTACCTAGAGATAGCAACTTTCTTCGTTTTGCAGCTGGAAAAAATTCATGGGTTAGAATGGTATCATTTGTTGATGCTGACTATGGTTGTAAAAAAATAAAAAACAGCAGTGGTGAAGATATTATTAATCCAACAACAAATAAACCAAAAGTAGAATGTTTATATACAGGTAATCAATTAGCTAAAAAATATATTTTAGAAGGTGGTACTTTATATAACAGTGGTAAAGAAGGAGATGATACATTTTCTCTCAGAAGAGGAGTAAATAAAACAGATGGAGTGTATGGTAGTAATATAGATAGAATATCTAACACAGGAACCACATTAGATAGACCATTAGGTTTAAGACCAATGCCTGGTATTACATCATTAAATGTTACTAATAAAAGTGCTTATGGTTCATTAAGAGAAGCTACTGTTGAATATTACTGTTGGGATAAACATCAATTAGAAGAAATAGAACTTCTATATATGAGACCAGGCTATTCAGTCATGCTAGAATGGGGATGGTCACAATATCTAGATCATGGTGTCGCTAATGATATAAATAAATATCCTGATAATATATCAATAAAAAATTTTGATCTTAATACTATAGATGCTTTTAAAGCAGAAACTGAAGATTATGTTTATAGTCAAATTGATGAACTTGTATCAAAATCTAAAGGTAATTATGATGCTATTTTAGGACTTGTAAAAAATTTCTCATGGCAATTAATGCCTAATGGTGGATATCGTTGTACAACTATACTAATATCTAGAGGTGAAGTTTTAGAAACAATAAAAGCTAGTTCTAGTCCTAATATTATATTAGGTAGTACACCACCTCCTGCACCTGTTAATATTGATGGAACAACAGTTGGATCAAGTTCTCCTATTTTTACATTATTTGAACGAATATTCTTAACAATTAAGGCCGCTATTAATAAAAGTGAAATAACAAATCCTGATGGAGAAATCAGACAACAAATAGTACCAAAACCAAATCCAGAAGATCCAAATACACCTCCTCCTACTCTTTCAGAAGACGCTCAAGCTCAGTTAGATAAATTTGATACTTATGCTTCTGAAACATATAATTCTATTAAGTCTAATTTGGAAGATCAAAAAATCAAATACAAATTTGACATGGGTGATCAATTTGTTGATAGAAATTTTAATTTAAGTATAGCTGGTTTAGGTTTAGTTAGGTTATCTGAGGCATCAACAGACGGTACAGGTATAGAATACATGAATATGAAAACATTCATAGTTATACTTAATAGATTTTTTATACCTAGAAATAAAGAAACAGGTGATCCTTTACTTTACCTAGTAATACCAGAAGAAACAACTTGTTTAATGAGTGAGGATAGTGTTAGTATTGATCCTACAATATGTTTGATAAGTAATGATTTAGCTACATTTATAACAGATAGTGAATCAACAACAGATCAACAAGATCGTGGATTTAACCCTTTAATGTTTAATGGATTTACATTTGATCCTGCTTTAAATTCTTACAAAGCAGGTTCATCATATGTCTTACCTTCCTTTTATAAACAAGATGCTATTAAACAAAAAGATGGTTATAAAGTTGTTAGTGTAGGAAAAATAGGAAATATATATATTTCTATAGGCAAAATATTAGAAGTATATAGAAAATATTCAGGCGGAGAAAATGGAGTAGATATAACTAAATTATTAATAGAATTACTAGAAGACATATCATTTGCCTTAGGTGGAATAAATGACTTCAAATTATACACTAATAGAAATATTATCCAGATAATTGATGCTAAGTACTTAGAGACAGGTGAGGGCGCTAGTAGTAAATTCATGTTTGATACATTTGGTTTAAAAAGCATATGTCGAGATGTTAAGATTAATTCTCGTATATTTTCTGAACAATCAACTATGATTGGTATAGCCGCTGGTTCATCAGGAAATGTTAAAAATTTAGGTGATATTTATGTTTCAACACAAACTTATTTTAATGAAGGATTAAG
>Ga0209668_10001111_pt1 | contig 11372 bp, 9 predicted proteins | sample FrelakmetPLP11PL_FD_187150 | JGI IMG/M metagenome (GOLD analysis project Ga0209668, IMG submission 187150) | Freshwater lake sediment microbial communities from the University of Notre Dame, USA, for methane emissions studies - PLP11 PL (SPAdes)... | ecosystem: Environmental > Aquatic >... | reverse complement strand
TAAAGTAGGAAATGTATTTCCATGGGCACAAGCTAATAGAGATAAAACTAAATGGGTAAATTTAACATGTTTAAATCCTGACTATACTCATGTTGAAAAATTGGCTTTAACAAATTCAATAAAAATAAGTCTAATGCCAGATGATAGACTTAGGCAAATTGTTCATGCCGGACCTCATGATGAAAAAACCGGTGTATTATATCAGACGTTATCTGATGAAGTTATAGAATATGTTGGTCTTGGCAAAGAAATACCTCTGTCAACAAATCCATTTGATGGTTCGCATGTAGCACATTTAGCTAGAAAATTAGCAGATTATGCTGATTGGGGAACTTCAATAATTGAAAGAAATTTTAAAACATTAGTTTATAAAGATAGATTGAGACAATCTCAAGATGCAATTGCTACTAGGCATTTGACACCAAAACATTTGATTTGGGCTGATCTTGCTAGTAGAGCAGACGTTAATGAAATTAGAGAACAAGTAGAAGATGCAATGATGAATCCTGATCAAGCTATAATTACAAATTATCAACTTCATTGGGATTTAGTGGGTACAAGTAGTGGTTTAATGCAATTGGCTACTGAAAGAGAATGGGTAACAGAAGATTTATTAATTGGATTAATGATTAATAAAAATGTTTTGTTAGGTGAGGGAAATTTTGCTGCTGGTCAAACTGTTTTGGAAATATTAAATCAAAGATATGCTATTTTTAGAGAACAATTAGAATGTTATATTGAGAAGAGTTTGTTTTTACCAATCGCTAAAAATATGGGTTTTGTTGAGTATGCGCCTGGAACTGTTAAAAAAGAAAAGCGATTAGTATATTTATATCCAAAAGTAAGATGGAATAGATTAAATTTGACAGATGACACGCAACATAAACAAATGCTTGCTCAAGCAGTTTCTGAGGGAAGATGTGATGTTGGTACTTGGTTAGAGTATTTTGGATTAAATGTAGATTCTATTGCTGAAAGAATAAAAGCAAATGAAGATACTGTATTAGATCCTGCATATAATGAATTACGTAGATCAATAATGAATGAAGTTGGCAGAACTTTAGGACCTGCTGTAGCAGAAGTGTATGCAGAAGCTTATGGATTAGAATTGCCTGATCAGGGTGGTGGAATGGGTATGTTTGGTTCTAGTAAAGTGCCCATTACAAAATTTGGAAAAGAATTTGACATAGATTATAATAAAGATGGAACAATTGGTATTAAACCAAAAATGATTGTAGAAGAGCATGAAATAAATTCTTCAAATACTAAAATTGCAGAGACTAGAGAGCAAAGAAGACAAAATAGAGATAAAAACAAATCAGATAAAGATTTTGAACATTCAAAAGAAAATTATGAAGTAACAGATTTAGATGCAAAAGGTTTAAAGCCTCCAAGAAAAGATTTGACAAAAAAGTCAATGCCAAAAATGTTTAAGACTACAAATAATTTAAATAATATTATGCATTTGGCATCTATGAGTAAAAACAGTGAAGATATAGCTGATGAATTTGAAATAAAATTTGATGAAAAGCCGATTGATCAAATAAGTGTTGTATATGATAATATGTCATTATTACAATCTAGTGATAAAACTATAGAAATGACAGATAAAGTAAAAAAAATAGAAGAAGAAAAAAATAATTTTTCTAAAAGTTTAGATAAAAAAGGTGTAGATCAGCATGTTAGAAGATTGATAGATACATCAGAAGATGAAATTGTAAGTAATTATTATAAATTAATTAAACAAGTTTCAAATAATGATTTGATTGATTTAGTAAACAGGAGAATGCATCAAATATATTCAGGTTTATATCATAGTATAGTAAATCCAAATGAAACTATGTTTAAGTCTTCACAGACTATTAAAGATGTATTTTCTAATGATGTTAGAAAAAATAGTTCAAAATTGATTTCTAAAATAGAAATTTTATCTACTGCTAATAGAAAAATTGCTGAAAAAAGTGGTAATGTTATAAATAAATTGGGAGAAATATTTACAACAAATGAGCCGAATGTTAGAACTACTTTTAGACAAATTGTTACAGAAATAATTAATGACTTGAAGGGTTTGATGTCATGAAAAAATTAGCTTTAACAATTGACTTTTTATTGAAAAATACTCCTACAAGTATAAAAAGCAAGTCTAAAGATTATGAAGCTATATTAAAAAAATCTAATGGTATTAATTGGATTTATAATGTTGGTGATTATATTGTTAGAGTGAAAATTCCAACAATTAGTAAAATGATATTGAAAAAATTGTCTGAAAAAGAAGTTAAAAAATTGTTAAGTATAAAAAATAGAAATGTTTTAGTTAGTTGTACATGTAATTTTTGGAAATATAATGGGCCTGATTTTAATGCTGCAACAAATAATTATAGTGAAAGATTTTTATCAGATTTAAGTGACCCTCAAGTTAGAGATCCTCAGCATAAAAAAATAATTTGTAAACATGTATATGCAACTTTAAAAAAATTAAAGCAAGATTTAATTAATTAAGCATTAATTTTCTTTTGTTTTTATTCATTACATATTATTTAGATATGAAAAAATTAACGGGAGAATAAATATGTTCGAAAAACAGGGTGCGGTATTTTCAATTATAGCTTCAAATAGAATAAAAAAAGCAAGTGAATGGTATGATTCAATTGGTAAAGTTTCAACAGCTGAAGGTATTACTATAAACACTAATATAAAGAGTGAAAATAGTAATACAGTTTGTCAAATAGATTTAGATAATTTCATATATATTCATACAACAATAATGGCTTCAGTTGATTTGATTCAGGATTCAGATTATTGGATTACGCCTGAAACTGAAAAGTACATAAATACAAATGGTGATGCATGGATAAGGCAAATATTATTAAAAGATTATGTTACATTTATAGATTCTGGTATTGTTTATGTTGAGCATGATCAGCATCCTGAAAGAGCAAAAGGAAAAGTTTTAGATGCAGTTGCAAGAGATATGGGAGATACAGTATTAATTGATTTGTTGTTTTGTGTAGATAAAAAGCATGAAGATTTAGTTCATAATATAGAAACAGGAATTGCAAACGCAGTTTCTATGGGATGTACTACAAAATATACTATTTGTTCTATTTGTGGTAATGTAGCTCATGATGAAAAAGAATATTGTGATCATATAAAAAATCAAAAAAATCAAATGATATTGTGTGCTGATGGAGAATATAGAAAATGTTGTGAATTGTGTTTTGAAAATACATTTTATGATTGTTCTATTGTTGCAAATCCTGCATTTGGAGGAGCTATTTTTAGAAAAATAGTTGCATCTAATAAATTTGCAATGGCATTATTATCAAATATTTTGTGTAAAAAGATTAATGAAGAGGATTTTAAAAATAATATTTTAAAAATTGCATCAGATTATCAAAATACAAATCATGCAATTGAAAGAACAAGCACTGATCAAGAAAATAAATCTTATGACCATAAGCCTATTGAATTTGATGATATTCCATATAGGGATCGTCATCATGTTTTACAGTCTTTTGAAGATCAACAATATGATAGTGTTTTAGATAAAGGTAAGGGTCAAAAGAAAACAGCAAAGTGTGAAGATTATGGGTCATTAGTTATTATAACACAAAAGTATGATATACCTTCTAATGATAGAGTTCAGAAAAATTTGTTGAATTTTATTGCAAAAGATACTGTTGGTCGATTAGTAGGCAGAAAAGGTAATAATATTGCTATTTATTTTGCTAAATTGGGATTGATTAGAAATATACCTGTTGATATTGTATCTAAATATTCTATTGAAAAGAAAGCTAAAGTTGAAGAAGAATTGTCTATTAATAGAAAAGGTACTTACTTATCGAATAATTGTAGATTTCAAATTTTAAAAATAGATGATGATACAATAGAAGTTAGATGGTTAGATGGTAGACGAATGGGTGAAAAAGATATTTTGCCAAGAAAAGATTTCAAAAAAGTAAATGTTAGATGGGCAAGTTCAAATATAGTTGCTACATTTAATGCAAAATGGAATGGTAATTATTATCAAATAAATAATTCAAAGTGGAATGAAAAAATAGCAAGCTTATTAGATAAATATGAAGATCATATTGATAATGTTCAACATGATATTACTTATGTTATGCCTCTAAATAAAAGTTGTAAATATTCAAAATCATTTAATGTTATGACAAAATATGCAAATACATCATTTAAATTTAAAGCCAATGTAAATGACAGTGACATTACAATTAATGTTACTGCTACAATATGGTAAAAATGGTTTTTAAATGATTGCTACATGATGCTTAATCACAATTATTAAATTTTTTATTAAAAATTAATGTCAATTTATTATTGCAATAAATAATACAGTATGATATGTTATTGCAATGATTTGTTTCAGATATCTTAATTTTAATTTACATATTACTAGTAAGATAAGATACTATGACTTACACCAAAGATTATCGAAAATAAAACATCAAAGGGGTTAGTATGATTTGGACAGCTAGAATTCATAAGACTGGCAGTCAAGTTCAGCTTTTAAAGAATGGTACGGTAACTAAAGTTATTAAGGCCAGTGCAGATACTTTTCAGGCTTATGAAGCTAAAAAGTTTGCTGAAGATCTTGTTACTAATTTGAATAATAAAGTTGCAAAGCAGATGAAAGATCCTGATGCAAAGCCGTCAGTTGATTCAAAAGCTGAAGTAAAAGAAAAAGTAATGAATGCAGTTAAAAGTGACGCAAAAGGCATTTCACCAAAAGAAGCATCTATTATTAGTGAAAATTTAGCACTTAAGAAAAAGATTGCTAAAATCGAAAAAGATATTTTGATTGAAAAGAAAGCTCGTCGTGCTCTTGCAATTACAAAAGAATTTGTTAAGCAAGGAAAAGTTGCTAATGATGAAAATGTAATTAAAAGTAATGTTATGAAAATTGTTGCAATGTCGAATGATGAAGTTGCACTTTTGGAAAAGAAAGCATCAAATGTTGCTCTTTATAATAGTATTGATGAAGCAAATGTTGCTCAAAGACGTTTTGCTCGTATGGCAAGGCTTCACAAACAGGCAGCAGAAGATGCAGAGCTTGCAGGTAATACTGAATTGGCTGATGATGAAGATATGAAGGCTGCAAATTATGATTCATTGTCAAAAGAAGCAGCATGTGAGGCTGACAAGTATTACAAGCAAATGGATTCTGAAAAAGTTGATTCTGTTAAGCCTAATGATGCAGCTTCTCAGGCTACTGATAAAGTTAAAGGTGTAGATGCAAAAGGTAAGAAAGTAGCTTCAGAAGAGTTAGATGAAGAAAAAGAGCTTGAAGATGAAGAGTTAGAACAAGAATTAGATGATGAAGAAGATGATGAAGAATTAATTGAAGATGAAGAAGAATTTGAAATTGAAGCTGCTTCTAAGATTTATCGCAAAATTGCTTCAGATCACAGAAAAAAAGCTGAACAATGTTCTGCTGCTGGAAATGAAACTGATGCTGTTGTAGAAAATGAAATAGCTGATGAAGCTGATGAACTTGCAGATAGTATTGAAGTTGAAGCAAGTGATGATAATGATGAAGATGATAAAGATGATAATTTTGAAGTAGCTGCTGCTTCTAAGATTTATCGCAAAATTGCTTCAAATCACAGAAAGAAAGCAGAGCAATATGTTTCAGAAGGAAAGACAGATGAAGCTGCTGTAGAGAATGAAATTGCAAAAGAAGCAGATGAACTTGCAGATAGTATTGATGTAAAGTCTGAAGATGAATTTGTTAATAAGGCTGCAAGTATTTACAGAAAAATTTCTTCAGATCATCGGAAGAAAGCAGATGAATTAGAAGCAGAAGGAAAGACTGCAGAAGCTGATGTTGAAGATGAAATTGCAGAAGAAGCAGATAAATTAGCAAAAGTATGTGATAATGATGAAAGTGAATTGTCAGTTGATGACTTAACAAATGTAGATAAACAAGCGACAGAAGATACCACTGTAACAGAAGTAGCAAATAAAGAAGCTAAGACTGAAGACACAAATGAACAAGATGATCCATTAGCTGATTTATTGTCAGAAGATGATTTAAAAGAAGCAAGTGCACAAGATGAAACTATGGAGAATGAACCATCTGATGATGAAATTGTTGCAGCTGTTAGTAATGACTATGAAGAAGAAACTGAAGAAACTGATGTAAGTTCAGACGAAACTGCAGATGATTCTGAAAATGAAAAAGTTGCTAATGAAGGTTATAACAAACATGCTTCAAGTGATAGACTTGAACAAAATTCATTTTCAGGTGATAAGCAGGTTCGAGAAATTGAAAACATGCTGTGGTCAAGAGAGTAATTACCATAACATGTAATAATTAGTGCACTTTAAATGTGCACTAGTTAAGATGTAAAATAACAAATTTATTAATCAATAACTGGAGGTTTTTTACAATGCTTATTCTTAAATATCCAGGTAATAGAAACACGCTGTTTAATCTTAATGCAGCTGCTTTTACTAGACCTAATACAGATGCACAAGCCGGTCGTACTCTTGGTCGTATTCCTGCAAATGCTCCTCTCGGTGCACTTGGTGGAATGTTTGCTATGATGAGTGCGAGTTATGAAGCTACAATTTGTGGCAATAACCCGACAGTTCCTACACCCATCGGTATTTTTTATCTTGATGCTGCAGGTGCTGCTTATGAAAATACACCAACTGTTGCTTCTGGAAAATTGACTGTCATGACAGGTCCTGGTTCTTATGAAACAGACATCTATGAAACTGTCAAGGAAGCAAATACTGCCCTTGATGTAGCTTGGGCAAATTCAGTTGGACTTCCTTTATATGTTTCAGATTTTGGTCTTCTCACAACTGAAAATACTGGATCTATTGTTGTTGGATATGTTACAAAAGCTCCTTCAGCAAATAATCCATTCCTTGGCTTCAATACTGTTATTTAATAGTAGCCATTGTAAAATTAATTTTCAAGAAGACTAAATTACAATTAATTGAATAAACAATTTTTAAGGAGATATTTCAAATGAGCAAACTTACACCTGCACAGAAAGAAGCAGTCATTAATAAGCTTCTTCAAACTAATGAAGGCAAGATGAAACTTGCAGCTTCTATGCAAAATCCACTTCGCGAAAGACTTGACTATGAGGGCGTGTTTCGTCGCGCTGTTGTAGTTGATCCTCTTCCTCAAGGTGCTCTTCCTTACTATGATAAGGACATCAATGTACCTGCAGTTATCATTGCAGAAGAAGGCAAAACTCCTGAAACTATCGTAAAAGGAAAACGTATTCTTATTCCTCTGTTTGAACTTGGATCAAATCCGAAAATTCCGTTCACACAGATCAAAGAACGTCGTTACAATCTTATTGATCGTGCTCAGGACAAGGCAAAACAGGAAATTCAGGCTGCAGAAGATGATCTCGGATTCTCTGCTCTTGATTTAGCTATTGCTCAGGTTGATCCTATCACAGGTCTTCCTTTCAATGCTACTATCGGTGCTGCTGGTTCACTTGATCGTGATGCACTTGCAGATGGTTTTGCTGAAGTTGAGAAACATGACCTTCGCGTTTCTCGTATGTTCATGAATGCTCGTGACTACAGTGATATTCGTAAATGGGGTCGTGATCAACTTGATCCTGTTACTCAGCGTACACTGTTCAACACAGGTCTTCAGGCTATGATTTGGGGAGCAGAAATTATTGTTTCTCGCGTCGTTCCTGTTGGTACAGTTTATGTCTGTGCTGAAGAGAAGTTCCTTGGAATTATGCCTCAGCGTATTGATATTACCGTACTGCCTGCAGATGATCCCGATTCGCGTCTCGTCGGCTGGTCAATCTTCGAACAAATAGGGATAGGTGTATGGAATCCCAAGTCTGTTAGTCAGATTTTGATTACACGATAATTTAATTTTTTTATTAAATTAAAAAGCAACCAGAGAAATTTGGTTGCTTTTTTTATGTTTAATTTTCTAACTCCCATGCTTGAGAAAAATCTTTATCATTAAATAATTCTGACAATCCTGAAATTTGCTTCAATCTAAGTACTTCATCATTATCCATACCCAATTGTTTCATTATATCAGTATCCTTCAAACCTAATCTTACCAATTCTTTGACTATGTTACTCATTGCAATTACATTATGTTTTCCTCGTGCTCTATTATGTCTTATTGTACAAGCCATTCTATCTTTTCTATCAATTCTGTCAGAATTAACTATTACACAAGGCAAATATAAAAATTTTAATTTTTTACCAATTATATATCTATGAAAGCCATCTACAACTTCATATTCGTTTTCTACTTGCCATAATACTATTGGTTGAGTAAATCCATCAAGTGATATACTTGTTTCTAATAAGTTCATTTCAGGCGTTGCTATAGAATTAGGATTATAATCATTTGCATGAATTAATTCTATTGGTATCCATTGTACATTTGACACTGGATGTTTTTTTGTCCATTCTAAATTATGTTCCATAACTCTCTCTTTTTTTGTATTGATTTTATATAATTTTCATAATTTGACATTTTTGTAGGACTAAAATTTAAATTTCTACACCAATAATCATTTTTTAACAAAACTTTGCAAATTCTTCGCCAACTAGGCATATCTTTACTGCCTGTATCTTTTGGCAATTCATCTTGTATTTCAATATTTTTTTTATTATACCATTTAATCCAAATTGCTATTTTATTTTTATAATGTTCTGACGTTTTTGTTGGCATTGTATTTAATAACAACATTGCAAATGATTGCCAAGAATGATTTTCTGGTTTATTGAATTTGTTATTTCCCATAATTATTCCTGGTTCATTTGAATATAATGCTCCAGTATTTGCACCATTTACTCTTAATACAGCTTTATTCCATAATTCTGGTTCTAATAAATGATATAGCCATAATCCTTTTTTTTGTTCATATCCGTAAGGTTCACAAATTCGCATTTGATTCACTGTTAAACCTGCATAGTACATTAAATCATAAATTTTATTGTATTGCTTTTTAAATTTTGAAAAATAAATCCAATCATCATTTGCTGTCCAATCATAAATTGGATATGCATATATTAAATTATTTGTGCAAACTGTTGTCCATTTTTTATTTTCTAAACATTTTTTATGTTCTGAATTAATCGTTCTGAATCTATTTAAACTTTCTTGTGTTCTAATACCTATTAAACCTGCAGTCAATTCATTATTTGAATACCATTTTCCAAATTCAATTACAAACTCTTCAAATGTCATAGAGTTATAATAAAAAGGAAATTTGTTTTTGTCATGTATTGATAATTTATGAATATCTCTAACCCATAAATCTTTTTTATCAATATCCCAACAAGTCCATTCTGGTTCAAATTGAGAACAAGAATTTGTAGTCAGTAATGGTAAACAAATCCAATATGGTTCAATATGATCTTTATACATATTAAAGCATAGTTCTACAAATTCTATTGTCAAATTGTATTGAACTTCCCAATCAATAAATAGAACTGCTACTTTTATATTTCTTTTAATTGCTTCATCTATAACTAAATGAAGTAATACTGTAGAATCTTTTCCTCCAGAAAATGAAACATATATTTTTTTACATGTATCAAATGTCCACGAAATTCTTTGTTTTGCAGCTTCTAATACATTTATTTGTAGTTGCTTTTTCATTTATATAACTCTGAATTTAAAATATTTTTAGATCTTTTTTCCCAAAGAGGTATTAATTTTGAATATTTGTTTTGAATATCTTTCCATTCTTTACTAGAGCAAAATATGACTTTTAATGTTATGTTTTTATATTGTTTTGTAAATAAGATAATTTTTTGTCTATTTTTAAAGTCACCATTTCGTTCAAAACCTTTTATTTCAATTCCTTGATTTTTATTGATTAAAAAATCTAAAAAATAAGTAGAAATAACATTGTTATTTTCATCATATAAATTAAATGGTACTTCTCGTTCAAATTCTATATTTTCATATTTTAAAACTCTAGCAAAATTTGCTTCAGGAATACTTCTATAATGACCATTTAAATCTTTTCTAAATCCGCCAATTCCATATGTACTAATATTATGTCTATTTTGTTTTATTGCATTAATTACTGATTCATGATGAGTTCTATGTGAAATGTTCATGTTTTTTAAAATTTTTTTTATAGATGATGAACTAATATTATATTGTTTACTAATCATTATTGGGCTCATTTTTTTGTCAAGATATTTTGTTTTTATGTCATTTTTTAATTTAGTATGAATAAGATCATTATTTTCAATTATGTGTGTAGATAAATGAATTTTTTCACAAAAATTGCATACAGGGCATTTGTATTTAGTAATAGTGTTTTTCTTTAATATATTTATTTTTTTTAAAATATTTTTTATTACTGTTTTTGAGATGTTATGTACTTTTATTTCTTGTAAGTTTGAAATTTTATTAGATGACTTATGTACTTCATATAATTTTTTTATATTATTAATCCAATTTACATGATCATTGTCATTAGAATTGATAATGTGTGTTGAAAATTTAAAGCTGCCAGTCCAAGAGCAGCATGGGCATTTTATTTTATTAAGATTTTTCATTTTTTATTTTGTCAAAGATTTCATTAATTGATTCTTTTTGATTTTTTAGTAAGTCTTCTTGTTTTAAAAAAATTTCAGTTGCAATTTTTTTATTTTTTTTAGATAGTAATGTCCTTGAAATACTTAATTTTGATTCTTCAGTGTGTGTATGTTGATAAAAAGGATTTTTGTCTTTTAAATAATTTTCTTTTTCATGCTTAATAGATCCAGCAGTAGTTGTCCTTTCTATAAATAATTTACTTAATGTTGGAGAATGATATTGTCTTTCATATACATCTTTTTCAATTTTATGGTCTTTTTTAATGTGCATATCTATTCTTGATCGTCTAAGACCGCACTTGACAAATTCATTATTTTTATTTTTTATTAGTACATTACATTCTACCCATTCATCTTTATTAGAATCATTAAATAGTTTTTTACTATGTTCATAGTCTCTTTTTTTCATGTAGTGTTTATTTAATGCTTTTTCTGTTTTTATTTTTTTTAAACATATTTCACATTGAAATTTAAAATTTTTTCTTCTAGTATTAATTCTGTTTTTTCGAATTTTTTCATCGATAATTTCAGTACTATTGAATTGTTTTTTATAGTTACTAATTGACATATTATGTTCAAAAATAATATGTTGTGTTAAATCTTCTCTTTCTATTTCACATAATTTACATTTCATAATTATTTCTACTTTTGGTATAATATATATAATTTTATTTGTATATTTTACATAAATTAACATTATCTGATAATATGTTTCGTTTGCTTGCATGGTCTATAATTGGGTAATATTGTATTGGCATGTTTACATTATAATTGATTTATAGTTA
>Ga0209668_10001110_pt1 | contig 11375 bp, 4 predicted proteins | sample FrelakmetPLP11PL_FD_187150 | JGI IMG/M metagenome (GOLD analysis project Ga0209668, IMG submission 187150) | Freshwater lake sediment microbial communities from the University of Notre Dame, USA, for methane emissions studies - PLP11 PL (SPAdes)... | ecosystem: Environmental > Aquatic >... | reverse complement strand
CTAAATTACCCGACAGTCCAGTCAAACAAAATTACGGAGAAGGAAATTTATATTACTTTTTAAAACCTTTAATGTATGGTGATTTTTTACCTACTTATAATAGTTATATTTACCTTGGTGGTAATGACAAACAAAATTTTGTAAAATTTTTAAAATTATTATATCAAAAAAATATTATTATTTTCGGTGTAAAAATAATAATTAATAATTTTGATATTAATAATAAATTGTTACATAATGGTTATTATAATTATAAGTTATCAACAAATTTATTTAAAGTTATAAAAATTAAAAAAAATATTGAGTCAGAAGGAATTGAAGAAGAAAAAGAAACTCTACCGCCAAAAGAATTTGAAAATTTCCTATGGTTTATTAGAAGACCAGAAATAGATAATAAGTTTATAGTAACGGTAAAATGTAATGCTACTCATGAAAATGCTTATAAAATTGAAAAATTTATTTTGAACAGAGAGACAGAGCATATTTGCAGCAAATGTAATTTTAAAAATTATTTTGTATCTATTAATTCAAATTCCAGCGACACTTACTTTAATATAAAAAATTGTCGTGTAACACTTTGCCATAATCATATCAAACACAAATATGGTATTGAACTTCATCGTAAATACAATGATGAACAAATCAAAAATAAAATAGAATTTACTGCTAAAAATTTAAGACAAAGAACAAATAAAAAATCTGTAATTTGTTTTTTTAGCTGTGACTTCCTTTCTAATGATGTAGGAAACTATATTCCTACACCAGATAAAGACCGTCTAATTAATTGCGAAATTAGAAAGGTAACAAAAAATAATAAATTAATGTATGGGGTTTTTTTAACTAAAAATTTAGAAATAGGTGAGGAATTATATTTACAAAAAACATATGTCGACCAAGAAATTAGCGATAAATTAGAATTTCAAGATTGCTTTAAGTACGGAAAGTTAAAAAAAAATGCGTTGCCAAATCGCATAACAATTGGCGAAGTCAGAAAAATACAAAAGAACGCTCCGTCAGTCGAGTTAAACCAAGTAAATTTGTATAAAATACCGGCACCGACTCGCCGGGAAAAGCCGGCCAAATCACAGGCCGGTCCGAACGAATCGGGCGGAATAAGCAACACAATCATTAATCTAATAAATACTTATGATAACAATATTGAAAAATTTAATGAGAGTAATGTTAATAACAAAATAGAAATTTTAGCTGGTTTTGTAGTTAATAATTACTTTAAACAGTTGTCAGGGCAAAGCGAAAATGAACAATTGGAATTGTTTAACAATACAATTTTGCCTAAATTTTTTGAAAGTTTAGGAAACAAACAGGCAGGAGAATTAATAGATTTAATAACAAAAAATTCTAAAAATACAAGCACTCGGTCAACCACAAATACAGTGTTTCCGGCAGCATACAATAACATACTATATAACGGCAATGCATTAAACATAAGGGATTATGGCGGCAGTGGAGATTGTTTTTTCAGGGCTTTGCAAGGAATCTTGTCTAAATTTGGAAGTACACTTACTACAATTGATTTACGCAATCAATTTAGGCAATTTATTATAACTGAACTAACTAATCCTATTAATAGGCCAACTATAATAGAGTTACAATTTTACAGACTTTCTTTCGCTCGTCTTATTGAATACGATCGGTTGCAAAGACAAGTAAGCGATGCAACAATTAATTGTCTGCGACAAAGTCTTCGCATGGAAAATGCTGGACCTAAAGCATTACTGAATCAATTATTTACTAATTTACAAAATAATTACGATCAGCATAAAGTAGCATTTGCTAATTGTTTTACTACATCCATGAGGAATGAATATTATTATATAAATGAAGCTCAATTGCCATGGAGTGGCGATTTTATTAAATCACTGCACGTAAGAATTCCAAATAGAGGTGATGAAGAAATCGAAGGACTTATTTTAATGAATTTGGCAAGAGATCTTAATGGTGTATCTTATAACAATTCAACGCTTTATCCAAGCTATTCGGACGACTTTGACGCAAATAATTATGAAATTTTTAGATTTTCGCAACAGCAAGCAACAAATAATATTTTAGTTTTCAGAACTGGAGAACATTTTCAGGCCGGATTTCATCCGCTTGCTGATGGAACGGTTGATGGAAGGATTGATGAAACTGATCCCAATAGCTACTTATTTGATAGGCGTATACAACATTGGACAAATGCAAATGGATTTCCAGCAGCAGATAGTGTAACAATAACTTAATTAAAAAATTTTTATCAAAAAAAGAATAAAAAAAACAATAAAAAAAGTTATTAAAGAAAATGTCGCAATTGCCTTCAGCGGAGTCATTACCAACGCCATCTGAAGCGTCATCAACAGAGTCATCATTGGAATTAACGCAAGAAGAAATAGACAAGCAACAAAAAAAAAATGAAAAAAAAACAAAAGAAAATGAAAAATTAAAAAAAAAACTTAAGAATTTAGAACAAAAAAATGGTGATGAAGAATTTTTAAAAAATTTAGAAAATGCAAGAATAAATGATGAAAATGTAATAAATATTTGGAATGGATCTACAAGAGAACAGAGAAACCGGGTGTTTAACTTATTGAATGATGCTTTAATGCTTATCATAAGAAAAGATACAACTAATCTAGACAATTTTATTACAAAATTAAACAGTTTAAATGAAAATATGCGTAGTGAAATAAATGATGTTTTTGAAAACGAAAATTATAAAAATGACGAAATCAATATATCCGAAAAACTAAAAAAAACATGGAAAAAACATAAGCCATTCATAGTTAGAAGTAGAGGTGAAGTCCTGGAAGACGATGGTCACTCGGAAATGAAGGTAAGAAAATGTGCCCTTAATTTTGGGGCACATCGTTGCGTCTATCATTTCTTGCCATTTGATAAGAAAAAAATTTATAAACAACCAGAAGTGGCCGGATCAGCAGATGACAATAAAGAAGCAGAAGAAAAAAAAGATGAAGTGGCCGAAGAAGCAGATGCCACAAAAAATGCAGCAACCCCAAATGTAGTAACCGAAGGTGCGGCTGAAAATTTATCCCCGGAAATAGAAGATACTAAACCAAAAAAAAATACTATTAATATAAAAAAAGAAAAGAAAAATAAAGATAGTATACCGAGTGAATTGAAGCGATGTAAGCAATATACAAAAGTCGTTGGAATAGACCTTGATTTTTACAGATATGTAGATCCAGATAGCTTGGTAGCTAAAACAATTGAGGCAGCAATTGAATCTAAAAATATTAAGGATACAAAAGGTCGACAATATTTCTGCGATAAGCATTTGAAGCAATTAGTAGGGCTTGTTCCCAGACAAATTGATGGCGACTCATTGGCTTATCATTTGATAGCTACTCAGCCTTTTTATGAAGGCGACTACGTGGCCACTTTTTCACAAATAAAGTATTCCACCGAGTTAAATTTACAAGACGAGTTAAGAATTTCTCCTGTTTCGTATTTTAAATCAAACCAAAATGACCCTAATGATATTGTCGGTACACTAGACGACACTTGTTTTAAAGATTTGGGTGATTACATTACAGACCCAAATGCAGATAATGTTTTCGATATGTATTTAAAAAAAAACCAAGAAGAACTAAAAAAATTATTTGATTGTTTTGAAGGTAAATGTAACGTTGAAATTGAATTAACAAAAGTAAATGGAATACATAAAATATGTTTGAAAGCAACCAGAACAATATACAAAAATGAAATTATCTATTTAAATTTTGGAATAAATTATTGGAAAAATTATTTAAAATTTAATATAGAAGAAAAAAAATATGAACCAGCCATAAAAAGTGACCTTCGGTACTACAAAAACCTTGCGTCCTATAATACTTTGAAAAATAGCATAGATAAAATAAAAGATAAATATGTAGATTTATTGCTGATGGATACAACCGATATAACTTATTTTCAAGAAAAAAAAACGGCGGTTGACAGTGTTTCAAAAAAAAAGTTGAGTTTAAATCGATTAAATAATTTATATAAACATCACTTTCAATTTAATAAACAAACAAAATAAAAAATTTAGTAATAAAAAATGAGTCGAGGTGAAAACAAAAATGATACTGATGAAGAAGAAGAAAATGAGCAAGAAGAGGAAAAAGGATTACAAGACAAAATAACTTACGAAAATCAAAAAAAAATAAAACAAATTTTTAAAGACAATAAAAAAAATCCTTATTTATATAACGATGTAAATACGGCATTGGACTGGAAACATTCCAATCCTTTGGTGGTAACGGTAAAAAATTCAATTAATCCTTCTGCTGAAAGAAAAAATTTTGTGTTAAACGCAGGCGAACATGAATGCTGTTTTCATTTTATTAAAAATGATATTGTAACGCGATGTAAGCTAACAAATAAATTAGTTGGTATTGATATGGATTTTTATAGAAGTTGTAATCCCGACGGACAAACCGCAAAATTAATTGATTATTACCATTCGGCCGGAAATATTCCACGGGAATTTATGTTTAGACGTCAATATTTTTGCTGGACTCATCTAAGCCTTTTAACAGGTGTTAGGCCAAAAATAGTACATTCTGAAAACCCCGATGGAAATTTGAAAACAAAGCTTTTTGCTGTTTCAATGATACCGGCAGATACTGTATTTGCTTGCTTTTGCAATTACAGGGCCTCGCAGAAAAAGATGCAAACCTTATTTCGGCCAACTGGAGACATTGCGCATGATATACCCGATGTAACAATGATTCCATACGCTGTAGGAAACCAAGATTCATATTATTTTAATTTATTTTTTAGAGATATTGCCGACTATGCTGTTGCAGATACAATTGATACAAATAACAGTGACAAATATAATGCAGTTTTAAACAAATATAAATTAGTAATCGAAAAAGATGATAAGAATACAAATGAAATAGAATACATTAAAGTTGATGAAAATGATAAAACAGAGCAGGATGATTTTATTGATGACATTTGGGCATTAAAATCAAATGAAAATATTTACGGGGGTCATGGCGAAGAAAATCATGTTGAAATAAAATATCATGCAACCAAAGTACAAATTGAAAATATAAGATTACAGTATTATGGAAATGAAGTTAACATTCCTGGTGGTGATGAAGGAGAGACAATGAAAATAAAAAATACTGTTTTAAATTTAGACGAACTAATAGAAGACGACAATTTAAGTAATATAAGTCGTGCTCCTCGCGAGACAGGAAATGATGAAGAAAAAGAAGTAATTGACGAGGACAGTTTTAGCAAATGTCCATTTGTTTTTTTATTATTTTGTAAAAATACTAAAAAAGTTTTAGAAAATGCTTATGAAAAAGGTACAGACATTACTAAAGACGACATAAAAAATTTGTTAGATGAATTAACTACATACAAAGAACCAAATTTAGAAATTATTTTCTTCTTGCAAAAAGAAGGAGTTTCAGAAAATAATATAAATTTTTTAAAAAAATTATTTAACACATACCTTTTTACAGAAGAATATGAATTTGAATCTATATTGAATACGGTAACGCCAGATGAATATAGGTCTTTAAAACATAATTTTCTTAATGTTTATCCGGAACATAACTACAAATTTAATTATATACTCAATAAAGAATTTAAAACTTGCGGAAGTATTATAAAGTACTTTCGGCTTGCTCAAAATTACTATACCCCAGAACAGGTTACAAATACACTAAAATCTTTTTTTAAAAGATATTATAAAGCAGTACTTGCAAAAATTTTTGAAGAAAATACCGAACAAGGATTTGAAAAAAAACAATATAACGAAAATATAGATATGATAACGCATGTTGCTTTTTCGGAAATGCCGTACTTTAAAAATTTTAGAGAAGAACTTAATATAGTACAACTAACGTCTTCCGCCGATGCGTTGCCATCGTCGCAATCGTCGCCATCGTCGTCAGATGCACCACCATCAGATGTACCATCAGATGTACCATAATATTCACAACCACCAGATTAAATGTTTAATTATCAGGAATATCCAACTGCCTAAATGCAACAATAATAGCAACCAAAAAAACTACACAGCAATAACGTCATAACAAAAAAATTATAGCAAAGCCTTTAATACAAGCCAGTCGACGAGACTTTCGGTGGTCAACTCGGACAAGTTCCGGATCGAAAACTTCCAAAGCCTGGCGGGGGTGAGCAGCCCAAGAGTGCACAAGTCGCATACCGACCGAACAATTCCACCGTCACAGGCATAGGATGTGCTCAGGGTGCCCTGGTCGTATAACTTTTGCAGAACTTGCATACAGTCGCGCAGATCATTGTAATGCCCTGGGGTCATGCAGTACACCGCGGAAGAAGCACTCAGCACATACCCCTGTTCCAAAAGCCGGTAGTATGCAACGGCAAATTTATCCGCAAATGTGATGGACCCGAACCGGGCGCCCCGGGTAGTCTCGTAGCTCGACGACTGGGCAAATAGGTACGATGCATACACAAATGAGGTGCTATAATCGCGTCGGGCAATCAGCTCATCGCTGTAGCGCTCGCGAAGCAAGGCAATGTCCGCAAGAAAGCCCGATGCGTCCTCGTCGCAAAACTCCAACAGAGCCTGGCCCAGGATGAGTTTGATGTTATCGAGGTCGGCGATGCGGCGTTCCAGGTTGACGTCGGACACGCAACTGCGGGACTCCTCGAGTGCCTGGGCCTCGATGAGATTGCGGTCGGCCTCAGACAGCGGGACCTTGGGGCCGTTAAGCTTATCCGGGTCCGAGCGGTACAGAAGCAGACTCTGGAGAGTGGCTACGCGCGGGTTCATTGGGACGGCCAGAAAGCCGGCGAACTCAACCGAGCTAAAGTACTGGACTGGGGCGTAACAAGGCAGCCACTGACGGACCCCGGGAAGCTCGTAGCGGACGTAAGTCCCGTTGCTGACGGAGACACCGTGTACCTCGATGAATTCCGCAATAATGAGGCGGACCATGCTGGCGCACTTGGAGTCGCGCAGTTTTACAAACAAATTCATCCGTGAATCGATCTTCCGGATGGAGAGCTCCAGTTCAATTTTCGGACACCGTCTGGGAATTTCAGTGAGCATCCGCTGCCAGGGCATCGTAAAAAAGATTGAATAGATATTACGGGGACGAACCGAGACCTTGGACAATGCAAGGTCCGGTGCGGTCCGGTGGACCCGGTCTAGGATACTTCCGGCCAGCGACGTCTTGGGGGGACCAGTATCCGGAAAAATGGAGCGCAGTCGTTCAAAAAAGTCTCGAGGCCGGCAAGAGTGCTCGCAGATCCCAGATGGGTCGATATAATGGTCATTGGACGGCTCGGGGAAGCAGTCGTTGCAAAACTCATAGAGTCCATACGTGCAGCCTGTCGTCTCCACCATTTACCACAATTATAATTGTATTTTCTGGTGACAAGTGAAAAATAAAAAAAATAAAAAAATAGACACAATTTTTAGTGTGACGAAGGTCACAAGGCGGCAAAAAAGCAGTTATGTCGACAACAACAAACCTACCCGACGGGCTCCCCGAGGCGCTGCAGGACCTGATTCTGGATTTCAAAAACTGTTTCAGCCTGATGTCGCATCACATTGACTCGTTCAACCATTTTGTGGCCAAAATCATTCCCAATATCCTGGAGGAGCTCGGCAACTTCAATGTGTCGCTCAAGTCGGGCGGACGCCACCAAATCATTTTCAGCAACCCAGTATTTGAGCCGCCAACCGTTCGGAACTCGGACCACCGGGTGTACCCGCTGTGGCCCGACGAGGCATTGCAGCGAAAATTAACCTACGCGATTGGCTTTTATGTGGACATAGACCACCGACTGCTGGACACCCCCGGGGCGTTTCACCGGACCTACAGTCACTATTTGCTCTGCTCGATTCCGTGCATGGTTGGCTCGTCGTTTTGCTATCTGAAGCAGCGACAGCCGGAGCTCTACTGCAGCCCCCTAAAGCTAGTGGGGTTTCCGATTGGTTACTTCATCGTATCGGGCCAGGAGAAAGCCCTGATCAACCAAGAGGCGATGCGCACCAACTGGCCCTGTTGTTCGCTCCACGGCGCCGGCTCGGATCACCGGACTGCCCGCTGCGAATTGCGCTCGCTTAATACGGAAAAGTGGCGCAGCACGAGCACCCTCAACATATACCTGGCCAGCAACAGCCGCAAAGGAATCACGCTGGTTGTGGCGATTCCGTTTGTATCGGTGCTCATTGATGCGTACATTGTGTTTCTGGCGCTGGGGGTCGATGAAGTGGAGACGATGATTGACTTGTGCGGCGGAGACGAGTTTATCGCCAAAGTGCTGATGCAACAGAGCCAGAGTTTTGCCAAACGATGTCAGCCCGAGCCAGTGGGGAAGCAAGCGGCGCTCAATTTTGTGGCGCATTTGCACGGCAAACTGGCGGAAAACTTTTCGACGATTACGACGCGGGTGTCTGCGATTGCCAAGCCTTTAAAAAAAACGTCAGTTGGTGAAATTGAAAGCGTCTTGGAGGAGGAGGAAGACTCGATCATCGACGACCTGCTGGACCTGGATGCGCCGGCAGAGCATGACGAAGAAGGCGACGACGGGGACGGAACGGATCCCATGTTGCCGCAAGCGCATATACCGGCGCAAGCGGATAGTCCCCGGGACGAGTACGACGAAGCCCTGAAGACGGCGTTCCGGCAGATTTCTCACATTTTTGACGTTGAAGTGTTTCCCCACCTGGGATTTGACCAAAAAGCTGCCCTGACCAAAGCCAGGTTCCTGGGTGTCTGCGTGGCCAAGCTAGGGCGCGTCTTCAATGGCCTCCAGGATCCGGACGACCGCGACCAGTACCAGAACAAGCGGATCCAGCCGGCCGGCGTGCTGCTTGCTATTTTGTTTCGGCAGCTGATTCGCCGCATGCTGAACCAGCTGGCGCTGCATCTTGGCAAGATCTCGGCCAGTCGGATCCAGTTTGAGCACATTATAAATTTTTGCGAAATAAAACAACTGACAACAGCACTGCGCTACTCGCTGGCCACCGGCAACTGGGGCATCCTAAAGGCGGGCTGTTCGGTTGTTGGCGTTTCGCAACCGCTGTACCGGGACTCGCGCACCGGCACCCTGTCGCAACTGCGGCGCTTTAACACCAGTTTGAACCGGGACGGAAAGCAGTCGAAGCCGCGCCAATTGTACGAGTCACAGTTTGGAGTGGTATGTCCGTGCGAGACGCCCGAAGGCAAATCCTCGGGCCTGGTAAAGGCGCTGGCGCTGCTCGCCGTGACTCAGATATCGGTATCGGCCCCAGTTCTGATCAAGTACCTGCTGCACTACATTACGCCGCCGCTACTTACCCCGATTGGCCTGTCGCCGCTAATTCTGCGCAACTATGTGTTTGTCAATGGCATTGTGATTGGCACCACGGCGAGTCCCGAAGATTTTTGCGCGATGGCGCGCAACCTTAAACGCCTGGGCTACATTTCGCGCTTTGTCAGTATATCGCAAAACGATTGCGGCGTCCATGTGAATTGCGATGCCGGAACGCTGACGCGCCCAGTTTTTTACCTGCCGGCGCTGCGGGCCTATCTGCGTGACACACCGGATTTTGTCAAAAAAATCAAAATTCCGGGAATATGGAAGTATTTTATGAAGCTGGGCATTATTGTGTTTGTTGACAAGGCCGAGGACGCGCACATCCGCATTGCGCCAAATGTTACGCTTCCGAGTGTTCTGGACGGCACCGGACCACACGTCGATTTTGTGTACGCCGAGATTCACCCGAGTTCTTTCCTGGGCCTGCTGGCCAACATGATTCCAAATTCAGACCACAACCAGGCGCCCCGCAACATTTACTTCACTTGCATGAGCAAGCAGGCCATGGGCATTCCGCACTTCGATTTCCTGAACCGCTGCGACCCCACTAGTTATGTGCTGTGTTACCCCCAGCGGCCCATCGTGGAGACAATGGGCGACCACGTGTCCGACATGGTGTCAATGCCGGGCGGCTGCAATGCCGTTGTAGCCATAACGACATTTAACGGTTGGAATATGGAAGACGCAGTCATTTTTAACAAGGCATCGGTGCAGCGCGGCCTCTACAACCTGGACATCTTCCGGACGTACTCGGACGAAATCTCGGGCAACTCGAACGATGCCCAGAAATTTGGGGCCCCTAACCTCAAAGTAACCCAGGCGATTCGGGCCGACAGCTACGAACGGCTTGACCCGGAAGACGGACTGCTTGATCCCGGGATGATTGTTCGTCACGGAGACCCGGTCATTGGCAAGGTTGTTACCATGGACCCGGCGCTGGGCAACGGCGTCTCGGACAAAACCCAGATGGACCGCTCCACCATTGCCAAGCACCAGCACGATACGGCCGTGGTGCACTCGTGCGCAATTACAACGACGCCCAATAATAACCGGCTTGCCCATGTGACAACGGTTTCCCAGCGGCCTGTTTCCGTTGGCGACAAATTTGCGTCGCGCCACGCCCAAAAAGGAGTTTGCTCGATGCTTGCCGAGCCAGAGGATTTGCCGTTTTCAGTTGTTGACGGCATGATCCCGGACATCATCATCAGCCCGCACGCCATTCCGTCGCGCATGACCATTGGCCAGCTGCTCGAGTCCATCGTCGGCAAAAACGCCGCTCTTACCGGCAAGATTGCCGACGCCACGGCTTTTGTAAAGCATGATATAGCCGCAGTCAAGGAGTCGCTAATTGCTCAGGGGTTCAAGGCATCGGGAAAGCAGGAGTTCCGCGACGGAAAAACTGGCCAGCTTATGACGGGCGAAATTTTTATGGGCGTCGTCTACTACAACAGACTGAAACATTTTGTCAAGGACAAGATGCATGCCAGAGCCTATGGACCTGTGCACGATTTGACACGCCAACCACCGCATGGCCGCAGTCGCAATGGTGGATTCAGGCTTGGCGAGATGGAGCGCGATGCGATGATTGCCCACGGCGCAGCTGCTTTTTTGAATGACCGCTACGTTAAAAACTCGGATGAGTTCAAGACGGTGTACTGCAAAAAGTGCGGTCAATTCGCCACACCGGCAAGACCGTTTGACGCCAAGTATTCGTTTGACGCGATTGACGCCCACTGTCGGCTATGCAGCAGCTCGGAAAACGTAGTGCCCATTGTTTTGCCGTACTGCATGAAGCTCTTGATTCAGGAGCTCCAGGGAATGAACATTTACACAAAATTATTTTTGTAATAAAATTTATTTATTTTTTTTTATTTTTTTTACTGGCGAGCTCATTAAGGGCCTAAAATAATGTGGCGTTTAAACCCCTTGAAAGCGTTGCGGCGTCTGAGCAAAAAAAAAAGAAAAAAAATTTTTCAAGCTTTTTTTTTCACTGGCGTCTTACTTGCGCAAAATAATTCGGCGTTTTAAACCCCTTGAAAGCCTTGCGGCGTCTGAGCAAA
>Ga0209668_10001109_pt1 | contig 11378 bp, 8 predicted proteins | sample FrelakmetPLP11PL_FD_187150 | JGI IMG/M metagenome (GOLD analysis project Ga0209668, IMG submission 187150) | Freshwater lake sediment microbial communities from the University of Notre Dame, USA, for methane emissions studies - PLP11 PL (SPAdes)... | ecosystem: Environmental > Aquatic >... | reverse complement strand
CATCAATACCAGATCGATCGCGTCCCGCCAGTCCGAGTCGGACGTCGCGCTGAACAATCCGGCTTTCGGGCCGCCTGAGTTCGTCACGAGGATGTCGAGCCTGCCGAAATGGCGCACGGTCTGCTCGACCAGCCTCACGATGTCCGACCGGCGGGCCACATCCGCCGCGACGGCGAGCACCTCAGCCCCGGTCTCCGCCTGAATCTCTTCGGCGGCGGCCTCGAGCGTCGGCATGTGGCGTGCGCACATCGCCACCTTCGCCCCTTCCGCCGCCAGTCCTCGCGCCGCGGCTTTGCCCAGCCCCCTGCTTGCCGCGCACACCAGCGCCACCCTGCCCGTGAGTCCTGTCTGCATCGCTTCTCTCTCTGTCTGCCGACTGGCTCCCGGCGGGCCAGTTTACAGTTGACGTGCTGTTCATCCTGCCGCGTGCGTCGTGCTGCCTGCAACCCGCCGTTTGCTTCTTGCGGCGTGCTTCGTGCTTGGTGCTGCCTGCTTCGTGCTTCTTGCTTCTTGCTTCTTGCTTCTTGCTTCTTGCTTCTTGCTTCTGACTGGTGTCTTCTGTCTGCTGTCTGCTGCCTTCTGTCTTCTGTCTTCTGTCTTCTGTCTTCTGTCTTCTACCGTCTACTGACTACTTCTCCTTACTTCCTGAAATAATCATCCGTCTTGTCGATCCAGTCCTGCCGGATCGGACTGAAGACGTCCAGTTCGAACGTATCGTCAAGGGCTTCGGCCTGGTGCGGCACGAATGACGGAATGTGCAGCACCTCGCCCTCTCGGACGATGAACTCGTCGCCATTGATGATGAAACTCAGGGCGCCGTGCAGGATGTAGGTCAACTGCTCGCTCTCGTGCTCGTGCATCGGGACGATGGCCCCCTTCTTGAGCCAGATCTGAGCCATCATCTCTCGCTCGCCGGTGACCAGCTTGCGCGAGATCATCTCGGTGACCTTCTCGAGGGCGATCTCATCCCAGCGATACTGCTGAACTCGTGCGGAAGCCATGCTTCTTCTGCTCCTTGCGTGGCGTTGTCGCACCGCGGGACGCCGGGGCCACCGGCGGCCGTTCCCGACCTCGGGAGGCGCGATTATAGCACCCGGAACCCGATGATATAATTGGCCTTTCTGTCAGCCACGCTCCGAACCCGCGCGGGGATGTCGGCCGGCACGGGCCCGCCGCCGCTCCCGCCAGGACACGACATGCATACGACGACCCCGGCCGAGGCGACGCTTGGCGGCCTCGACATTCCCTCCGATCTGTCCCGCGAGACGCTGCTCCGGGCCTATCGCATCATGTACCTGTCGCGGAAGATCGACGACAAGGAGATCCAGCTCAAGAACCAGAGCCAGATATTCTTCCAGATCAGCGGGGCAGGACATGAAGCCATCCTGACCGCGGCCGGCATGAGCCTCCGGCCTGCCCACGACTGGTTCTTCCCGTACTACCGCGATCGTGCCCTGTGCCTGGCCCTCGGCGTGACGCCCTACGAGATGTTCCTGCAGGCCGTCGGTGCCGCAGACGACCCCGCATCGGGCGGTCGGCAGATGCCCTCCCACTGGGGCCACACGCGCTACAACATCGTGTCGCAGAGCAGTCCGACCGGGTCACAGTGCCTCCACGCCGTCGGCTGTGCCGAAGCGGGCCTGCTCTACGGGAAACTTCCCGGGATCGACAACCGCGCGGCCCGCTTCACGTCGGACGAAGTGTCCTACGTCTCGATCGGTGACGGCACGACGAGCCAGGGCGAGTTCTGGGAATCGTTGAACACCGCCTGCAACCAGCGGCTTCCCATCGTCTACCTGGTCGAGGACAATGGCTGGGCGATCTCGACGCCGGTGGAAGTGCAGACCCCTGGCGGCAGCGTGTCGCAGTTGCTGCGGTCGTTCCCGCACCTGCTCATCGCCACCGCCGACGGGACAGACTTCCTGGACAGTCATCGGGCGATGCAGGAGGCCGTCGCCTATGCGCGGGCCCGCCGCGGCCCGGCCCTCGTCCACGCCACGGTCGTGCGGCCGTACTCACATTCCCTGTCAGACGATGAGCGGCTGTACAAGACGCCTGACGAACGCGAAGCCGAACTGCGCCGCGACCCGGTGAGGAAGATGGCGCAGTTCCTCATGTCCCGGGGACTCGCGGACGAGAGGTCGATCGAGTCGATCCAGGGAGAGGTCGAGCGCGAGATCAACGAGGCCGCGAAGCAGGCCCTGACGGCGGCGAAGCCGGCCCGGGACACGGCGGAGCTGTGGGTGTTTTCTCCTGACGTCGATCCATCATCCGCAGCATTTGCCACCGACGCTGTGCCGGAGGGCAAGCCCGACACGATGGTGTCGGCCATCAACCGGACCATGAAGGACGAGATGGCGCGCAACCCGCGCATCGTCGTCTTCGGGGAGGACGTCGCAGACTGCAGCCGCGAAGCGAGCCTCGGAGAAGTGCAGGGCAAGGGCGGCGTCTTCAAGGTGACCCACGGGCTCCAGCGCCAGTTCGGGAGCGACCGCGTGTTCAATGCTCCGCTCGCCGAGGCCAACATCATCGGCCGGGCCGTGGGCATGGCGATCCGTGGCATCAAGCCCGTGGTCGAGATCCAGTTCTTCGATTACATCTGGCCGGCCATGCAACAGCTTCGTGACGAGATGTCCATGATGCGCTACCGGTCGGGCAACAACTGGGCGTGCCCGATGGTGGTGCGGGTGCCGATCGGCGGCTACCTGCGGGGCGGCGCGCCGTACCACAGCCAGTCGGGCGTCAGCATCTTCGCGCACTCGCCGGGCATCAGGCTCGTGTTCCCGTCGAACGCGCAGGACGCGGCCGGGCTCTTGCGCACGTCGATTCGCTGCGACGATCCGGTGATGTTCCTCGAGCACAAGCACCTCTATCGGCAGACCTACAACAAGGGCGAATATCCAGGTCCCGACTACATGGTTCCCTTCGGAAAGGCCGCCGTGCGCCGAGAGGGCACCGATCTGGTCATCGTGACCTGGGGTGCGCTCGTGCAACGGGCGCTGCTGGCCGCTCAGCAGGCAGAGAAGGACGGCATCAGCGTGGCCGTCCTGGACCTGCGAACCCTCGTCCCGTGCGACTGGGCAACGATCGCCGAGTGGGTGGCCAGAACGAGCCGCGTGATCATTGTCCACGAGGATCAGTTGACGTGCGGCTTCGGCGCCGAGATTGCCGCGCGCATCGCGCAGCATCACTTCCAGCACCTCGATGCGCCCGTGCGTCGGGTGGCCGCACTGGACGCGCCGGTGGCCTATTCGCCCGACCTCGAGGAGGCGATTCTCCCGCAGGCCGCAGACGTGTTGAAAGCGATTCGCGAGACAGCCAGTTACTAGCCCGGACTGTCTATGAACGTGCGTCAGTGGGGTCAGGCGGCGCTGTTCGAGCGGCACATCGAGGGGTCGAACTTCGCCAGCCGGGTGATCGTCGCGCCGGGTTGTTACGAATTCCGAACCGGACTCCAATGACGCGATCCGAATCCCGATCGGACGTCAGCCTGGCCCTGAGCGGCGCTGCCACGCTGGTGCTGATGGCGCTGACCCTGTCCGCGTTTGGTGTGCCCGGCACCGGCGACATGGAGATCTGGTCCCGCTGGATCGGCAACGCCATGCGCCTGGGGGTGCCTGGGGGCTTCGCGGAGAACAACGCCGACTATCCGCCGCTGGCGAGTGCGATCTTGTGGGGCACCGGACATGCGGTGTCGGCAGTAACGGTGACCACGCCAGTCGCGATCAAGCTGTCGCTGGCGGTGTTCCTCGGCGTCACCGTGCTGCTGCTCTTTGCCTGGACCGGACGTCGAACGCTGGCCCTGGGTCTGTGGGCGGCGCTGCTGCTCAACAGCGTGTGCCTGGGCTACCTCGACATCTACACGGCGCCTTTTCTCGTGCTGAGTGTTCATGCGCTGTCCCGGGCGTGGCACGGACGGGCACTTTCCTGGTTCGGCCTGGCCTGCCTCGTCAAGTGGCAGCCTGGTCTGATGGCGCCGTTTCTGCTGTGGCACGTGCTCGCCCCCTCCGGCCGCGTCTCGGCAGCGGACGTGCGGCGCGTCGCGCGGATGCTCCTGCCCATCGCGTTCGTGGCGGTCGTGCTGGCGCTCGCCGTCGGGGTGGTGCCGTTTATCCGGGCGTTCGGCAAGAGCCTCGGGCATCGGTCGCTCAGCGCTGACGCGCTGAACCTGGGATGGCTGATCACCTGGATCCTGCAGGGAGTCACGCACGGGGCGCTGGGGCTCCTCGACCGCGTTGTCTACGTTGCGAACGCACCGCTCTGGCTCCGGCTGCTGCTGAAGGCGTTATTTGCCGGTCAGTTCGCGTGGCTGTTCTGGCGCTACGCCCGGGGGCCAGCTGTGTTCGAGCGGACCACCGCCTACGCCATGCTGGGCTTCCTGGCCTACATCGTCTTCAACAGCGGCGTACACGAGAACCACTGGTTCGTGCCGTGCCTGCTGTCGATCGTGCTGGTGAACGAACACCCGGTGTGGCGCTGGCCTGCCATCGCGATGTGCGTCATGGCCAACCTGAACCTGCTTCTCTTCTACGGGTTCACGGGACAGGGCCCCGGTGCGAGCCGGATCGTGGGCGTCGACGCCACGGTGCCTCTCGCGGCGCTGGCGATCGTGCTCTATGTCTGGATGTGGAGCGTCGTCCGCCGCCAGGAAGCCCGCTACTCGACCATCCGCCAGTAGGCGAGCCGCCCCGGCCCCCTGCCGCGCCGCAGCAGCACCCTGATCTGATCGACCTCGCCCGCCGACTGAGGCAGTGTCTGGCGGTACTGCGCGAACCCCGAACCCTGGGGCGCACGCGCGGCGATGAACGCCGTGTAGCGCTCCGCGCCGCGGGAGAGATAGACGGTCCGGTAGTCCTGCGTCGCGTCCAGGCTGAATTCAACCTGCCGGAGGCGCCGAGGCTGGTCGAAGTAGATCACCAGCACGTCGGCAAAGGCCGTGGCGGCCCCGGCCTCGCCGCCGGCTCCCGCCGACCTGGGACCGAGCACCATGGCGGCCCGCACGCCTGGATACTGCCGGCTGTACCCGTCGAGCAGGTACGTCGATCGCCCGAGGTTCAGGTCGAAGATGGCTGCCCAGCGCGCTCGCGACCAGATCGGGCCGCGGATGACGAGCGACAGCCGATCGTAGAACATCGCGAGCCCGGGGTCCTCGATGACGTTGCGGCCGTACTCGATCGTGTCGCCGTAGCCGGGAGGCGTCGGCCGCAGATAGTGCCCGATACGCCAGGGCGCGTCGGTCGGCAACCGCGACATCAGCGGATCCGCCAGCCCGGCGCTGTCGATGATGTGCAACCGCGGGCCGGCGTAATACCCGACGAAGCCGACCGAGATGGTCACGGCGACTTTCTGGCCCCTGTCGATCACGCGCGTGACGGCCGCCTGGCGTTTCGTGGAGGTCTCCGTGCTGAAGCCCGTCCTGCGCAGTAGCCCTGTGTTCTGGAAGTAGTACCGCCGTTCATCCGTGATGCCCGAGGGCGGCTCGTAGCGCCCGTCGAAATCGCTCCTGCTCATCACGGGCGGGAACGGCGACAACAGGCCGACGCCCAGGGCCGCGGCGGCGGGTACCCAGGCAATCACCTGCCGATGCGGCCACGCGCGACGGGCCAGGATCGCGACCGCCGCGACAACGGGCGTCGCAAGAAACCGGCCGCTCATGAAGTCGCCACCCACGCGGACGATCAACGCGAGGGAGAGGACGAGGCCTATCGACAAGGTCCAGTCCCTGCGCGGCTTGACGAGCAACGGAATCAGGATGGCCGCCGCGACGACCGGCAGCGTCACCGGGTCCTGCTGGAGCGAATCGGTCAGGTACATCAGGCCGTGGGGGACCAGTGCGGACGCCGGGACGTTCGGGGGCAATTTCGCGTACACGGTATTCGGCAACGCAAAACCGTAGTACACGATCGAAAACACTTCCCAGGCCAGGAACGGCACCGCGCCGAGGGCCACGGGGCGCGCGGAACGTCGCACACCCAGGCGCCACGCCTCGACGAGCAGCGCCGGCAGCACGAGCAACCCGGTGTCGAGGCGGTTCGTCATCAGCAGCGCGCCGACCAGCGTCAGCATCCCCAGCCGCCGAGGCGCGGAGCCCGCAGCGTCCCGCCCCCACAGCACCACGAACCAGACGACCAGCAGGTTGCTGAGCGGATTCTCGAGGCCCGAGGTGGAATAGTCCACAAAGGCCCGTGAACTGAGCAGCGCGAGAGACGCGAACGCGACAGCGGCCGTGGAGCCCGCCACGCGCCGCAGCAGCACCACCACGGTGAGCAGCGTCAGCCCCATCGACACGGAGAGCGACGTCAGGTAGATCTCGCCCGTGACCGCACGAAAGCCCGACAGCACGAGGAACCACAGCGCATGCGTGAACACCTGGACGCGCTCGCCCGGATTCCAGCGGGGGCCCAGGCCGTTGACGACGTTCTCCACCGCCCGAAACGTGATGTACGCATCGTCGCAGAGCCAGGCCGTCCGCACGAGGACGTACGCCATCGCCAGGACCGCCGCGACGATCACCAGTGCCCGAGCCGGCGCTTTCACCGTCGTGCGTCTCCCTTCGTCCGGCGCCGGATTCGCGCCATCAGGAACACCCCCGACAGGACGAATACGGCTCCGATTCCGATCGACAGCCACGCGGGAATCGCACCCAGATAGAAGAGATAGATCCACCAGAAATCGAGGCTGAACGCCAGTTGCTGGCCGAACTCGCCCCGCGCCGCGCCCGCCCGTCGGTCGACCGCGGGCTTTGGCTCCATTCCCGTCAGATGACGCACCACGGCGGGGACGGCCCGCACGGAGGCTTTCGTGTTCAACGCCAGCGGATTTCCTTCCCACGTGTTCATGCGGGCTTCATAGGTGCCGTTCTGGAACTGGCGGGCGTAGGCCACGCGGACTTTCGAGAAGTCGACGAGGACACCGGGCACTTGCACCGCGGCACTCAGGATGCAGCACGCGACCAGCCAGCGCTTCGCGAGAGGCGGCAACGAGAAGAGCCACATGGCGACTGGCACGCATAGCAGCGGGATGATCGGCACGAGGTATCGAGGCCCGTAGGATCGACCGCCCGCCCAACTGGCCATTTGCGCGTAGAACAGGGTGAAGATCATTGCCAGGGACACGAGCGTCCACGCGAGCCGCGGGTGATCCCGCCGGGCCCAGGCGAGGGCGACAAGCGCAGGCAGCACGATCGGCGAGTAGAGGAAGACCGAAGCGGCCGGGGAACACAGCAGGCCCCACAGTCCGCCCGCGAACGAACTGCCCATGCCGATGGTCTGGTCGCGGAAATACCCAGTCTCCCAGATTGAGCCGAATCGGACATGGTTGTACCACAGCCACACGGCCGTCACCGGCGTCGCGCCTGCGGTCCAGGATGCCCACAGGCGGAGGCGTCGCGCACCATGAGCGCTGCCGATCAGCGCCAGGGATGGGAGCGCCACCAGCGCCAGTTCGTGGCGGGTGAGAAGCGCGAGGGCGCACATGGCGCCTGCGAGCAACGCGGTGCGTCTGCGTCCGTCCTCCACGGTCTTCAGTGAAAAATAGACGCTGGCCGCGGTCAGCGTCGCCGAAAGGGGCGCGTTGAAGCCGAACTTGCTGTACGGCCACAACGGCGTGGCAAAGGCTGCCATGGCCGCCGCGCCGACCGCCACTCGAACGCCGCCGGCCGTGACCAGCATGGTGATGCGCCAGATCACCCATACACAGAAAGCCGCGGCTACAGCGTTCCCCAGTGCCACCGTCGCCTTGGTCAGCGACTCGACCGGCATACCGTGTGGCCCGAGCACGGCGGCTGCGGCACGGCCGGCGAGATAGAACGGGATGTTCCAGATCGACTGCAGCAGGCCGAAGGGCGCGTAATGACGCCCGTCCGGCCCGAGGTAGGCTTCGTTGCCAACCACATCGCTCGAAAGGGCGACCGTGCCCGCTTCGATCATCTGGCGCGTGACGTCGTACGTGGCCACCGCGTCGGTCGTCGCCAGGCTCCCGCCGGCGGTGCCCAGATAGACGACGAGCGCGCAGGCGAGCACGAGCAGGCCCGATCTGACGTCCGCTCCGCGAATGACAGCAGTTTCGTACATGCGCCTGTCCCGCCAGATGTTACACGCCCCGGGTACCTGGACGCGAGTCCTGATCGCAGCCTTGATCGCGGCCCGCCCGGTGGTTCCCGACAGGCTGGTGCCTCGGTGATGGACCCGCTTGGGCTAGAATGAACGGACGTCACGACCAACTGACTGCTGACCTGTGCGCGTATTCTCCGATCACCCCGGCAAGACCCTCATCGCCGTTTCGGTGGCCCTTGCCATCGTACATTTCGCCGGGCTGTTCGCGCGCGGCGATCGGCCGCGACTGGTCAGGGGCGATGCCGTGCACTACTACGTCTACGTCCGCTCCGCGGTCTTCGATCGCGACCTCGATTTCGAGAACGACTACAAGGGCCTCTACCGCTTGGACTTCACGAAGACCGGCCCGCCGCCGGGGTTCGCGTGGACCTTCGAACGGACGCCCACGGGACGGGTCAGGAACTACATGGCGGCCGGCACGCCGTTGTGGTGGTCGCCGTTGTACCTCATCACGACGGCTGGCGTGTACGCCTGGTCGCTCGCCGGAGGCACGTATCCACTGGACGGGTTTGGAATCGTCTTCCAGTTGGTGCCTGACATCAGCGGGCTGGCGGCGGTGGGCCTGGCACTCTGGTTCACGTTCCTGATCTGCCGGGATCTGTTCGGACCACGCACGGCCCTTCGGGCTGTGCTGGGCATGTTTGCCGGCTCGAGCCTGCTGTACTACGGCGTTGTGTCACCCTCCTACTCGCACGGCGTGTCCGCGATGGCCGCATCGGGATTCCTGCTCTACTGGTGGCGGACGCGGAACATCGACTCCCTCGGCAGGTACGCCGCCGTGGGTGCACTGGCGGGCCTGGTGGCGCTGGTCCGCTGGCAGGACGGCATTCTGATCGCCATTATCGTCCTGGACATCAGCTGGCAGGCCAGGCGGCTGCACCTGGCCCCTGCCAGGGCAGCGCGCTTCGCAGGGCCCCGTTTCGCCGTCGCGGGCGTGGCGGCGCTCGCGGCCTTTGCCCCCCAGATGATCGTCTGGCAGGAGCTGTACGGTCAGCCGTTGACGGTGCCCCAGGGCGCAGGGTTCATGCGCTGGGCCGATCCGCAAGTCGTGGCCGTCCTGGTCTCTCCGCTTCGTGGCCTGTTCTCGTGGACGCCGCTCACGGCCGTTGGCCTGGTCGGTTTGGTGCCACTCTGGGCGCGCCACAAAAGGCTCGTGTGGGCGCTGGGCGTGTTCTTCGTGGCGAGCACGTACATCAACGCGTCGGTTGCGGACTGGTGGGCCGGAGAAGCCTTCGGAGCGCGCCGTTTCATGAGCGGCTTCCCGGTGTTTGCGGTGGGCCTGGCTGCGCTGCTGGCGCTCGACGGCTGGCGGCGGGCGGCGGCATCGGCCGTCACCGTCGTCCTCGTGGCGAGCAACGTCCTCCTGCTGCTGCACTATGAGCTCTTCATGCTCGGGTATACCAGCCTCGTCTCGTACCCGGACCACTGGTCGTCGCTCTGGATCGAGCGATTCGTCCTGCCGTTCCGGCTTCTGTTCCGGTAGCCACCGGCCCTGGAGCGGCTGAGGGATCAGGCCGTGACCTGGGTGACGAGTCGCCGCCCCAGGCTCATCACCGGGAACATCAGCAGGATATTGGCGACCAGGATCGCGCCTGACCGCGCGTAACTGCTCCAGTGCGCGCTCAGGTTAAGCGCGAACACGCTGGCCAGCGCGACCGAGAGTATCGCGAGGGCAAGAAACAGGCTCGTGCGTCCGGATCGCGGCTGCTGACATAACTGGCCAATGGCCAGCGCCTGGCAGAACGGCAGGTACACGAAGTAGTGCGGCCACGACGTTGAGAGCACAAACGGCAGCGACAACAACAACGCCGCCATTGACAGGTCAGACGCGACCACGCCGTCTACCGTGCGCAGGATCCAGACCAGCCAGATCATCAGCGCCACAGCCGCCCATCCCAGGACGGCCACGACGCGCACGGCGTCTGGCGCGTCGACCAGGCCCAGCCACCGCAGCACAACGTGGGCGAAGTACTGGGAGTTCCAGTCCTGGGCGATGACGGCCGATGCGCGCGACAACTCCAGCCATGATTCGCGCTGGAAGCGGATAACGCCCATGGGACCCAGCGCCGTTGCCGGCAGAATGAAGAGGACACACACCGCGCCGATCGCGAACGACCGCAGAACGCGCCACCGACGTCGGATCGCGTAGTAGATCAGGAAGAAGGCCGCGTAGTACTTGATGCCGGTACCAAGGGCCAGTACGATCCCGGCCGGCACATCCCGATTCTCCTGCGCGAGCCGGGCCGACGCCAGCACGCTGAGCATGACGAGCACGCTCACCTGTCCCCACTTGAAGTTGTGCAGGAGCGGCAACGAGGTGGCAAAGAGCAGCGTGTAGAGCAGTACGGCTTTCCGGGTGGCAGCCGCACAACCGCGCCTCGGGAGCACGGCAAGGGCGATCGCGGCGACGATTTGAACGGTACCCCATACCCACAGCGCCGACGGGAGGTTCATGGCTCCCAACGGCCTGAGCAGCAGCGCGAAGAAGGCCGAGTAGTAGAACCCGTCCACCGGCCACGGGAACGACAGCACGCGCTGGCCCATCGGGTAGTAGTGCTTCACGAAGTCGCAGAACAGGATGTCGTAGTGGTCGACGGCCGTCACGAAGGCCGGCAGGGTACCCCACACAAGGCGGTAGTACGCGAAGACCGCAGCGAGCGTCAGGACGATGACCGCCACAGTGAGGACCCGGTCGGCGAATCGGCTTCGCTTCACGTTACTCCTCGGCAGGCGGGTCGGTTTCCGGCGTCCGCCTTGATGCAATCCGGGTGATGGCTACGCCGCACAGGATAGCAGCCGCTCCCACTATTTTCATCGTCGTCAACCGCTCGCCCAGAAACACGGCCGCCACGGACATCGCCACGAGCGGCGTGATGTTGGAGTAGACGGACGTGCGGATGTTGCCGATGCGCTGCACCGACGTGTACCAGATCAGGTAGCCCGCATTGAGCGCGAGAATGGACGAGAAGACCAGGGCCGTCCACGCCCATGGGCTCACACTCCGCCAGTCCAGCTGGAGAAACGCCGGGATCGAGGCCGGCACGTACACTGCCGTGCCGAACATCATCGTCAACCCGGTCACAACCAGCGGGGAATAACGCGTGAGCAGGGCGCGTGAGCCAACGGTGTAGACCGCCCAGCACGCCACCGCGAAGAGCGTCAACGAATCACCGACGAGCGACGTCCGGTTGAAGTGCGCGCCGGCGCCAACCACGAGGTAGATGCCGCTGACGGAGAGGAGGATCCCCACCCACTGGCTCCGTG
>Ga0209668_10001108_pt1 | contig 11392 bp, 10 predicted proteins | sample FrelakmetPLP11PL_FD_187150 | JGI IMG/M metagenome (GOLD analysis project Ga0209668, IMG submission 187150) | Freshwater lake sediment microbial communities from the University of Notre Dame, USA, for methane emissions studies - PLP11 PL (SPAdes)... | ecosystem: Environmental > Aquatic >... | reverse complement strand
GCGCTCGTCCACCATCGCCGTGTCGTTGCCGGCGCTCGCGTAGCGGAAGAAATACCAGGACGAATCGACGAACGTGTCCATCGTGTCCGTCTCGCGGCGCGCCGGCTTGCCGCATTGCGGGCAGCGGCACTCGAGGAACTTTGCGTTCTTCGCGAGCGGGTTGCCGCTGCCGTCCGGCACGAGTTGCTCGGGCAGCACGACCGGCAGCTGGCCGTCCGGCACCGGTTGCACGCCGCACGCGGCGCAGTGGATCAGCGGGATCGGACAGCCCCAATAGCGCTGCCGCGAAATGCCCCAGTCGCGCAGGCGGTACATGACGCGACGCCGACCCCTGCCCTGCGCCTCGCACAGCTTGGCGAACGCGTCGAAAGCCTCATCGAAGTCGAGCCCGTCGAACTGTCCCGAATTGATGAGCAGGCCGTGGTCCGTGTAGGCGGCCTCGTCGAATTTCGCGAGCGAACCGTCGGCGCTCTGGATGACCGGGTGAATGCGCAGGCCGTAGCGGCGGGCGAATTCCCAGTCGCGCTGATCGTGCGCGGGCACCGCCATCACCGCGCCCGTGCCATAACCCATGAGCACGAAGTTCGCCACCCAGATCGGGACCGGGTCGCCGCTGATCGGGTGGATCGCGTTGATGCCGAGCGGCATGCCGCGCTTCTCCATCGTCTCCAGCGCGGCCTCGGTCACGCCGTTACGCTGGCATTCGGCGAGGAATGCCTGCAGGTCCGGATTGCCCTGCGCCGCGCGCTGCGCCAGCGGGTGCTCGGCGGCGACCGCCATGTAAGTGACACCGAGCAGCGTGTCGGGCCGCGTCGTGTAGATGCCGAGCGAGCCGCCCCCCTCCACCTCGAACTCGATCTCGAGGCCCTCGGAGCGGCCGATCCAGTTCTCCTGCATCAGCTTCACGCGCTCGGGCCAGCCCGCAAGCCCCTGCAGCGCGCCGAGCAGGTCTTCGGCGTACTTCGTGATGCCGAGGTAGTACATCGGGATCTCGCGCTTCTCGACGAGCGCGCCCGTGCGCCAGCCGCGGCCGTCGATCACCTGCTCGTTCGCGAGCACGGTCTGGTCCACCGGGTCCCAGTTCACGACGCCCGTGGTGCGGTACGCGATGCCCTTCTCGAGCATGCGCAGGAACAGCCACTGGTTCCACTTGTAGTAGTCGGGCCGGCAGGTCGCGACTTCGCGGCTCCAGTCGATGCCGAAGCCGAGCGACTTGAGCTGCCGCTTCATGTACTCGATGTTGTCGTAGGTCCACTTCGCCGGCGGCACGCCGTTCGCCATGGCGGCGTTCTCGGCAGGCAGGCCGAACGCGTCCCAGCCCATCGGCTGCAGGACGTTGAACCCCTGCATGCGCATGTAGCGCGAGATCACGTCGCCGATGGTGTAGTTGCGCACGTGCCCCATGTGCAGGCGCCCGCTCGGGTATGGGAACATGCACAGGCAGTAGTACTTGGGACGCGACGGGTCCTCGGTGACCGCGAAGGCGCCCTGCTGGTCCCAGTAGGCCTGGGCTTGCGGCTCGATCGCCGCCGGATCGTAACGTTCCTGCATGATTTGTCGGCAATGGTCTCGAAGGTGACCTGAGAGGATACTGGACCGGCGGCCCGGCGACGATTGCGGCTTCCTGTAAGGTCCGCAGCCCGCGGGTCGCGGCTCGCTCAGGCAGCCTTGCCCTTCAACAGGGCCATGGCGGTGCCGATCAGCGCCGCGACCTCCGCCATGTTGCCCGGCACGATCATCGTATTGTTCTTCTGTGCCAGCTGCGCGTAGGCCTCGACGGCCTTCTCGGCCACCTTGAGCTGCACCGCCTGCTCGCCGCCGGGCGCGCGGATGGCTTCCGCCACCTTGCGGATGGCGTCGGCGGTGGCCTCCGCCACGGCGACGATGGCGGACGCCTCGCCCTGCGCCTTGTTGATCTGCGCCTGGCGCTCGCCTTCGGAACGGGCGATCGACGCTTCGCGCTCGCCGGTGGCGATGTTGATCTGCTCCTGCTTGCGGCCTTCGGACGCCGCGATCAGCGCGCGCTTCTCGCGCTCGGCGGTGATCTGCGCCTGCATCGAGCGCAGGATCTCCGCGGGCGGCGTCAGGTCCTTGATCTCGTAGCGCAGCACCTTCACGCCCCAGTTGGTCGCCGCTTCGTCGAGCGCGTTCACCACCGACGCGTTGATCGCGTCGCGCTCCTCGAACGTCTTGTCGAGCTCCATCTTGCCGATGACGGAGCGCAGCAAGGTCTGCGCCAGCTGCGTGATCGCGAACACGTAATTGCTGGAACCGTAGCTCGCGCGCATCGGGTCGGTGATCTGGAAATAGATGATTCCGTCCACCTGCAGCTGCGTGTTGTCCTTGGTGATGCAGACCTGGCTCGGCACGTCGAGCGGCACTTCCTTCAGCGAGTGCTTGTACGCGACGCGCTCGAGGAACGGCACGACGAAGCTGAGCCCGGGAGTGAGCGTGCGGTCGTACTTGCCGAGGCGCTCGACGACCCAAGCGTGCTGCTGCGGGACGATCTTGATGGTCCGGATGACGAAGATGACGGCGATGACCGCCAGGACGAGAGCGATTTGCATGGAGATCTCCTGCTGCCTGCGTGCGGTGTGCGCGGACTCAGCGGCGCTCGGCCGGCGCCAGCACCAGCCAGTTGCCTTCCACCGCGCGTATGACGTGTTGTCCCTCGGCAGCCGCTGCGCCGGGCGCGAGACGCGCCATCCAGGTCGAACCGCGATGCTGGACCCGGGCCGTGCGATCCGGCGACCACTCGCCGACGTACACGCGGTCGCCGATGTCGAGATTCACGTCGCGATTCTCGGCGGCCGGCGTCGCGCCCGGTTGCCGCGCGCGACGCCAGCGCCACAAGGCCGTCGCGCCGCCGCCGACGAGCGCCGCGGCGATGGTCTGTCCGCTCAAAGGCAGGCCCAGGTGCGCCGCCACGGCCCCGGCTGCGAAGCCAAGGGCCAGCATCAACAGGTAGAAGGTGCCGGTCGCCAGCTCGACCGCGACGGCGATGCCCGCCGCCACCCACCAGAACGTCCAGGGCGAAATGTCCATTGCCTCTGCCTACCTCGCGGTGAACCGGATGACTCCCGACGCGTCCACGGCGCGGGTCAGTTCGCCACCGTGCCACAGATAGTGCAGGTGGGCGAGGGTTTCGCCCAGCGCGAGGAACCGGTGGAAGCCGCGCAGCGTCCGGCCGAACATGACGGGCACGAGATCGAAGGCGGAGCGCGGTTCGGCGCAGGCCTCGCGCAGCATCGCCAGCTGTTGCAGGTGATGCGCGCGCACGACCTCGATGCGCCGGTGCAGGCCGCGGAACGGTCGCCCGTGCGAGGGCAGCACCAGCGTGCCGGGCGGGCACTGCGCCAGCCGCTCCAGCGACGTGAGGAAGTCGCGCAGCGGGTCGCCCTCGGGCCGGTTCGAGATGAGGCTGACGTTCGGCGAAATCGTCGGCAGCACCTGGTCGCCGCTGATCAACACCCCGCCCTGCGCGTCGTGCAGGCACAGGTGGCCGCGGCAATGCCCGTCGGTCTCGATCAGCCGCCAGGTGCGGCCGCCACCCTCGAGGTCCTCGCCGTCGACGCAGGCGCGCGCCAGCGGCGGGACGCTGTCGAACCAGACGTCGGCGCGCGGCCCACCCGGGTTCTGCTGTGCGCCGGCCGGCGACGCCGGCATGCCATGCATGTGGATGAACGCGTAGGCGCGCCGGCCCAGCTCGTCCGGAGACGTCGCGAGATAGTCGACCACGGACTGGTGCGCAAAGGCGGACATCCAGACCGGTGCACCGTGACGGGAAGCCAGCCAGGGCGACAGCCCCATGTGATCCGGGTGATCGTGCGTGATGAAGATCCGCTTCAGCGGCAGCCCGCGCAGGTACTGCCCCTCGAGCGTGTCCCAGGCCGCGCGACAGACGTCCCGGTCCATGCCCGTGTCGACCAGCGTCCATCCGTCGCCCTCGTCCATCAACCACACGTTGATGTGGTTGAGCTCCATCGGCAGCGGAATGCGCGCCCACCACAGCCGGTCGCCGACCTGCCGCGCGTGCCCCGGGTCGGGCGGCTCGCCCTCGAGGTATTCGAGCCCGTGGCGAGGCGACGGGTAACGCTCGCCTTCGTGCGTGATCGCGCCGCGGTGCTCGCTCATGTCGTGCTCCCGCGGCGCACCGCCGCTCCCAGGACGCTGCCGAGAATGACGATGGCCAGCACCGGCCAGTTGCCGAAGCGCAGATACGGCGTCAGGCCGGCGCGCGGCTGCACCACGCCCGTGAGTACCGCGGCCCGGAACTGCGGCAGGCTGGCGATGACGGAGCCGTCGTACTCGATGAGCGCCGTCACGCCATCGTTGGTTGCACGCAGCATCGCGCGCCCGGTCTCGAGCGAGCGCATGCGGCTGATGTCGACGTGCTGGTGCGGCGCCGTCGAATCGCCGAACCAGGCATCGTTGGTCACGTTGACGAGCAGCGTGGAGCGGCGCGCGAGACCGAGCTGCTCGACGCCGTACGCGTCCTCGTAGCAGACCGTGGGGGCGAGTCGTTGCCCGGCGGCCTCGAGCGGCGCCTGCTCGTCCGGGCCCGCGGCGAAATCCGAATACGGCAGGTTCATGAGCCGCATCCACTCGCGGACCGTGGCGGGCACGGGAAAGAATTCGCCGAACGGCACGAGCCGGCGCTTGTAGTACCACTGCTCGGCCGGCGACCACGCGGCAATCGCGTTGTAGTAATCGCCGCTCGCCGGGTCGCGGCGCACCAGCCCCATGATCAGGGCGGAGCCATGCGCCGCGGCCGCCTGGCGCACGTTGTCGAGATAGTCGCGGATGCTGCTCTCGAGCGCCGGGATCGCCGACTCCGGCCAGACGATGATCTGCGCACCGAGGTGCGGCGCGGTGAGGTCCGCATACAGTCGCATCGTCGATTCCAGCTGGCCGGGCCGCCACTTCATCGATTGCGGTACGGCGCCTTGTGCGAGCGCGACGCGGACCGCGCCGCCAGCCGGCCGGGTCCACTCGATGCGCGACAGCACGAAGCCGCCCGCCCAGATCGCGACCACGACCGCGCCGGCGATCCAGCGCTCTCTCGCGATCCCCAGCAGCCCCGTGGCGAGTGCGCCGCTCGTGACCGCCACGGCCAGGCTGACGCCATAGACGCCCAGGACCGGCGCGTAGCCGGCGAGCGGCGTCTCGAGCTGGCTGTAACCCAGCGCCAGCCAGGGAAAGCCGCTCAGGAACCACCCGCGGAACCACTCGACGAGGACCCACGTGGCGGGCAACAGCAGCATCCAGCGCAACGCGCCGCCGGGCGAGGCCCAGCGCGCCACGGCGTAACCGACCACGGCGGTGTACGTCCCCATGATCGAGACGAGGCCGAGCATCAGGAACAGCGCAATCCAGATCGGCGCCTGCCCGACGAGATGGATGCTGTGGTAGAGCCAGTACGTTCCCGCGAGGAACGTGCCGGCCGTGAACAGGAATCCGCGCCAGGCAGCCTCGCGCGGCGGCGTCCCCTGCCACAGCAGGAACAGGCTGGCCGGGCAGGCGATGGCAAGCAACGACAGACCTGCCGGCGCGAAAGCGGCAGCCAGCGCAGCCCCGAGCGGCAGGGCGAGCCAGCGGCCCCAGCGCGCCGCAATGGTCGCGATCGTGGTCATCGGCTCAGCGGCCTTCGGCGGGTCGCAGTTCGAGGTCGCGCGGGGTCGTGACGCGCAGGCTCTCGATCCGGCGCCGGTCCGACCGCATGACCTTGAGCTCGAGGCCGCCGATCTCGATCGCCTCGCCGCGCCGCGGCATGCGCCCGAGTTCGTGCAGCACCAGCCCGCCGATCGTGTCGAACTCGTCGTTCGAGAAGCGCGTGCCGAACGCCGCGTTGAAGTCCTCGATGCGGGTCAGCGCCGGCACGGTGAAGGTGCGCTCGCCTTCCTTGCGGATGACCTCGGCGTCGTCGATGTCGTACTCGTCGCCGATGTCGCCCACGATCTGCTCGAGCAGGTCTTCGATCGTGAGCAGCCCGGAGACGCCGCCGTACTCGTCCACCACGATCGCCATGTGATTGTGGCTGACGCGGAATTCCTTGAGCAGCACGTTCAGGCGCTTGCTCTCCGGGATGAACACGGCCGGCCGCAGGCATTCGCGAATGTCGAAATTGCCTTTGCCGCCCTCCGCGAAATAGCGCAGCAGGTCCTTCGCCAGCAGGATGCCCGCGACCTCGTCGCGGTCCTCGCCCACCACCGGGAATCGCGAGTGTCCCGACTCGATCACGGCGGGGAGGATCACTTCCGGCGGGTCGTCACGGCGCACCACGACCATCTGCGAGCGCGGCACCATCACGTCGCGCACCTGGATCTCGGAGACCTGCAGCACGCCCTCGAGCATGGCCAGCACGTCGGCGTCGATGAGTCCGCGGTCGCGGGCCTCCGCGAGCATGTCGGCGAGTTGCTGGAGGTCGCGCGGCTCGCCCGACAGCGACTCCAGCAGGCGTCGCAACCAGTTTCCAGCGGGACCAGGTCGATCGGCGCTCATGCGGGGGAACGGGTGACCGGGAGGTACGGATCCTGATACCCGAATCCGCTCAGGATTTCCACTTCGAGGCGCTCCATGACGCGCGCGTGGCGCGCGGTGACGTGATCGAAACCAAGCAGGTGCAAAGTGCCATGCACGACCATGTGCGCCCAGTGTGCCGCCGGCGCCTTGCCCTGTTCGCGCGCTTCGGCAGCGACGACGGGCGCACAGATCACGAGGTCGCCGATGGCGCCCGCGGTGGCGCGCTCCGCCGGGGATGCCGGAAAGGACAGCACGTTGGTCGGCTGGTCCTTGCCGCGATAATCGCGGTCGAGGCGGCGACTCTCGGCCGTGCCGACGATGCGAACGCAGACCGCGGCCGGCCGGGATGGAAATGCGAGCCGGGCCGTCGGCGCGAGCGCCGCAAGCCCCGCTGCGTGCGCTGCCCGGCACCACTTGCGCACCGCCTGCTCCGTCGGCAACCAGGGCCGGCGCACCGCCATCTGCAGCGACACGCGCAGCCGCGGCGGCGTTGCCGGGGGAGGCTTCAAGCCTCGGGCCCCGCTTCGCCCGATTCGCGTTCGTAAGCCTGCACGATGCGCTGCACGAGCGGATGGCGCACCACGTCGAGCGCATTGAAGAACGTGAACGCCACGCCGTGCACCCCACGCAGCACCTCGATCGCGTGGCGCAGGCCCGAGCGCTGCTGGCGCGGCAGGTCGATCTGCGTGATGTCCCCGGTCACGACCGCCTTCGACCCGAACCCGAGACGCGTGAGGAACATCTTCATCTGCTCGATGGTGGTGTTCTGCGCCTCGTCCAGGATGATGAACGAATCGTTCAGCGAACGGCCGCGCATGAAGGCGAGCGGAGCCACCTCGATGATCTGCCGCTCGACGTTGCGCGCGACCCGGTCGAAACCCATCATTTCGTAGAGCGCGTCGTACATGGGCCGCAGGTACGGATCGACTTTCTGCGCCAGATCACCGGGCAGGAAGCCGAGGCGCTCGCCCGCCTCCACGGCCGGCCGCACCAGCACGATGCGCCGCACGCTGCCCGAGTGCAGCGCCTCGACGGCGCTCGCAACGGCAAGATAGGTCTTGCCCGTGCCGGCCGGGCCGATGCCGAAGGTGAGGTCGTGGCTGCGGATGTTGTCGAGGTACTGCCGCTGGTTGGCGCCGCGCCCGCGGATGCCGCCGCGCTGCGTGTGCACCACGACTTCGTCCGCGCCGCCCGCTTCCGCCGGTGCGTTCGGCCGCGGAAAGCCGAGCTCCTGCACGCAGAGATGCACCCGCTCCGGCGACATCGCCTCGCTGCCGGAAAGCTCGAACATGCGGCGCAGCACGGCCTCCGCGTTCGCGGCGGGCTGCGGCGGCCCGAACACCTGCAACTCGTGACCGCGACGGCGCACTTCGACGCCGAGGCGCTCCTCGACGTGCCGGAGGTTCTGCTCCATCGGCCCCGCGAAATTGGCGAGGCGCGCGTTGTCCGCCTCGGCCAGCGAGATCTCGCGTACCGCGACGGGGTCGCTCAAGCGATGCTCCGTTCGCGCTCGGCGAGGCGACCGCGCAGCGAGTTGGGCATGGCCTCGGTGACGAGAACGTCGACGAAGCGGTTGAGCAGCGAGGGCGGACCGTCGAAATTCACCCAGCGGTTGTTCTCGGTGCGCCCGGCGAGCTGGCGGGCATCGCGCCTGGCCGGACGCTCGACCAGCACGCGCTGCACGCTGCCCACCATGCCGCGGCCGATGGCCAGCGCCTGCGCATCGAGCAGTTGCTGCAGGCGCGCCAGGCGCTCCTGCTTCTCGCCGTGGCTCACGTCATCCGGCAGCGCCGCGGCGGGCGTGCCCGGTCGGCGGCTGTAGATGAAACTGAAGCTCTGGTCGAAACCCAGTTCGGCGACGAGGTCCAGCGTGGCCTGGAAATCGCGCCCGGTCTCTCCCGGGAAGCCCACGATGAGGTCGGTGGACAGGTTCAGGTGCGGGCGCACTTCGCGGAGGCGGCGGATCTTCTGCTTGTACTCGAGGATCGTGTGACCGCGCTTCATCAGCGCCAGGATGCGGTCGGAACCGCTCTGCACCGGCAGGTGCAGGAAGCTGGCCAGCTTCGGCACGTCACGATAGGCGTCGACCAGGCTGTCGCGGAACTCGACCGGGTGCGACGTCGTGAAGCGGATGCGCTCGATGCCGGGCACCTCGGCCACGAAGTAGATGAGCGCGGCCAGGTCGGCGTAGCCACCCGACCGCAGCGCGCCACGATACGCGTTGACGTTCTGGCCGAGCAGCGTGACTTCGCTGACGCCCTGCGCGGCGAGGCCGCGGATCTCGGCCATCACCTGCTCGAGCGGACGGCTCACTTCCTCGCCGCGGGTGTAGGGCACGACGCAGAACGTGCAGTACTTGCTGCAGCCTTCCATGATCGACACGAACGCCGTGGCGCCGGTTGCCTGCGGCGCCGGCAGGTGGTCGAACTTCTCGATCTCCGGGAAGCTCACGTCCACCACCGAGCGGCCATCGGCGTGCACGGACGCGATCATCTCCGGCAGGCGGTGGATGGTCTGCGGCCCGAACACCAGGTCGACGAACGGCGCGCGCGCCGTGATGCCCTCGCCCTCCTGGCTCGCCACGCAGCCGCCGACGCCGATGATCACGTGCGGCCGCTGCTGCTTCAGCTCGCGCCAGCGGCCGAGCAGCGAGAACACTTTTTCCTGCGCCTTCTCGCGCACCGAGCAGGTATTGAGCAGCAGCAGGTCGGCCTGCGCCGGGTCGTCCGTCGCCTCGTAGCCGCCCGATTCGCGCAGCACGTCCGCCATGCGGGCGGAGTCGTACTCGTTCATCTGGCAACCGAAGGTGCGGAGGTGGACGCGCGGCACGGGTTGCAGTCCGTTCAGAACGGGATGTCGTCGTCGAAGCTGCCTTCGTCCGCCGGGCGCGGAGCCGCAGCGGGGCGCTCGCCGCCACCGCCGCCGGAGGCCATGCGCGGCTCGCCGCGCGACTCGGTGCCGGCACCGCCGCCCGCGCCGCCGCGACTGCCGAGCATCTGCATCTCGTTGGCGTTGATCTCGGTCGTGTACCGGTCGCGGCCTTCCTTGTCCTGCCACTTGCGCGTGCGCAGCTTGCCCTCGACGTAGACCTGCGAGCCCTTGCGCAGGTACTCGGCGGCGATCTCGGCGAGGCGGTCGTACATCACGATGTTGTGCCACTCCGTCTGCTCGCGCTGCTCGCCCGTCTGCTTGTCCTTCCAGCTCTCGGACGTGGCGATGGAGAAGTTGGTGACCGCCTTGCCGTTCGGCATGTAGCGGGTCTCGGGATCCTTGCCGAGGTTGCCGACGAGGATGACTTTGTTGATGCCGCGTGCCATGGGACCCGTCCGTTGAGAAAGAGGTGAATTTTACGGCACGCGGCGGTCCCCGCGGAAACCGTCAATGCGCCGGAAGCGCGCTATTTCGTTCGCGGCGCGCCCTGCCGCCGGGCGATGAAGGCCCAGGCCACCGCAACCACCGCGCTGCCCGCGAAGACGCCGGAAAGCCCGAAACGTCCCAGCAGCAGGCCGCCGACGGCGCCGCCCATGAACGCGCCCAGGAACTGGGCGGTGGCGAAAACCCCCAGCACGGCGCCACGGTCCGTCGCAGGGGCCGACTGGGTGAGCAGGGCCGGCAACCGGGCTTCGAGGTAGTTGAAGACCGCGAAAAAGAGGGTCAGGGCCGCCAGCAGCCGCCACAGGTGACGGTGATCCCACCCCAGCAGGGCCTGGGCGGCGGCCAGCAGCAGCACCGCGGCGGCGAAGATGGGGCCGGCGTGCCTGCTGCGCTCCGTGCCGAGCACCAGCGGAATCGTGCCGACGATCGAGGCCAGGAAGACGCCCAGATAGACCATCCAGTGATCGGCGGTCGGGATGCCGAGGTCGACCTGCAGCGCCTGCGGCACCGACATGAAGGTCGCCGTCATGATGAAGTGCAGCGAGAAGATGCCGAAATACAGGGGCAGCAGGGCCGGGCGCAGGAGGATCTCGAGCATCTCGGACAAGCTGCGCGCCTCGGCTCCGCCGCGGCGCGGCGGCTCGGCAGGAACCGCGAAATTCAGCAGCGCGATGCCCGCCAGCGCCATGGCCAGCATCACCACGAAGATGCCGGGCATGCCGATGGCGCCGTCCAGCACGGGCGCGATGACCAGCGCCACGACGAAGGACAGGCCGATGCTCATGCCGATGACGGCCATGGCGCGGGTGCGCACCTCCGGGCGAGTCATGTCGGCCACCAGCGCGGTCACCGAGGCGGAGACCGCGCCGGAACCCTGCACCGCCCGGGCAATCGCCAGCCAGGCCACGCTGTGGGCCAGCGAACCGATCACCGAACCGATCGCGAACAGCGCCAGGCCCAGCGTGATCAATGGCTTGCGGCCCAGCCGGTCGGACCAGCGCCCGAACGGGATCTGCATCACGGCCTGGGTGAGGCCGTACGCTCCCATGGCCAGACCGAGCAGTTCCGGGGAATAGTCCGGCAGCCCGTGTGCATACAGCGCCAGCACGGGCAGCGGCAGGAAGAGGCCGAGCATGCGTGTCGCATAGATGGACGCCAGCGCGGCTACGGAACGGCGCTCCGGGCCGGATAGCGCCGGCTTGGCGGTCTGGTCGGGGGATCGGATAGGTTTTGCCTCGAGGCTTGGGCGCCGCCTATATTAGCAGGCTGCCCGCCCGCAGCTTGTCTCCGGATTTTCGCGATGGATTTCATACGCATCCGAGGTGCCCGCACGCACAACCTGCAGGGTATCGACCTCGACCTGCCGCGTGACCGGCTGATCGTCATCACCGGCCTCTCGGGCTCCGGCAAGTCCTCGCTTGCGTTCGACACGATCTACGCGGAGGGCCAGCGGCGCTACGTCGAGTCGCTCTCCGCCTACGCCCGCCAGTTCCTC
>Ga0209668_10001107_pt1 | contig 11395 bp, 9 predicted proteins | sample FrelakmetPLP11PL_FD_187150 | JGI IMG/M metagenome (GOLD analysis project Ga0209668, IMG submission 187150) | Freshwater lake sediment microbial communities from the University of Notre Dame, USA, for methane emissions studies - PLP11 PL (SPAdes)... | ecosystem: Environmental > Aquatic >... | reverse complement strand
ATCCCCAATCCGCGAATACTTGCCCGCAGAGTCGAGCAGCACCATGATCAGCTTGCGACCGGCCAGTTGCGCCTGCATCACGAGGCAGCGCCCGGCTTCGGAGATGTATCCGGTCTTCTGCAGGCCGATGGCCCATTCCGGATTGCGCACCAGCCCGTTGGTGCTGCGGAATTGCAGCTGACGGTTGCCGATGTCCACCTGGGCTTCGCGCGAGGTTGAGAGTTCACGGATGATCGGGTGGGCGTAGGCCGCATCGACCAGACGGGCCAGGTCGTTGGCGCTGGCGCGGTTCTGGCTGGACAGGCCAGTCGGCTCGACATAGCGCGTGCCGGTCATGCCCAGCAGTTGCGCCTTGGCATTCATCGCCGCGACGAAGGAGTCCATGCCGCCCGGATAGTGCCGCCCGAGCGCGTGAGCCGCGCGGTTCTCGGACGACATCAGCGCCAACAGCAACATGTCGCCTCGGGTCAGCTGCGTACCGACGGTGAGGCGCGAGCGGCTGCCCTTCTCGGTGTCCACGTCGTCCTGCGAGATGGTCAATACCTCGTCCAGAGGCAGGCCGGCTTCGGTGACGACCAGGGCCGTCATCAGCTTGGTGATGGAGGCGATAGGCAGCACCGCTTGCGGGTTCTTGCTGAACAGCACCTGCCCCGTGTCCTGGTCGACGACCAAGGCCACGCTTGATTTCAGATCCAACGGGTCGTCGGCGGCATGCAGCCCATATTGCTGGCCCAGCGAGGGGCGCTCGGGCGCGGCTTTGACCACCGTGGTGCGGCGGCCACTGACGGCGCGAACCTGGCGAACGCTCTTTGCCTGTGACGTGGCGCTGGCCGACCTTGCCGCGGGCTTGCCGACGCTCTTAGTGGTGTTTTGGGCTGCATCGGCTGCCGGCATATGGAAAACGGCCAAGCCAAGACCGAAGGTGAGCAGGGAGTGCCGAAGCCAGGACAGACGGAACCAATGCACCACGACAACTCCTTTACGATCCGATACGAGTGTATGGGATCAGAAAAAAACCTGCAAGATCAAAAACTTGCTGGAATTTCCTAAAGTTACGCCTGCGATGATTGGGCACTTGTTGCGTTTGCGCAAATCGTGCCATCCCAGCCCAGTGCGATACCCACGCCCGGGCCGGTCGGTTGCCGACATCCGCCTCGCAACGGGTGTGTCGGGCCCCTTCTAGCCCTGCGCTGCCACCTTTTCGGCTTTACTCTGCAACTTATTGAGCGCCGCCAGATAGGCCTTGGCCGACGCCACGATGATGTCCGGGTCGGCACCGACACCGTTGACCACCCGTCCACCGAGTTGCAGGCGAACGGTCACCTCCCCTTGAGATTCTGTGCTGCCCGAGGTGATGGCATTGACGGAATAGAGCAGCAGTTCAGCGCCACTTTGCACCTTGGATTCGATGGCCTTCAGACTGGCATCGACCGGGCCGTTGCCGTCGCTTTCGGCATGGTGCTCCACCGTGCCGGCAGCGAAGGCCACGCGCGCATGGGGCCGTTCGCCAGTTTCCGAATGCTGCGACAGGGACAGCAGTCGGAAATACTCCTGCTCGCTGGTCACGCTTTCGTCACCCATCAGCGCAATGATGTCCTCGTCAAAGATGTCGCTCTTGCGGTCGGCCAGATCTTTGAAGCGCGCGAAGGCGGCGTTGATGTCCGCCTCGGACTCCGATTCGATGCCCAGCTCCTGCAGCCGGGCCTTGAAGGCATTGCGGCCCGACAGCTTGCCCAGCACGATCTTGTTCGCCGACCAGCCCACGTCCTCGGCACGCATGATCTCGTAAGTGTCACGCGCCTTCAACACCCCATCCTGGTGGATGCCCGAGGCATGCGCGAAGGCATTCGCACCGACCACCGCCTTGTTCGGCTGCACCACGAAACCGGTGGTCTGCGCCACCAGGCGCGAGGCCGGCACGATCTGCGAGGCATCGACACGCAGGTCCAGGCCGTAGTAGTCGCGACGCGTCTTGACCGCCATCACCACTTCTTCGAGCGAGCAGTTGCCGGCGCGCTCGCCCAGGCCGTTGATGGTGCATTCCACCTGGCGCGCACCACCTATCATCACCCCGGCCAGCGAGTTGGCCACGGCCATGCCCAGGTCGTTGTGGCAGTGCACCGACCACACCGCCTTGTCGGAGTTGGGAATGCGCTCGCGCAGGTTGCGGATGAACTGGCCATAGAGTTCAGGCACGGCATAGCCCACGGTGTCGGGAATGTTCAGCGTAGTCGCCCCTTCACGGATGACCGCCTCGAGCACGCGACACAGGAAGTCCGGATCGGAGCGATAGCCGTCCTCGGGCGAGAACTCCACGTCGGCGCAGAGGTTGCGCGCAAAGCGCACCGACAGCCTGGCCTGCTCGAACACTTCGTCGGCCGTCATGCGCAGCTTCTTCTGCATGTGCAGTTCGCTGGTGGCGATGAAGGTGTGGATGCGCGAGTTCGCCGCAGGCTTCAGCGCCTCAGCCGCGCGTGAGATGTCGCGGTCGTTGGCGCGCGCCAGCGAGCACACGGTCGAGTCCTTGATGTGCGAGGCGATCGAGCGTACGCATTCGAAGTCGCCGTTGCTCGACGCCGCGAAGCCGGCCTCGATGACGTCGACGCGCAGGCGCTCCAGCTGGCGGGCGATGCGCAGCTTCTCGTCCTTGGTCATCGACGCGCCCGGCGACTGCTCGCCGTCACGCAAGGTGGTGTCGAAGATGATCAGCTTGTTGCTCATGGTCGGTTCTCCTCAATCCGCCAACGGAGTGTCGGCCATTGCGGCCTGCAGCGCCTGTGCACGCGCCATGCCGGACAGCAGAGCCTTGAACGATGCGGCGACGATGTCGGCATCGATGCCCACGCCGTACAGCCGGCGCTCGCCGACGCGCATCTCGATGTAGGCCGCCGCCCGCGCCTTGGCTCCGGTGCCGATGGCATGCTCGTGATAGTCCAGCACCTGCACCTGCGCATCGAAGCTGCCTTGCAGCGCGGCGACGAAGGCGTCGACCGGGCCACTGCCCTGCCCGTGCAGCTCCATGACCTGCCCATCGACTTGGAGAGTGGCGTCGAGGCGCACGCGGGCGGCACCGTCCTCGTCGAGGCGGTAGCTTTCCAACAACCGGCCCTCGAGTCGGTACTCGGCCTCGAACACGCCCCACAGATCGGCGGCGCTCATCTCCCGGCCGTTGACGTCCATCACCGCCTGGACCACCTGGCTGAATTCGATCTGCAGCCGGCGCGGCAGTTCGATGCCGTACTCGGCTTCGAGCAGATAGGAAATGCCGCCCTTGCCCGATTGACTGTTGACACGAATCACCGCTTCGTAGCTGCGACCGAGGTCCTTGGGGTCGATCGGCAGATAGGGCATGTCCCAGATGTCGTCCTCGCGCCGCGCGGCGAAGGCCTTCTTGATCGCATCCTGATGCGAGCCCGAGAACGAGGTGTAGACGAGTTCGCCGACGTAGGGGTGCCGCGGGTGCACCGGCAACTGGTTGCAGTGTTCAACGCAGGCCCGGATCTCGTCGATCTGGGAGAAGTCCAGCCCAGGCGACACGCCCTGGGTGTACAGGTTCAGCGCCACGTTGACCACGTCGATGTTGCCGGTGCGCTCGCCGTTGCCGAAGAGGCAGCCTTCCAGCCGGTCGGCACCGGCCATCAGCGCCAACTCGCCGGCCGCCGTGCCGGTGCCGCGGTCGTTGTGGGGATGCACCGACAGCAGGATCGAGTCGCGCCTCGCCAGGTGACGATTCATCCATTCCACCATGTCGGCAAAGACGTTCGGCGTGCTGTGCTCCACCGTCGACGGCAGGTTGACGATGCACTTGCGTTGCGGCGTCGGCTGCCAGACTTCGGTGACCGCATCGACGACACGCTTGGCGAAGGGCAGTTCGGTGCCTGAGAACATCTCGGGCGAATACTCGAAGCTCCAATCGGTACCGGATTGAACCGCGGCCAGGTCGCGCAACAACCGGGCGTGGGTCACGGCCAGGTCGACCACACCGTCCTGGTCCAGCCCGAGCACCACGCGGCGCATCACCGGCGCGGTGGCGTTGTACAGATGCACGATCGCGCGCGGCACCCCCACCAGCGACTCGAAGGTGCGCCGGATCAGTTCCTCCCGCGCCTGCGTGAGTACCTGGATACTCACGTCGTCGGGAATCAGACTGCGTTCGATGAGCAGACGAACGAAGTCGAAGTCCGCCTGCGAAGCCGCGGGAAAGCCCACCTCGATGTGCTTGAAGCCGATGCGCACCAGCATCTCGAACATGCGCAGCTTGCGCGCCGGGTCCATCGGCTCGATCAGCGCCTGATTGCCGTCGCGAAGATCCACGCTGCACCACAGCGGTGGCCGGGTCAGCACCGTGTCGGGCCAGCGCCGGTCGGCCAGTCGCACAGGCGCAAAGGCACGGTACTTGGTGGCAGGTCGGGTGAGCATGGTCATGGTCGAACCTCGTAGGTGGGTATGACACGCAACATCAAAAAGCAAACGGCCCGTTGCGTGAGCTGACGGGCCGTTGATCGAATTCGAAGGGATATGGCAGATCAGCGCGCCCGAAGCACTCCTAGAAGCAGTAGCGAAGCGGCAGGCCGGCGGATCAACATGACAACAATATAGCACGCTACCGCGCAGGCCAACTGCTGTATCAGGCCCCAGGCTCAGTGGTGCAGGCCACGCTCGTCGGGCTCGTCGGTGGACGTGGCGATCACGCTCACCGGCTTGCCCTTGGTCCTGCGCCACGCATAGACCCCATAACCCGACAGGCCGTACAGGCAGAAGGCACCGAACAGCACCAACGGCGGATGCAGGTTCACCGCAGCGATGCCCAGCGCGATCAGCACCAGGACGACGAAGGGCACCGAACGCCGCTGGCCGATGTCCTTGAAACTGTAGAACGGCACGTTGGTGACCATGGTCAGGCCCGCGTACAACGTGACCGCCATGGCTCCCCACGACAACCAGTCGATGCCGGACACGCCCTTGAAGCCGGCATCGTCCATGACCCAGATGAAACCGGTCACCAGCGCAGCCGCCGCTGGGCTGGGCAGCCCCTGGAAGTAGCGCTTGTCGACGACGCCGATGTTGGTGTTGAAGCGCGCCAGGCGCAACGCCGCCGACGCGCAATAAACGAAGGCCGCCACCCAGCCGAGTTTGCCCATGCCCTTGAGCGCCCATTCATAGACGATCAGTGCCGGCGCGGCGCCGAAGCTGACCATGTCGGACAAGCTGTCCATCTGCTCGCCGAAGGCGCTTTGCGTGTTGGTCATGCGCGCCACACGGCCATCCAGGCTGTCCAGCACCATGGCGCAGAACACACCGAGCACCGCGTTCTCGAACCGACCGTTCATTGCCATGACGATGGCATAGAAGCCACCGAAAAGCGCCGCAAGCGTGATCATGTTCGGCAGCACGTAGATGCCCTTGCGGCGGGGCCGCAGGGGCATCTCGCCCTCGACCGTCGAGTCCAGCGTCGAGGCGGGCTCGTTCTTCATCGAGTGCGTCGTTGCGCCTTCAATTGCGACTCTTGTCGACCAGCTTGTTGGCCTTGATCCACGGCATCATCGCGCGCAGTTTCTCGCCCACGACCTCGATCGAGTGCTCGGCCATCAGCCGGCGGCGCGACAGCAGCGTCGGCGCGCCAGCGCGGTTCTCTAGGATGAAGCTCTTCGCGTATTCGCCGCTCTGGATGTCGGCCAGCATTTTCTTCATCGCCACCTTGGTCTCGGCAGTGATGACCTTGGGGCCGGAGACGTACTCACCGTACTCGGCGTTGTTGCTGATCGAATAGTTCATGTTGGCGATGCCGCCTTCGTAGATCAGGTCGACGATCAGCTTCAGCTCGTGCAGGCACTCGAAGTAGGCCATTTCCGGCGCATAGCCGGCCTCGACCAGCGTCTCGTAGCCGGCCTTGATCAACTCGACAGTACCGCCACACAGCACCGCCTGCTCGCCGAAAAGATCGGTCTCGGTTTCCTCGCGGAAGTTGGTCTCGATGATGCCGGCCTTGCCGCCGCCATTGGCCGCGGCATAGCTCAGCGCCAGGTCACGCGCCCTGCCGCTCTTGTCGGCATGCACCGCGATCAGGTGCGGCACGCCGCCGCCCTGGGTGTAGGTATTGCGTACGGTATGCCCCGGCGCCTTGGGCGCGACCATCCACACGTCCAGGTCGGCACGCGGGATGACCTGGCCGAAATGCACGTTGAAGCCGTGCGCGAAGGCCAGCGACGCGCCTTCGCGAATGTTCGGCTCGACGTCGTCGCGGTACACGGCGGCGATCTGTTCGTCGGGCAGCAGCATCATGACCACGTCGGCGCCTTTGACGGCCTCGCCGACCTCGGCCACCTTCAGCCCGGCCTTCTCCACTTTGGCCCACGACGCGCCGCCGCGACGCAGGCCCACGGTCACTTTCACGCCGCTCTCGCTGAGGTTCTGGGCGTGGGCATGGCCCTGCGAGCCGTAGCCCACGATCGTGACCTTCTTGCCCTTGATCAGGCTCAGATCGGCGTCCTTGTCGTAGTAGACCTTCATGCTGTTCTCCGTTTGAAAAAGTGACCGTCAAGGGCCCTGACAGACCCCCCTGAGTTAGACCCTGAGAATCCGCTCGCCGCGGCCGATGCCGCTGGTGCCCGTACGCACCGTCTCGAGGATGGCCGCGCGATCGATCGCCTCCAGAAAGGCGTCGAGCTTGCCGGAATCGCCGGTGAGTTCGAGCGTGTAGCTCTTTTCCGTGACATCGACGATACGGCCGCGGAAGATGTCCGCCATGCGCTTCATTTCGTCGCGCTCCTTGCCGACGGCGCGCACCTTGATGAGCATCAGCTCGCGCTCGGTGAAACTGCCTTCGGTCAGGTCGACGACCTTGACCACCTCGATCAACCGGTTCAGATGCTTCGTGATCTGCTCGATGACCTCGTCCGAGCCGGTGGTGACAATGGTCATGCGCGACAGCGACGGGTCCTCGGTGGGCGCCACCGTCAGGCTTTCGATGTTGTAGCCGCGCGCCGAGAACAGTGCGACCACGCGAGAAAGTGCGCCGGGCTCGTTTTCCAGCAGCACCGCAATGATGTGTTTCATGTGAGTCGTCCTGCGCGCTCTTCGATGCCGGCGGGGGTAACCGCTGGCTCTTGGCCACGCGTTGCGGGTAAAGAGTCCTTGTCCAAAGCTGTGTCGCGACGGGCCTTCGACCCCACGGGCGCCGGCGCGGTAACGCCGGCGTGCGGAGCCGCGGCCTGCCGCGCTACAGGTCTTCGGACCCCAGCAGCATCTCGGTGATGCCCTTGCCTGCCTGCACCATCGGCCAAACGTTTTCGGTCGGGTCGGTGCGGATATCGAGGAACACGGTCCGGTCCTTCAGCCGGATGGCTTCGCGCAGCGCCGCTTCGACATCGGCCGGTCTTTCCACCAGCAGGCCGACGTGGCCATAGGCCTCGGCCAGCTTGACGAAGTCAGGCAGTGCGTCCATGTAACTGTGGGAATAGCGACCACCGTAATCGAGTTGCTGCCACTGGCGCACCATGCCCAGATAGCGGTTGTTCAGCGAGATCACCTTCACCGCCGTGTCGTACTGCTTGCAGGTGGACAGCTCCTGCAGGCACATCTGGATCGAGCCTTCGCCGGTGATGCAGAACACGTCGGATTCGGGCTTGGCGAGCTTGATGCCCATGGCGTAGGGCAGGCCTACGCCCATCGTGCCCAGGCCGCCGGAATTGATCCAGCGGCGCGGCTGCTCAAAGCCGTAGTACTGGGCCGCCCACATCTGGTGTTGGCCGACATCGGAGGTGATGTAGGCATCGCGGTCCTTGGTCAGCTCCCAGAGCTTCTTCACCACGAACTGTGGCTTGATGACCTCGGTACTGTTCTTGAACGCCAGGCAGTCGCGCTTGCGCCAGTCACCGATCTGCTTCCACCATTCGGACAGCGCGCCGGCATCCGGCCGACCCTGCGCCTCGGTGATCTGGCTGATCAGCTCCTGCAGAACTTCCTTGACATCGCCGACGATCGGGATGTCGACGCGCACCCGCTTGGAGATCGACGACGGATCGATGTCGACATGGATGATCTTGCGCTCTACCGACGCGAAGTGCTTCGGGTTGCCGATGACGCGGTCGTCGAAGCGCGCACCCACGGCCAGCAGCACGTCGCAGTTCTGCATCGTCATGTTGGCTTCGTAGGTGCCGTGCATGCCCAGCATGCCCAGGAAGCGCGGGTCGCTGGCCGGCATCGCGCCAAGGCCCATCAGGGTATTGGTGCAGGGAAAGCCGAGCAGATCGACCAGTTGGCGCAGCTCGCTCGAGGCATTGCCCAGGATCACGCCACCGCCGGTGTAAATGTACGGACGCTTCGCGCCCAACAGCAGTTGGACCGCCTTGCGGATCTGTCCCCCGTGGCCCTTCTTCACCGGGTTGTAGGAACGCATCTCGACGCGCTCGGGGTAGTGGAAGGCGCAGGCCTTCAGCGACACGTCCTTAGGGATGTCCACCACCACCGGCCCGGGCCGGCCCGTGCGGGCGATATGAAAGGCCTTCTTCAGCGTCGACGCCAGTTCGCGCACGTCCTTGACCAGAAAGTTGTGCTTGACGATCGGCCGGGTGATGCCGACGGTGTCGCACTCCTGGAAGGCGTCCAGGCCAATGGCCGGCGTCGGCACCTGACCGGTGATGATGACCATCGGGATCGAATCCATGTAGGCTGTCGCGATGCCGGTCACCGCATTGGTCACACCCGGACCCGAGGTCACGAGTGCCACGCCGACCTCACCGGTGGCACGCGCGTAGCCGTCGGCGGCGTGCACTGCGGCCTGTTCGTGCCGCACCAGGATGTGCTGGATCGATTCCTGCTTGTACAACGCGTCGTAGATGTACAGCACTGCGCCGCCAGGATAGCCCCAGAGGTACTTGACCTGCTCGGCCTGCAGGCAGCGGACGAGAATGTCCGAGCCATTGAGCTCTTGCGGTGCGTGGCTGGGGGATTGCGCCGACGCGGCGCGTTTGACTTCCGCGGGGGAAATGTCCATGTTAGAACCTTTGCGATTTTCTCTGACGAAAAACCATTGGTGCCCCTCCTCTCGCCCTCGTGAGGCGGAATCGGACAGCTGCTTGACCGGATCTCCGATGCCCGGGTCGGGCCATCGGGCTCCCGGCAGTGGAGCTCATTGTGCGAGGCGACATTATGCCACCGGGGCGGCAGCGCCCGGCCGTCCCGACGCCCGATGTGATAATCCGACGGGCCCGAACTGGGGCACGCCGGGACCCGCAAGCCCTTGGCCAACGACAAAGAACTGTCCGATTTCCTCAAGAGCGCCGAAAAGCGCGCCTTCAAACGCACGGCCTACGCCGTCCGCGACGAGGACGCCGCGCTCGACATCGTGCAGGATTCGATGATCCGGCTGGCCGAGAAGTATGCCGACCGTCCGGTGGCAGAGCTGCCTCTGATCTTCGGCCGTATCCTGTCGAATGCCACGATGGACTGGTTTCGACGGCAAAAGGTGCGCCAGGCGGCCGTGCAGAACTTCTCGGACCTGGAATCCGGCGCTGAGGACGGCGATTTCGACCTGCTCGAGGCGCTGGAGTCGGTAGACGGCAGCTGGGCCTCGCAGGGTCCGTCGGAGAGGTTGTCGCGCGAACAGACGCTGGCAATCATCGACGCCGAAGTGTCCGCCCTGCCGGCACGTCAACGCGAGGCCTTCCTGCTGCGTTACTGGGAAGAACTGGATACCGCGGAAACCGCGTTGGTGATGGGCTGCTCGGAGGGGAGTGTCAAGACACACTGCTCCCGGGCGGTTCATGCATTGGCGAAGGCACTTGCCGCCAAGGGACTGAAACCATGAACGGCACTCGGGTATATCGAGTTGACCTCGACGCACTTCAGGCGCGTTTTGCGTTGCGTGTGACCTCGCGTCTGAGCGAACAGACCGAGAAGCTTCCGCACGACCTGTCGGAGCGCCTGCGCGTGGCCCGTGAGCAGGCGGTCGCCCGCGCCCGCCAGTTGCGCCTGGCCCAGCCGGCGACGGCGCCGGCCTTGCAGGTGTCGCAGGGCAGCATCGCCCTCGGGCAGCCCGTCTCAGGGTGGTTGCGTGTGGCCTCGGTTCTGCCGCTGCTGCTGCTGGTGCTGGGTCTGATGCTGATTCAGCACCTTCATAACCAGGCGGAGATCCATGCCGCGGCCGAAGTCGACGCCGCCCTCTTGGCCGACGACCTGCCGCCTGAAGCCTACAGTGACCCCGGTTTCGTAGTCTTCCTGAAGCAACACGAGCAGTGACCGAACGCCGTCGTTTCGACCGATCACGCCTGAGGCCCGGTATCGCTTCGGCGCTGCTGGCGGCGGGTATCGTCTTGGTCGCCCCCGTCCATGCACAGACGCCGGCGCCCGCGCAGGCAGCAGTCAATGCCAGTGGCCCGCCGTGGGTGGCGCTGACACCCGCCCAGCAGACGGCCCTGGCGCCGCTGAAGAAGGACTGGCAGACCATCGACGGCCCGCGCAAGCAGAAGTGGCTGGAAATCGCGGCCCGGCTGCCATCGCTGCCCGCCGAGGAGCAGCGGCGCATCCATGAGCGCATGACCGAATGGGCGCGCATGACGCCGGACGAGCGCGGCCGCGCCCGGCTGCAATTTCAGGAGGCTCGACAGGTCAGCCCGCAGGAGCGGCAGGCGCGCTGGGACGCCTACATGGCGCTTCCGGCCGACGAGCGCCGCGCCTTGGCCGATAGCGCCAAGACCGTGCCGAAGGCCAGCAGCGCCGCCGTCAGAACACCGATCGGCGAGCCGTCCAAGGTGGGCGCGACCGCGTCGGTGCAGAAGAACAACATCGTCAGTGCGCCTTCGACAACGGCGGTGGCCAAGGCAGTCGCCCCCACCGTCGTGCAGGCCAAACCGGGTGCCAGTACCACGCTGATCTCGAAGACTGCCTCGCCGCCGCCCCACACGCAGATCGGGCAACCGAAGATCATCGCTGGTCAGGACCAGGTCAACCGCAGCACGCTGTTGCCGCGCCCCGGCGCCCAGGGCACCGTCGCAGCCGCCTCGGCGGCGCAATGACCGGCGGTGCCGGCAGCGCTCCGGCGCCTGGACTGCGGCGTCGCCTCGCCGCCTTCGTCTACGAAGGCGTGCTGCTGTTCGGCGTGCTGATGATTGCGGCGCTGGCCTATGGCCTGGCCACGCAGCAACGGCATGCACTGGTCGGCATGCACGGGCTGCAGTTGTTTCTGTTTCTGGTGCTCGGCCTGTACTTCACCTGGTTCTGGTCGCACGGTGGGCAGACCGTGGCCATGAAGACCTGGCAGGTCCGGCTGCTGTCCAGGGACGGCCAGGCGGTTGGCGTTGCACGTGCCTGGCTGCGCTATGTGCTGAGTTGGCTGTGGTTCGTGCCGGCACTGGTCGGGATCTACCTGGCCGGGCTGAGAAGCGGCGGCGCGATC